>VFQN01000036.1_pt1 | contig 299630 bp, 274 predicted proteins | sample 3512371 | NCBI WGS metagenome assembly VFQN01 (sample SAMN10412370, study PRJNA504923) | tailings metagenome | isolation source: Replicate 2 from Balatoc abandoned mine | place: Philippines: Itogon, Benguet | collected 2017-08-28 | reverse complement strand
CCATGTCGCGGTGGCCGTGCGTGCCGAAGCCCGTGCCCGGCGCGATGCGGTCTTCATTGATCACGCGCAGGTTGCCGAAGCCCATGTGCTCCGGATCGTGGTAACCGGCGAACGAGAAGCTGTGGGCCGACTTGAGCCAGCCATGGTCCGCATGGCCGCGGTCCTGCGATCGGCGAAGTGTGAGCATGGTTCTCTCCTGTGTGTGGTGCCGCACCGTTGCGGTACCGATGGAGTGAATGTAGGCGGACGGGGCGCCTGGACGGGCGCACGCGCTTGAAGACATCATTCAGTTTTTTTGAATTAACATTGCCGGTCGATGCAAAAAGCGCGCAACGCCCTTACCCCCGATTCGCTCGCGCTGTTGCAGGCCGTGGCCAGCACGGGCAGCTTCGCCGCGGCCGCGCGACTGCTGGATCTGGTGCCCAGCGCGCTCACCTACCGCGTGCGCCAGATCGAGGATGCGCTCGACGTGCTGCTGTTCGACCGCAGTTCGCGCCAGGCCCGCATCACGCCGGCCGGTGCCGAGTTGCTGCGCGCCAGCGAGCACCTGCTGGAGGAGATCGATGCCGTGGCCAATCGCGTCAAGCGCGTGGCCACGGGATGGGAATCGCAGCTCACCATCGCGGCCGACGGGGTGATCTCGCGCCCGGTACTGATGGAGCTGACGGAGGCGTTCTTCGCGCTCGATCCGCCCACGCGCGTGCGCATCCGCGACGAGACGCTGGCCGGCACGCTGGAGGCGCTCACGTCGGGCCACGCGGATCTGGCCATCGGCGTGGTGCTGCAGCCCACCACCGTGGCCGGCGTGCAGAACAAGCCGCTGGGGGCGCTGAACTTCGTCTACGCCGTCGCGCCGCACCATCCGCTGGCCGCCCTGCAGGGGCTCATCTCCGACGACGTGCTGCGTCAGCATCGCGCAGTGGCCGTGGCCGATTCGGTGCAGCGCGGGCGCGGGCTCACCGTCAACCTGCTGGGCGGCCAGGACGTGTTCACGGTACCCACGATGCAGGCCAAGCTCGAGGCCCAGTTGCGCGGCCTGGGCGGCGGCTTCGTGCCCGAGCCGATGGCGCGGCCCTACGTCGAGACGGGACGGCTGATCGTGAAAACGGTGGGACGCATGGCACGCCAGGGCCGCATGAGCTACGCGTGGCGCACCCGCGGCGAGCCCGGCGACGTGGGTCGTGGCCTGTCGTGGTGGCTCGAACAGCTCGAGCGGCCCAAGACGCGCACCGCGTTGCTGGAGCGGCACCATGCGGCCTGAAGCCTCGGCGCCGCCGTACGTCGGCCGTTTCGCGCCCTCGCCCACCGGCCTGCTGCATGCGGGCTCGCTGGTCGCGGCGCTTGCCAGCTGGCTCGACGCGCGCGCGCACGGCGGCCGCTGGCTGGTGCGCATCGAGGATGTCGATACGCCGCGCTGCCAGCCCGGCGCGGCCGAAGCCATCCTGCGGCAATTGGACGCCTGCGGGTTGCAGCCCGACGATCCACCGCTGTGGCAATCCGCGCGTGGCCCGGCCTACGAGGCCGCGTTGCGGCAACTGGTGGAAGCCGGCACGGCCTACCCCTGCGCCTGCTCACGCCGCGACATCGAGGCGGCGTGGGCGGCGCGCGGACGCCAGCCCGAGCGGCATGGCGAACTGCCCTACCCCGGCACCTGCGCCAACGGCCTGCACGGGCGTCCCGCGCGGGCGTGGCGCCTGCGCCTGCCGGCCGATGCACGGGTCGTCTGGCACGACCGCCGGCTGGGCGCGCAATCGCAGGACGTGGCGCATGCCGTGGGCGACTTCGTGTTGCGCCGCGCCGATGGCCTGTGGGCCTATCAGCTCGCCGTGGTGGTCGACGACGCAGCGCAGGGCATCACCCATGTCGTGCGCGGCGAAGACCTCGCCGACAACACACCGCGCCAGTGCCTGTTGCATCAGGCCCTCGGCCTGCAACCGCCGCTCTACCTGCATACCCCGCTGGTGCTGGGCGGCAATGGCGAAAAGCTCTCCAAGCAGAACGGCGCCGCGCCGCTGGAACTGGATACGCCGCAGGCGGCGGTGAGCGCACTGCGTCTGGCGGCCACGGCGCTGGGCCTGCCTGCCGGCGACGCCGCCACGCCGGCCGGGGCATTGGCCGGCTGGGTGCCCGCATGGCGCGGTCTCTACAATGCCAGCCCGATCCGAGACCTGTCCCGATGAGCGCCGCCGACCCCACGCCCGATTCCCTGCCTGCCACCGAACGCCCGGCCGGCGCACCCGACGACGTCGCGCATCCGAAGGCGATCCGCAGCTTCGTGCGCCGCGCCGGCCGCACCACCACGGGCCAGGCCCGTGCGTTCGAAGCCTTCGGCCCGCAGTTCCTGCAGCCCTACACCGGCCAGCCGCTCGACTACGCGCAGGCTTTCGGCCGCGAAGCACCCACGGTGCTGGAGATCGGCTTCGGCATGGGCGAGGCCACGGCGCACATCGCCGGACTCATGCCCGCCACCAATTTCCTCTGCTGCGAAGTGCACGAACCCGGCGTGGGCGCACTGCTCAAGCGCATCGGCGAGCAGCACCTGACCAACATCCGCATCGTGGCGCACGACGCGGTCGAGGTGATCGACCACATGCTCGCGCCGGCCAGCCTGGCCGGCGTGCACATCTTCTTTCCCGATCCGTGGCACAAGAAGCGCCACCACAAGCGCCGGCTGGTGCAGCCCGCGCTGATCGCGCGGCTGGCCGCGCGCCTTTCGCCGGGCGGCTACCTGCACTGCGCCACCGACTGGGAACCCTACGCCCACCAGATGGTGGAGGTGCTGGCGGCCGAGCCGCTGCTGGCCAACACCGCCACCGACGCCACCGGCTTCGCGCCCAAGCCGCATTACCGTCCGCTCACCAAGTTCGAAAACCGCGGCCTCAAGCTGGGCCACGGCGTGTGGGACGTGGTGTTCACGCGGCGCGCCGGCTGATCCCCACGCGCGCTCGTCCTCGCGCTCCCCGCGCGCCTGCCCTCCGCCAACATGAAGGAATGCTGAAGACCGCGCCCGGCGGTCTTGGCAGCGCCGCGGCAAGCCGTTACCCTGCCGTGCCAGGGAGCAGCCTGAAACGACAAACGGGGGGATCGAAGCCGATGAAGAACAACAACGCGGGTACCACGCGCCGCCAGCACCTGCTGGGCGCCGTCGCCACCGGCGCGGCACTGGCGGCCGGCCTCACCGTGCGAGCCCCGGCCCGGGCACAGGCCCGGCCGGCTGCGGCCGCTGCGGCGCCGGCACGCAAGCTCGTGCTGGGCCAGTCGGTGCCGCTCACCGGCGCGGCCGAAGAGATCGGCGTCGCCTTTGCCGCCGGCGCCAAACTCTATGTCGACGCCTGGAACGCACGTCCGGCCAACGCGGCATTGCCCATCGAACTGCGCCAGCTCGACGACGGCTACGACGCACGCCGCGCCGGCGAGAATGCGCGCCGCCTCATCGCCGAAGGCGCCGACCTGCTGTTCGGCTTCGTCGGCGCCGATGCCGCACTGGCTGGCGCCGAAGCCGCGCGCGCCTCGGGCGCCGTGCTGTTTGCCCCGTTCGCTGCGCCCGACAGCCTGCGCGAGCAAGCCACCGTGTTCCACGTGCGGCCGAGCCTGGCCGACGAAGCCTTCCGCATGGTTCGCCACTGCCTCACGCTGGGCCAGAACCGCATCGCCGTGGTGGCCGACGACGACACGCTGGGCCGCGCGGGCCTGGCCGCCGTCAACCAGGCCATCGCCGAACTCAAGCACCAGCCGCTGGCAGCCACCGCCTTCGTGCCCGTCAACAGCACGCGCGTCGATCCGGCCGTGGCGGCCGCCATCAACAAGGGCCAGCCGCAGGCCATCATCGTGGCCGGTCTCTTCCGCAGCACGGCGTCGGTGATCCGCGCCATGCGCGCCTCGGGCTATGGCGGCTCGTTCCTCAACTTCTCGGCGGTGGGCATCGACCCGCTGTTCGTGGCCGTGGGCAAGGACATCAACGGCGTGGTGGTTTCGCAGGTGGTGCCCTCGCCGCGCCGCGTGGCCGTGCCGGTGGTGCGCGAGTATCTGGCCGCGCTGGAGGAAACCGACCAGACGGCGTCGTACGAAAGCCTCGAAGGCTTCATCGCCGCCAAGGCGCTGGCCGAGGCCGCGCGCCGTGCCGGTCGGGGCGCCGACCGCGCCGCGCTGCAACGCGCCATGGCGGGCATGACCGACTACGACGTGGGGGGCTTTCGCATCAACCTGCGTGCGGGTGTGCGCGATCCGTCGCGCCCGATCGACCTGGTGACGGTGACGGCCGACGGGCGCGTGATCCGCTGACCGCCGCCGCGCGTCAGGCGCCGAACGGCCCGTACAGCTCGCGCGGGTTGTCCACCAGGATGCGGCGGCGCACCGCTTCGTCGGGCACCCAGTCGGCCAGCAGGTCGAACAGGTCGCCGTCGTTGGGCATGGCGCGGCCGTTCATGTTGACGTGCGGCCAGTCGGTTCCCCACACCAGGCGGTGGGGCGCATGCGCCACCAGCGCGCGCGCCAGCGGCGTGACGGTGGCATAGGGAAAGTCGCCCTGCACGCAGCGCATCGGCCCCGACAGCTTGACCCACACGCGGCCGGTATCGAGCATCGCCAGCAGGCGCTGGAACGCGGGCTGCGACGTGCCGCCTTCCGCCGGAATGGCGGCGAAGTGATCCAGCACCACGGGCGTGGGCAGCGCCAGCAGCGCATCGGCGAACTCGGGCAGGTCGGCCCCGGCGGGGTAGAACTGGACGTGCCAGCCGAAGTCGGCCACCAGCGCCGCCACCCGGGGCGAGAGACGCGGCAGCGCGCCACGGTGGCCGGGACTGACGAAGCGCACGCCGCGCACGCCCAACGCGTCGAGCCGCGCCACCTCGGCCGCGCCAGCTGTCTCGGGCAGCAGCGCCACGCCCTTGAAGCGGCCCGGATGCGCCGTGAGCACGTGTTCGAGGTGGCGCGTGTCCATGCCGTAGCCGCCGCCGCTCACGACAACCGCACCGGCCAGGCCCAGCGTCTCCTGCAGGGCCATGTGCGTTTCGGGCAGCGCGTCCTCGGACGTGTAGCGGCTGTCGGGATGGAACGGATAGTCGGCTGCGGGCCCGAACAGGTGGATGTGGCAATCGATCGCACCGGGCGGGCACGCCGTGCGCGGCGTGCGGGGATGCGGATCGGGCGGTTGCGTGAGCGGCGGCCCGGAAGGCGTCTCGGTCATGGGATGGCTTGCGGCGGGCGTGTCAGTCGGCCTTGATCTTCGAGCGCTTGACCACGTCGGCCCACTGCGCGATCTCGGTGTCGATGAGCCGTCCGAAGGCGGCGCCGTCGGTGGCCAGCACCTCAACGCCGTCGGCCTGCAATTGCCGGTTCAGTTCGGGCTGCTGCATGGCCTGCACCGAGGCCTTCTGCAGCTGCTGCACGATGGCCGCTTCGGTGCCGGCCGGCGCCAGCACGCCCATCCACAGGATGCCCTGGTAGCCCGGCGCGCCCAGCTCGGCCACCGTGGGCACCTCGGGCATCAGCGGCGACCGCTTGAGACTGGCGATGGCCAGCGGCTTGATGCGGCCGGCCTTGATGTGCGGCGTGGCGGTGGCGATGGTGTCCATCTTCAGCCCCACCTGACCGGCCAGCAGGTCGTTGAGAGCGGGTGCCGCCCCTTTGTAGGGCACGTGCGTGACCTGCAGGCCGCCCAGGCGCAGCAGCAGCAGCTCCATCGTGATGTGCGGCAAGGTGCCGTTGCCGGCCGAGCTGTAGTTGAGCTGGCCGGGATGCGCGCGGGCGTACGCGACGAAGCCGGCGAAGTCGTTGTAGGGCTGGCCCGCGTGCGCCACCAGCAGCTCGGGAATCTGCGCCAGCAATGAAACCGGCTGCAGATCCCTCACCGTGTCGAACGGCAGGCTGGGCAGCAGCGCCGGGTTGATGGTGTGGTTGGGCGTGGTGAACAGCAGCGTGTAGCCGTCGGGCGCGGCCTTGGCCACGCGCGCGGTGGCGATGGAGCCGCCGGCGCCGGGCACGTTCTCCACCACCACCGTGCCGCCGATCTGGCGGCCCAATTGCGTGGCGTATTGGCGGGCCACATAATCGACCGTGCCTCCGGCCGGGAACGGGACGACCAGTTTCAGGGGTCTGTCGGGCCAGGCGGCCCAGGCCGGCATGCCCAGGCCTGCCAGCGCGGCCACGGCCGACGTCAGCAGCAGCGCGCGGCGCCAGGCAGAAGGGGTGTTCATCGGGGTCTCCTCGTTTCGATGCCAATCCGGCAGTACACATCGCCGCACGGCCCGGCACAAATGATTTGTTTGAGCCCATCCATGAACCGCTTTCATCGCGCCCCGCGCCGCCTCCATGCACGTTGATTTCCTCGGCCTGCAGGCCTTCGTCGCCATCGCCGAGGCCGGCAGCTTCCAGCAGGCCGCCGTGCAGCTGCACCTGACGCAGACGGCCATCAGCCACCGCATCCGCAAGCTCGAGGATGCGCTGGGCGTGCGGCTGATCGCGCGCACCACGCGAGATGTCACGCTCACCGAAGCCGGCCATGCGCTGCTGCCGCGCGCGCGCCGCGCCATGCAGGAGCTCGCCGATTCGTGCGAAACCGTGCGCACCCACGGCCAGCGCGCCAGCGACTGGCTGGCCTTCGCCTGCCTGCCCACGGTGGCGGCCAGCACCATCGCGCCACTGCTGGCCGAATGCGCCGCGCGCCATCCCGAAACCCATGTGCGCGTGTTCGACAGCTCCATCCCCGAAATCGCCGAACTGGTCGAATCGCGTACCGCCGCCTTCGGTCTCACGGTCATGCAGGGCTCGCGCGGCGAGCTGGTGGCCGAGCGCATCGGCGACGAGCCCTTCGTGCTGGTGTGTGCCGAAGGCCATGCGCTCGCGTCGCAGGCGCGCGTGCCGTGGCAACGGCTGGCGAGCGAATCGCTGATCCGCATCAGCCTGCCTTCGGGCAACAGCATGACCATCGACGATGCGCTCGGCCCGCTGCGCGAGAGCCTGCGCTGGCGCTACGAGGCGCAGCACAACGCGATGGCACTGGAGATGGTGCGTGGCGGCCTGGGCGTGACGGTGGTGCCGCGGCTGTCGGTGCAGCCGGCCACGGGCCTTCGCGTGGTCACCATCGACGCGCCGCTGATCACGCGCGCGCTGGCCGTGGTGACCCGGCGCGACGCGCAGTTGCCCGCGCGCGAGGCGTGGGCGCGCGACAGGCTGGTGCAGCTGGTGCGCGAGGCGCTCGCCTGAGTCGGCGTGCGAGTGCGCATGCGCGTTTGCGGCAGATGAATCTGCCGCATCAAACGCCAAGAACAATTCATTTGTCGCGCACCGCAGCCGCGCGGACACTCGTCCCCCACCCCGAAGAAGACAACAGGAGACGACACCATGCACGACCTCACGCCCGCCCCGGCGCATCCGCGACGCCGTGCGCTCATCGCCGGCGCGCTGGCCAGTGGCCTGATGGCCGCTGCGCCCTTCGCCGCGCAGGCGCAGCCCTCTTTTCCCTCGCAACCGGTCAAGGTGATCGTGCCCTTCGGCCCCGGCGGCCTGGCCGACATCTCGATGCGCCTGGTGGCGCAGAAGCTGGGCGAACGGCTGGGCCAGCCGATGGTGGTGGAAAACCGCCCCGGCGCTGGCGGCGTGGTCGCGGCCAATGCCGCGCTCAACGCGCCGCGCGACGGCCACACGCTGATCCTCTTCTCCAACGGCACGGCCATCAGCAAGAGCCTGTTCAAGCTGGCCAACGATCCCGAAACCGACTTCGTGCCGATCTCCTCCATGGCCTACTTCGACCTGATCCTGCTGGTGAAGGCGGATGGCGGCGTGCCCGATCTCGCCTCGCTGCTGGCCCTCTCGCGCCGCCGCCCGCTCAACATCGGCACCATCAACCCGGGCAGCACGCAGAACCTGTCGGCCGAGCTGTTCAAGTCGGTCGCGAAGATCGAGGCCACGGTGATCCCCTTCAAAAGCACGCCCGAAGTGCTGACGGCCCTGATGCGCGGCGATGTGGACGTGGGCTTCGAGTCGTATGCCGCGCTCAAGGGCGCGGTGAACGGCGGCCAGGTGCGCGCCATCGCCGCCACGGCCGGCGCGCGTTCGCCGTGGCTGCCCCAGGTACCCACCGTGCGCGAGGCCGGCGTGGCCGGCTACGAAGTGACCGGCTGGAATGCGCTCTACGCGCCGGCGGGCACGCCGTCCGCGGCCGTGCAGGCCGTCAATGCCGCCATGCAGGAAGTGATGCAGTTGCCCGACGTGCGCCAGCGCCTGCTGCAACTGGGCACCGAGCCGCGCGCCAGTTCGCCCGCCGACATGGCCGCGGTCTTCAAGCGCGACGCGGCCAAGTGGGCCGAAGTGATCCGCCGTGCCGGCATCCAGATGCAGTAAGACCATGACCGAAGCAGTACAGAATCCCTCCGCCCAGGCCTTCACGCCGCTGGTCGATGCGCACGTGCACGTGTTCCGGCGCGACATGCCGCTCATCCCCAATCCACGCCACGCGCCCGACTACGAGTTCACCGCCGAACAGCTCGATGCCACGCTGGCCGCACACGGCGTGCGCCATGCCGTGGTCGCCGCCGCCAGCCCCTGGGGCGACTGCAACGACTACATCATGCAGACGCTGCGCGCGCGCCCGCACTGGCGCGGCACGGCCATCCTGGAGCCATCGACCGACCGCTACGTGCTCGAACAGATGGCGCACGACGGCTTCGTGGGCGTGCGCCTGCCGTTCATCAGCATGAGCACCCTGCCCGACCTGGGCAGCTGGGACTGGCGCAAGTTCCTCTACCGCCTCAAGGACATGGGCTGGCACGTGCACCTGCACCTGGACGGCCCGCGCCTGCCGCAGGTGCTGCCGGCGCTGGAAGCATCGGGCGTGACCGTGGTGCTGGACCACATCGGCCGGCCCGATCCGCAAGGCGGCACCACGAGCGAGGGCTTCCGTGCCATGGTGCGCGCCGTGCAGAACGGCCGCACCTGGGTCAAGCTCTCGGGCGCCTACAGGCTAGGCCCGCAGGCTGCCGACCAGGCCCGGGCACTCTGCAGCGAAGTCGGCATCGAACGCATGGTGTGGGCCAGCGACTGCCCGTTCGTCGGCGCCGAGTCGACCTCCTATCAGAGCACCGTCGACTGGCTCGCCGGTGTGGTTCCCGACCTCGCCGCACGCCAGCGCATCGCGGGTGCCAACGCGTTCGAGCTGTACTTCGCCCGGCGCTGAACACGGGCGCGCACGCGCGCCGCGCCTGGCGCCGGATCAGCGCGCCGGCACCAGCGGCATGAGCAGGTAGCTCGCCCGCTCGCCGCCGGTGTGCAGCGTGTTGATGCCGCCGAACTCGGCCTCGGGCCGGTCGTCCGGGTGGTCGTGGCGCATGCGTCCGGGCGGCGCGACGATGAAGTCGTGGCCCTGCAGCGTGAGCACCAGCCGCCAGCCCTTGGGGAACACCATGCTGGTCGGCCAGATTTCCACATCCAGCGGATACACCTCGCCCGGCGTGAGCTTCTGCACTTCGTCGTGCACGTGCCACGGCCGCCACGGCGTGCTGCGCGCTTCGTCGAGCTTGCGGTGCGACGCGCGCAGCCAGCCCAGCGCCATCGGCACCGGCTCGTGCGCGCCGACGAAGGTGCGCTCCTTGCCCTCGGGATCGAACACCCGCAGGATGGCGAACAGGTCCAGATCGGTGGTGCTCGACGACACCCACACGCGCAGGCTGGCCGGGCCGGTGAATTCGGTGTCTTCCTCGAACGGCGCGGTGGAGAAGCTCACGCTGTCTTTCATCGCGCGATAGCTGGCCTGTGCCGGCGCAGCTGGCGCGTCGGCCTGCAGTGCTTCGCTGGAGGGGTCGAGGTACAGGCGCGTCCATTGCGTGCGGGCCAGCGGCCATTCATGTTCCTGCCGGAGCGTGGCCGTTCCGTCGGGACGGCGGATTTCCAGTTGCACATGGGGCTCACGCTCCCAGCCGTTGTCCTCGCCACGCAGATAGTGGTTGAAGAACCGCTTCTGGATGGCAACGTAGTGCGGCAGATAGAAGCTCTCGTAGTGCGTGCCGATGTGCGCGACCAGCCACTTGTGCTCATCGCTGGAGCCGGCCTGCAGGTAACCCTCGAAGTTGCCGCGCAGGTGATTGGCCGGTCCGCCCCAGTTGGCTGCCGACAGCACCGGCACCGAGATGCGGTCCAGGCGCGGGCAGCGATCCTGGAACCACGCGTCATACAGCGGATGCTCCTGCATGTCGCGCGGACAGTCGGCACGCGAGCCGGCCAACAGCGCATCGGACAGTGGCGCCCCCGTGGGCGGCTGGCCGGTTGCGCGGTCGCGGTGGGATGTCGAGGCATTGCCGTTCTGGTTGGACAGCACCTGCTTGGGCCACCATGCGGCCCGGAAGCCGTTGCTGAGGATGCCGCCATGTCGGATCGAATCACGGTAGTAGTTGCTGGCCCCTTCCCAGGGCACGATGGCCGCCAGGTGCGGCGGCCTCAGCGCGGCCACCTGCCACTGCTTGGTTGCCAGGTACGACACCCCCAGCAGCCCCACCTTGCCGTTGCTCCACGGTTGCACGCCAGCCCATTCGATGCATTCGAAATAGTCGCGGGTCTCGCGCGGAGAAAACACGTCGAGATAGCCGGCCGATTTGCCGCTGCCGCGCGCGTCGACGACGATCAGCACGAAGCCGTCGGGCACCCATCGCTCGGGATCCGCCACTTCCCACACCAGGTGCTCGCCGGTCGATCCATTGCGGCACAGGTCGGGATAGATCTCGTTGAGTTTCTGCCATTGCGGCGCCCAGCCATCGGCGAAATGCACGTCCTTGCCGTAGACGCCGAAGGCCATGACGACCGGCCAGGGCCCCGGAGCCTCGGGGCGGAACACATTGGCATACAGCACGGCCCCATCGGACATGCCGATTTCAACGTTCTTCTCGATCAACATCTCATTGGTCTTTCTTCGTCTCTGACTTCTTCAATCGATGGTGATGCCCACGGCCTTCACCAGCTTTCCGACACGCTGCGCATCGGCAGCCACGAAGCGGTTGAACTCGTCGGGCGTATTGCCGATGGGCACCGAGGCGTCGGACACGATGCGCCGGCTGATGTCGGGCGACTGGATGGCCCGGGCCAGCTCGGCCGACAGCTTCTGAACGACGGCAGGCGGGGTGCCCGCGGGCGCGAAGAACCCCTGCCAGCCGCCATCGATTTCGTAGCCCGGCACGCCCGACTCGGCGATGGTCGGCACGTCGGCCAGGCCCGGCAGGCGCTGCGGGCTGGTGACGGCGAGCGCACGCACCTGGCCCGCCTTCATGGGTGGCAACGCCGCCGTCACGCTGAGGAACGCGGCCTGGATCTCTCCGCCGATCACCGCGTTGAGGGCGGGCGCGGCACTCTTGTAGGGCACGTGCAGCAGCTTCGTGCCGGCCATCACGTTGAGCAGCTCGCCCGGCAGGTGCAGCGTGTTGCCGACGCCCGGCGAGCCGAAGGCCACCTTGCCGTTCTTGGCGAGCGCGATGAACTCCGCCATGTTCTGCGCGGGCAGGCCGGGCGTGACGACCAGCACCACGCCCGGCGCCGTGCGCACCTGCGTCACGCCGGTGAAGTCGCGCAGCACGTCGTAGGGCAGCTTCTTGTACACGTGCGAATTGATCGTGTGCGATCCGGTGGTGTAGAGCAACGTATAGCCATCGGCCGCCGCCTTGGCGACCGCGTCCGTGGCGATGATGCCGTTGCCACCGGGCCGGTTGTCGATGACGAAGTTGTAGCCGGCAGACTGCGTCACCGATTGCGTGATCAGGCGCGCCAGCACATCGGGCGCCCCGCCCGCCGCGAACGGCACGAGCAGGCGGATCGGACGATTGGGGAAGTCGGCCTGCGCCCACACCGGCAGCGCGTGGGCGCCGGCCAGGGCGCCGAGGGTGGCGAGGCAATGCCTGCGATTGATCATCATGGTGTCTGTCTCCTGGTTGTCATGCCGATGCCGCGCTCGAGGGCTCAATTGGCCTGCGCGCCGGTTTCCTTCACCACGCGCGCCCACTTGGCCAGTTCGCGGTGCAGGTAGTCGCGCGACTCGGCCACGCTGCCGCCCAGCGGCTCGAAGCCGGTGGCGGCCAGCCTGGCGAGGAAGTCCGGGTCCTGCTGCAGGCGGGCCACCTCGCGGTTGATGCGCTGCAGGATGGCGTCGGGCGTCTTCGCGGGTGCGAACACGCCGACCCAGGTCACGTCCTCGAAGCCCGGGAAGCCCGACTCGGCGACGGTGGGCACGTCGGGCAGCGCGGCCGATCGCTTGCTGCCGGTGACCACCAGCCCGCGCACGCGGCCCGACTTCACCAGCTCCACCGCAGCCGGCAGGGCCACGCTGGCCAGTTGCGTCTGCGCGCCCATGGTGGCGTTGAGGGCGGGGCCCGCGCCCTGGAAGGGCACGTGCGTGACCGGCACCTTGCCCAGCACCTTGAACAGGTACTCCGCCGTCAGGTGCGGCGTGGTGCCGGCGCCGGCCGTGCCGTAGTTGTAGGTGCCGCCTTTCGCGTCCTCCATCACCTCCCTGAGCGTGCGGGCCTTGAGCTGCGGCGCGATGGCGATGAGGTTGGGGCTTTGGGCCACCAGCGTGGCCAGCGTGAGGTCCTTCTCGGCATCGAAGCCGAGGTTGCGCTGCATCGACGGGTTCACCGCGTAGGAGCTGGTGTTGATGAGCAGCGTGTAGCCATCGGGCTCGGCCCGCGCAACCACCTGCGACGCGACGCTGCCGCCGGCGCCCGGGCGGTTCTCCACCACCACGCTCTGGCCCAGCGCTTCGCCCAGCTTCTGGCCGAGCAGGCGCGCGATGATGTCCGCCGGCCCGGCGGGCGCGAAGGCGACGACGAATTTCACGGGCTTGGTCGGCCAGGGGGCGGGTGCCGCCGGAGCCTGCGCGAAGGCGGGCCATGCGAAGGCGCCTGCCAGGCAGGCGGCGAGGGTCGAGCGGCGGTTCAGCATGGATGTCTCCTGTCGTGTTGTCTTCTGTTCATGCGGTGAAAAGTCCGGCGACGCGCCGGCCTCATGCGGCCGCGATCACGGGCACGCGCAACCAGCTGTCGTGCGCGCCGCCGGTGTGCAGCGTGGTGATTCCGCCGAAGAGCGCGGGATCGCGGTCGGTCGGGTCGTTGTGCAGCAGCCTGGCGGGCGAGGTCACTTCCAGGTCGCGGCCGCGCACGGTCAGCACCAGCCGGCTGCCCGCCGGATAGCGCAACGTGGTCGGCAGGATTTCCACGTCCACCTCGACGGGCTCGCCCGGCGTCAGCAACTGCCGCTCGTCATGCGTGTGCCAGGGCCGCCAGGGCAACGACCGCCGCGCACACAGCTTGCGGTGCGAGGCGCGCTGCCAGCCCATGGCCACGCGCACCTTCTCGTGGGCGCCGGTGAAGATGACCTCGCTGCCATCGGGCCGGAAAGCCCGCAGCACGACGAACAGATCGAGATCGGCGGTGCTCGACGACACCCAGGTGCGCAGCACCAGCGGGCCGGCGACCACCGTCTCGCTCCCGAACGGCGCGAGCGCGAAATCGACGCCTTCGCCCAGGGCCTCGAAGGCCACCGACGTGCCGGCGGACGGCGGCGTCGGCGACAGCGTGGCCGTTGCGGCATCCAGGTGCAGGTCGGTCCAGCGCGTGCCAGTCAGCGGCCACTGGCTGTCGGTGTGCAGGCTCGCGCCGCCATCGACGTCGCGGATGGCGATCTGCACGCGGGGTTCGTCGTCCCAGCCGTTGGCCTCGTCGCGCAGGTAGCGGTTGAGGAAGCGCTTCTGGATCGCGACGTAGTGCGGCAGGTAGAAGCTTTCGTAGTGCGTGCCGATGTGGCCGACCAGCCACTTGTGCGTCGAACCCGCGCGGCAGAAGCCTTCGACATTGCCACGCAGGTGGTTGCCCGGCCCGCCCCAGTTGGCGGCCGACAGCACCGGCACCTCGATCTGTTCGACCTGCGGCGAGCGGTCGCGGAACCATTCGTCGTCGAGCACGTGGCGCGCCAGGTCGGACGGCGTGTCGGCACGGTTGCCGGCCAGCAGATCGGGCGCGATGGGCGTGCCGGTCGTGGGCTCGCCGGTGTCCCGGTCGCGATGCGTGGTGTCCGCGTTGCCATTCTGGTTGACCAGCACCTGGCGCGGCCACCAGGCGAGCCGGAAGGCACTGTTCCAGATGCCGCCGTGGCGCGTGGCGTCGCGGTAGTGGTCGCATGCGCCTTCCCAGGGCACGATGGCCGCCAGGTGCGGCGGGCGCAGCGCCGCCACCTGCCACTGCTTGAACGCGAGGTAAGACACGCCGAGCAGGCCCACGCGTCCGTTGCTCCAGCCTTGCACGCCGGCCCACTCGATGCATTCGTAGTAGTCCTGTGTCTCGCGCGGCGAGTAGAGGTCGAGGTAGCCCGGCGACTGCCCGGTCCCGCGCGCATCGATGGCGATGATCACGAAGCCGTCAGGCACCCAGCGTTCGGGATCCGGCATTTCCCAGCGCAGATAGCGTCCGCTCGATCCGTCGGTCGCCAGGCCCGGATAGATCCTGTTGAGCGTGTTCCATTGCGCGTTGTAGGCATCCTCGAAGTGGATGTCCTTGCCGTAGACGCCGAAGCTCATGACCACGGGATAGCGGCCCGGTGCTTCGGGGCGATAGACGTTGGCGCGCAGCACCGCGCCATCGGCCATGGGAATGGCTGTGTTCTTCTCGACGATCATCTGAGCTGTGCGCGCCCTGCGCGCTTCACGAATCGATGCTGATGCCGACCGCCTGCACGATGGCCTTCATGCGCGCGGAGTCCTCGCGCAGGAAGCGGTCGAACTCCTGCGGCGAATTGCCGATCGGCTCGGAGTCGTCCTCGCGGATGCGCGTGGCCACCAGCGGCGCGCGCACCGCCTTGTGGATCTCGGCGGACAGGCGCTGCACGATCTCGGGCGGCGTGCCGGCCGGCGCGAGGATGCCCTGCCAGCCGCCGTCCATGTCGTAGCCGGCCACACCGGCCTCGGCGATGGTGGGCACGTTCGGCAGCGCCGACAGACGCCGCGATCCGGTCACGGCGAGCGCGCGCACCTGGCCCGCCTCGATCGGCCCCTTCGCCGCGATCATGCTGACGAAGGCGCAGGCGATCTCGCCGCTGACCACCGCATTGAGCGCCAGATTGCCACCGCGATAGGGCACATGCAGCATGCGCGTGCCAGCCATGATGTTGAGTTGCTCGCCGGGCAACTGCTGCGGGTTGCCGACGCCGGGCGAGCCGAACGCCAGCTTGCCGCCGCGTGCTTCCTCGATGAAGCCGCGCAGGTCGCGCGCCTGCGCGCCCGGCCCGGCCACCAGCACCAGGCCCGGCGTGCGCTTGAGCAGCGAGACCGGCGCGAACGCCGTCGCCGCGTCGTACGGCAGCTTCTTGTAGACGACCGGGTTGATCGTGTGGGAGCTGGTGGCGAACAGCAGCGTGTAGCCGTCGGGCGTGGCCTTGGCCACGGTCTCGGTGGCCACGATGCTGTTGCCGCCCGGGCGGTTCTCCACCACGATGCCCTGCCCCAGTTGCTGGCCCACCTGCTGCGCCAGCGCACGTGCCACAACGTCGGGCGCGCCGCCCGGCGCGAACGGCACCAGCAGGCGGATGGGGCGCGATGGATAAGGTTGGGCCTGGGCCCGTGCTCCGGCCATCGGCAGCGCCGCGGCCGCCGCGCCCAGCGCGAACTGTCGTCTCGTCCACATGTCTCTGTCTCCTTGGTTGTCGGATCGGGCGTGGCCGCTCTGCTGTCGGCCATCGGTCCCGGATGCGGTGCCGCGCGGTGCTAGATCGACTCGAGCACGTGGCGCGCCATCTCCTCGCGCGTGCAGATCCACACGTCGCCGGCCGCCTTCACGCGCGCCATGATTTCGTCGTAGACCCAGGCGCCCGAGGGGCGGCCCATCACGTGCGTGTGCGCGGTCACGTCGAGCATCAGCGGCACGTTCTCGGCCTGCATGGCGTTGTAGGTATCGGTGAAGGTGTCGAGCATGTGGCGCGGCCCCTGGCCGTAGCGGATGCAGGTGGGCAGGTCGTTCACGTCCATCGTGAGCGGGATGCCGACGATGCGCTTGCCGCCGAAGTCCATCACGTACGGGCGGTCGTCGTCGTTCACATCGCCGTGGTGCAGGTAGCCGGCCTCGGCCAGCAGGCGCGAGCTGATCGGGCTGCCCGTACCGCGCGGGCTGATCCAGCCGTTGGGCGCGACACCCGCGGTCTGCGTGAGCAGGTCGTGGTTGCGCTGCAGGTTGGCACGCTCGCCCGCCTCGTCGAAGTAGACCGGGATCACGTCCATGCCCCACGAGTGGTTGACGATCTCGTGGCCCGACTCGGCGATGCGACGCACCGTGGCCGGGTCGCGCTCGCAGATCACGCCGTTGACCATCACGCTGGTCTTCACGCCGTGCTTTTCCGCGATGGCCAGCAGGCGATGGATGCCGCGCACCAGGCCGAAGCTGGCCCAGGAATGCGCGTTGGTGTCGAAGAAGCCGGGCTTGAGCACGTTGCCCATCGGGCCGATACCGGGCGCCTGGCCGTCCGACCACGCCTCGTAGGCGATGTTGAAGATGACGGCCAGCTTGTGCCCGCCGGGCCAGCGGAAGTCGTCGGGCAGGCGGGTGATGCGTGCGTCCTGCGTCATCACGCGTCCTCCGCCACCACCGGGTTGGACAGCAGGCCCACGCCCTCGATCTCGATCTCGACGCGGTCACCCGGCTGCATGAACACCGGCGGCGTGCGCGCATAGCCCACGCCCGAGGGCGTGCCCATGATGACCACGTCGCCGGGCTCCAGCGTGAAGGCCTCCGAGAGCAATTGCAGCGCGTAGGCGGTGGACACGATCATGTTGGCGGTGTTGTCGCTCTGCATGACCTGGCCGTTGAGGCGCGACTCGATCTTCAGGCCCTTCCCGCCCGCGGGCACGTCGGCCGCCGGTACCATCCAGGGGCCGAAAGCGCCGGTGGCGTCGAAGTTCTTGCCGATGGTCCACTGCGGCGTGCGGCGCTGGTAGTCGCGCAGCGAGCCGTCGTTGAAGCACGAATAGCCTGCCACGATGTCGAGCGCATTGGCCTCGGTGAGATGGCGGCCGCGCTGGCCGATGATCACCGCGAGTTCGGCCTCGTAGTCCAGCTTGTCCGACACGCGCGGGCGCACCAGCGGCGCGTTGTGCGCCATGAGCGAGCTGTTGGCGCGCAGGAAGAAGCTGGGATAGTCGGGCGTCTTGTGGCCGCCTTCGGCCGCATGCGCGGCATAGTTCAGGCCCAGGCAGATCACCTTGCCCGGCCGCGCGACCGGCATCAGCCATTGCACCCGGGCGGCATCCACGCGCTGGCCGCGTTCCAGCTGGTCGGCGCTGACGCCCTCGCGGGCCAGCCTCAGGCCGCCGGCGGGATCGTCTCCTGCGTCGAAGGCGTCGCCCAGGGCGATGAGTTCGTTGCCCTGCTGGACGGCCCATTGAGGCGCGGCGCCGGGGGTGATGGCAATGCGTGCAAACTTTGGCATGATGTCGATAAAACCTTGTACAAACGTTTTTGTCGACAAAAATTATCCCGCCAAGAGCGTTATCGACAATCAAGGGCAAACCCCATGCCGACCGTTTCTCCCATCGAACCTGCCAACCCCACCCTGGCCCGCGCCACCTACGACCGGTTGCGCGCCGACGTGATATCGGGCCAGTGGGAGCCCGGGCGCAAGCTGCTGATGCACGAACTGCGTGACCGATACCAGGTCGGCGCCAGCCCGCTGCGTGAAGCGCTCAACCGCCTGGCCAGCGAGGAATGGGTGGTGCACAACGACCAGCGCGGCTTCAGCGTGGCGCAGGCCACCGCAGAGGCCCTGGACGACCTGGTGGTCACCCGCATCTCGATCGAATCGCTCGCGCTGGCGCAGGCCATGGCCGCGCGTGCGCCCGAATGGGAAGAGCAGCTGGTGCTGGCCTTCCATCGCCTGTCGCGCACGCCGCGCTCGGTGCAGCCCGACAGCTTCGAGGAAAACCCCGAGTGGGAGCGACTGCATCGTGCCTACCACTTCGCCCTGCTGCAGGGCTGCCGCTCACCGCTGCTGCTGGGCTTTTGCGAACAGCTCTACGACCAGGCCTACCGCTACCGGCAACTGGCCGCCAAGAAGGCCTACAAGCGCCGCAACGAACTCGACGAACACCGCGCGCTGTTCGACGCGGTGATGGGCGGCCAGCTGGAAGAGGCGCAGCGCCTCATGGCCGAGCACTACCGGCGCACGGCGGGGTTCGTGGAGACGCCGGCGGCCGTCGAGCCGGCCGCCCGCATCGCCACGCGACCCTGAGGCCACGAACGACAAGGGGCTGCACCCTCGCGGATGCAGCCCCTTGCCTTTGCGTTCAGCCCTGACGTCTCAGGCGCGCTCGGCCACCCAGCCCTGCACCGACTTGAGCGCCGCCGGCAGGGCCGTGGCGTCGGTGCCGCCGGCCATGGCCATGTCGGCCTTGCCGCCGCCCTTGCCGCCCACCTGCTGGGCGACGAAGTTGACCAGCTCGCCGGCCTTCACGCGACCCATGGCGTCGGCCGTGACGCCGGCCGCGATCTGGACCTTGTTGCCGTCCACGGCGGCCAGCACGATGGCCGCGCTCTTGAGCTTGTCCTTGAGCTTGTCCATGGTGTCGCGCAAGGTCTTGGCGTCGGCGCCTTCCAGGCGCGCGGCCAGCACCTTGAGGCCCTTGACGTCGACGGCCTGGGAGACGAGTTCGTCGCCCTGGCTCGATGCCAGCTTGCCCTTGAGCTGGGCGACTTCCTTCTCGAGCGCGCGCACCTGATCGAGCACCTGCGCGATACGCGTCTGCAGCTCCGACGCGGGCGCCTTGAGCGAGCCGGCCGCGCGGTTCACGTTCGATTCGAGTTGCTGCAGGTAGGCCAGCGCGTTGGCGCCGGTGACGGCCTCCACGCGTCGGATGCCGGCGGCCACGCCGCCTTCGGAGACGATCTTGAACAGGCCGATGTCGCCCGTGCGCTGCACGTGGGTGCCGCCGCACAGTTCGCGGCTGCTGCCGATGTCGAGCACGCGCACGCTGTCGCCGTACTTCTCGCCGAACAGCATCATCGCGCCCGTGGCCTTGGCGGCCTCGATCTCCATCACGCGGGCCAGCGTCTCGCGGTTCTCCAGCACTTCGGCGTTGACGCGGCGCTCGATCTCGACGATCTGCTCGGGCGTGACGGCCTGGTTGTGCGTGAAGTCGAAGCGGGTCTTGTCGGCATCGACCAGCGAGCCTTTCTGCTGCACGTGGTCGCCCAGCACTTCGCGCAGGGCCTTGTGCATCAGATGGGTGACGCTGTGGTTGCGCATGGTGGACTGGCGGCGTGCGACGTCCACCTGGGCCTTCACGGCATCGCCCACCTTGAGCGTGCCCTGCGTCTGCGTGCCGTGGTGGCCGAAGACGTCGGCGCGGATCTTCAGCGTGTCTTCCACGCCGAACTGCACGCCCTCGGCGGCCAGCATGCCGCAGTCGCCCACCTGGCCGCCGCTTTCGGCGTAGAACGGCGTGGTGTCGAGCACGACGACGCCGGCCTGGCCTTCGGAGAGCTGCTGCACCGGCGTGCCTTCGTGGTAGAGCGCCACCACCTTGGCGGGCTGCTCCAGCAGTTCGTAGCCGGTGAACGGATGGCCTTCGCCCGTGTAGTCGAGCGCACGGTCCATGCGGAACTTGCCGGCGGCGCGGCCGGCGGCTTTCTGCTTGTCCATGGCTGCCTTGAAGCCCGCCTCGTCCACGGTCACGTCACGCTCACGGCAGACGTCGGCCGAGAGGTCGAGCGGAAAGCCGTAGGTGTCGTGCAGCTTGAAGGCCACGTCGCCCGGCAGCACCGTCTGGCCGCCGGCCAGCGCGGCGTCGAGGATCTGCATGCCGTTCTCCAACGTCTCGAAGAACCGCTCTTCCTCGGCCTTGAGCACTTCGGTGATGCGCTTCTCGCTGGCCGCCAGGTTGGGATACGCCTCGCCCATCTGCGCCACGAGATCGGGCACGAGCTTGTGGAAGAACGGCGTCTTCTTGCCCAGCTTGTAGCCGTGGCGGATGGCGCGGCGCACGATGCGGCGCTGCACGTAGCCGCGGCCTTCGTTGCTGGGGATCACGCCGTCGGCCACCAGGAACGCCGTGGCGCGGATGTGGTCGGCGATCACGCGCAGGCTCTTGTTGCCCAGATCGGTGGTGCCGGTTTCGCGCGCCGCGGCCTTGATGAGCGCGTCGAACAGGTCGATCTCGTAGTTGCTGTGCACGTGCTGCAGGATGGCCGCCAGGCGCTCCAGGCCCATGCCGGTGTCGACGCAGGGCGCGGGCAGACGCGTGACCGAGCCGTCTTCGGCCATGTCGAACTGCATGAACACGTTGTTCCAGATCTCGATGAAGCGGTCGCCGTCCTCATCGGGGCTGCCCGGCGGGCCGCCGGGGATGTGCGGGCCGTGGTCGTAGAAGATCTCGGAGCACGGACCGCAGGGGCCGGTGTCGGCCATCATCCAGAAGTTGTCGGACTTATAGCGGCCGCCCTTGTTGTCGCCGATGCGGATCACACGCTCGGGCGGCAGGCCGATCTCCTTCGTCCAGATGTCGTAGGCCTCGTCGTCTTCTTCATAGACGGTGGCCAGCAGGCGCTCGGGCGGCAGCTTGTAGACCTGGGTCAGCAGTTCCCAGGCCCACTTGAGCGACTCGCGCTTGAAGTAATCGCCGAAGCTCCAGTTGCCCAGCATCTCGAAGAAGGTGTGGTGGCGCGCCGTGTAGCCCACGTTCTCCAGATCGTTGTGCTTGCCGCCGGCACGCAGGCAGGCCTGCACCGAGGCGGCGCGCACGTAGCTGCGGCGGTCGGTGCCCAGGAACACGTCCTTGAACTGCACCATGCCCGAATTGGTGAACATCAGCGTCGGGTCGTTGCCCGGCACCAGCGGGCTGGAGGCGACCACCGTGTGCCCCTTGGCGGCGAAGAAGTCCAGGAAGGTGCGGCGGATGTCGGCGACGGTGAAGGTGGGTGTGCTCATGGCTGCGGCGGGGGGCGGAATGCACAGCGCCGGATGGCGCGGTTTAGCGTGCAAATGCCTGATTTTGCTGAACGTTCGATTATAGGTTTGGGCGCACCGGGCCGTGGCGCGCGCGCTACGCAACCAGCGCCGCCGCGGCGGCACGGGCTATGCTCGCCGGCATGAAATCGCTCGCGGCCTGGCGGCCGCCGTTCTTCGTCGCGCTCGAGGGCGCGGGCTTCGCGGTGCCCGTGGCGGTGGGCGCGGTCGCCCTGCTGTTCTCGCGCATCGGGGGCGACTTCCTGATGCCGGGCCTGCTGGCCGCGCTGGCGGGGATGGCGCTGATGCACGTGGCCACGGCGCGTGCCGGACGGCGCATGGTGTATGCCGCCCGCGTGCTCGAGGTGACGATGATGCTGGGCTTCCTGGAGGGCTTCATCCTCAAGATGCCCGGCTGGGGCCTGGCCGACACGCCTGCCCACCGGCTCATGCTGGTGATGGCGGTGAGCCTGGGCACGGCTTTGCTGCTGCCGCTGGCCTATGCGCTGCGGCTGCAGCGCTTTGCGCGCATGATTCCCTCGCCCGTGTTCGCGGGCTTCAACTGCGCGCTGGGCGTCACGCTGTTCGTGTCGCAGGGCGCCGTGCTGTGGCAAAGCCGCGCGGCCGATGGCCTGTGGTTCGCGCTGGTGGCCTTCGTCGTGCTGGTCGCCGCCATCGCCACGCAGGCCTGGGCCACGCGCTGGGCGCCGGGCACGCTGGGCATCGCCGTAGGCGCCGTGCTCGCGGCGGTGCTGGCGTTGGCCGGCGTGCACACGCTGTCACCGGTGATCTCCGGGCATGTGGTGCTGGCGCTGCCCGTGGGCATGGCGCCGTGGGCAGACCTGTGGGCGCCGGGCGTCGCCACCGGGCTGCTGCTGAGCGACGTGTTCCTGTGCAGCGCCACGCTGGCCGTGCTGGTGTTCCTCAATTCCGTGGTGAATGAAGAAGCGGTGACGCAGCTCGACGGCGCCCAGCCGCGTCCGCACGACTGGGTGGCACCGTCGCTGGCGCGGCTGGTGGCCAGCGCGGCCGGCTCGCCCGTGCTCACGCCCACCATCGGCGCTTCGCGCGCCGCCGTCCGCGTGGGCACGCTGGACACCCGCGCGATGGGTCTGGTCGCCGCGCTCACACTCGCGGTGCTGGCCAGCGGGCTGCTGGCGTGGGTGCCGCTGGCTGCCATCTGCGGGCTGCTGCTGTACGACGGCTGGACGGCGTTCGACCGGCCCGCGCTGCGGCTGGCGCGCCGCTGGGCCCGGCGCCGCCCCATGGCCATGACCGACAAGGAAGACCTGGCCACCATCGGCCTGGTGATCGTCGCGGCTGTGGCCTTCGACATGGTGATCGGCGTGCTGGTGGGCATCTTCGCGGGGCTGTTGCTGTACGCCTGGCGCAACGGCCGCCGCCTGGCGCGCTCGGTCGACACCGGCGCCACCGTGCGTTCCAACTGCGTGCGCTCCGCCGCCGAGGCCGCCGTGCTGGCCGAACAGGGCGAGCGCGTACGGCTGGTGGTGCTGGAAGGCGCGCTGTTCTTCGGCGCGGCCAGCGGTCTCAAGGGCCTGCTGCTCGAGCAATGCGCTGCCGGCCGCAGCGTGGTGGTGGACTGGTCGCACGTGGTGAATGCCGACAGCACGGTGGCGCGCGCCGTGGTGCAGGTGTCGCGCGATGCCGCCGCGCTGGGCACCGCGATGGCTTTCTGCGGGCTCGATTCGACCGCGCCCCAGGTGGGCGAGACGCTCACCTCGGCGGGGCTCGATCTGCCGGAGTTTCCCGACGTCGATCGCGCGCTCGAATGGGCCGAGAACCGGGTGCTGCAAGGCGTGCTGCGCCCCGCCTCGCTGGAAGGCACGGCACTGCAGGATGCGCTGACCCTGCTGTCCGGGCTCAGTCAGGAGCACCGCGACGCGTTCGAGACACAACTGGAACAGCGCTACTTCCGCGCCGGCGAGACAGTGTTCGAGGCCGGCCAGCGCGACAGCGAGCTGATGGTGATCCTGCAGGGCAGCGTCGACATCCTCGTGCCGCATGCCGCGGGCGACCGCAACGTGCGCCTGGCCCGCCTGCGCCGTGGCGCGCTGCTGGGAGAACTGAGCTTCCTCGATGCCACGGCGCGCGCCGCCACCGCCGTGGCCACCGAAGACCTGCTGCTGGGCGTGCTCTCGCGCGAACGCTTCGAGGCTTTCGCGCGGCAATGGCCCGATGCCGGCCGCCACGTGCTGGCCAACCTGGCGCTGGATCTCGCGTTCCGGCTGCGCCGTACCAACCACCTGGCGGCGAGCCATCTGCGCTGACCTTCGCCGAGGAGACCGACATGCCTTCCTTCTCCCCCATCCGTGCTGTCGAACGCGCCATCGACGTGCTGCTGGCACTGAACCGGCATCCCGTCAGCTCGCTCGACCTGCTGCACAAGCAGACCGGCATTCCCAAGCCCACGCTCGTTCGCCTGCTCGAAACGCTGCAGTCCAAGGGGCTGGTGAGCCATGCGCCGCAGTACGGCGCGTACAGCCTGGCCTCGGGCGCCAAGACGCTGTCGTCGGGCTATCACGGCGAGCCGCGCATCGTCGAGGCCTCGGCGCAGCTGGCCGACGAACTCACGCGCAAGATCAAGTGGCCGCTGGCCGTGGCCGTGCCCGACTACGACGCGGTCATCGTGCGCTACAGCACCATCCCCAATTCGCCGCTGGCGCTGCTGCACTCCACCATCAACATGCGCCTGTCGCTGGTGGGGCGCGCACTGGGCCGCGCCTACCTGGCCTTCTGCAGCGCGCAGGAGAGCCGAGCGCTGTTCGACATCCTGAAGCTCTCGACGCACCCCGAGGATGTCCTGGCGCACGACCGGCGCGCCATCGGCGCGATGCTGCGGCAGATCCGCCAGCAGGGCTATGCCCTGCGCTCGCCGGGCATCCGGCCGGTGTCGGGCACGCTGGCCGTGCCGGTGTTCGAGGGCCGGCGCGTGGTGGCCACCATCGGCATGACCTGGATCGCGTCCACGCTCACCAACGAGCAGGCGGTCGAAAAGTACCTGGCGCCGATGCAGGAACTCTCGCGCGGCGTGAGCGAGAAGCTGGCCACGCTCTGACGCAGGGGCAGCGGTGGCGTGCCCCGTGCCGCCGTTTTTCATTCGTTGAAAAGTCCGCAAATCGGCATTGCAGCCGCAGGCCTTCGCCGCGAACAATCCGCCGCTTCCCCCACAAGAATCACCGGAGACACGGCATGACCTCCACCCCCACGCCTGCGGGCACGCGCCATCGCATCGGCATCGTCGGCGCGGGCGCCATCGGTGGCCATGTGGCCGCGCGCCTGTCGGCCGCCGGCCACGACGTGACGCTGCTGGCGCGCGGAGCCACGCTGCAGGCGCTGCGCACGTCGGGCCTGCGTTACGCCACGGGCGGGCAGGCACCAGTGCGGCACGAGGTGCGCGCCGAATCCAGCCCGGCCGCCATAGGCGCGCAGGACCTGGTGATCCTCACGCTCAAGTCGCAGGCCATTCCGGCCGTCGCGCCCACACTGGCACCGCTGCTGGCCGACAGCACGCCCGTGCTCACGCTGAACAACGGCCTGCCGTGGTGGTACTTCCTGGTGCCGGGCGTGCCGCAATCCGGCCTGCGCCTGGCCAGCGTCGACCCGGGTGGCGTGACCGAGAGCGCCATCGGCCTGTCGCGCGTGCTGGGCGGCACCATCATGGCGTCGTGCCACTGCCCCGAGCCCGGCGTGGTGGCCCACGGCGCGGGCGGCCGCATCGCGCTGGGCGAGCCGGCTGGTGGCACCAGCGAGCGCGCGACGCACTGGGCCGGCGTGCTGGCCCGGGCCGGCCTCGGGGCCGTCGCCAGCCCGCAGGTGCGCAGCGACCTGTGGCTCAAGCTGCTGGGCAACGTGTGCTCCAACCCGCTGTCGCTGCTCACCGGCGTGACCACCGACCGCATGCTCGACGACGCCGGCGTGCGCGCGCTGTTCGCCAGCATGATGGACGAGTGCATCGCGCTGGGCCGCCGGCTGGGCCTGACGATCGAGACCGACGCGGCGCAGCGCATGGCGCAGACGCGGCAACTGGGCGCCATCCGCAGCTCGATGCTGCAGGACCTGGAAGGCGGCCGCAGCGTCGAGCTCGACGCGATCCTGGGCGCGCCCATCGAATGTGCGCTTGCCATCGGCCACGGCGTGCCGCGCCTGCAGGACGTGTATGCGCTGGCCCGCCTGCGCGCCGCCGGCGCCGGGCTCTATCCCTGAGCGAAGCGTCGTCCGACTTTTCTGCTGATGAAAAGTCGGAAATGTGCAATTGCCCACGGCCCGATCCGCGGGAAAGAATCCGCACAGGCATCCACACCGGCCCACCGGTGCAACAACGACAACGAGAGAGACAGCGCCGCGCCGCGGCGAACACACCCCGCATGGATTCGTCCGCCCCCTTCCGCCTGGCGCAACGCGCCGCGCGCATCCGCCCCTCCATCATTCGTGAAATCCTCAACCTGGCGGCACGCCCCGGCGTGATCTCGCTGGCCGGCGGCCTGCCTTCGCCCGACGTCTTCCCGGTCGAGCGCATCCGCACGGCCGTCGACACGGTGCTGCGCGAATCGCCACGCGAGGCCCTGCAATACGCACCCACCGAAGGCTACGCGCCGTTGCGCGAATGGGTGGCGCGCCAGCTGTCGCAACACCAGGGCCTGAAGGTCGAAGCGTCCGATGTGCTGATCACCATCGGCTCGCAGCAGGGGCTCGACCTGATCGGCAAGGCCCTGCTCGACCCCGGCAGCACCGTGGCCGTGGAAACGCCCACCTACGTGGGTGCGCTGCAGGCCTTCAATCCCTACGAAGCCGCCTACGCCAGCGTGCCGGGCGACGCGGAAGGCCCCCTCCCCGAAGCGCTGCAGGGCGTGCGCGACGCGCGCTTCCTCTACCTGGTGCCCAACTTCCAGAACCCCACCGGCGCCTGCATCGGCGAAGCGCGCCGCGCGGCGCTGGCCGATGCGGCGCGCGCCGCCGGCCTGCCGCTGGTGGAAGACAACCCGTACGGCGAGCTGTGGTTCGACGCGCCGCCGCCACGCTCGATCAGCTCGCACTGGCCCGAGGGCAGCGTGTACCTGGGTTCGTTCTCCAAGATCCTCTCGCCCGGCCTGCGGCTGGGCTATGTGGTGGCGCCGCGCACACTGATGCCCAAGCTGGTGCAGGCCAAGCAGGCGGCCGACCTGCACACCCCCATCTTCAACCAGCACATCGTGCACCGCATGGTGAGCAGTGGCCTGCTGGATGACCACGTGCCGCTGATCCGCCAGCGCTACCGGGAGCAGCGCGATGCCATGCAGCAGGCGCTGCAACGCCACCTGGGCGACCGCTGCCGCTGGACGGTGCCGGGCGGCGGCATGTTCTTCTGGGTGGAAGTGCCCGAAGGCATCGACACCATGGCGCGGCTGGAGACCGCCGTCGCCGCCGGCGTGGCGTACGTGCCGGGCTTCGCGTTCTATGCCGACCAGTCGCGCCACAACCTGCTGCGGCTGTCGTTCGTGACTGTCTCGCCCGAGCAGATCGACCGCGGCGTGGGCCTGATGGCGCGCGCGCTCGGCCTGTCGCACTGACAACCAGAAGACGCGCAGCCAGCGCGCGATCACAACGAGAACCCCATCCAGAAAGACGAAGGAGACAGACCATGCAACGCAGACAGTTTTCGACCCGCCTGGTGGCCCTGGCCGCCACCGCCGCCGTGGGCGCGCCCGCGCTGGCGCAGGACGCCGGCCCCACCCGCATCCTCGTGGGCTTCGCGCCCGGCGGATCGGTGGACGTGGTGGCTCGCCTGCTGGCCGACAAGCTCAAGGACGTGCTGGGCACGCAGGTGATCGTGGAGAACAAGCCCGGAGCCACCGGCCGCGTGGCGCTGGCCGAGGCGCAGCGCTCGCGCCCCGACGGTCGCACGCTGGTGATGGCGGCCGGCGGCGCGATGGTCATTTTCCCCTGGCTCTATCCCACCAACCTGGGCTACGACCCGGTGAAGGATTTCACCCCCATCTCGCGCGTGACCACGCTGGGCTTCACCATCGCCGTCGGCCCCGCCGCGCCGGTCACCGACATGAAGGGCCTGATCGCGTGGCTGCGCGCCAACCCGAACAAGGCGATGTACGCCACGTCGGGCGCGGGCTCGGTGCCGCACTTCGCGGGCCTGCTGCTGGGCCAGACGCTGGGGCTCACGCTCAATCACGTGGCCTACAAGGGCAATGCGCTGGCCGAGCAGGACCTGGTCGGCGGCCACATCCCGATGCTGATCGACAGCCCCACCGGCACCACGATCGACCTGCACAAGAGCGGCAAGCTGCGCATCGTCGCCGTCACCGGCAAGGCGCGCCTGCCGGCGCTGCCCGACGTGCCCACGCTGCAGGAAGCCGGCGTCGATCTCGCGATCGACAACTTCTTCGGCCTGTACGGCCCGGCCGGCATCCCGGCCGACACGCTGGCTCGCCTCGACCGCGCCGTGGCGCAGGTGCTGTCGCAGAAGGATGTACGCGACAAGATCCTGGCCGCCGGGCTGCTGCCGGATCACGGCAGCTCGCAGGAACTGGCCGCCATGCAGGCCATGCAGCTCAAGCGCTGGGAAGCGCCGATCAAGAGTTCGGGGTTCAAGGTGGAGTGAAGCGTTGCCGATCATGCCGCTGCGCTTCTGGAACGTCGGCGCAGCGGTTCGTGGTGCACAGGTCGCGGTCGCAGGGTGACCGCCTCCGCTCGTGTCCCCCGGCCTTCGGCCTCCTCCTTTACCTCGCTGCGCCGGTCACCCTACGCCCACGACGGGCCGCGTCGCGCGAACAGTCACGAACCCGAACTCCAGCATCACTTTGAAGCCTCTGCGCACCACGCCGTAATGGATCGACGTGGCAGTGGTGCCTTGCAAAGCGAGGTCAAGGAGGAGGCCGAAGGCCGGGGGACACGAGCGGCGCAAGGCTCCGCTGGCGCGGCGATCGAGGCGCACTAGCGGCGCCGCAGTGACGCCGCCTTCACCTCCAGCACGCATCAACAGGACAACAAAAAAAGGCGCCTCGAGGGCGCCTTCTTGCGTGCGATGAACAGGCCTCAGGCCGCCACCGTCTCCTCCGGCATCGGGTACTCGTCCTGGTTGCAGACGACGCCCTTCTTCGAGAAGTCCATGCGCGGCGGCGCGAAGATGTCGATCAGCACGCCGGGTTCGTTGCCGATGTTGCGGCTGGTGTGAATGACCTTGGGCGGCACCACGAGCAGCGAAGGGCTGCCCATCTCGCCGGCCTCGTCGTCGCGCCACAGCGTCATGTCGGGACCCCACGGGTAGCGCATGTGATGCACGTAGGTGCCGCTCAATGCCAGCGAGCCCTGCTCGAAATCGGCGTGGCTGTGCGGGCTGAGCTTGGTCACGTCGCGCGCCACCATGCGCTTGAGCAGCGGATTCACCATCAGCTTGCGCGTGCGGAAGATGCGCATGTTGCTGCCCTCGCGCGCATAGTCGGCCAGCTTGTAGTGGCGCAGCTTGTAGCCGCCCACGGGCGCGGGCCATTCAACCAGCGGCGCGGCATCGGGGTTGGGCGTGGCGTAGGTGGCGGCGTTGTCGGCCAGGGCCGCGAGGTCGGTCACGTCGGCGCTGAAGATGCGCACGACCAGGCCGCTGCCCTGCACGGTGATGCGGCTGGCGCCGGGCGGCACGATGGTGAGGCTGTCGGCGCCGGCCGTCAGCTGTTCGCCGCCGGCTTCCACCGTGGCCGAGAGGCCGGGCGTATCCGGCAGCAGCAGCACGTACTCGTCGAGGTTGCCGGCACGCGAGAGCGTGTCGCCAGCGCTCGCGCGCGAGACGACGACGACGAAGTTGGCGCCGCGCGTGACCCACGAGGGCGCGGTGTCGCCGGCGATGGCCTGCGGCTCGCGCGCATGATGGCGCGAATAGGTGGCGATCTGGGAAGGAAGAAGCGGCATGGGCGGCTCTTTCGTTGCGGGTGTTCTTGAATCAGGCGGCCGGATGCGCGATGGCGGCGGCGGCCGCGCGCAGCAGGGTCTGGTCGGAAGAGACGACGAACCAGTCGGCGCCCAGGGCGGCGAACTGCTCGCGTTCGGCGTTGCCCGCCACGTGCATGCCGGCGATCTTGCCGGCCTGCTTCGCGGCTGCCAGCACGCGCGTGGTGGCAGCCAGCACCTTCTCGTCGCGCGGGCTGTCCAGGCCCATGGCCAGGGCCAGGTCGGCGCGGCCGACGAAGATGCCTGCCACGCCGGGCACGGCCAGGATGTCGTCAACGGCCTCCACGGCCTCGGGGCTTTCGATCTGGCAGATCACCTGCGCCTCGTCGCCGATGCGCAGGGCTTCCTTCATGCCCAGGCTGCCGTAGCCGGCGAAGCGCGGCGAGCTGGAAAAGCCCCGCGCGCCGTCCCTGTAGCGCGCCATGGCGACGACGGCGCGGGCCTGATCGGCACTGTCGATATGCGGCACCAGCAGGCCGGCCGCACCGATGTCCAGCGCCGACAGCACGATGGCCGGGTTGACCTCGGCGATGCGGATGAACACGCGGATGCCGGCGGCGCGGCCGGCCATCACCATCAGGTCCAGCGTGGCGCGGTCGAACGGCGCGTGCTCGGCATCCACGCAGACGAAGTCGAGCGTGGTGGTGCCCAGCACTTCCACGACGTGGGGCGAGGCGGTCTTGACGAAGGTTCCGAGTGTGGGCTTGGGCGAAGTCATGGCGTCGATACGGAGGGGTTCACTTGGGCGGCTGCTGCAGTTGCGGCCGGTTGTAGAGCTCACCCAGCGCTGCATAAAGCGGGCCACCCAGGCGCGCGATGGGTTGCATCTTCACGCTGTCGACGTAGCGGCCGTCGAACACCGTGTCGGACAGGTGGAAGGCCAGCACCTCGCCCAGGTAGAGCGTGTTGAGCCCGCGCCCCAGTGGCAGGGCGCGCTCGAGCCTGCATTCCATGTGGATGGGCGACAGCGCCACGCGCGGCACGTTCACCGTCTGGCCGGGCAACAGCTCGATGCCCAGGGCCTCGCACTCGCTGGTCTCGCTCGGGAACTCGGCGCTGGTGCCATGCATGGCTTCCATGGTGTCCACGGTGGCCACGTTGATCACGAACTCACCGGTTTCGACGATGTTGCGCGCCGTGTCCTTCAACTCGCCATTGCGCGTGGCGATGTTGATGGCCACCATCGGCGGGCTGTGCGCCACGTAGTTGTACGAGCTGAACGGCGCAGCGTTCACCACGCCCGCCCGGCTGCGCGTGGTGATCCAGGCGATGGGGCGCGGCACCACCATGCCCACCAGCAGCCGGTAGGCCGTGGGCGTGTCCAGTTGCGTGGCGTCGAGCGTGGTGTAGGTGTGCGCCACGGCGTTCAGGCCTTCTTGCGCGTACCGCCCTTCACGAACACGCGGCGGCCGGTGTCGTGGAAGAGCGCCTTCTTCTCGGCGTCGGTCAGCAACTCGGCCGAATCGAGCGCGCGCTGCACCATGTCCTTGTAGGTGCCCGAGGAAGTGCCGATGTCCGAGCCCCACATGATGCGGTCGGCGCCGTACATGTCGACGGCGCGGCGCAGCATCTGCTTGTCGTCGACGCCGCTCTCGCGGCAGATGTCGAGGTTGATGGACGTCCACTTGAACGAGATGTTCTTCACCGGCACCAGCGATTCGAAATGATGGTCCAGGCCGAAGTCGGCCGCGCCATGCTCGCACTCGGGCTCCAGCAGGTGGTCGAGCACGATGCGCACGTCGGGGTAGCGCTTCGAGAGCTCGATCAGCGCCGGGGCCGACGGGCCACCGCCGCCGACGGACAGCACCTCGATGTTCATCACCAGGCCATGCTCCTGCAGCACCTCCCAGCACTTGAGCGCCTGCGGCGAGTTGAGCCACGGCATGCCGCCGTCGGCGTCGCGTCCGCCGAACAGGCGCAGGCCCGAGAGGCCGTTGTCGCGGATCTGCGTACGGATCAGCTCCGGTGTGGTGGGGTCCGTCGCGTCCAGGATGACCACCGCCGCGAACGTGTCGGGGTGCGCATCGGACGAGTCCAGGATGTAGCTGTTGTCGTACTTGTAGACCATGCGCTTTTGCACGGCCACGGCGCCGTCGACGCCCTCTTCCTTCATCCACTGCAGCATGCGCGAGACGTCGGGCACCTCGTTGATCGGCTCGGGGCCGTGGTGGCCGCCGGGCGTGCCGATCACGCCGGGCAGACGCGGCGGCGCATTCGGCGCGCGCTTCTGGTAGTTGCGCGGGTACTTGGTCTGGTCGTCGGCGACCAGGTGCGCGTGGGCGTCATAGATCGGGGGGCGGGGCGAGGAGCTCATCGGAACGGCTTCAGGAGTTGAAAGGGGAAATCGCGGCCCCGCTCGGGGCCGCGACGCAGGGCGTGCTTATTGCAGCTGGATGTTGGCCGTCTGGATGACCTTCTGCCACTTCTTGGAATCTTCGTTCATCAGCGTGCGCAGGTGTTCCGGCGGGCCGGCATTCACCACGGCGCCGTATTGCTGCAGCTTGGCGCGGCCGTAGGTGGAGCCCAGGATGAGGTTGATCTCCTCGTTGAGCTTCTTGACGACGTCGGGCGGCGTGCCGGCCGGGCCCACCACGGCGAACCACACGGTGGCCACCATGTCGATGCCCTGCTCCTTCGCCGTCGGGATCTCGGGCAGGCCGGGAAAGCGCGTGTTCGACGTCACCGCCAGACCCCGCAGCTTGTCGGCGCTGAGGTTGGGGATGAAGGCCGTGATCGGGGCCGAGCTGGCCTGGATGCTGCCGCCCAGCAGGTCGGTCATCATCGGCGTGTCGCCGCGGTACGGTGCGGTGGTGAGCTTGGTCTTCGTGACCATCGCGAGCTGCTCGGCCGCCAGATGGCCGATGGTGCCGTTGCCGGGCTGGCCCACGGTGTAGTCCTGCGGCTTGGCCTTCGCGGCGGCCACGAACTCCTTGAGGTTCTTCGCCGGCACGCGCGGGTTGGCGGCGATCACCAGCGGGATCTCGCACACCAGGGCGATGGGGGCCAGATCTTTCTCGGAGTCGAAGGGCATCGACTTGTAGAGGAACTTGTTGTTGACCAGCGGGCCCGAGGTCGACAGGCCGATCGTGTAGCCATCGGGCGCGGCCTTGGCCACGGCGTCGGTGCCGATGTTGCCGCCCGCACCACCGCGGTTGTCCACGATGAATTGCTGGCCGAGCTTGTCGGACAGGCCCTGCGCGATGTAGCGCGCCACCAGATCGGTGCTGCCGCCGGCCGGGAACGGCACGATGATGCGCACGGGCTTGTTGGGCCAGGCCTGCTGTGCCAGGGCAGGTGCGGCGCCGGCCACACCCAAGGCCATGGCAACGGCGGCGGCGACGGAATGGAAGTTTCTGCGGTTCATGAGGGTCTCCTTGGGTAAAGCGGAAAGGGCCACGCCTCAGGCGCGCGTGGCCGACGCATCGGCGGCCCGGGCCGCGCGCATGCGTTCGAGAATGTCCGGCAGGCGGCCGTGGGCGCGTGCGCCCACCTGGTCGTAGGCGCTGCCGCCGTGCGCGTCGATCGCGACGGTGGCCGGGCCCATCGCCGACACGTCGAGCGTGAGCAGGCGGAATTGCGAGATGTATTCGTTCCAGTGCGAGCTGGCCACGCCGCGCAGCGCGCGCGACAGCAACGGCGCGCCACCGCCCAGGAACGACAGGTAGGCGCAACCGCATTCCTTCAGGGCCGTGACGCTGGCGTCGTCGAGCCCGCCCTTGCCGCCCACCAGGCGCAGCCCCAGGCCGCGCACAATGTCGGGCATCCAGGCGTTGTAGCGGGTGCTGGTGCTCGGGTTCAGGTAGAGCGGCACTTTCACACCGTCCTGCTCGCGCACGTACGTGGAAAGATGGAAGAACGCGCCGCCGTTCAGGTCGATGGGTAGCGGCTGGCCGCTCCTGGCGGCCTCGGCCATGCGCTTGTGCGTGGGAATGCCAATGCTCACCGTCACCTGGCCGGTGAGCGTGACCATGTCGCCCACGCGCAGCTCGCGCACGCGCTCGGGCGACAGCGGCAGGGTGAGTTCGTGCAGGCGGCTCATCGGGCGGTCTCCACCATCACCATTGCAGGTCTTCCACGCGGCCATCGTTGTAGATGCGCGCGGCCGTGCGCCGGTTGATCCAGCAGTTGAAGCACACGGCCACCGGCACGAAGCCATGGCTGGCCGAGTATTCGACGTTCACAGCCATGGCGCTCATGTCGCCGCCCGTGCCCATGGCCCCCAGGCCGGTTTCGTTGATGGCATCGAGCAGACGCTTTTCCATGCCCGCCAGCAACGCATCGGGCTGCGGCTTGCCGTGCGGGCGCAGCACCGCTTCCTTGGCCAGGCGCGTGGCCTGGTCGAACGTGCCGCCGATGCCCACGCCCACCACGATGGGCAGGCACGGCTGCGAGCCGGCGCGCAGCACCACGTCCATCACGTATTTCTCGACGTCTTCGACCGTGGGATAGACGAAGGCTTCCACGGCTTCCCAGCGCCCGGTGCCCATGGCCTTGGGCGCGCAGACGATGTCCATGTAGTCGGCATCGTCGATCACGTCGAAGGACACCAGGGGAATGTCCTTGCCCGCGTGGCTGCGCTCGTGCGTGAGCGGGTGCGTGATCATCTTGAGGATGGGCGGGTTCATGCCCGCGGCCAGCTCGGCGAAGCCGTCGGTGATGGCCTGGCGCACGGGCCCGTCGAACTGCACGCGCGTGCCGATCTTGATGCTGTAGGTGGGCAGGCCCACGTCGCTGCAGACCAGTTGCCCGTCGTCGCGTGCCGCATCGGCGCTCTCGATCATCACGGTGAGCGTGCGGCGCGCCGTGCCGTCCGTCTCGGCCTGCTGCGCGCGGCCGAGGATGGCTCGGGTGTCGTCGGGAATTTTCTTGAGCGAGCGCTCGTAGAGCGACGCGGTGACCCGCTTGATGAGGGCACTGGAGATGGGCATCGGTGGGGCTGACTTTTTGTCTCTTGGCACGGAGGATGCGCGCCTGCGCCCGATGTTTCAAGGCGAATTTCCCGACTTTTCAAGCAATGAAAAACTCCGGGGCGTGTGGGGAAGGGTTTTCCCGCGCCCGGCCGCGCGTCGGGGAAAGCCCACCGATGCGTCCAGGAAAAGCACGGATTCGTCCTAGCCCGGTCGCCGCGACCTGCCTAGCATGCGCCGCATGACATCCGGAAAGAAACCGACGGAACAGATCGCGCACGAGCGCAGCCCCGTGATGCACTTGCCCACGCCTGGCGCAACGGAGCGCGGCCCGACATGAAGATCGCCATCCTCGACGACTACCAGGACGCCGTGCGCACGCTGGCGTGCTTCAGCCTGCTGCAGGGACACGAGGTGCAGGTGTGGACCGACCACACCGAGGACACCGACACGCTGGCCAGGCGGCTCGCCGACACCGAGGTGCTCGTCATGCTGCGCGGTCGCACGCCGATCCGGGCCGCGCTGCTGGAGCGGCTGCCGCAACTGCGCTTCATCAGCCAGAGCGGGCACACCGATCACATCGACCTGGCGGCCTGCGCGCGGCTGGGCGTCGTGGTGTCGGCCATCTCGGCCACCCGGCCTTCTTATGCGACGGCCGAGCTGACCTGGGGGCTGATCCTGGCCGCCCAGCGCCACCTCGTCTTCGAAGTTTCCGCGCTCAGGGCCGGCCGCTGGCAATCCACACTCGGCCAGGGCCTGCGCGGCCACACGCTGGGCATCTACGGCTTCGGCCGCATCGGCGCGCTGGTGGCGGGCTATGGTCGGGCCTTCGGCATGAACGTGCAGGTGTGGGGCCGCGAGTCGACCCTGGACAAGGCGCGCGAAGCCGGCCATGCCGTGGCCGCGAGCCGGGCCGAGTTCTTCGCGACCAGCGATGTGCTGTCGCTGCACGTACGCTACTCGCCCGCCACGCGGCATCTCGTGACGCGCGAGGATCTGGCCCGCATGAAGCCGGGCGCGCTCTTCGTCAACACCAGCCGCGCGGAACTGGTCGAGCCCGGCGCGCTGGCGCAGGCACTCGCGCTCGGGCGTCCAGGCCGCGCGGCCGTGGACGTCTACGAAGTCGAGCCCGTGCCGGCCGGCCAGCCGCTGCTGGCGCTGGACAACGCGCTGTGCACGCCGCACCTGGGCTACATCGAACGCGACAGCCATGAGTTCGCGTTCGGCAACGCGTTCGAGCAGGTGCAGGCCTATGCGCGCGGCGAACCCATCAACGTCTGCACGCCGCAGGCGGCGCGCCATCCGGCCACCGCAGCGTGAACGATCCGCGAACACAAAGAAAGAGACAACCATGAACCGATTCTTCAAACACGTTGCCCTGCTGTCGCTGACCCTTGCGGCCTGCGGCACGGCCCTGGCGCAATCCGGCTACCCCGACCGCCCGATCCGCCTGATCCTCGGCTTCGCGCCAGGTGGCGTGGCCGACGGCGCGGCGCGCATCGCGGCGCAGATCCTCAGCGAGAGCCTGGGCCAACCCGCCAACGTGGAGAACCGCGCGGGCGCCGGCGGCTCGATCGCGGCCACCACAGTCGCGCGCGCCGCGCCGGACGGCTACACGCTGCTGGTGCATGCCACCTCGGACATCATCAATCCCATCCTCAACAAGGACCTGGGCTACAGCCTGACGAAGGATTTCGCCCCGCTGGGCATGATCACGAACTCGCCCAACGTGCTGGTGGTCCATCCGTCGCTGCCGGTCAACTCGGTCGCCGAGTTCGTGGCGTATGCGCGCACGCGGCCGGTGAGCTACGGCTCGGCCGGCGTCAACACCGTGAGCCACCTGTCGGGCGCGCTGCTGAGCGCGGCGTCCGGCGCGCCGATGCTGCACGTGCCCTACAAAGGCACGGGCGCGGCGCAGATGGACCTGCTCAGCGGCCGCCTGTCGTTCATGTTCGATGGGGCGTCCACGTCACTCACCAACGCGCAGATGGGCAAGGTCAAGGCGTTGGCGGTGACGTCGCCGCAGCGCTGGCCCAGCGCCCCGTCGTTGCCCACCGTGGCCGAATCCGGCTACCCCGGCTACAGCCTGCTGGCCATCTTCGGCCTGATGGCGCCGGCCGGCACGCCCGAGCCGGTGCTCGCCCGCATCGCCGGCGCGCTGCAGCGCGGGCTGCAGACCCCGGCGGTGCGCGAACAGATCGAGAAGCTCGGCGCGCAGCCCGGCACCCTCACGCGCGAGGCCTACGGCGCCTTCCTGCGCGAGGAGACCGCGCGCTGGAGCAAACTGGCCGCGGACGGGGTCCTGCGCAAGGAAGACTGATCGCCCCGTGGCTGCGCGCCCGCGCGGCTGACCCGGGGGAACAGGGTTAACTGCAATGGCCCGCCCCGCCGGGGCCTCCGGATAATCGGCTCACCACCCTGCCATCGCCGTGAGCCCGCCCCAACCCGCCTTCAACACCTACTCGATGGCGCAGCTGTGCGACCACGCCGACTTCGACATCCGGCGTGAGGGCCCACGGCGTTCCAGGCCGAGGCTGCACCGGCACGACTATTTCCAGTTGCACCTGCAGGTGGCCGGTCCGGCACAGATGCACCTGGCCACGTCCAGCCGCGCGCTCGCGCCCGGTGCGGTGACCTTCGTGCTGCCCGACCGCGTGCACTACCACGAGCATCCGGCCACGTCGCGCTACTACGTGCTGAGCTTCGGCCTGCGCTTCCTGCGCGGCGACCTCGACGCCGGCCCGCTCGAACTGGAAGACGTGCCGCTCAGGCGTGCCCCCGAACTGGCGCCGTTCCAGCTGCAGGACGCGATGGACTTCGAGCTCGATGCCGGTGAACTCGCCGTGGCGGTCGATCTGTGCGAATCCATGCTGCGCGAGAACACGGCGCGGGGTTTCTATTCGCTCGAGATGATCCGCTCGCACCTGCTCGCGCTGATCGGGCTGGTCTGCCGCAAGTACGCCGACCGCTTCGATCAGGGCATGTCGGACCGGCAGAAGCACCTCTCTCGCAACGCAGCCGTGCTGCGCGTGGTGAAGTTCCTGCGCGAGAACTACATGCGCAAGATCATGCTGGAAGAGGTGGCCGCGGCGGTCTGCCTGTCGCCCAACTATCTGTCGCACCTGGTCAAGCGCGAGCTCGGCAAGTCCTTCCTCGACCTGCTGACCGCCATGCGCATGGATGCGGCCAGACCGCTGCTGCTGGGCACCAGCCAGCGCGTCTCCGAGATCGCCATCCGCGTCGGCTTCGAGGACGAGGCGTACTTCTCGCGCCGCTTCCGGCAGCTCGAAGGCTGCACACCCACCGAGTTCCGGGCGCAGCACGCCAGCGCGCACGCCTGATCCCGCGGTCGGCTGTCATGAGTGCGGCGCGTATCGGCGCGCCCGTGGCCGTCACCCACCAGGCCGGGCATCGAGCTTCTTGAACACGGCCTGGCCCGTGGCGATGCAGGCGCCGTGCGCGTCCAGGATTTCGGCGCTGCAGAACACCGTCGATTTCCCGCCGCGCGTCACGCGCCCGTGCGCGATCACGGGCCCGCGCATGGCGCCGAGGAAGGACACGTTCTGGTTGACTGTCACGATCGGGCCGGGACGGCCCGGCCAGCTGAAGGCGGCATAGCCCATGACGATGTCCAGCATCGTGCACAGCACGCCGCCGTGAGCGATGCCGATGCCGTTGGCATGCCGGGCGGGATCGAAATCCAGTCGCGCGCTCGCCACTCCTTCGGCCACTTCCAGCGCCCCGAGGCCGAGGGTGCGCAGGAACGGCGCGCCCTGCGGCGCGGGTTCAGGCCGCGCCACGCTCGACCACGAAGCTCACCACCGTGGCGCAGGAGCCACCGATGTTGAGCGTCTGCATGCGCCGTGCGCCCTCGATCTGCATCTCGCCGGCCTGGCCGGTCACCTGGCGGGCGCTGTCGAGCAGCATGCGCGCGCCGGTCGCTCCGACGGGGTGGCCGCAGCCGATCAGGCCGCCGCTCATGTTGACGGGACATGCGCCGCCGCGCTCGATGGTGCCGTCCTCCACGGCGCGCCAGCTTTGCCCGGGCGGTGTCAGGCCCAGGTGGTCGATCGCCATGTACTCGGTGGTGGAAAAGCAGTCGTGCGTCTCGACGCCGTCCATGTCGGCCACGCCGGCCACACCCGCGCGGCGCCAGGCGTCCTCGAGCGTCTGGCGCACATCCGGAAAGACGTAGTCCTGTCCGGCACTGCGCTCGATCTTGTCTTTCAGGCGCAGACCCGCGTTGCGGTGCCCCCAGCCACTGATGCGCGGCAGGCCCGGCACATCCAGCCCGTGCTCGCGCGCGAAGCGCGGCGATGCCAGCACGACGGCGCAGGCGCCATCGGTGACCTGCCCGCAGTCCTGGCGGCGGGTGCCCGGCTCGATCACCGGGTTGGCTTCGTCGTCATCGGTGAAGCTGCGCTCGTCGAACTGCCACCTGCGCGTCTGTGCCAGCGGGTTGCGGCGCGCGCTCGCGTAGTTGAGTTCGGCGATGCGGTTGAGGTGGCGCCTGTCCAGCCCCCAGCGCCGCTCGTACTCGCCCGCCAGCAGGCCGAAGGCGGCCGGCCACATGTAGCGGCAGTCGATGTCTTCGCGCCCCTGCCAGGCCGCCGCGTTCTGGTTGCGCGAGGCCTGGTCGCCGGGCAGGTTCTTGAACTCTTCCACGCCCAGCACCAGCACGCAGTCGTAGCGGCCGGCCTCGATCTCGGCCATGGCCGAGAGCACGCCCAGCGACGACGACGCGCACGCGCCCTCGTGCCGCATGGCAGGCACACCCCACAGCTCGGGCACCACCTGCGCGACCATCGATCCCAGGTGCGCCTGCTGGCGCTGCAGCTCGCCGAACGCGTTGCCGACATGGATGCTCTGGATCGCCTGCGCGGCGATGCCCGACGCGTCCAGCGCGCCCAGGGTCGCCTCGCGCACCATGTCGGAAATGTCCAGCCCCTCGCGCGACCAGGCGCGCGCGAAGTCGCTCTGGTAGCCGCCGAGGATCAGTGTCTGCGCCGGCGTCGTCATCGCACCGGCTCCAGTGCCTGCGCAGCCCGGGCATCGCCGCGTCCGGCCACCGCGCCCGCGCGCCCGGCCGCATGCGGCAGCGCGGCCAGCCGCGCGCAGGCCTGCGCGTACTCGTCGGCCAGGCGGTCGACCACGGCGGATACCGGCTCCACGGCATGGATCGAGCCCAGCCCCTGCCCGGCCGCCCACACGTCCATCCACTTGCGCGCGGTCACCGGCTTGCTGCTGTCGTACTGGCGCTCGGGCGTGGCCGGCATGTTGTCCGGGTCGATCCCCAGCGCGCGCAGCGAGGGCTTGAGCCAGCTCGCGGGCGTGCCGGTGATGCCGGCGCTGACGATCAGATCGTCGATGGTCCCATCCACCACCATCTGCTTGTAGGCCTCGGCCGCCATGCTCTCGGTGGTGGGGATGAAACGCGTGCCCATGTAGACGAAATCGGCGCCGCTGGCGATGGCACCGGCCACGCCCCAGCCATCGCTGATGCCGCCGCCCACGACGACGTGGCCGTCGAAGAAGTCGCGCACCGCGCTCACGAAGGCGAACGGCGAGATCGAGCCCGTATGCCCGCCCGCGCCGGCCGACACGCAGGCCAGTCCGTCGGCGCCGGCCGCCACGGCTTTCTTCGCCAGCGTGATGGTGGTCACATCGGCGAACACCCGGCCGCCATACGCATGGACGACGTCGATGGCCGGCCTGGGACTGCCCAGTGCCGTGACCACGATGGGCGGCTTGAAGCGGGCCACCATCTCCAGGTCCTCCGGCAGGCGCGCATTCGACGAATGCGTCACCAGGTTGGCGCACCACGGCCCGATGGTGTCTGCCGGCTGCTCGTCGCGCGCGCGGGCCAGGCCTTCGGTGATGCGCTGCATCCAGTCACCCAGCACGTCGATGGGCCGCGCGTTCGGCGTGGGGAAGGCGCCGACGATGCCGGACCTGCAGGCCGCCAGTACCAGCTCGGGGCCCGAGATCAGGAACATGGGCGCGGCGAACACCGGCAGGCGCAGCGCGAAGGGGTGGGAGATCGGTGGCTTCATGGGTACGCGGAAAGGATGGAAGAAGGCCGTGCGCTCACTCGCTGGCCTTGAAGCCGGAGATCTTCACCGCCTCGGCCCAGCGCTTCGAATCGAGCCGCGCGAAGCTGGTGAACTCCTCGGGCGTCGAGGGCAGCGTCTCGAAATCCATGGCGCGCCACTTGTCCTTGATTTCCTTGGAGTTCAGCGCCTTCACGAACTCGGTATTGAGCCGCGCCACCACGGCGTCGGGCGTTGCCGCGGGCGCCATGACGGAGGCCCAGATGTAGATGTCCAGGTCGGGATAGCCCTGTTCGCGGAACGTGGCGACGTTGGGCATCAGCGGCGAGCGCTGCGGACTGGTGACGGCCAGCACCTTGACCTTGCCCGAATCCACGTGCGGCTTGACGGCCAGGAGCGGCAGGAACGCCGCGTGCACCTGCCCGCCCACCAGGTTGGTCACGGCCGGCGGCGTGCCGTTGAAGGGGACGTGCGTCATGTCGATGCCGGCACGCTGGTTGAGGATGACCCCCGCGAAGTGCGACGAATTGCCCGCCGTGAAGGATGCGAACGACACCTTGCCGGGGTTGGCCTTGGTCCAGGCCACGAACTCCTTGATGTCGTTGGCCGGAACGCTGGCGTTGACCGCCATCACCATGGCCGAGCCGAGGAAATTGGTGACCGGACGGAAGCTCTTCTCCGCGTCGTAGGGCAGCTTGCTGAACGTGTGCGGGTTGATGGTCAGCATGCTGGTGTTGCCCAGCAGCAGCGTGTAGCCGTCGGCGGGCGCGCTCGTCACGTTCTGCGCGGCGATGATGCCCGAGCCGCCGGGCTTGTTGTCCACCAGCAGTTGCTGGCCGGTGTTGCGGGCGAAGACCTCGGCCACCTGGCGCAGCGCGGCATCGAGCGTGTTGCCCGGCGCGAACGGCACGACGATGCGCACCGGCTTGTCGGGGAACGTGCCCTGCGCCCAGGCCCCCAGGCCCGGCCAGGCGGCCGCGATACCGGCAGCCAGGGCCGGCTTCATGAAGTCGCGTCTATTCATGGTCATTTTTGTCTCCTGTCTTTCGTTGTGATCGGTCGTCGCAGTCGTCGTCGGGTCGCCGGTCGTGCGCGCGGCGGCCCGCGCCCGCAAGGTGTCAGGCCGGTGCAGGCCGGGCCTGGCCCAGCAGGCCGCGCAGCAGCTCGGCCACGCGTGGCGCGGCCTCCATCGGCGTCATGTGGCCGGCCGCGTCGATCCATTCCAGCCGCGCGCGCGGCAGCAGGGCCGCGAGTTCTTCCGACAGCGGCGGCGGCGTGATGCGGTCCTCGCGCCCGCACATCACCAGCGTGGGTAGACCGGCCAGCTGCACCAGCTGCTCGCGCCGGTCGGTGCGCGCGGCGATGGCTCGGTTCTGGCGGATGGCGGCCTCGGGGCCGACGGCGCGCATCATCTCGAGGATGCGCGCCATCAGCGCAGCGTCGGCATGCGTGGCTTCGGCGGTGCCGAAGGTGGCCACGCCCTGGATCACCTTGCCGAAGTCGCGCCCGATGGCGGCGATGGTCTTCTCGCGCATCGCGCGGCCTTCGTCCGTCTCCGGCCGCGCCGACGTGCTGAGCAGCGCCAGCGCGTCCGGGCGGCGGCCCGGGGCGGTGTCGCCGGCCACCATTTCGATGGCCGTGTAGCCGCCCATGGAGAAGCCGCACACCGCCAGCGGCGTGCTGGCCGGCACGTCGGCGATGCGCTCGCGCGCATCGCGCGCCATCGCGGCGATGCTGTCCTGCGTCGTGACGTCGGCGATGCGCACCTCGGCCTCGGCGGCAAGCGCGGCGGCCACGCCATCCCACACGGCAGCGGTGTTGAGCATGCCCGGGATGAGCAGAAGCACGGGTTTCGTGGTGGCGCTCATGCGGCCATCCTTTCGGCCGGAGCCAGTGCCGCGGCCTGCTGCCGCAGTTCGCGTTTGACGATCTTGCCGACCGGGTTGCGCGGCAGTTCGGCCAGCGTGAGCAGGTATTCGGGCAGCTTGTAGACCGCCACGCGCTTCTCGTCGCGCAGGAAGGCCACGAGGCTCGCCAGCTCGACGACCTGCCCTTCGGCCGGCACCACGCAGGCGCACACCTTCTCGCCCAGCACCGCATCGGGCACGGCGACCACCGCCACCTCGCGCACGCCGGGGCAACCGGCCAGCAGGCTTTCCAGTTCCTCCGACGAGATGTTCATGCCGCCACGGATCACGAGATCCTTGGCGCGGCCGACGTAGCGGTAGAACTCCCCGCGCTCGCCCGCGATCTCGAACAGGTCGCCGGTCTTGTAGTAGCCGTACTCGTCGAATGCGCGCGCGGTGAGCTCGGGCGACTCGAAGTAGCCGCTGAAGATGGTGGGGCCGCAGAAGCGGATCTCGCCGGGCCGGCCAGCCTCGTGGATGTCCTCCCCCGTCTCCAGGTCCACCAGGCGCGTGCGGATCTTGCGCGTGGTCGACACCGCCCATTCATAGCCGTCGACCCCCGCGCGCGGGAAGAACTGCGCCCGCAGCGCCGGATCCGGAATGTCGATGTCGCTGCCCGACAGTGCGGCGCCTTCGTTGGAGCCGAAGTAATTGATGATCTCGACGCCGTGCCGCTCGCGGAATCCGCGCACCATCCATTCGGACAGCGGCGCCGAACCCGAGCCGATGCGCGACAGCCGGGCGAAGTCGATGCCGGCCAGCAGCGCCTCGTTCTGCAGCAGCATGTTCAGCAGCGCCGGCGGCGCGACGGTGTAGTCGATGCGCTCGTCGCGCAGTTGCTGCAGGAACACCGGCAGCGTGAACGGATGGTGCTGCACCACCGTGCCGCCCAGCACGAGCCAGGTCGCGAACGCCGTCGAGATGCCGGCCATGTTGACCAGCGGGAACGGATTGAGCAGGCGCGCGTGCCGGCGGATGCTGCCGGCTTCGATGATCGAGGGCGCGATGACCAGCCATTCGTTGTGGCTGCGTGGCACGCCCTTGGGTGCGGCCTCGGTTCCGGAGGTCCAGCAGATGGTGAACACGTCGTTGGCGGTGACGGCCGCGTCACGCTCGGCGCGCGCCAGGCGGTCGGCCGCGCCGTCCCCTGCCACGCCGGCCATCGCCCGGCCCAGGTCCACGCAGGGCGCAGGCACGGTGTCGCCCCAGGCCAGCACCTTGCGCAGGCCGGGTTGCGCCGCCTGCAGCGCCAGGAACATGTCCGCGGCGGCGTGGCCGGCGCCCGGCTTGCCGATGCGCCCGAACGTGATGGCCATGGCCGCGCGCGTCTTGCCGATGATCTGGCCGAGTTCGTGCTCGCGGTACTGCACGGGCACGGGCGTGACCACGAACCCCAGCCGGGCACACGCCAGGTACACGGCGAACTGCTCGACGCAGTTGGGCAGTTGCACGACAACGATGTCGTCGCGGCGCAGCCCCTGATCCAGCAGCACCAGGCACAGCCGGTCGACCTGCCGCGCGAGGTCGCGCCAGCTCCAGCGCTGCGGTGCGCCCGCGGCCACGTCGCCGCGGTTGGGCGCGTCCGCCACCGCCTCTTCATCCGGACGTTCGGCCAGATGTCGCGTGAACAGCTCCCACAGCGTCTGCTGGCCCCACCAGCCACGCGCGGCATGGGCATCGATGGTGGCTTGCGGCACGAGGATCATGGCCGTGCCCTCACCAGCCGCGCGCCAGCCGCTCGGCGCTGACCCAGGTGGCATGGAAGCCGTTGGGCACGCGCTGCGGCAGCCGGATGCGGGCGACGGGACCCCGGGCGATGTCTTTGGCGTCGAACACCGTCACGAAGGAGGACGCGGTCACGTCGTCCCACATGAAGCCGACCAGGTAGCCGTCGTCCTCTTCCTTCCAGTTGTCCCTGGGCGCGAACGGCGCCTCGCTGAACCACTTGCCCACGCCTTCGTGGTAGGTGGTGCAGGTGTCCTGCTGCAGGTCGTAGCGCACGAAGCCGCAGAAGCGCGGATCCTCGGCGCGGTTGCTGCGGCCCATCAGCACGTTCCACGAGTAGCGCGTCTTGTAGCCCTGCATCCACGAATTGATGACCGGGAACTCCTGGTTGATGATGTCGTCGATCACCCGTTCCTTCGTCTGGCCGGTGCGCAGGTTGAAGCGCCACTCCATGAACATGAAGTCGTGCTCGAGGTTGGCCAGCATCTTGGGGAAGCGGTCGACCTCGACGTTGCCGCGCCAGTCGCGCGGCAGGCGGAACGGCGTGCCGGTCATCACGATCTCGGTGCCGCCCTCGCCATCGTCTTCCTCCCACGCGTTGGACACGTGGTACATGTAGGTCGGGCTGGCCTCGAACCAGCGGATCTGCCCGGGCGTGCCGTGGCGCGGGATCACGCCGAAGCGCGAGGGCAGCGTGTGGTGGAACTTGAGCTTGTGCCGCCCGGCGGCAAACGCTTCCATGTCGTAGAACAGCGGCAGGTCGTGCACGATGGTGTAGTTGGGCGTGATCGCCATGTCGTGCGGCAGGCGCGGGCCGGGCAGCTGCACCGGCATGAAGGTCTGCAGCTTGCCGTGGCGGTCCATCACGCCGTAGTGCATGTAAGGCGATTCCTTGCCATAGGCGAAGAACAGGAATTCGCCCGTGCGCTCGTCCACCTTGGAATGCGCCGACACCGGCAGGCTCTTCATGCGCTCGTCGAACTCGAGCTTGCCCACGGTCGAGAGATCGTCCGGCCGCACCTGGTAGACCGCGCCCCCCAGGTACCACATCGACACCAGATGCCCGGCGTAGAACTTCACGTCGGTGTTGGACGTGTTCTTCATCGGCATGTCGGGGCGGTCGCGGCGCGGCGGATCCTTGATGCCCTGCCACAGCGCGGCGCCCGCGGCCATTTCCTCGCGCAGGCTCTCGGTCTGCACCCAGCGGTTCTGGTAGTAGACGCGGCCATGGTCGAAGCGCACCGCATGCAGCATGCCGTCGCCGTCGAACCAGTGGTAGCGGCCCTGCGACTCGAAACGGCGGTTGGGGCCGTTGCGCACGTACATGCCGTTGAGGTCGGCCGGCACCTGTCCCTGGATGTCGGTGAGCTCGCAGTCGAGCTCGCCTTCGACCGGCGCGAAGCCGCCCTGCAGGACGGGGATGTCACTGATGCCCATGGCGGGTCTCCTCTTTCTTCGGGGTTGCGTTCGGCGCCGCGGCGTCATCGACGGGGCGGCGCGACTGGGTGATGCGGAAGCGTCCGGCCACGAAGGCCAGGTCGGTCAGGCTGGCGTTGCCGGCGGGGTTGAGGCCGGTCACGTGGTAGTCGCTGTAGGCCGCCGCGAAATTCAGCGGCATCGGCCCGGTGAGGTTGATGGTGAGCTGCGCTCCGGCACGCGCATAGGCGTCCTGCGCGCGCACGATGAAATCCTCGTCCGTGGAATACAGGAAGGCCGTGAGCCCGCCGTGGCGGCTCACGTCGCTGGCCGCCTGGGCCAGGGCGTCGCGGGAATCGGCGCAGGCGATGACGAAACTGATGGGGCCGAAGCGTTCGCCGGCATACAGGTCGCGCGCCGACGTGTCCACCTTCAGCATCAGCGGCGTGCTGGTGCGCGCGGCGGGGTGTTCGGGATGGCGGTAGGCGCGCGGGGCCAGCAGCACCTCGCCACGCCGCGCGCCGTCGGCCTGCAGTTGCCCGAGCAGCGACAGCGTCTGCGGCGACTGGATGGTGGCCAGGATCATGGCGGCCTTCTTGTCGTCTCCCGTCAGGGCGGCCACGGCCTGCGCCAGGCGGCGCGCCACGTCGTCGAACGGCACGGTGCCCGAGGGTGTGCGGACGCCGTCGCGCGGGACGTAGATGTTCTGCGGACTGGTGCACATCTGCGCGCTGAACATGCACAGCGTGGTGGCCAGGCTGCGCAGCGCGGCGTCCAGGTCGTGGGCCGACTCCAGCACCACGGTGTTGCAGCCCGCCGTCTCGGTGAAGGCGAGCGCGGGGTGGGCGTTCTGTTCCACCCACTGGCCGAAGGCCACGCTGCCGGTGAAATCGACGATGGCCGTCTTCGGGTGCCGGACCAGCACCTTGCCCAGCGGCTCGGCGACGGTGTCCAGTGCCAGGGTGACGAGGTCGGGATCGAAGCCGTGCTCGGCCAGCACGCGGCGGAACGCGCGCACCGAGATCGCCATCGGAAGCACCGTGGCCGGGTGCGGCTTGACGATCACCGCATTGCCCGTGGCCAGGCTGGCCATCATCGACGGCCAGGCATTCCAGGTGGGAAAGCTCGCGCAGGTGAAGCACACGGCGACGCCGCGCGGCACCAGCCGGTAGTGCTTGTCCAGCGCGATCTCGGCGCTGCCGAAGCGGCGTCGCCACTGCGCCTGGGGCGTGACGGACCGCATGGCCTGTTCGGCATAGACCAGCGCCTCGATGGCGCGGTCCAGCGCGTTCACGCCCGATCCGGCGTAGGCCATGTTGAAGCTCTGCCCGGCGGTGTGCATGACGGCGTGGGTGAGCTCGAACAGATGCTCGCGGTAGAGCACGTCCACCACCTCCATCAGCGTGCCGATGCGCGCGTCGATGCCGGCGTTCGACCACGCGGGCATCGCGCGCTCCGCGGCATCGAACAGCTCGTCGACCTCGCGGTGGGCATACGACACGCGCAGCGCCTGCTGGGTGTAGGGCGAGATTTCCTCGCCCGGCTGCACGTCGCCCACCGTGGCCGCAGGACGCGCAACGCCGTCGTCCAGCACGAACGCGCGGCCCAGGTGGGACTCGAAGGCGGCGCGGCCGGCCGCCTGCGCGGCGGCGCTGTCGGGATAGCCCGCAGGCATGTCGGGGAAAGGGCTCCAGCAGCTGCGTTCGCGGCAGGCGCGCTGCGCACCGGCGAAGCGCTGCGCGTGGCGGGCCATCAGGTCCACGGGTGGCGGGGGGGTGAATCGTTGGTTCATGCGATCTCTCGGGACTGTGCAGTCCAGTAGCGCTGGCGCAGCGCCTTCTTGTCGGGCTTGCCCAGGCCCGTGAGCGGGACCTGCTCGACGAAATCCACGCTCTTGGGCGTGCAGATGGCTCCCTTGCGCTCGCGCACATAGTCGATGAGCGCGTCGGCCGTGGCCTGCGCGCCGGCGCGCGCGACGACCACCGCCTTGACGGCTTCGCCCCAGCGCGCATCGGGCACGCCGATGACCGCCACGGCCGCCACGGCCGGATGGGCCGAGAGCACGTCTTCCACTTCGCGCGGATAGACGTTGAAACCGCCGGTGATGATCATGTCCTTCTTGCGGTCGACGATATGGAACAAACCCTCGCCGTCGCGCCGCGCCAGATCGCCCGTGTGAAGCCAGCCTGCGCGCAGCGCCTGCGCGGTCTGTTCGGGCTGGCCGTGGTAGCCGCTCATCAGCAGCGGCCCGCGCACGCAGATCTCGCCGATCTCGCCGTGGCCGACGGGCTGGTCGTCGTCGCCCAGCAGTTCCACCTCCACCCCCGGGAACGGCCGGCCGGCCGACGCCAGTTGCGCGTCGCTGGCCGCGGCGTGCGCGGCCTGGTCGAGCACGAGGATGGTGTTGGGCGCCTCGGTCTGCCCGTAGCTCTGCACCAGCACCGGGCCGAAGACTGCCAGGGCCTGGCGGATGCGCGCGGGCGATGCCGGCGCCGCGCCATACATCAGGGCCTGCAGGCTCGACAGGTCGGCGCGGGCCGTGGCCGGCGCATCCAGCAACGCATAGAGCATGGTGGGCACGATGAAGGTGTGCTGGATGCGATGCCGCTCCACCGCATCGAGCCAGCCCTGCACCGAGAAGCCGCGCTGCAGCACCACCGTGCCGCCGCGCGCCAGGGTGGGATAGATCAGCGAGCCTGCGCCGTGCGAGATCGGCGCCGAACACAGCGTGCGCACGCCGTCCGGCCATGCCAGGCCGGCCAGCCACAGGCGCGCGTTCTCGTGCAGCGCCCGGCTGGTGAGCATCACGCCTTTCGAGCGGCCCGTGGTGCCGCCGGTGTAGGCCAGGCGGATCACGTCGTCGGGCGCATCGACGACGCGCAACGTCTCGTCGGCAGCTTCCGCCGCAGGCCAGAACGGTGCCGGGGCCTGCACGCCGTGCTGCTGCTCGTCGTCGTGCGACAGCCAGTGCGCCACGCCGCAGCAGGCCGCGCGCAGGGCGCGTGCGCGTTCGGCATACGCCTGTTCAGACACCACCACGCGCGCCGCGCAGTCCTGCACGATGGCCGCATGGTCGGCCGCGCTGGCCATGCTGTGCAAGGTGACCGAACGCAGGCCGGCCAGGTAGGCCGCCGCCATGACGCAGAACATCTCCACGCGGTTGCCCGACAGTTGCGCCACGGCATCGCCGCGCACCAGCCCCAGTTGCGCCAGCCGCGCCTGCGCCTGCGCGATGCGGCGGCCCATCTGCGCGTAGGTGATCTCGCGCGCGCCGTCGACGAAGGCGATGCGCGCGGGCCAGCGCCGCACCGCATCGGCGATCAGCGCGCCCAGCGTCGGTGCCACGTCGGCCAGGGGCTGCGGCATCGTCGTCATGCTTTCTCCAGGATGGTCACGGCGGCGACGGCTTCCTCGCCGTCATAGAAGCCGCCGCCGTTCTCGGCCGCGGCCAGGCGCGCGCCCTGCACCTGGCGCGCACCGGCCTCGCCACGCAGCTGCGTCACCAGTTCGTGCAACTGGATCACGCCCGTGGCCGCGATCGGATGGCCCTTGGACACCAGTCCGCCCGACGGGTTGACCGGTATGCGGCCACCCAGCCGCGTTTCGCCACGCTCGGCCAGGGCCGCGCCCTCGCCCAGCGCGCACAGGCCCAGGTTCTCGACGTGGCGGATCTCGGCGAATGCCGTGGCGTCGTGCACCTCGGCCACGTGGATGTCTTGCGGATCGACACCCGCGGCCTCGAACGCCCGGCGCGCCGCGATGCGGCCGATGTGCTGGCCGAAATCGTCGGGCGCGCGGCGCACGCCGCTGGCGAGCTTGCTCGCGCGGATGCGCACGGCCCGGGCGCCGGCGCCCAGCCGTGCGAGAGCGCGGGACGAGCACAGCACCAGGGCGCCCGCACCGTCGCTCATGGGCGCGCACATGGCACGCGTGAAGGGCCAGGCCACGGGCCGGTCGGCCAGCACTTCGTCCACCGTCATCGGGTGGCGGTATTGCGCCAGCGGGTTGAATTGCGAATGCCAGTGGTTCTTGGCGGCCACGGCGGCCATCTGCCGCTGCGTGGCGCCATACAGATGCATGTAGTGCCGCGCCATGGCCGCGTAGCTGTCCATGAACACCGAGCGCTCGCCGCCATCCACCACGCCCTCGGGCAGCGGCAGCGCGGCGGACAGCGCCAGCTGGCGCGCCAGTTGCTCGCCGGCCAGTTCGCGGTCCATGCTGCCGCGGAACGCCTCGAACATCAGCTCGCGCTGCGCCGGGTAATGCATCTTCTCCGCGCCCACGACCAGCGCCACGTCGCACTCGCCGGAGCGGATGGCCGCGAAGGCCTGGTTCACACCGGTGGACGAGCTGGCGCAGGCGTTGTCGCAATTGACGATGGGCACGCCTTCCACGCCCATGGCGCGCAGCGCCACCTGGCCGCGGATGCCGTGCTGGCCTTCGAGCACGCCCTGTCGGGTGTTGGAGAACCAGCACGCCTCCACATCGCCCAGCGCCAGGCCGCCATCGGCCAGCGACGCATGCACGGCCTCGGCGGTCAGATCCTTGATGGATCGGGCCTCATGCCGGCCCAGGGCGGTCATGCCGGCTCCCGTGATGTAGACGTCTTGCACTTCAGTTTTTCTCGATGAATGTCTGAATTATGGTTTTCATGGGCGAGAATTGCGCCGTTTTGTCCACATATCGAGAATTCATGGAAAACCCCAGTGCCGGATCCCAGACCGTGGCGCGCGCCATCGAACTGTTGCGACTGGTCTCGCGCGGCGGCCGGGAAGGCATGCGTCTGGCCGACGTGGTCGAGGCCAGCCCGCTCAGCCGCCCCACCATCCACCGCCTGCTGGGTGAACTGGTGGAGGGCGGACTGCTCATGCGCGCGGCCGACAAGCGCTACGTGCTCGGACAGTTCGCCTACGAGCTGGGCCTGTCGGCCGCCACGCACTTCCACCTGCGCGATCTGTGCGCGCCCTTCGTCGACCGCATCGCGCAGGAAACCGGCGACACCGTGTTCCTCGTCGTGCGCAGCGGACCCGATTCGTTCTGCCTGGACCGCCGCACCGGCGCCTATCCCGTCAAGGTGTTTTCAGTGGAGGTGGGCAACCGCCAGCCCATGGGCGTGGGCGCCGGAGGCCTCGCATTGCTGGCCTGGCTGCCCGAGAAAGACCGCCATTCGGTCATCGAGCGCAATGCCAGCCGGCTGCCGCACCATGGCGGCCTGACGGCCGGCAACCTCGGCACGATGGTGGCGCAGGCGCGGGCGCAGGGCTATTCGCGCGTGGCGGATTTCGCCATCGCGGGAGTCACGGGCGTGGGCATGCCGGTATGCGATGCGCAGGGCGTGCCGGTGGCGGCCTTGAGCGTGACCTCGATCTCGATGCGCATGACCGCGCCGCACCAGGACGACGTGCTCGCCGTGCTCTCGCGCGAAGTCGGGCGCCTGCGCGACGCGCTGGGGCGCACGCCGGCCCCCGGCCGCTGAATCCCCGGGCTCAGCGCGTCGCCAGCACTGGCGCGGCGCACTGCTGCAAGGCCGGGTCGGCTCCCGGTATCGACGCCAGCGGCAGGGGGCCCGATGGCGTGGCGCCGGAGAGCACCGCGCCCACGGCGCGCATCTGCTCGTGCATGAGCAACTGTGCGGCGGCGGATACCGTGGCGCCCATCGCGCCCACGGCCGCGAACCGTCGCTCGCAATCCGCGCAATCGAGCCGGGCGAAGCGCTGCGCGAGCAGCGCATCGAGCGCCTGCCGGTTGTCGATGCGCAACTGCCGGCTGGCGAAACGCGTGTCGGCCGCGACGTCGTGCGCCTCCAGTGCCTCGCACACGAGGACGAACTGCGCCTGCGTGGTGACGGCCACCAGGAACCAGCCGTCCTGCGCGCGGAAGGCGCCGTTGGGCGAGCTGAACAGCGCCGGCGGCGTGCCACCCGCGCGGGCGATCTCCAGCAGGCGCGGGCCGAGGAAGCTGGCCGCGGCCTCCATCAGGCTCACCTCGAGCTTCGCGCCGCCGCCGAAGCGCCAGCGCCGGATCAGCGCGCCCAGCACGGCCTGGTAGGCATAGAGGCCGGCCAGCATGTCGACGGCGAAATAGGGGAACGTGCGCGGCGTGCCGTCCGCCGTGGCATTGATGTCCATGAAGCCGCAGAACGCCTGCAGCACACCGTCGACGGCCGGCCGCTGCGCCATGCCGCCTTTCTGGCCATAGCCCGAGATGAGGCAGTGCACCAGCTCCGGCCGCCGCCGCGCCAGCGCTTCGTGATGCAGGCCCAGCCGTTCGATGACACCGGGGCGGAAGCTGGCCAGCACCACATCGCTGGCCGACGCCAGGTCGGCGGCCTCGCGCCGGCCGTCTTCGCTGCGCAGGTCCAGCGTGATCGACCGCTTGGCGCGGTTGAGGTACCAGGAGTGCGGGCTGTGATCGCCCACGCGCTGGCCCAGCTGGCGCAGCCAGTCGCCTTCGGGCGGCTCGACCTTGGTGACCTGCGCGCCATTGAGCGCCAGCAGCAACCCGCAGTAGGGGCCGGCGACGCCCTGGGACACGTCGAACACGGTGATGCCGTCGAGCGGAAGGGGGGAAGACGAAGACGGGTGGGCGGGCATGCGCGCATTCTGGCGAGCCCCGGCGCGCGCGGCGCCGGCAACGTCCACATGCTGGACGTCCGCGCAAAAACCGGTCGCGCTCGGCGACCTCAGCCCAGCACGTCCCGCACCTGCGCGACCACGGCCTGCGCGAACGCCGGCTCGTTGATGTGATGGGGCACGCGCACGAGGCGGTGGGTGGATGTCTGCCGGAACTCGCGCTCGAGCACATCGAACAGCGCCGCGTCGGCCTGCGGATCGTGGAACGGCTGGCCCGGCGCATCGAGCATCGACAGGCCGCCCAACGGCAGCAGCAGGCGCACCGGCCCTGCCGCGTCATTGAGCTGCTGCGCGATGCGCCGCCCGGCCGCCACCATCTCGTCGGCATGGCTGCGCATCAGCGTGACGTTGGCGTTGTGCACGTGGAACAGCCTGCCGCGGTGCCGCGCCGGGATGGTCTCGGGGCCGCCCCAGTTGATCATGTCGAGCGCGCCGAGCGAGCCGATCCAGGGCAGGCCGTGGCGGGCCGCCGCGTCCAGCCGATGCCCGCCCGCGTCGCACACGCCGCCGGCCAGGTGCTGGCCGACTTCGGTGGTGGTGAGATCGACCACGGCCTGCAGCAGGCCGGCCGCGGCCAGTGCCTCCAACGTGCGGCCACCCGAGCCGTTGGCATGGAACACCTGGGTGTCGAACGCATCCTGCAGGCCGGCGCACACCTGCTGCACGCAGGGCGTGGTGACGCCGAACATCGTCAGGCCCAGCGCGGGCCGGTCGTCGTGCGCAGGGATCGGTACCGGATGCAGCAGCATGCCGGCCAGCGCATGCGCGGCGTTGGCGAGGATGGTGCGCGAGAGACGGTTGAGGCCCGCGATGTCGGTCACCGGGTACAGCGTCGCGAGATCCGACACGTCGACGAAGGGCGCCATGTTGCCCGAGGCCAGCGTGGACACCAGCAGCTTCGGCCGGCCGATCGGCAACAGGCGCAGCGCGGGCGCGATCATCGACGTGCCGCCGGAGCCGCCGATGCCCAGCATGCCGTCGATGCGGTCCGTGGACAGCCTCTCGCGTACCAGCGCGCACAGCGCCTCCCCCATCGCGATCACGGCGCGGCCCCGGTCGCCCGCCTCGAACACCGCCGCCGCGCCGCCAGGATGGTGGCCGGCCACGTGCGCGGCGCCGATGTCCGCGCGCGCATCGCGCGACAGGGTGCCCACGTCCACGGTCACGGCATCGACGCCGGCAGCACGCAGCAGCCCGGCGATGTAGAGCAGTTCTTCGGCCTTGGTGTCGAAGGTTCCCACCACCCAGGCGACAGGTTGCGTGGCTGCGCCAGTCATGGGCTGGAGCGCCTCAGCTGCGGGCGAAGCGCGCGCTGACGCATTCGAAGAAGGTGCGGAACGTTCCGGCCACGCGTTCGACGGCCTCGGCTTCCTGATCGGGCGGCACGTCGAACGTGGCCCACCATTCGCCGAAGCACTTGTTGCCCTCGGTGATGGGCAGCAGGTGCATCTCGGCCACGTAGTCCTTCCAGTCGGCGTCGATGTGCAGGATGCGGTAGCGGCAGCGGTGCTCGTCGTCCGACAGCGCCAGCAGCTGCTCGCGCAGGTAGCCGCCACCGTCGCGCACCGTGAAGTGGCGCACGCAGCCGACCTGGTCGGCGGGGCGGCCGTCCTCGATGTACGACTGCTCGAAGTACGGGTGGTAGTTGCCCAGCGCGCCGAAGTCGCGCAGCATGTCCCATGCCTGATCGAGCGTGGCATCCATCACCGCGCTCACATAGACCCTGGCCATAGTCAGTCTCCTCTTTTCTTGCGGCGCGGATCAGAACCGCACCTGCTTGTAGCGCTCCACGTGCGCCTTGATGGCGATCTCGGTGGGCAGGCGTTCCATGCTGCTCGCGCCGTAGAAGCCGTTGCAGTGCTGGCTGTTGCGCAGCACGTACTCGGCATCCTCGGGCATGGAGATCGGGCCACCATGGGCGATCACGATGACATCCTTGCGCACACGGCGCGCGGCCTCGGCCCACTCGTCGATCAGGCGCACCGATTCGTCCAGGCTCTTGGCCGTGGTGGCACCGATGGTGCCGCCGGTGGTGACGCCCATGTGCGGCACGATGAAGTCGGCGCCGGCGCGGGTCATCTCCACGGCCTCGTCGGCCGAGAACACGTACGGTGTGGTGAGCAGGTCGAGTTCGTGGGCCTGGCGGATCATGTCGACTTCGGTGCTGAAGTTGATGCCGGTTTCCTCCAGGCTCTGGCGGAAGGTGCCGTCGATGATGCCCACCGTGGGAAAGTTCTGCACTCCGGAGAATCCCAGGTCCTTGAGCTTGCGCAGGAAGTACGGCATCACGATGAACGGATCGGTGCCGTTGACGCCCGCGATCACCGGCGTGCGCTTGCACACCGGCAGCACCTCGCCGGCCATCTCCAGCACGATCTCGTTGGCGTTGCCGTAGGCCAGCAGGCCGGCCGACGACGCGCGTCCGGCCATGCGGTAGCGGCCGGAGTTGTAGATGACGATGAGGTCGATGCCGGCGGCCTCCTCGCACTTGGCCGAGATGCCGGTACCGGCGCCTCCTCCGACGATGGGTTCACGGCGCGCCACCATGGCCTGGAACTTCTCCATCAGGGCGGTGCGTTCAAAGCGCGGCATGGGAATACTCCTTGGATATCGGCTTCATCGCGAAGCCTTGGGGGGAACCTGGGGGGGCGTGGAGCGCAGCGCGGCGAAGGCGCCCGCCACGCCGCGGCGGAACGTCAGCACGCACACCATGAAGACGGCGCCGGTGACCACGGTCACCCAGCCGCCGAAAGCATCGAGGTAGTACTGCAGGCCCACCACGATGGCCGCGCCCACGGCCGGGCCGAACACCGTGTGCATGCCGCCCAGCAGCGCCATCAGCACCACGTCGCCCGAGAGATGCCAGTGCACGTCGGTGAGCGCCGCGAGCTGGAACACCAGCGCCTTCATCGATCCGGCCAGGCCCGAGAGCGCCGCCGACAGCACGAACAGCATCAGCTTGTAGCGCTCGACCGGATAACCCAGCGAGCGGGCGCGCGGCTCGTGCTCGCGGATGGCGGCCACCACGTGGCCGAACGGCGAATGCACGACGCGATGGATGAGCCACAGGCCGCCCAGGGTGAGCGCGAGCACCACGTGATAGAGAGCCACGTCGCTGCGCAGATCGACCAGGCCCAGCAGCCGGCCGCGTGGAATCTGCTGCAGCCCGTCCTCGGCGCCGGTGAACGGCAGCTGCAGGAAGATGAAATAGATCATCTGCGCCAGCGCCAGCGTGATCATGGCCAGATAGATGCCCTGCCGCCGGATGGCCAGCACGCCGAACACCGCGCCCAGCGCGGCGGCAGTGGCTGTGCCCGCCAGCAGGCCCAGTTCGGGCGTGAGGCCCCAGTGCTTGGTGGCCAGGCCCGTGAGATACGCGGCGCTGCCGAAGAACGCGGCGTGGCCGAAGGACATCATCCCGCCGAAGCCCAGCAGCAGGTTGTACGCGCAGGCCAGCAGCGCCATGCACAGCAGCTTCATCACGAACACGGGGTAGACCAGTTGCGGCACCCAGGGCACGGCCAGCAGCGCCAGCACGGTGAGCGCCATCGCGATGCGCACGGGCGTGGTGGTCGTCATGCCGCGCCCTCCCGCCCGAACAGGCCGCGCGGGCGCAGCAGCAGCACCAGCACCATCACCACGAAGATCACTGTCGTCGAGGCTTCGGAATAGAACACCTTGGTCAGCCCTTCGATCACGCCGATGCCTAAGGCGGTGACGATGGATCCCAGCACCGAGCCCATGCCGCCGATCACCACGATGGCGAAGACGATGATCACCAGGTTGGAACCCATGCCCGAGTTGACGTGAAGAATGGGCGCCGCAAGAACCCCCGCGAAGGCTGCCAGCGCGATGCCGGCGGCATAGGTGAGCGTGAGCAGGCGGGGCACATCGATGCCGAACGACTGCGTGAGCGCGGGCTTCTCGGTGGCGGCGCGCAGCGTGGCGCCCAGGCGCGTGCGCTCGATGAGCCACCACGTGGCCAGGCAGGCGGCCAGCGCCGCGCCGATGACCCAGATGCGGTAGAGCGGCAACACCATGAAGCCCAGGTCGGCCACGCCGCGCAGCGATTCGGGCACCGGGTACGGCCTGCCCGAGGTGCCGTACGCCACGCGGAACCCGCCTTCGAGCACCAGCACCAGACCGAAGGTGAGCAGCAGCCCGTAGATGGGATCGAGCCCGTAGAGCCGGCGCAGCAGCGTGCGCTCGAACAGCCCGCCGGCCAGCCCCACGCCCAGCGGCACCAGCAGCAGTGCCGCCCAGTAGCCCGCGCCGGTGGTGTTCTGCAATATCCAGGCGCAGAACGCGCCCACCATGAAGAACGCGCCGTGCGCGAAATTGACGATGCGCAGCAGGCCGAAGATGACCGCCAGCCCGAGGCTGAGCACGGCATAGAAGCAACCGTTGACCAGCCCCAGCACCATCTGCCCCGCCAGCACCGGCAGCGGCAACCCGAATATCTCGCTCACGCGCGCTCCTTCGAACTTATGATTTGCGGCCCATGGCCCATCCCGACCTGTCGACCGAAACCCACATCTGGGGCGACGACACGCACTACACCACCGTGCGGGCCGAGCACTGCGAAGCACTGGCGGCGCGGCATATCGCGCATGTGGCGGTGATCGACGCCGCGTCGCCCTATGCCATCGTGCGCACCCACCTCTCGGGCGCCTTCCTGCAGGTGTGCGTGGCCGGCGAGGGCCGCACCTTGCTGGACGGCCGCTGGTACCCGCACAAGCCCGGGCTCGCGAGCTTCGCGCCGGCCCACGTGCTGCATGCCTTCCACTGCGTGCCCGGCAAGCGCTGGCAGCTGGCCTGGGTGCGGTTCATGCCGACCTCCGAGCGGTCGGTGGACGGCGCGATGTCGCCGGTGATGACGCGCTTCGACGGCCAGGGCCTGCAGCACGCCGTGCTGGGCCTGGCGCGCGAGATGGACGGCGCGGCCGACCCCGGCACCTGCGCCATCTGGGTGGACGTGATCGAACGCTACATCGGCCGCGTGCTCGAACCCTGGCAGCGCGAGGCGCGGCTGGTGGCCGTTTGGCATGCGGTGCAGGCCGACCTGGCGCGCGACTGGAGCCTGGCCGACATGGCCCTGCTGGCCAACACCAGCGAAGAACACCTGCGCCGGCTGTGCCAGAAGACGCACGGGCGCAGTCCCGGAAAGCAGCTCGCGTCGTTGCGCATGGCGCATGCGGCGCGCCTGCTGGCCACCACGGGCGACAAGGTCGAGGTGATCGCGCGCAGCGTGGGCTATGCCAACCCGTTCGCGTTCTCCAACACCTTCAAGCGGCTCACGGGCTTCCGCCCTTCGGACTACCGCGCGCGGCCCCATGTGTCGCTGCTGCACGGTTCAGACTCCTAGCCGCGCGGCCACGCGCTCGAAGTCCGCGCGCAGCGCCGCGGCATCCAGGCATTCGACGACGCGGCCGGTCTCGATCACGTAGTGGCGATCGGCCAGGCTGGCGGCGAAGCGCACGTTCTGCTCGACCAGCACGATGGTGTAGCCGCGTGCCTTGAGCGAGACGATCAGCTCGCCGATACGCTCGACGATGACCGGCGCCAGGCCTTCGGTGGGTTCGTCCAGCAGCAGCAGCCGCGCGCCCGTGCGCAGGATGCGCGCGATGGCCAGCATCTGCTGCTCGCCCCCCGAAAGCTGCGTGCCGGACGATGACGCGCGCTGCGCCAGATTGGGAAACAGCGCGTACAGCTCGTCCTCGTCCATGCCGCCCGCTGCGATCACGGGCGGCAGGCGCAGGTTCTCGCGCACGGTGAGCGATGCGTAGATGCCGCGGTCGTCGGGGCAGAAGCCGATGCCCGCGCGGCCGATGCGGTGGGGCAGCATGCCGACCAGCTCGGTGCCGCGCAGGCGGATCGAGCCGCGCAGCGGCGCCACCATGCCCATCACCGACTTGAGCAGCGTGGACTTGCCGGCGCCGTTGCGGCCCAGCAGCGTGAGGATCTCGCCCTCGCGCACTTCCAGGTCGATGCCATGCAGCGCCTGGCTCGGGCCGTACCAGGCCTGCAGCCCGCGCACTTCGAGCAGTGCTTCAGCCATGCGCCGCCTCCGGCCGCGTGTGGTGGGCGCCCTGCCCCAGGTACGCCGCCACCACGCGCTCGTCGCGCGAGACGCTGGCGTAGTCGCCTTCGGCCAGCACCTCGCCGCGCGCCAGCACGGTGATGCGGTCGCACAGGTCGGACACCACCGAAAGGTTGTGCTCCACCATCAGCACGGTGCGCCCGGCCGCCGCGCGCCGGATCAGCGCCGTGGCCTGTGCGATGTCTTCGCTGCCCATGCCGGCCATGGGTTCGTCGAGCAGCAGCATCTTCGGCTCCAGGGCCAGCGTGGTCGCCAGTTCCAGCGCGCGCTTGCGGCCGTACGGCAACTCGCCCGCAAGGTGGGTGGCCCAGCCGGACAGCCCCACCTGTTCCAGCAATTCGAGCGCGCGTTCGTCATGGGCGCGCAGCACGCGGTCGCTGCGCCACCAGTCGAACGACTGGCCGCGCTGGCGTTGCAGCGCCAGCCGCACGTTCTCCAGCACGCTCAGCTGCGCGAACACCGCCGAGATCTGGAACGAGCGCACCAGCCCGCGCCGCGCCACCACGTCGGCGGGTAGCCGCGTGATGTCCTCCCCATCGAACACGATGCGCCCGGCTGTGGGCTCGATGAATCGCGTGAGCAGGTTGAAGCAGGTGGTCTTGCCCGCGCCATTGGGGCCGATCAGCGCGTGGATGCTGCCCGCGCGGACCGTCAGGTCGACACGGCTGACGGCATGGAAGCCGTGAAAGCTGCGCGACAGCCCGCGCGCTTCGAGAACGATGCTCATGCGGATGGAAGAAGTGGGGGCAGGAAACCGCCAGCGGCGCGCGCGGCGCCGCCGGCCCGGACGATGCGGCGGCTTACTTCTTCACCAGGTAGCAGGTGCTCTGCTCCAGCGGCATGAAGGCCTGCGCCGCCGGAATGGTCTTGACCAGCTTGAGGTAGTCCCAGGCGTACTTCGATTCCGCCGGCGTCTTCACTTCCCACAGGTACATGTCGTGCACCATGCGGCCGTCGGCGCGGATGCGGCCACCCTTGGCGAACATGTCGTTGATGGGCATCTCGCGCATCCTGGCCGACACGGCATCCGGATCGTCGCTGCCGGCGGCCTGGATGGCCTTGAGGTAGTGCATCGTCGACGAATAGTCGCCCGCGTGCGCCATGTTGGGCATCTGCCCCACGCGCTGGAAGTAGCGCCGCGCGAACGCACGCGTCTCGTCGTTCATGTCCCAGTACCAGGCGTTGGTGAGCTGCAGCCCCTGCGCGGTCTGCAGGCCCAGCGCATGCACATCGTTGATCCACAGCAGCAGCGCGGCGAGCTTCTGGTTCTTCGTGATGCCGAATTCCTGCGCGGCCTTGATGGCGTTGATGGTGTCGTTGCCGGTGGAGGCCAGGCCGATGATCCTGGCTTTGGAGGCCTGCGCCTGCAGCATGTACGAGGAAAAATCGGTGGTACCCAGCGGGTGCCGCGCGGCGCCCACGACGCGGCCCTTGGCATTGCGCACCACGTCGGACACCTGCTGCTCCAGCCCGATGCCGAAGGCGAAATCCACCGTGAGGAAGAACCACGAGTCGCCGCCGGCCTCCACGATCGTGCGGCCCGTGCCGTGCGCCAGCGAGTAGGCGTCATACGTGTAATGCACCGCATAGGGCGAGCATTGCGCGTTGGTGATGCCCACGTTGGACGAGTTGTTGACGATGACGTGGCGCTTCTTTTCCTTGGCCACGCCGGCCACGGCGAGTGCGACGCCGGAGTTGGCCAGGTCGTTGATCATGTCCACGCCGCCGGCGTCGAACCATTCGCGGGCCTTGGCGGCGCCCACGTCGGCCTTGTTCTGGTGATCGGCGAAAACCACCTCGATGGGCTTGCCGAACATGCGTCCGCCGAAGTCTTCCACCGCCATCTTGACCGCTTCGACCGCGCCCTTGCCGGAGATGTCGGCGTAGGTGCCCGAGATGTCGGTGAGCACGCCGATGCGCACCACGTCACCCGAGAGCTTGCCCGCGGCCGGCGCCTGCGCGCCAGCGGTGCCCAAGCCCGCCATCAGTGCCACGCACGCGGCAGCCCACTGTGTCAGAACCTTTTTCATAGTCTCCTCTCGTTGTGTGGAGCCGCGGACCCTGTGGCCCGAAGCTGCACGCATCGTAGAGGCCGGCCGGCGGCCGGACCATGCCGGGAAGGCACGGGTGGATACTCGAAATCCACAGCGGGTTATCCCGGATGAAGGCTATCCCCTTCAGTGATTGGCCGGCTTCGCCACACCTGCGAACCGCAGCCCGACGCCCGGCTCGGTCACGATGTAACGCGGATGCGCGGCGTCGTCGTCCAGCTTGGCGCGCAGCTTGCCGACGAGGATGCGCAGGTAGTGCGAATCGTCGCCATGGCTCGGGCCCCAGAGCTCGCGCAGCAGTTGCGGCTGCGTGAACAGCTTGCCGGGCCGTGCCGCCAGCAAGGCGAGCAGGGCGAATTCCTTGCGCGTGAGCGGCACCGCCTCACCCACCAGCCGCACTTCGCGCTGCGCGAGATCGATGCGCAGCCGTCCATCGTCGAACACCGGCTCGGCCTCGCCACGCGGCGCCGCCAGGCGCAGCAGCACGCGGATGCGCGCCATCAACTCGCCCACGCCGAAGGGCTTGGTCACGTAGTCGTTGGCGCCGGCATCGAGCAGCGCCACCTTCTCGTCTTCCGCCGACCGCACGGTGAGCACCAGCACCGGCACGCGCGACCACTGGCGCAGTTCGCGCAGTACCTCGGCCCCATCGCGGTCGGGCAGGCCCAGGTCGAGCACGACGATGTCCGCCCCCTTGCCGGCCAGCAGGCTCAGGCCTTCGTGGCCGGTGGCGGCCAGCAGCGTCAGGTAGCCCTGAGAGCGCAGGCTGATGTCGATCAGCTTGCGGATCTGCGGCTCGTCGTCGATGACGAGCACGCGCGCCGGCAAGGAGGTGTCGGGGCTCGCGCTCATGGCCTGGATTCCGGTGCCGGCGCCTCGCCCGCCGGCAGCACGATGCGGATCGAGGTGCCCTGTCCGTGCGGCCCCGGCAGGGCCTCGATGCTGCCCATGTGGGCGCCGACGATGCCCTGCACGATGGCCAGGCCCAGGCCGGTGCCCTGCTTGCCGCGGTCGCCCCGCTCCACGCTGTAGAACATGTCGAAGATCCGGCGGCGCTCGTCGGGCGGAATGCCGGGCCCGCTGTCGGACACCACGATCTGCACCGTCCGGCCCTCGCCCGCGCGGGCCTGGACGGTGACGGGCGCGCCGGGCGGCGAGAACTTGGCCGCGTTCTCCATTACGTTGAACAGCGCCTGCTCGATCAGCGCGGGGTGCACGTGCAGCAGGCCCACGTCGGGCGCGATGTCGGCCTGCACCGCCACGGCCGGCTCGTAGCGCTGCAGGCGGCGCGCGGCCGAGCCGACCAGCTCGTCCACGCCGATCCAGTCGCGCGCGAGCGTGAGGCCCTGCTGGCCCAGGCGGGTCATGTCGAGCAGGTTCTGGATGTAGCGATCGAGCCGCTCGCCTTCGACGCGGATGGTCTCCAGCAGGCTCGCGCGGTCTTCCCCGCTCATGTCGCCACCGTAGCGGGCCAGGCTGTCGGCCGCACCGATCATCGAGGCGAGCGGCGATCGCAGGTCGTGCGACACCGACGACAGCAATGCCGAGCGCAACCGTTCGGTTTCGCCGGCCACGCGTGCGATCTCCAGTTCCGACACCAGGCGCGTGCGCAGCGCGGCCTGGCCGATGTCCTCGGTCATGCTCTCGGCCAGCCTTCGCTGCTCGAACGACAGCCGCGCCGTCGCGACGGCGAAGCGCAGGCCGACCACGCCCACGGTGCCTTCGCCCGCACGCACCGGAAGGAACCACCAGGCCGAATGCGACAGTGTGTCGGTATAGCGGCCGCTGGGTTGGCCATGCCGCGCCGTCCATTGCGCCGCCGCCACGTCCTTCTCGTCCAGCTCGGCCGTCACCACCGCCGGCCCCGAATCCTCACCGATGCGCACCCAGGCCTGTGCGCCCAGGCTGTGCTGCAGCACCGAAGCACTCGCGCCGATCACCTGGCCGAGATCGGCCGCTTTTGACAGCTCACGCGCGAGTCCCTGCATCGCCGTCGCATGCGCGTTGGCGGCGTGCAGCGACACCACCTGCTGGCGCAGGCGCGAGGCGAGCCGTCCGGCGATCAGCGCGCCCGCCATGAACAGCAGCACGGTGGCGACACCGCGCGGCGCGCTGATGACCAGGCTGAAGCGGGGCTCGATGAACAGGAAGTCGTACGCCAGGAAGCACAGCGCGGCCGTGATTACCGCCGCCGTCATGCGCGTGCGCGAGGCCACCAGCAACACCGCGACGAGGAACACGATCGACAGGTCTTCGAGCCCCAGGAAGCGCTCGGCCACGGAGGCCGCCGCAACGGCACCCAGCGTTGCCAACGCAATGATCGCCGGCTCGCCGCGCGCCAGACGCTCGCCTGCCAGGTCGTGCAGGTGGCTGGTGCGCTGGCTCGCCTGGGGCGTGCTGACCAGCGTGAGCTCGTAGCGCGCGCCGCGCGCCAGCAGTCGCTGCGTCAGCGTGCGGTTGAACATGCGGGCGATGGGCCGCTCGCGCGTGCGGCCGATGACGATGGATCGCGCGCCGCGCGCGGCTGCCGCATCGAGGAGGGCCTGCGCCACGTCGCTGCCGTAGATCACCTCGGTCCCGCCGCCCAGGCTGCGTGCCAGCGCGAAAGCCTGGTCCAGTTCGCGCTGGCGCTTCTGCCCGGCGCGCGCATGCGTGCGGCGACTGCCGCCGGCGTGCTCCAGGTCGTCGGCGTGCAGCGCGGCGCCGGTGTCCACCGTGACCACCGTCCAGGGCGCTCCACGTTGATCGGCGATGCGCGCGCCGGCGCGAACCAGGTATTCCGAAGAGCCCATGCCGTCGATGGCGATGACGACGTGGCGCTGCAGGGCGATGCCGGCCAGGCCGCGCGCCGTGCGGCTCTCGCGCAGGTCGGCGTCCACGTGGTCGGCCACGGTCTGCATGGCCAGTTCGCGCAGCGCCGTCAGGTTGGAGGGCGAGAAGAACGCCTGCAGCGCCTGGGCCGCCTGCTCCGGCAGGTAGACCTTGCCCTGGTTCAGCCGCTCGATCAGCTCGCGCGCGGGCAGATCGACCAGGCGGATGTCGCGCAGCCGCTCGAACACCGCGTCGGGCACGGTCTCGCTCACGCGCACGCCGGTGATCTGGTGCACCACGTCGTTCAGGCTTTCCAGGTGCTGGACGTTGACCGTGGTGTAGACGTCGATACCGGCGTCCAGCAGTTCTTCCACGTCCTGCCAGCGCCGCTCGTGGCGACTGCCGGGGGCGTTGCGGTGCGCCAGTTCGTCGACCAGCGTGATGGCGGGGCGGCGCGCCAGCAGGCCGTCCAGATCCATCTCCTGCAGCGGCCGGCCCTGGTGCTCCAGCGCCCGGCGCGGCTGCTGCGGCAGGCCTTCGACCATCGCCTGCGTTTCGCTGCGCCCATGCGTCTCGACGACACCGATGACGATGTCCTGCCCTTGCCGGTGCAGCTCGCGGGCGCGCGCCAGCATGGCGTAGGTCTTGCCGACGCCGGGCGCAGCACCCAGGAAGACCGTCAGGCGGCCAGCCGCCTGACGCTGCAGTTCGCCGATCAGGGCATCGGCCTGGTCGGATTTCTCAGGGACCATCGCTCATGGATTCCTCGTTCACGCAGCGCCATCCGCCGCGTGGCGGGGCGCCCCGGCAGCCCCGGTGGACGCATTCTCGCCCGGTGCGCCACCCCGCCGGTGCGCAGCGTCACGGCCGCCGCGCCGCCAGGCCATCCAGTGCCAGATTCAGTTCGAGCACGTTCACGCGCGGCTGACCGAACACGCCCCACTGGGCCCGGCCGGTATGTTGCGCCACCAGCGCCACCAGCGCCGCCACCGCCTCGCGCGTCACGCCGCGCGCTCGCGCCACCCGCGCGACCTGCAGTGCGGCCGCCTCGGGGCTGATGTGCGGATCGATGCCGCTGCCCGATTGCGTGACGAGGTCGCCGGGCACCTGCGAGGCATCCACGCCCTCGCGCCGCGCCACGGCGGCGCGGGTCTCGTCGAGGCGCTTTCGCAGTTCGGGGTTGGTCCGGGCCTGGTTGCTGCCGGCCATCGCCATCGGGTCGTAGCCGGCGGCCGAGGGACGCGGCTGGAAGTAACCGTCGCCCACGAAGGGCTGCGCCACCAGCGCCGAACCGGCCACCCGGCCGCCCCGCTCGATCAGGCTGCCGCCGGCGGTGTGCGGAAACAGCGCCTGGCCGAGCCCGACGCCAGCCAGCGAATAGAGGAAGCCGAAGCCGGCCAGCGACAGCACGGCCAGGCCCAGGGCGCCGCGCCAGGCGCCGCCGCCCTCCACCGGCGCCCGTGCGGCGGGCGCGTGGCTGTGGCGGCTCGCGGCCGCGGGGGAAGAAGTAGATGTCATGGAAGAAGTCCTCACAGGCTGAACACGGCCGAGAGCGCAGCATCGATGAGCTTGATGGCCGCGAACGGCAGCAGCACGCCACCCACGCCGTAGACCAGCATGTTGTTGCGCAGCAGTTGCGTGGCGCCCGCCGGCCTGAAGCGCACGCCGCGCAACGCCAGCGGAATCAGCGCGGGGATCACCAGCGCGTTGAAGATGAGCGCCGACAGCACGGCGCTCTCGGGGCTGGACAGCCGCATCACGTTGAGCGTCGCCATCGACGGAATCGAGGCTGCGAACAGCGCCGGCAGGATGGCGAAGTACTTGGACACGTCGTTGGCCAGCGAGAAAGTGGTGAGCGCGCCGCGCGTGATGAGCTGCTGCTTGCCGATTTCCACCACCGCCAGCAGCTTGGCCGGATCGGAGTCCAGATCGACCATGTTGCCCGCCTCCTTGGCCGCCTGCGTGCCCGAATTCATGGCCAGGCCGACGTCGGCCTGGGCCAGCGCGGGCGCGTCGTTGGTACCGTCGCCCACCATCGCCACCAGGCGGCCGCCCGCCTGCTCGGCCCGGATGCGCGCGAGCTTGTCCTCGGGCGTGGCTTCGGCGATGTAGTCGTCCACGCCGGCGTCGGCCGCGATGCTGGCCGCCGTGAGCCGGTTGTCGCCGGTGATCATCACGGTCTTCACGCCCATCCCGCGCAGCCGCGCGAAGCGCTCCTTGATGCCGTGCTTGATCACGTCGGAGAGTTCGATCACTCCCAGCACGTGGCGGCCCTCGCTCACCACCAGCGGCGTCGCGCCCTTTCGCGCCACTTCGTCCACGCGCGCCTGCAGTTCGGCCGGCACCCGGCCGTCCTGCGCCTCGACGTGCGCGGCGATGGCGTCGAGCGCGCCCTTGCGGATCACGCGGCGACCCTCCAGGTCGACGCCGGACATGCGCGTCTGCGCGGTGAAGGCAACGAAGTGCGCCTGCCCGGGGTCGGCCATCGGCTCGCCCTGGGCACGGGCCAGCTTCACGATCGACTTGCCTTCGGGCGTTGGATCGGCCAGCGAGGCCAGCAGCGCCGCCCGACGCAGTTGCGCGGCATCCACCCCTGCCAGCGCATGGAAGGCTGTGGCCTGGCGGTCGCCGTAGGTGATGGTGCCGGTCTTGTCGAGCAGGAGCACGTCGACGTCGCCGGCCACTTCGACGGCCTTGCCGCTCTTGGCGAGCACGTTGGCCTTGAGCGCACGGTTCATGCCGGCGATGCCGATGGCCGGCAGCAGCCCGCCGATGGTGGTGGGGATGAGGCACACCAGCAGGGCCACCAGCAGCACCACGTCGATCTTCACGCCGACGAACGCGGCGATGAAGGGCAGCGTGATCACCACGATCAGGAAGGTGAGCGTCATGACCATGAGCACGATGCCCAGCGCGATCTCGTTGGGCGTCTTCTGCCGGTTCGAGCCCTCGACCAGCGCGATCATGCGGTCGAGGAAGCTGTGGCCGGGCTCGGCCGTCACGTTCACCACGATGCGGTCGGACAGCACCTTGGTGCCGCCGATCACGCCCGAGCGGTCGGTGCCCGCTTCGCGCAATACCGGCGCCGATTCGCCGGTGACGGCGGCTTCGTTGATGGTGGCCAGGCCCTCGATGATCTCGCCGTCGGCCGGGATCAGCTGGCCCGCTTCCACCACGACGCGGTCGCCCGGCCGCAGTGCCGCCGCCGGCACGCTCAGCTCATGGCCGGCGGCATCGAGGCGGCGAGCCACCAGATCCTGGCGCGCCCGGCGCAGCGACGCGGCCTGCCCGCGGCCGCGTGCCTCAGCCACCGCTTCGGCGAAGTTGGCGAACAGCACGGTGAGCAACAGGATGGCCGTGACGGCACCGCCGAACGCGGCGCCCGCCCAGCCGGCCAGCGTGGCCACGGCCGTGACGACGGTGCCCAGCCAGACCACGGCCATCACTGGATTGCGCACGGCCTGTTGCGGCGCGAGCTTGCGTAGCGAATCGACGAGCGCGGCGCGCAGGCCCGCCTCGCCCGCAGGCGAAGCCACGGATGCATTCGCTGGCGCAGGGGTTTGAATGGAATTCATGATGACGACCCTCGATCAATGGGCCAGCAGGCTGGTCAGCGCCAGATGGTCGGCCACGGGACCGAGCACCAGCACCGGCATGAACTGCAGCAGCGTGAGGACGATGACGATGCCGATCAGCGTGAGCGCGAAGGTCGGTGTCTCGACCTGCAACGTGCCGGCACCTTCGGGCGCGCGGCGCTTGGCGGCCAGCATCGCGGCGATGGCCAGCGGGATCACGAGCGCGGGAAAGCGCCCGACCGCCATTGCGAGCGCGGCGGAGAGGTTCCACCACGGCGTGTTGTCGGCCAGGCCCTCGAAGCCGGAGCCGTTGTTGGCGAACGCCGAGGCGTATTCGTAGAACACCTGGCTGATGCCGTGGAAGCCAGGATTGGAATGACCGGTGAAGGCCGGCCATGCCAGCGCCGCCGCCGTGAAGCCCAGGATCACCAGCGGCTGCAACAGCACCAGCACAGCCAGCAGCTTCACCTCGGGCCCCTCGATCTTGCGGCCGAACAGCTCGGGCGTGCGCCCCGTCATCAGGCCCGCGAGGAACACCGACAGCATCAGGTAGACGATGAACTGCATCAGGCCGCAGCCCACCCCGCCCCAGATGGCGTTGATGAGCATGTTGACCATGGACATCATCCCGGTGAGCGGCGCGGCCGAGTCGAGCATCGAGTTGACCGAGCCGTTGTTCACCTGCGTGGTCGCGGCAGACCACAGGGCCGACGCCTCGCTGCCCAGGCGCACCTCCTTGCCTTCCATCAGCGCGATGTCGGTGGAGGTGGACGAGTAGCTTTCGGACCACAGGCTGAGGCCGCCTGAGATCACCGACATCGCCAGCATCGTGCCCAAGACCATCGTGCCGAAGCGGCGGCGGCCGGTGAAACGCCCGACCATGAAGACGGTGGCCACGGGAATCAGGCCGATGGCCAGCATCTGCAGGAAGTTCGACAGCGGGGTCGGGTTTTCCAGCGGTACGGCACTGTTGGGGCCATACCAGCCGCCACCGTTGCTACCCAGCTGCTTGATGGCCACCATGGGCGCCACGGGGCCGAGCGGGATCTTCTGTTCCTTCAGTTGGGTGGATGCATCGACCGGCACCGCCACCGGCCCCGCCTGCAAAGTGGCGGGCACCCCCTGCCAGGTGAGCAACACCGACATCACGATCGCCAGCGGCAGGACGACGCGCAGCGTGGCGCGCACCACATCGACCCAGAAGTTGCCCACATCGATCGGCAACGTCGCCTCGGCACCCGCCCCCCGGCCACCACCGAACAGGGCCCTCAGGGTGGCGGCCACCATGGCCAGCGCCATCACGGGCGTGACGACCTGCAGGCCGACGATGCCCGTCATCTGCGCCAGGTACGACAGTTGGGCCTGGCCCGAGTAGTGCTGCTGGTTGGTGTTGGTGAGGAAGGACACCGTGGTGTGCAGCGCCAGATCCCAGCTCATGTTGGGCACGCCGTCGGGGTTGAGCGGCAGCCAGGCCTGCGTCATGAACAGCACCCAGACGATGACCGCCAGAAGCAGGTTGGACAGGCCGAAGGCCCAGGCGTAGCCGCGCCAGCTCATGCCCTTGCCGGGCCTTGTGCCCAGCAGCGCGTAGAGCGGCCGTTCGATCACGCCGAACACGGCATCGCCACGCATCGGCTCGCCGCGCATCACCGCGGCCAGATAAATGCCCAGCGGCCAGCCGAGGGCGACCAGCAGCGCGAGCAGCAGAAGGGATTCGATCACGGGGAGCTCCGGCACGGCGCGTCAGGACGCGCAGCGATGAAGGACGGAGCCGGTCACCCGGGATGGCGCGGCGCCGGCGGGCGCGCGGTAGGACATGGGACGCATGGAGTCGTTCGCGGTCATGGCGACAGTGCCATGGCGAATCGTCGCGCCGGCCAGGGGGGCGCGGCATAACTTCTGCGTAAATTCAGCGGCCGGTGATCAACGCGCCGCGCCCAGTTCCCGATCGATCCATGCCATCAGGCCCTCCTGCTGCGGCGACCATCCCAGGCTCTCGCGCGCGCGCCGGGCGCGCACCCGGCAGTTCGAGCCGAAGCTGTAGTTCGCCATCACCTCTCCATGCGCCTCGACGGCCTGGGCGATCGTCATGGAGCAGGCCTGGCCGGGCAGATCGAGGGCACGGTGAATGGCGTTTGCGATGTCCCGCATCGACGACTCGCCGAGCTCGGCGTAATGCAGCGCACCGGGCGCGTCGGATTCGAGGATGCGCACGTAGAGGCTCGCGAGATCCTCGACATGGACATGCGACCAGCGGTTGGCGCCGGCGCCAACATAGCGCGCGGCACCCTGGGCCCGCGCGTCGCGCGCCATCATCGGGATCTGCATGCTGTCACGGTGCACGCCCGTGCCGGTGCCGTACACCATGGGTGGGGCCACCACATGGGCGCGCACGTCTTCTGCGTTGGCGGCGAGGATGGCATCGATCAACTGCACACGTGCAAGCCGCAGCGGCAGCGGGTGCACGGGCGTGCCTTCGTCGTAGACGGCATCCGACGCTTCGCCACCGGCGCAGTCGGCCACGATGCCGGCGCCGCTGGTATGCACGAATATCTTGCCTGTCCCATGCAGGGCGCGCAGAAGCGATTCGACGGATGACCGGTGATCGGCGTGCGCCGCGCTGACGACCGCGTCGGCCGCCCGCGCCTGCTCAGCCAGCAAGGGGCCATCGTCCAGCGTTCCGTGGATCGGCTCGATCCCCAGGCGTTCCAGTGCGCGGGCGCCGTCGTCCGAACGCACCAGCCCCGCGACCTCATGGCCCGCGGCGAGCAGTCGATTGGCCAGCGTGCCGCCGATGTAGCCCGTGGCGCCCGTGATGAAAACTTTCATGGTCGGCCTGCGATGCGCGGTCAGGCCAGGTCGGCCGCCATGTTGGAATGCGACAGCGTGTAGATCCCGCGCCGTATCTCTGCGCCCGCGCCCGCTGCGGCCAGCGCCGCATCGGACAGCGGGCCGGCACCCAACCGCTCCAGCACCGATCGGTCGTAGCCGCAGACGATGTAGATCCAGTCGGCCGCCGGGTCCGGGCCGCCCCTGATCTTCTGCTCGGCGGTGACCGCGATCTTCGGCGTCTGGTTCTGCAACAGGTGGGCGGCCGCCGTGCCGGCCTGGCCGCGCAGCGTTTGCGCCATGGCGCGCAGGTGCGTGCGCAGCGCGTCGTCCTGGCCTTCGGCCGGCGACATCCGCAGCGTGAGGGCGTGGCGCGAAAGCGCGCCGCCCGAGCTCTCGAGCACGCGGCACTGGCTGCGCACCATGTTCCGGTGGTGCGGCATCATCTTCGTGGACCAGGGCGTCGGCGCGTTCAGCCGCGCCAGGTAGCCCGGCGAGGCCACGACGTCGTACGCCTGGAGTTCGTACAGGATGAAGAATCCCTCGCCCCCATCGGCATCGCCCCAGCGCGATCCGCGCAGAAAGCCCGGAATGCCCATGCGTTCGGGGAAGTGCTCGTGCGTATGCCAGTCTTCGAATTCAGCGCGGTGTGCGGCAGCGATGTCCCACCACATCGCGATTGCGCCTTGTCCGAGCAGAGCCATGTTGTTCTCCTGTACGCGCCGCATCGGGGCACGCTTTCATGTCATGTAGATGGCCTGCCGGAGCCCGGCAGGAGAAGGATGGGCCGGCCAGCGTCCCGATCGCCTCAGGTGAGCACCGGGGGGGTGGCTTTCGCCGCGGCATCCCCCGCAGCCCGGTGGCGAATGAAGATGGGCGACGATGTGCTGGCCAGCGCGAGTTCAGCCGCCATGGCCATGAGGGCCGGCCCGAGCTGCTGCATGCGCGCTTCGGTGAGGCGGATCAGCGGGCCGGCGATCGTGACGACGCCGATGGCGGCTTCGCCGGGACGCTGGATCGGCGCGCCCATGGCGGTCATGCCGGGCGCGAACATCTCATTGATCATGCTGAAGCCGCGCTGCCGCGTGTCTTGCAGGATCTGCGCGAGCTCCTTCACCGTCAGCGGTGCATTGGGGCCGAACTGCTCACGGCTGCCGAACCCCTGGCGCGCGACGATCTGCAAGGCCTGGTCTTCGGGCAACGTGGACAGCCAGGCGTGGCCTGCCGAACTGCACGACAGGCGCACGTCGGTCCCGGTGTCGGGGTCGTAGCGCAGGCCGCCCCTGGCCCCCTGCGCCTTGGCCACGAAGGTCAGGCGCTCGCCGTCGAGGATGGCCAGGCGGACCAGTTCGCCCGACAGCTCGGCCATGCGGTCGATCAGCGGCTGCGCGATGTCCACGATGCCCGAACCACTCAGGTAGTTCAGGCCCAGCGCGGCCAGCTTGGTGGTCAGGGCGTAGTCGCCGTACTCGCGCATCTGGCGCACCCACCCGCAGCGGACCAGGTCGGTGAGCAGGCGGTGGCACGCGCTGCGCGGGATGCACAGCTCGTCGGCGATGGTTGCCAGCGGCTGCCCCTCGGGGCGTGCGGCCAGGTATTCGAGAACGAAAAGCGAACGGTCGAGATTGATGGCCATGGATTCCGATATTGCGCCATGAGCGAAAAATGGAATAGGATTCCGATTGGAACCTTAATCCTGTTTTGAATTAAACCTGATTTTCCAGCAATTTCAAGGAGACATATTGTGAAAAACAAACCGCTGGCCCTGCTGGCAGCCGTCCTCGCCTTCGCATTCGCCAGTGCTGCGCCCGCGCAGGACATCCAGGAACGCACGATCAAGTTCGGCCATCTGAACAATCCCGGGCACCCGACCAGCCTGGGCGTGCGCAAGTTCGCCGAGATCGTGGCCGCCAAGAGCGGCGGCAAGATCAAGGTGCAGGAATACGCCGCGTCGCAGCTGGGCAACGAACTGCAGCAGCAGTCGGCGCTGCAGGGCGGCGTGCAGGAAATGCTGGTGGCCTCCACCACATCGCTCAACGGCATCGTCAAGGAATTCGGCCTGCTCGACTTCCCCTTCCTCTTCGCCAACGAGCGTCAGGCCGACGCGCTGGTGGATGGCCCGCTGGGCAAACTGCTGAACTCCAAGCTCCCCGAAAAGGGCCTGGTCGTGCTGGGTTACTTCGACCTCGGCTTCCGCAACGTCACCAACAGCAAGCGTCCCATCACCAAGGGCGCCGACCTCGAGGGACTGAAGCTGCGCGTGATTCCGAACCCGGTGTTCCTGGAAACCTTCAAGACCTTCAAGGCCAACCCGGTGGGCATGCCGTTCGCCGAGCTCTACGGTGCGCTGGAGAGCAAGGCCATGGACGGCCAGGAGAACCCCTTCGCCGTCATCGAGTCGAGCAAGTTCTACGAAGTGCAGAAGTTCGTGAGCGGCACCAACCACGTCTACGCGACGAACCCGATCCAGATCAGCAAGCGTTTCTGGGACCGCCTCTCGCCCGCCGAGCAGAAGATCATCCAGGACGCCGCCACCGAAGCGCAGAACTGGCAGCGCGTCGCGAGCCGCGAAGTCACGGGCAAGGCCCTGGGCGAGCTCAAGGCCAAGGGCATGGTCTACAACGACATCGCCCCCGCCGAACTCGCCAGCATGCGCGCGGCTGTGCGCCCGGTCTACGACAAGTTCTCCGCTGCGTACGACCCGGCCGTCGTGACGCTGTTCCGCAGCGAACTGGAGCGGGTGTCCAAGCTGTGAGCCGACTGAAGTTCCTCGTCCTACACGGCCCGAACCTCAACCTGTTCGGGCGGCGCGAACCCCACATCTACGGCACCACCACGCTCGCCCAGATCGACGAGCGCCTGCGGGCGCTGGCGGCCGAACTCGATGTGGACCTCGAAATCCACCAGTCCAACCACGAGGGGACGCTGGTGGACCACTTCCACGCCAACATCGACGTGGCGGCCGGTGCCCTGCTCAATCCCGCCGCGCTCACGCAGCACGGCGTGTCGCTGCACGACGCGATCAAGGCGATGCCGTTCCCGGTGCTGGAAATCCATATGTCCAACATCGGCGCCCGCGAGCCCTGGCGGCATCACTCGATCATCTCGCCGGCGGTGAAGGCCACGATCCAGGGTCTGGGCTGGCGTTCGTACACGGCGGGCCTGCGCGCGCTGGTGGACCTCGTGCGCGAAACGCGCGCCGCGGCCTGACGACCTCCTGGAGCATTCGATGGATCTGTTTCTTCGCCGCGCCAGCCGTGGCCTGGAGGCGCTGATGGCCGTGGGCATGCTGGCCATGGTCGCGCTGGTCTTCGGCAACGTCGTGTTGCGCTACGTCTTCAACTCGGGCATCGACGTGTCCGAGGAACTCTCGCGCTGGCTGTTCATCTGGATCACCTTCCTGGGCGCCATCGTGGCCATGCGCGAGCGCTCCCACCTGGGCAGCGGCTTCTTCATCGACCGGCTGGGCGACGCCGGCAAGAAAGCCTGCCTCGTTCTGGGCTATCTGCTGATGCTGGGCGCATGCGCACTGGTGCTCAAGGGCTCGTGGGACCAGGTGAAGATCAATGCCGACGTCACCGCGCCCTCCAGCGGCCTGTCGATGGCGATCGTCTATGCGAGCGGCCTCGTGTTCGGCGCCGCCGCCCTGCTCATCCTCGCCTTCGACCTGTTCCGGCTGCTCAGCGGCCGCATCGCCCCGGCTGAGCTGGCGCGCATGCGCGAGTCCGAAGAGGAAAACCTGGCATGACCATCCTGATCTTCGTCGGGTCGCTCATCGGGGCGATGGCCCTGGGCATCCCGATCGCATTCGCGTTGCTGGTCAGCGGCATGGCCATGATGTGGCAGCTCGACCTGTTCGATGCGCAGATCCTGGCGCAGAACCTGATCAACGGCGCCAACAGCTTCCCGCTGCTGGCCGCGCCGTTCTTCATTCTGGCCGGCGAAATCATGAACGTGGGTGGCCTGTCGCGCCGCATCGTGCAGCTGGCACTCACGCTGGTGGGCCACGTGCGCGGCGGGCTGGGCTACGTGACGATCATCGCGGCCTGCCTCATGGCGGCGCTGTCGGGCTCGGCCGTGGCCGATGCCGCCGCGCTCAGCGCGCTGTTGCTGCCCATGATGGTGGCGGCAGGCCACGACCGCGCGCGCTCGGCGGGCCTGATCGCATCCGCCAGCATCATCGCGCCGATCATCCCGCCCTCGATCGGCTTCGTGATCTTCGGCGTGGCGGCCAACGTGTCGGTCTCCAAGCTGTTTCTCGCCGGCATCGCGCCCGGCCTCATGATGGGCCTGGCGCTCTGGCTGACGTGGTGGTTCCTGGTGCGACGCGAGACCAACGTCGCACCGCCCGAGCGCAAGACGGCCACCGAGATGTGGCAGGCGGTGCGCGAAGCCAGCTGGGCGCTGGTGTTGCCGTTCATCATCGTGGCCGGCCTGAAGTTCGGCGTGTTCACGCCGACCGAAGCGGCCGTGGTCGCGGCCGTGTACGCGCTCTTCGTGGCCACCTGCATCTACAAGGAACTCAGGCCCCGCCAGCTGTACGCGGTGCTGGTCTCGTCCGCGCGCACCAGCGCGGTGGTCATGTTCCTGGTGGCGGCCGCCATGGTCAGCGCCTGGCTCATCACGGTGGCGGACCTGCCCTCGAAGATGATCACGCTGCTGCAGCCTTTCATGGACAACAAGACGCTGCTGATGATCGCCATCATGGTGCTCGTGATGATCGTGGGCACCGCGCTCGACATGACACCGACGATCCTGATCCTGACGCCGGTGCTCATGCCGGTGGTGAAGGCGGCCGGCATCGACCCGGTCTACTTCGGCGTCCTGTTCATCATCAACAACGCCATCGGGTTGGTCACGCCACCGGTGGGCGTGGTCCTCAACGCCGTGGCGGGTGTCGGCAAGGTCGGCATGGACGAGGTCACGCGCGGCGTGCTCCCCTTCATGCTGGCGCACTTCGCGCTGATCCTGCTAATGGTGCTGTTCCCCGAACTGGTGATGGCACCCGCGCGCTGGCTGAGCCCATAGCGTCGGGTGCGTGAAGCAAGGGGCACCGCCGCCGGGCGGCGGCGCCCCCTGCCTCGTGGCCGCGGCGTCCCGATCCGGCCCCAACCCGGATCGTGGCGGCAGATGTCTCACCAGCGGGTCGAGTACGACACCTGCAGGCCCCGGTCGCTGGAATCTCCGCGCGACTGGCCGGCCCAGGCCTGCACGCCGAACGACGAAGACTTCGTCTGGTGCGCCAACCCCAGGCCCAGCATCAGCCGGCCACCGCCCGCGCCTGACGAACGCGCTTCCCACTGAGCGCCATGCAGGGCGGCCTGCGTGCGCACGCCATCGCCCGAGAGCGGATGCGAGTAGAGCGCCTTCAGCGTGAACTCGTTGCGGCCGGTGTCGCTCCCGGCGAAGGCGTGGCGCAGTTGCGCGCCCAGCTGCGCCTGTGCGTGCAGTTTCCCGTAGGACGCCAGCTCCAGCGCACTTGCAGCGTCGCCGCCCTCGGTGCGTGCGGAGCGCTTGAGGTAGTCCAGCCGCAGGCCGACGATGCTCGACACGCTGGTGGCGCCCCAGGCCGCCACGGGTGTCACAAGGCGCGAATCGCCGAACAGCTGCACAGAGTTGTAGGCGCTTTCGTTGGCCGCCACGCCGGCGGCCGAACGTGCACCCCGGTCCACCTCGTGGCGCGACACGCCGACGCCGACGATCTGGGTGAACTCGCCCGCCGCCGTCGCCACCGACAGATAGCCCGAGCCCTGGATCGACTGCGTGGACACGGCGTCGCCCGTGTAGGCGTTGCTCGACGAGCCTTGCGCGAAGCCCACCGCCACGCCGCGCACCGACGCGGGCCCGCTGGCCTGTTCGAAGCCGAACGAGGTCAGCGTGGACATCGAGCGCTGGCCCTGGCTCCAGGCCGTCGCGCCAGGACGGTCGTCCGTGCGCGACACGCTGGCCCAGAGACGGCGGCAATCCGTGCGCCCGGCCGGGGCGGCGGCGGTGCCATCGCGGCCGACGCCGCAGTCCTCGCCCGGCTGGCGATCGAAGACCGCGTTGCGCAGGCCCTGGCTGTCGCGCAGCGATGCGGCCAGGGCGTTGGCATGGGCCTCGCCCGACAGGCTGGCCAGCCGCGCCGCCAGGCCACCCTCGTCCAGCCCCGTGAGCGAACGCAGCAGCGCCGCGGCCGGCCCCGTGCCGTTGATGTCGGTGCGCCCGACGATCTCGTCCACGCCGCCCCCTGCCGCCGCCGCGTTGCTGCGGCCGCCGCCGTTGCCGGCCGCTTCGGCGAAGCTCACGGGCAGCACCACCAGGTTGACGCGCGAGGCTTCATAGATCACCTCGTATCGGCTGCGATCGGGCAGGCCGCCGCCGACCGGCTGCGCCAGCGTGTCGAAGCGCCCGGTCACCGTGCCGTCGGTGGCGTCGACGATGTTGAACACGTCGCCGATGCGCGCCGTGAAGGTGTTGTCCGCCGGGCCGGCAATGCCGCGCATGAGGGTGCTGAGGGTGCCGGCCGCCGTGAACGTGTGCTGCCCCGTCAGCACCAGCCGGTCGTAGTTGCCGGCGCCCGTGCCGGTGCCATAGCCGTCGATTTCAACGTCGAACAGGCTGCCCGCGTTGAGTGTCACGTCGCCCGCGACGGTGAGCGTGCCCGGGGACGCGCCTGGCGCGAGCCGACCGCCCGCCAGCACCTGCACCGGGCCACCCACGCGCCCGTAGCCCGCCAGCGTGGTACCGCCGAAGACGGTGATGCCGTTGCCGCTGACCAGGTCGCCGTGCACCTTGAGGCTGCCTTGCTGCAACGCGATGTTGCCCGTGTGCGTGGAGTTGCCCGCGATGACCAGCTCGCCCGCCCCCTGCTTGACCAGGTCGCCGCTGCCGCTCATGGCACCCGTGAGTACCGTGGTGGTGGCTGCGGCGGTCGACAGCGTGCCGCCTTGCGCCGTCACTTCCAGCGCCTTGGCGGTGAGCATGTTGCCGGTCACCGCCAGCGTGCCGCCGTCGAGCGAGATCGACGCGCCCGCGCCACCCAGGTTCGCATCTGCGGACACCACGAGCTCGCCGCCCGACACGCGGGTGATCCCGGTGTGCGTGTTGTTGCCCGACAGCGTCAGCGTGTCGGCACCCGTCTTGTGCAGGGTGCCGCTGCCGGAGATCACGCCCGAGAACTCGCCCTCGGTCACGCCCAGTGTGTGCGTGCCCAGCGCCACGGCCCCCGAGCCGCGCAGCCCGGTGATGGCTTCGTCGGCACCCAGCGACAGCGTGCCGTCGGCCACCACCACGCTCGTGGCATGCAGTCCGCCATCGGCGCTCACCAGCGTGGCGCCGCTGTCGATGCGGATGTCGGACGATGCGAGCGAGCCCGTCAGTTCCAGCGTGCCGGCCGCCACCGTGGTGCGTCCGCTGTAGGTGTTGGCACCTGCCAGCGTGAGCGTGCCTTCGCCCGCCTTGGTCAGGGCGCCGCTGGCACCGGTGCTGTCGGCGATCACGCCGCTGAAGTGGCCGGTCTGCCCTGCGGTGTCGATCGTGCCGCCCGTGGCACGGATCTCGAAGTCGGCCGCCACCACGCCGGAATCGGCCAGCACCAGCGTGCCGCCGTCGAAGACAGGGCGCACCTGCGTGGCCGACAGCTCGGCGGTGGTGTAGCCCGAGCGCGTGGTGTCGATGTTGGGCACCGGCGGCTGGCCGATGGTGACCGAGGACGAGCCTTCGGGTACCGAGTTCAGCGGCACGATCGAGAAGAACAGCGTGCCGCCCGCGCCGAAGTATTCGCCGCTGCCGTTGGGCACGAAGGTGACCGACGAGAAGCTGTTGCGGTCATCGATGGCGGCCACGAAGTGCATGTTGTCCGACGTGCCCCGGTCCGCCGTGCTGGTGATGTTGCCGATGAGCGAGGTGCTGGCCGCGCCGCCCGCGTCGAAGACGGCGTAGATGGCCGAGCCCGCCTCCACCGAGCCGTCGGGCGTGACGCCGCCGTTGGTGCAGCAGGTGCCCCAGTCGTTCACGGTCAGGCCCACCGCATTGACCAGGTACGACGTGGTGTAGCTCGCATCCGAGAAGAACTCGACCGTGAAGCCTTCGTGGACGATTTCGTTCCAGGCAGCGGTGCCGCCCGACGCGTCATATCCCACGGACCAGTTGTCGAACCCGCCCGTGAAGCTGTTGGGTGCGCCGTTGCGCGACGTACGCACGAACACGGTCGTGCCGTCCTGGGTGACCGAGAACTGCGAGCTGGCACTGCTGCTGAAGTCGTACTGGAACAGCGTTGCCGTCGGGCTGGCCGTGCTGACGACGTCGCTGAACTTGGCCTGTCCGTTGGCCGTCACGCCATCGAAGAACACCGCAGGCACGGCGAGGGCCGCGGCCGGCAGCAGCGCGGCCGCGGCCAGCAGCAGCGTGGCGACAGCGGACTTGCCGCGTCCGCGCGCCGATTCGGATACGGCCTGCCAGCATTGCGCGAGGCTGTTCCAGACGAGTCTGTAGATCTTGTTCATGATGCTCCTGGGTTGGTGTGCGAGAGAAAAATCGATCCCGCAGGCGGCGTGCCGCCTGGTCTTCGGGGTCATGGGTGATGGCGTTCAGTGCGCCCGCAGGGGCTGGCGTGGCCGCGCGTTCATGGCATCGGACGGCTTTCGCGTCATCGCGCGTGCCGCCGGGTCAGCCAGCCGGAGGCCCATACGTAGGCCAGGGCCACGATGGCCGTCGCGACGGCGAAGACCACGAGCAGCCGCCGCTTGGTCTGCTCCATCTGTGCTCGCGCGTCCAGCGGCAGGCCGCCGGGCGGCGGCGCACGATCGCCCGCGCCGGCTTCGGCCGGCCCGAAGCCCGAACCGATCGGCAGGCGACCCGATGCCGCGCCGTGCAGGAAGCCGCCGGCCGGACGGGTCTCCTGGACATGGCGCGCGCCGCCACTGGCCGACGGGCCGATGGCCAGCAAACGCACGCGGGGATCGGCCGGCGCCCGCGCGGCGCCCTGGGCGAGGCCGTCGATCACCGGCGACAGATCCAGCGCGGCGTAGGCGGCCCCCGTGATGACGCCCGCCGCGTCCCGCACGGGCACCGACACATGCAGGGTGGCCCGTTGCGACGGCAGGTTCACGACCATGTCTGCACTGGTGTCCCTTCCGTCCTGCAAGGCCGAGCGGATATGCCCGCGGTCGCCCATGTAGGGAGTGCTTTCCGCGGACAGCGCGCTGCACAGAACGTAGCCGTCCTTGTCCACGATGCCCGCGTTGATGAGGTGGGGCTCCGCCTGGACGAGCTCGCGCATCCGGTTCGCGCAATCCGTGCCGGAAGCGCGCGAACCGGGTCCGAAGCGGGCCGCGATCTCGCCGAGCATCGCGCCTTGCCGCTGCACGGCCGCATCGGCGTGCGCAGCGAGATCGTGCGCGGCCTGCTCCAGGCCGCGAGGCGGGGCAGCGTTGGCGATCGCCAGGGCCGCGGGGTCGGGCGACTGGGCCGCGGCCCAGCCGGCGAATCCGAGGGCGACCAGCAACATCAAACCGCACGCCAGGCGGCGGCGTTGCCGCGCGCGCAGCGACGTGCGGCCCATGACGGCTTTGGCACGCGGATTGACCGGTTTGAAGTCCAGGGCCCATTCATCGATGAGCGGCAAAGTCGAATCAGTCATTTGAATTTGATATTTGCCTCGTTGAATTGATTTTAATATCAATTTTTTCCTGAAGTGATATTAAATTGATTTGGCGAATATTTTCGGCAATGTGACCGTCGCCGGCGCGCCACAGCGGCCATCAAGAGATCCAAGGAAAAGTCGAAGTCAGATTGAAGAAAATCGCGGGATTCCAGTCGTGCTGCATCCTGGACCTCGATCGACGCCGCCCTCCGACACATCTTTAAATCATTAATCTGACGAAATCGTCATATTTATGTGATTTATGGAGAGAATCCGAGAATGTCGAAAAATCGCCACCTCCATATCGAAAGCGGCGGAGCCTCCGTTCGCATTCAGTTCGCAGCGGTGGCGCTGATGGCTCTGCTGCCCGCATTGGTCGTGCTCGGCCTGCAGGTGTATGAGGTGGCCCACCGGAGCCGGGCGCATGAAGGCGAACGCACCAGCGCCGTCCTCCAGCAGGTGGTGCGTTCGGCCGAAGCCGGTCTTGGCGAAGCCCGGCAGTCGCTCGACGAGCTGCGGCGCATCGCGATGTCCGGCACGGAGGGCTGTGGCGAGCGGTTGCGCGAACTCGTGCGCTCGAGGGACAGCATCGCCTCCGCCGTCATTGCCGACGCCACCGGTGAAGTGGTGTGCGACAGCGCGGCCACGCGGTCGGGCCCGCGCACCGTGGCATCGCGCAGCTTGCTGGGCGAGGCGCTGGCCTCCAGCTCGTACGTCGTCTCGGCCATCTCGCGCAGCCGCATCACGGGCCGGCGCGTGATTGCAGTGGGTCAGGCCTTGCGCGACGGGGACGGCAGGCCGCGCGGGGCCGTCTTCGCGGGGGTCGAGCCGGCCGTGTTCCTGCGTCAGGACATGGGCGCCGCCTTGCCGCCCGGCAGTGCCATCGTTGTCCTGGACCGCCATGGCGGTCTGATCGATCACCACATCGACACTTCAGCACCTGCGCCTGGCGCGCAGGTGATCGCCGAAGGCCCGGTGGAGAGGCTGAGGCAGATGATCGCCGCCGGCATGGCCCCGCCCGATTCGAGCAGCTTCGATCCGTACTACCGCGTCTTCTCCGCCACCAGCCGTGCTGGAACCGAAGGCGCCTTCCACGTCGCCGTGATCGCTCCGAGGGTCGATGTTCCGTCCGGCGCGGACGAGCGCGCCTGGCCGCTCGTCGTGGCCAGCATGCTGATCATTGCGCTGGGCGTGGCCTGCGGCTGGCACTTCACCAACCGGCTGTTCCTGCGGCCGATCGCCGCGCTCCATGCCTTTGCCCGCCAGGCACAGCGCGGCGAGACTCCCCCGCCCTTGCGCCTGCCCAGGTCAGCGGCCCTGGAGCTGCACCGTACGGCAGCGGTGCTCAACGAGGCGATGGAGCAGCTCGCCCGCAACCGGGACGCGCTGGAAGCCCGGCTGCAGCAGAGCAACGACACGCTGTTGATGCAGAAGCTCTTCCTGCACACGCTGCGTGACGGCGTGGCGGCGGTGGACATGAAGGGCAACTTCCTGGTCTACAACGACGTGATCGCCAAGATCTTTCCGGGGCGCACGCTGGTGCCCACCGAAGAGTGTCCCGGCGCCTACGGAGCGCACGACCCCGAGACGGGCGAACTCATCGACTACCGGGAGATGCCGGTCTACCGCGCCTGGCAGGGAAAGCGCGGGCGCATGGACATCGAGATCCGCAACGCGCGCTTCCCGCGTGGGCGCATCTTCCGGCACCGCTACCAGCCGCTGGTTCACGATGGCCGGATCATCGGGGCCTCCATCGTGCTGAGCGACGTCGATGCCACGGCGCGGCTGGAACGCCGGCGCAAGGCCGACATGCAGACCATGCAGGTGCTGAACCGTCGTCTGGAGGCGGCTGCTGCCGCCGCCACCATCGGCTACTGGGAACTCGACGCCGCTTCGGGCCAGCTCTGGTGGTCCCGGGATTGCTATCGAATCTTCGGCATTCCCCAGGGCCAGGCCGTGAGCCTGCCGGATCTGGCCGATGCCGTCCATCCCGACGACAGGACGGTGTATGCCGGGCTGCAGGCCCGCATGTCCACGCACGACGGGCCTTACGAAGCGCGGGTGCGTATATACACCCAGACCGGAGAGATCCGGTGGCTGCTGATCCAGGGCCGGCCGACGGCGACCGGCGGTGCACAGGCCACGCACACCGGCATCTACAAGGATGTGACGGAGAGGCAGCTGCAGAGCGACCAGAACGACATGCTCATGCGCGCGGTGCAGAAGATCAACGATCTGGTGATGATCTTCCAGACTTCCGGCAACGACATCGCCGAGGCCCAGTGCCTCTTTGTCAACGATGCCATGCGCGCCGCGCTCGGCTCGCAGCCCAGCGTGGCGGTGCTCCAGCAGCGCCTCAGGCGTTCGGACGGCACGCGACAGGTCCAGATGGCTCTGGACCTCGGCAGCGCGCGCCGCTTCTCGGCTCAGCTGGTTCCGGCCGACTCGGTGTCGGCACGCTGGCTGGACGTCGAAATCAACCCGCTGCGCCACCCGTTCGCCGCCGACGACCTCTGCGTGTGGATCGTCATGGCGCGCGACGTGACCGAACAGCACCACTTCGAGCAGGCCAACCGGCGGCTGCTGCGCGACATGCAGCGCCTCAACGAGACGCTTGAATCCGAAGTGCGCGAGCGCACGCTCGAGCTCGAACGCGAGAAGTCCTACTACAAGGCCCTGGCCGACAACATTCCGCAGTACCTGTGGCGGTACGAGGAGAGCCGGGGTCTGACCTACGTCAACCGGCGCTGGAGCGAGCTGATCGGCTCCCAGGATCCGCTGCGCGATTCGCTGTCCCTCGTGCGCAAGTACATGCATCCGGACGATCTGGCGGAAATGCGCTCGCTGCTGAAGGTGCATGCCCGCACCCGCACGTCGTTCAAGGGAACGCACCGCTTCCTGCGCAACGGCGTCTACGACATGACCACGGCCTATGTGGCGGCCCCGATCCTGGACGCCCAGGGCAACGTCGAATCATGGGTGGGCCTGGACATCGACATCTCCGACCGCATAAAGGCCGAAGCCGAGTTGCGCGAGTCCAATGCCTTCCTGCAATCGTTCTGCTATTCCGTATCGCACGACCTGCGCTCGCCGCTGTCGCTCATCGACGGTTTCTCCAACCTGGCCATCCGGCAACTGCCGCCATCGGCCGGCAAGGCCGCCGCCCACGTGCGCCGTGTGAAGGAATCCGCATCGCACATGAGCGAGATCATCGAAGGCATGCTGTCGCTGGCCAAGCTCTCGCAGCAGGAACTGCGGCGCGAACCCGTCGACCTGAGCGCGCTGTGCGAAGCCATCAGCCAGCGCTACGCGGCCCGCTTCGCGGATCGCCACGTCACCGTCCGGATCGCGCCCGGCATGCAGGCCAGCGCCGATCAGCGACTGGTGGCGATCGCACTCGACAACTTTTTCAGCAATTCCTGGAAGTTCACGGCCCAACAGCAACAGGCCTGCATCGAAGTCGGGCAATCGCAAGAAAATGTATTCTTTATCCGTGACAATGGCGCCGGCTTTGATGCCGGACGGGCGACCCGACTCTTCGAGATGTTCGAGCGAATGCACGACAGCACCCATTTCGAAGGCACGGGCATCGGCCTGGCGATCGTGCATCGCATCGTCAATCGGCACGAAGGAAAAATCTGGGTCGAGGCCCGCGAAGGACACGGTGCCACGTTCTTCTTCACCCTCGGTCCGGATCATCGAACTATTGCTTGAGGACGTTTCATGGGAGATGCCAACGATTTCGCGGATTCGCAAGGGCCCGTTCCCGGCGAAACATATTGCGGCACCACTTACGCTGCGCGCTTGCTCGATGCGTCGGTCGGCACTGTCCAGCAGCTCGTCGAGCGCGGGGAATTGTCCGCATGGAAGACCAAGGGCGGGCATCGCCGGGTCTCGCTGTCCTCCATCGAACAGTACCTCAAGCGCACAGGCGGCAGCTCCCCGAGCGTGGCGGCCCCGGACAAGCCGCTGCGCGTTCTGATCGTCGAGGACGGCAAGGCCGAGCAGATCCTCTATCGCGAGAGCATCGAGGACTGGGGCCTGCCCATCGACGTCACCATCCTCGCCTCGCCGCTGGAGGCCATGCTGGACATCGGGACCCTGGAGCCCAAGGTCCTGGTCACCGACATCGACCTGCCAGTACTCAACGGACTGGAGATGGTGCGCACCATCCGCAACACCTCGAATTTCGACCAGATGCACGTGATCATCATCACCGGCCTGAGCGCAGAGGTGATCGAGGAACGCGGCGGCATTCCGGAAGGCGCCTTCCTGCTGGGCAAGCCGATCGACTTTTCGTGGCTGCACGGTTTCCTGAGCGCCCTGACCAACGAACAGTGGATCAGCCGCCACAGCAACGGGGCGCGCTGAAGTCGCCTCCTGCCATCTAGTCGTCCGACAGGAACTGCTCGCGGGCGTCTGATTCAGCACGCAGCCGGCCGACGCCCACACCGAGTTCGGCCCGCTCGTCCCACAGCTGGTCGAGCATGAAGTGGACGAAATTCTTCTGCGCCGGCATGAGCGCACGGCCACGCGGGCGGGTCAGGAGGATCGTGCGGGCCACGCGATCCTCGTCCCAACGGCGGCTGACCAGCCTTCCGTCGACCGGACAGAAGAGCGCCGGCAGCAGGGCCACCCCCAATCCTTCAGCCACCATGCTCAGGAGCGTGGAGGGCTGATCGACCTCGATGAATTTCTCGCCTTCGAGCCCCCATCGGTAGAGCGGCTCCATCATTTCTCGGAACACAGAGCCTTTGCGCAAAAGGATCAGCGTCTCCCCGCGCAGATCGCGCGGACCGATCTCGCGCCTGGCGGCCAGGCGATGCTGCGATGACCCCACCCATCGCAGCGGGTCGTGAAGCATCGGCATCCATCGGCAGGTCTCGTCCTCGAAGCCCTGGGTCTGGATCGCTACGTCACCCAGCCCCGCCCGGATCTCGTCGGCCAGCTGCCGATCCGGCAGATCGTGGATGTCGATCTTCACCTGCGGCCAGGCGACGCCGAAGTCGCGCACTGCGCGCGGGATCAGCCGCTGGGCAATCGACGGAATGCTCATGAGGCAGACAGTGCCCTCCTGCGCCTGTGACCACTGCCGCAAATGCGCCGTGAGGCGCGTGTGCTGTTCCACCACCGCGCGCGCGTTTTCGTAGAAGACCTTGCCCGCTGGCGTCAGCGAGAGCCGCCGCGTGGACCGGTCGATCAAGGTGAGCCCGGCCAGTTCTTCCAGCTTGGCGATCGCCTGGCTCAGCGCGGGCTGCCCCATGTGCAGCTTCTCGGCCGCACGGGCCATCGAGCCGATGTCGACCACCGTCGCAAAAGCGTGGAGGTGCTTGGGGTTGAAGAAGTTCATTTTCTCCGAATTATCCAACGGATTATTCGATTTGACGCAATAACCACCCCTTTCTAGCATTCGCCGGATTGCCCCCATGGCCCGACCGACACTGACCCATGAGAACCGTCTTCGTCCTCTTCGACTCCCTGAACCGCCGCACGCTCGGGAGCTACGGCGGCCAGGCGATAGCGACGCCGAACTTCGATCGGCTTGCAGCCAGATCCGTGACCTTCGACAACCACTACGTCGGCAGCCTGCCGTGCATGCCTGCACGGCGCGACCTGCACACCGGCCGGCTGAACTTCCTGCACCGGGGATGGGGGCCGCTGGAGCCTTTCGATCATTCATTCGCCGCGCTGCTGCACAAGTCCGGCGTCTACTCACACCTGATCTCCGACCATTTCCACTACTGGGCCGATGGCGGGGCGACCTATCACAACCGCTACGACACCTACGAATTCATCCGCGGCCAGGAAGGTGACCCGTGGAAGGCGATGGTGGAGCCGCCGTGGCAGCGCTTCGAGCAGACGTATCACGCCAAACAGTTCTCAAGGCAGCGGCGCAACAAGCTCTCGCGTCACATGATCAACCGGGAGCACATCCGCGACTATGCAGACTTCCCGTCGGTGCGCTGCTTCGACGCGGGCCTGGACTTCATCGGCACCAATGCCGGAGCCGATGGATGGCTGCTGCACCTGGAGACGTTCGATCCGCACGAGCCCTTCCACGCGCCAGAGCGCTTCCGTGAAGGCCTGCCGACCGGCTACCGGGGCCCCATCCTGGACTGGCCCGCCTATGCGCGCGTCAACGAGACATGGGAGGAATGCGAGGAGCTTCGTGCCAACTATGCAGCCATCGTGAAGCTGTGCGACCACGAGCTCGGCCGGCTGCTCGACGAATTCGACAGCCGCGATATGTGGAAAGACACTGCGCTGGTCGTGACGACCGACCACGGCTTCCTGCTGGGCGAGCACGACTGGTGGGCCAAGAACATCATGCCCTGCTACAACGAAGTAGCGCACATCCCGCTGTTCATCCATCACCCGGATTTCGCCGCCCTCGCCGGCCAGCGCCGCTCCCTGCTCACGCAGACGATGGACCTGATGCCCACGCTGCTGGACATCTTCGGCGCACCCACGCCGGCAGAGGTCACGGGCAGCTCGCTCCTGCCCGCCCTGCGCGACCCGGCCCACGTCAACCGCGCGGCCAACATCTATGGTGTCTTCGGCAGCGCCGTCAACGTCACCGACGGACGCCATACCTGCTTCATCTATCCGCCGGACGTGCATGGCGGGAACCTGAACCAGTACACGTTGATGCCCATGCACATGAAGGAGCTGTTCTCGCTCGACGAGCTGCAGGACGCGCAGTGGATTCCCAGCGCCTCCTTCGCCAGGAACTCGCCCGTGATGCGCGTGCCGGCGACGCCCAAGTCACCGTTCTACAACCACCAGGGACCGGGCGTTCTCAAGGATGCCGAGAGCGCCCTCTACGACCTCCACACCGATCCCGGCCAGCTCGCGCCCATCCAGGATCGGCCGGTGCAGGAGCGCTTGCGCGAACTCGCGCGCGTGGAAATGCGGCGGCACGACGCCCCGCCCGAGTATTTCGAGCGCCTCGCGCTCTGACCACAAGGCAAACAAGGAGACACAGCATGAAGAGATGGATCTGGGGCGCAGCCCTCGCGCTGGCGCTCGCGCCGGCATTCGCCCAGGACACGTTCCCGGGCAAGCCCGTGACGCTGGTCGTCGCCACGCCACCTGGCGGCGTGACCGACAAGGTCATGCGCGTGGTGGCCAAATCGTTGCAGGAGAAGTGGAACAACACGCCTGTGCTGGTCGACAACCGCCCTGGCGCGGCGGGCAACATCGCGTCGCAGCACGTGGCCAAGGCGGCTCCCGATGGCTACACGCTGCTGGTCTCGGCGGGACCGTTCGCCATCAACCCCGCCCTGTTCAGGACGCTTCCCTTCGATACCCAGAAGGACTTCACGCCCATCGGTCTCGTTGCGAGTTTTCCGAGCGTGCTGCTCGTCCATGAATCGTTCCCCGCGAAAACCTATGCCGAGTTCGTCGCCGTCGCGCGGGGCGCCGAACCCCTGAGCGTGGCCTCGCCCGGCAACGGGACGGCGCAGCATCTGGCGCTGGAACTGATGCGAAGCGCGAGCAGGTTGAACATCAATCACATTCCCTACAAGGGCGGCGCGCCGGCCATGAACGATCTGCTCGCCGGCCATGTGAAGGTGATGATGACCAACATGGGAGATGCGATGCCGCAACTCGGCTCGGGGCGCATTCGTCCTCTGGCGTTGACGGGCAGGAGCCGTTCGGCATCGCAGCCGAATGTGCCGACATTTTCCGAACTCGGCGTGATGGACTTCGAGGCCTCGGGCTGGATCGGCCTGCACGCACCGGCCGCGACGTCGCCTGCCATCATCGCCAAGGTCAACCGCGACCTGGCCGCAGCCCTGGCCGACCCCGCCGTTCGCCAGACGCTGGCCTCCATCGACGCGAGCGTGCGCACCACATCCGTGCCGGAGTTCCGTCAGTTCATGGACACCCAGTTCGCCAAGTGGAAAGAGGCTGTCGACCTCTCTGGCGCGAAGGTGGACTGATTGCGGCTGGGCTGGGCACCTTCACTGCGGCTGGCAGCCGACGGCTACGAGGCGCACGTCTCGCCGATGGCTGGCGCGCGCGTGTCGCGGCTGGTCTGGCAGTCCCGCGGCGCGGCGCGCGACCTGATCGTTCCCACAGCCCCATCCGCAGCCGCGTTCGATCCGGATCACTGGCCCAAGTGTGGCGCGTTTCCCATGGTTCCCTACACCAACCGGTTGCTCGATGGCAGGGTCTGGTGGGCGGGTCGGTCATGGCAGACACGGGTGGCGCCGGGGCAAAAACATGGCGTGCACGGCTTTGGCCATCGCGTTCCCTGGCACGTCGAATCGCACACTTCGAGCCATGCCGCCCTGGTGCTGGAGCATGCGCAAGCGTCTCCCGAATGGCCGTGGCCCTTCGCCGCGCGTATCGAATACGGGCTCTCTGCCCAGGGACTGTCCGTGTCGATCAGCGTGAGGAACACTGCGGATGAGCCCGCACCTGCATCGATCGGTTGGCACCCTTACTTCGCCAGTGGGTGGAGATCCGCTGCCGATCACCCGGCGCGGAGCATCCACGACCTCGGTGGCGACGGACTGGCTTATCCCCGCGATGCGGACCCGTCAGCTGCCCCGCCAGTGGCGCGCGACGGTGTGGCGCATACCTTCGTCTTCGAGAATGCACCCTCGCCCTGGAAGCTGCGCTCGGCCCACGGTGAAGTCCTGACACTGGGCCATGACGGCCTGCACGTCGTGTATCACCAGCCGGCCTGCCGTGACTACGAATGCGTCGAGCCCATCACTGCGCTGCCGGGCACGATGACCCGCGCAGCAGAAGCAGCGGACGGCGGCATTTCTCTGAGTGCGGGCGGGATCCGCCACCTGCACTGCCGGCTGAGCGCATCCATCGAGGAAAACTGAGCCGTGCGGGTAGGCCGCACACGATGACGCGCCAGATCGGAGGGAGATGTGGAGCGGGCGATGGGAATCGAACCCACGTCTTGAGCTTGGGAAGCTCAGGTCCTGCCATTGAACGACGCCCGCAGGATGAAGACTGCGCATTCTAGCGGGCGCGCCACCCGCGCGCACCCGGCACAGGCTCAGTACGGCAGCGCGAATCCGCTGCGGCCGACGTTGGCACGCAAGGCGGTGGGTACACCATCGATCATGCGCGCGGCGATGGAGACGCTGGCGCCCGGCACGAGCAGGCTGCGGTCGGCCGGGCGGAAGGTGACGACGGGCGCGTCGGCGGGCACCACCACAGCCTTCTCGCCATCGGCATAGCGCAGGCGCAGCGTGCGGCCGGTGGGCGCGGCGGCCACGTCGGCCACGGTGGCGTTGGTCATGGTGGCCTGGGGTGCGAGGTCGAAGCGGCGGTGGCCCTCGCCCGCGCCGCGCGCGGAATCGGGGAAGACGGTCACGGCGATGGCGCGTTGCGTGCCGTCGGGCTGCGGCATGGCGCCCACGCCGACGTAGCTGCCGGCGCGGATGTCGTCGAGCTGGATGGGATAGACCTCGGCCAGGGTCATCGAGGGCGGCGTGGCCAGCGCGATGATTTCGTTGGTGCCGCGCTCGCGCACGACGATCTCGCCGGGCGACACCTTGTCCAACGTGCCGCGCACACGAACCACGGGTGCGCCCTCCTGCGCGGATTCCTGCGCCTGCACGCACGAGGTGAAGGTGATGACGAGGGCGAAGGCAGCCGAAACGAGGAGCCTGCAGCGATCCATGGCGATGTCCTTGGGTGCGATGTGTTGTAGGTTGGAATTCGCTCGAAGCGGGCCGCGCGCGCGGCCTCAGGAAGGATACCGCGCAATCGTCTCGTAGGGCCTGGGATAGGCGGGCGAATGCACCATCTCGAACGCATCGCAGCGCCAGTTCATGCGCAGCGAAGGCATTCGGCGCGGGCTGGCCGCCGGGTGACGCGCCACGGTGACGTGGGCCGTGCCCGGCGCTTTCGGCCTGGCCTTCACGCCGGCGCGGCGGGCCGCCAGCGCCACCTGCCGACTCAGGGCCGCGAGCGGGCCTTGCGTGGTGGGCAACAACGCGGCGACGCCGTGCTCCCACGGCGCGGGCAGGAAGTCCTGCAGCGTGAGCGACTCAAACCGCACCTGTCTGAGCTCGTGCTGGATGGCAGCGACCTGCCCGGTGTGCAGCGCCGGGCAATACAGCAGCGTGAGGTGCAGCCGGTGCCCGACGGTGCGGCCCCGCTCGGGCAGGTCGGGGCACAGGCTCATGTAGTCCTCCAGCAGTTGCTGCACACGGCGCGGCGGACGCAGGCACACCAGCAGGCGCTGGCTACCCTCGTCGGGACCGGGCGGCAGGTCGAGCAGTTGCTGCGCGGGCAGTTGGGGCGGATCGGATGGGCGGCGCATGGAGGTGTCCTGTTCGGTTCGGTGTGGTTTGCAGGGCTGTCGGGATGTCAATGGAAGTCACGGCTCTTGCTGGCCTGCTGGCCCAGGCGGCCCAGCAGCGGCGTGAGGTCGACCAGCCGCTCGGCCACCAGATGGCTCACGCGGCCGTCGCTGGCCTCGTCGCGCTGCCAGGTGCCGCGCACGGCCAGCAGGCGCGAGCGCAGCAGCGCGTCGCGCTGGGCCTCTCGCACGCGGCGCCAGACGATGACGTTGACCGGGCCGGTCTCGTCTTCGAGCGTGACGAAGATCGTGCCGTTGGCCGTCTGCGGCTGCTGGCGCACGGTGACGATGCCGCAGGCCGTGGCGCGCTGGCCGTCGCGCAGCGCGGCCAGGTCGCTCGCACTCTGGATGCCGCGCCGGCCCAGGCGTTCGCGCAGCAGCGCCAGCGGATGGCGGCGCAGCGTGAAGCCGAGCGCGGCGTAGTCGAAGACGATTTCCTCACCTTCTGGCGCGGCGGGCAGGCAGAGTTGCGCCTCGCCCAAGGGCGCGTCGTGCAGCAGGCGCGAGGGCCGCTTGTGCGCCGCCGCGTCCCAGATCTGCTGGCGCCGGTGGCCCGAGAGCGAGGCCAGGGCATCGGCCGAGGCCAGCGCGTGCATCTCGCGCGGCTCCAGCGCGGCGCGCAGGGCGAGGTCTTCGGCATCGGCGAAGGGCGCCTGCGCGCGCGCCTGCACGATGCGCTCGGCTGCAAGCTTGTTGAAGCTACCCACCAGCCGCAAGCCCACGCGCACGGCGCGCAGCGGGCGGCCATCGACGCTGCAGCGCGTACCGCTGGCGGTTTCCAGCGTGCAGTCCCAGTCGCTGTGCGACACGTCGGCCGCGCGCACTTCGATGCCGCTGCGGGTCGCGTCCTGGATCAGTTGCGATGGCGAGTAGAAACCCATCGGGTGCGAGTTGAGCAGCGCGGCCAGGAAGCAGTCGGGCTCGTGGCACTTGAGCCAGCTGCTGGCCCAGGCCAGCAGCGCGAAGCTGAAGGCATGGCTCTCGGGAAAGCCGTATTCGCCGAAACCCAGCATCTGCTGGAAGATGCGCTCGGCGAACTCGGGCGCATAGCCGTTGCCCCGCATGCCGCCGATGAGCCGGTCGCGCCATCGCTCCACCCCGCCCTTGCGCTTCCACGCGGCCATCGAGCGGCGCAGGCCGTCGGCCTCGGCACCCGTGAAGTTGGCGGCCAGCATGGCGATCTCCATCACCTGCTCCTGGAAAATGGGCACGCCCAGCGTGCGCTTGAGCGCCTTCTGCAGGCGTGATGGCAGCCCGAGACGCTTCTCGGTGTCGGTCTTCTCGTATTCGATCTGCTCCGGCTTCAATGCCCGAGCCCTGAGGTACGGGTGCACCATGCCGCCCTGGATCGGGCCCGGCCGCACGATGGCGACTTCGACCACCAGGTCGTAGAAGACCTTGGGCTTGAGGCGCGGCAGCATCGACATCTGCGCGCGGCTCTCGATCTGGAACACGCCGACGGTGTCGGCGGCCCGGATCATCCTGAAGGTTTTCTCGTCATCGTCCTGCGGGATCTGCCGCAGCGTCATCGATTCGCCCGTCAGCGCCTGGCGAAAATCCAGGCAGCGGCGCAGCGCCGTGAGCATGCCCAGCGCCAGCACGTCGATCTTGAGCAGGCCCATGTCTTCGAGATCGTCCTTGTCCCACTGGATGATGGAGCGGTCTTTCATGGCCGCGTTTTCCACCGGCACCAGGCTCGTGAGTTTCTTTTCCGTGAGGACGAAGCCGCCCACGTGCTGGCTCAGGTGGCGCGGGAAACCCTTGAGCGTCTCGACCAGCTCCAGCCACAGCGCGGCGGTGTGGCGCGGCAGGTCGATGCCGGTCATCTGCGCCAGCGCGCCGAGCTTGTCCACGGCCAGCGTGTCGTCGAACCAGAAATGCTCTCTGGCGAAGGCTTCGATCAGGGGCTCGGGCACGTTCAGGGCCATGCCCACGTCGCGGATCGCGCTGCGCGTGCGGTATCCGATGACCACGGCGGCGATGGCGGCGCGCTGGCGTCCGTACTTGTTGTAGATGTACTGGATGACTTCTTCGCGGCGTTCATGCTCGAAGTCGACGTCGATGTCGGGCGGCTCGTCCTTGCGGTTCTCGCTGATGAAGCGTTCGAGCAGCGGATGCGATTTGCGCGGGTCGGCCGCCGTGATGCCCAGGCAGTAGCAGACGATGGAATTGGCGGCCGAGCCGCGGCCCTGGCAGAGGATGCCCTTGTCTTCCGCAAAGTTGACGATGTCGCGCACGGTCAGGAAGAACATCTCCCAGCCGTGCGTCAGGATCAGATCGAGTTCATGCTTTGCAGAGCGGCGGATCTTGTACGGGATCTTTCCTTCGAAGCGCCGATGCGCGCCGCGCCAGGTGAGGTGGCGCAACGCGAATGCTGGCGTCATGCCTTCGGGGACGGTTGCCTCAGGAAAGTTGTAGTGCGGGCGCAGTTCTTCGAGCCTGAACGTGCAGGCTCCAATCACTTTCAGCGTCTCGTCCATGAGCTCTCGCGGATAGATGCGCGCCAGCATCATGCGCCGCCGCAGGTGGCGTTCGGCATTGGGCTCAAGGGCCTGGCCGCAATCGGCCACAGGTTTGCCCAGCCGCACGGCACTGATGACGTCCTGCATCGGCTTGCGCGAGCGCACGTGCATCTGCACGCCGCCCGCTGCGACCAGGCGCACGCCGGTCGCCTCGCTGGCCTGGCGCAAGGTGGCGAGCCAGAGGCTGTCGTCGGCGAGACCGGGCTGTTCGACCGCCAGCCAGAGACGGTCGGCAAAACGCGCCTGGAGCATCGACAGCCGCTCGATCAATGCCGCACGGCCCGCGTCATCCACGAAGCGCCGCGGCGCGAACAGGATCTGGCAGCCCGCCAGCAGAGACAGATCGCTGCGCTCCCAGCCGATGTCGTAGCTGCCCTTCTCCGAATGCATGCGCGCCGCCGAGATGAACTCGCACAGGCCGCTCCAGCCGGCCATGTCGCGCACCAGCGCCACCAGGCGGCCGTCGCCGAAGTCGAATTCGCTGCCGTAGACCAGCCGGAAGTCGTGGCGCACGTAGCGGTGGCCGGGATGATGCTTCTCGAGTTGCTCCGCCAGGCGCGCGTAGTCCTTCAATCCGCTCCAGGCGCGCACCACGCCGGCCAGCGAGCATTCGTCGGTGATGGCGAGCGCGTCGTAGCCCAGGTCCCAGGCCTGCCACACCAGCTCTTGCGGATGGGAGGCGCCGCGCTGGAAGCTGAAGTTGCTGATGCAGTGAAGCTCGGCATGGCGTGGCAGATCGGCAGCGTGGTCGGCCAGCCGGGCGGGCTGCCATTCGACGCCGTTGCCGACGCGGGGCTTCTCGTGTGTTTCGGGCATGGCACGGGCTCAGGCGTAGTAGCCCTGCAGGAACCAGCGATGCGTGCGCACCGGCGGCGTGTCGAACAGGGGCGACTGCGGGTCGGCCGTATCGCCGCTGCATGTGGCGAGCGCCGATTCACGGTAGATGAACAGCAGACCGGACGAGGCGCTCTCGGCCACGTAGTAGTCGCGCCGTGGTGGCGCGGAGGACTCCCACCAGGCCGTGTGCACCTGCCAGGCCCGCGAGAGCAGACGCAGCGGCCTTCCGCGGTGATGCGGGCGGTTGCCCCGCACGTCGAGCAACTCGGGGGCCGGCAGCAGCCAGGTGGGCAGCAGCGCGTCGGGCATGCAGGCGGCGGCATCGCGCAATGGACCTTGCCGCCGCCGCGCCGGCACCCAGCGCTGCATGCGTTCGGGCCGGTGGTCGTCGCCGGGCGCAGGCACGAGCACGTGCGATTCGCCCAGCCGCGTACTCACACGCTCGACGAATTCGTGCAGCCGCTCGCCACGCACGTTGTCCTCGGGCAGCAGGCTGGTGCTGGCGCCGGCCCAGGCCACGGTGTCGATCGCACGCAGGCGCAGGTGATTGGCCGGCGCGGCCAGCGGCGTGCGCGCCAGCCGCTCGGCCAGCAGGCGGCGCAGATGGGCCATGTCCTGCGTGGGCCGGGCCGTGCGGATGTCGATGTGGTCGGTGGGCGGCAGCTCGACGCCGTCCAGCCGCTTGAGGTCGTGCGTCCATTCGAGCTGCACCGCCAGCGCGCCCTGCTGTCGCGCACCCAGCCAGGCCTGCAGTTGGCCCAGCAGGCGCTGGGCGGCCCACATCAGTTCGGGGGCGGCCGTGGCCAGGGCGGGCAGCTCGACACGCACGTCGAAGGTTTGGGGCGCGGCGCACCAGTCGTAGCGCTCGGGCCGGCGGCCCCAGGCCGCGTCGAGCGCATCGAGCAGTTCGCCGCCGAAGCGCCGCGCCAGTCCGCCGCGCGGCAAGGCATGCAGGTCGCCCCAGGTGCGGCATCCCATGCGCTCGAGCAGCGTCAGGTGGGCCGCGGCGGCGTCGAGCGTGTCCAGCGGCAGGCCGCCAGGCAGGTCGCGAGGTTCGGCCTCGCCGCGCGCGGCCAGCCGCATCCGCGCCAGTGCGACGCGCGAGGTGGGCCCCCATGACCAGGCCCGCGGCGGCAGCAGGCCTTCGGGCTGCACGAGGCGACGCGCGAGCTGCGACCGCCCGCCCCACAGCGTGGTACTGGCAGCCACTTCGAGCAGCAGCGCATCGCCCAGCCGCGCCACGCGAGGCGTGAAGCGCAGGGCGTGCCACAGCCATGGCTCGCGCTCGTCGCGGCCGGCCTGTGCCTCAGGCGGCAGCAGTGCGATCCAGAGCATGTGCGGCCCCTCGGGCAGCCAGGGGCACGGCCGCAGGCGCAATGGATCGCGCCGCGGCCGGCATCCCCAGAGCGACCGGCACGCCGGACAGGGCGATGGGTTCATGCGGCGGCCGCACGCGTGCCGGCTCTACCCGTGCCGGGGGCACGCCACGCGTAGCCAGCAGCGCCTGCAGGCGCGCGGCCCGCGCCGGCACGGGAATCGGCTGCACGCACGGTGGCCCGCGTCGCTTGACGATGCGCACCTGAAGGCTGTCGCCATCGGTCTCCAGGGCCAGCCGCAGCCGTGCCGGCGAGCCGCCTGCCTCGGCCTGCAGCGGACGCAGCGCGAACAACAGGCGCGGCCGGTCCGACCCGGCCAGTTGCAGGCGGCGCATCGCGTCATCGCGCACATGCGGCTCGTGCGGCAGCCAGGCCAGCACGGCCGGCACGTCGGCACAGCGCAGGGCCTGCTCGGCGGCCCAGAGCCGCTCAGCCGGACGCTCGGCACGGATGCACAGCAGCCGGTCGGCCTGAAGGCCCTGGGCGGCCAGCGCGGGCGAGAATGGCGCGTGCGGTGGTGCCACCAGCACCACCGGCCCGCGCTGCTGGTCAAGGCTTTGAACCAGCGCGGGCAGCAGCAGTTGCCAGAACGGCTGGCCGGCCGAGGGTTGCAGCAGCTCGACCATGGCATCCAGCGGCCAGCCCCCACCTGGCAACTGCGCGTCGAGCGCGGCATGCCCGCTGGCCAGCACCGGCCCCGAACGAGAGGCCAGAGCCTGGCCGCGCCATACCGCGGCCAGGGGGCCGCTGGTGGCCTCCAGCGCGGAGATGGAACGGACGGCTGGCACGGGCAGATCCCCTTTTTCTAGTGGTTGGTCTGGCGGCAGAATACTGTATTTATGTACAGTATTCAATGCCATTTCCACCCGCCTTGATCGGGCCGGGGTTATCGGCGGCGGCGGCCCGACCTGTCACGCCGAAGGTCTAACATGGCGCCCCTCCAGGAGACCCCGTGCCCTATCGCTTCTTCGAAAACCGCATCCCCCCCTACCCGCCCGGCGAGCCGGTTCCGCCGCCCAAGGGCTTCATCGCCTTCGTGTGGGCCTGTACCCAGGGCACCCGCGGCTACGTGGCCGGGCTGGCCCTGCTGTCGGCCGCCATCGCCGCCTACGAGGCCTTCCTGTTCGCGGCGCTGGGCAAGCTGGTGGACTGGCTCGTGCAGGTGCCTGCCGGCGAACTGTGGGCCGAGCGCGGCGGCATGCTCACGGTGCTGATCGCTGTGCTGCTGGGCAGCACGGTGATCGTGGCGCTGCAGACCATCGTCAAGCACCAGGCGCTGGCCATCAATTTCCCGATGCGGCTGCGCTGGAACTTCCACCGGCTGATGTTGGGCCAGAGCATGTCGTTCTATGCCGACGAGTTCGCCGGCCGCATCACCACCAAGGTGATGCAGACGGCCCTGGGCGTGCGCGACATGATCTTCACCAGCACCGACGTGCTGGTGGGCATCGGCGTGTACTTCATCACGATCGTGGTGCTGGCCGGCGGGTTCGACCTGCGCCTCGTCATCCCGTTCGCGGCCTGGGCCGTGCTCTACGGCCTGTCGGTGGCGTACTTCGTGCCGCGCCTGGGCAAGGTGAGCCGCGCGCAGGCCGATGCGCGCTCGATGATGACGGGCCGCATCACCGACGCGTACACCAACATCTCCACCGTCAAGCTGTTCTCGCACACACACCGCGAAGCCAGCTTTGCGCGCGCGGCCATGCAGGACTTCACGCAGACCGGCTACAAGCAGATGCGCCTGGTCAGCAGCTTCGAGATCGTCAACCATGCGCTTGTGGTGGCGCTGATCCTGTCATCGGGCGGCGCCGCGCTGTGGCTGTGGCAGCAGGGCCTGGTGGGCATCGGCGCGGTGGCCGCCGTCACCGCCATGGCGCTGCGCATCAGCGGCATGTCGCACTGGATCATGTGGGAGATGACCAGTCTGTTCGAGAACGTGGGCACGGTGCAGGACGGCATCAACACCCTCACGCGACCGCGTGCCGTGGTCGATGCGCCGGATGCGAAGGCTCTCACCGTGCCGCGCGGCGAGGTGAAGTTCGACGACGTGAGCTTCCGCTATGGCGAGGCCGGTCCGCGCGTGATCGACCGGCTGCAACTCACCGTCAAGCCCGGCGAGAAGATCGGCCTGATCGGCCGCTCGGGCGCGGGCAAGTCCACGCTGGTCAACCTGCTGCTGCGCTTCCACGACGTGGAAAGCGGCCGCGTGCTGATCGACGGCCAGGACATCGCGCACGTCACGCAGGACAGCCTGCGCGCGCACATCGGCATGGTCACGCAGGACACTTCGCTGCTGCACCGCTCGATGCGCGACAACATCGTCTACGGCCGCCCCGACGCGAACGACGCCGACATGGAAGTGGCTGCGCAACGCGCCGAGGCGCACGATTTCATCCAGGGCCTGTCGGATCTGAAAGGCCGCACCGGTTACGACGCGCACGTGGGCGAACGCGGCGTCAAGCTCTCAGGCGGCCAGCGCCAGCGCGTGGCCATCGCGCGTGTGATGCTGAAAGACGCGCCCATCCTGCTGCTCGACGAAGCCACCAGCGCGCTCGACTCCGAAGTCGAGGCGGCGATCCAGGCCAGCCTGGTTACGTTGATGGAGGGCAAGACCGTGATCGCCATCGCGCACCGGCTCTCCACCATCGCGGCGATGGACCGGCTCATCGTGCTCGACGCCGGCCGCATCGTCGAGGAAGGCGACCACCGCAGCCTGCTGGCGCAGGGCGGCCTGTACGCGCGCCTGTGGGCGCACCAGAGCGGCGGGTTCCTGGGCGAGGAAGAGGATCAGGACGACGTGGCCACGGCAGGCTGAGGCGCTGCCCTTCCGGCGGGCGCGCAAGGTGTACGCCAACGGCTGACACGCACACAGGGTGTGCACCGTCGGCGCACCGGGTGGCCGGCCCCTTAGAGTGGTGCTAGACCGCTTGCCGTACAACACGTACAACGATCCGGAGGCATTGCCATGGCCCTGTCCAACTCTCACCCTGCACCCGCCAATGACGCCGCACCCGTGCGCCGCCGGCCGCGCCATTTCTCGATGGTGCGCGACTTCCACCTGGCGGACTTCTTCACGCTGGGCAATGCGGCATGCGGCGTCGCGGCGATCTTCGTCGCCATGCTGGCCCTGGCGAGCGGCATCGCCGGGCCCGATCCGCGCCTGCTGTTGATCGCAGCCGCCTTCGCACCGGCGGCGTTTATCTTCGACGTGCTCGACGGCCGCATCGCGCGCTGGCGCCAGCAGCATTCGGCCCTGGGGCGCGAGCTGGATTCACTGGCGGACGTGATCTCGTTCGGTGTAGCGCCGGCCACCCTCGCCTTCGCGGCCGGCATGCAGGGCGGATGGGATGCCGTGGTGCTTGCTTATTTCGTGTGCTGCGGCGTGAGCCGGCTGGCGCGCTTCAACGTGACGGCCGAGGCGCTGGCCGGCGAGGACGCGGGCGGCAAGGTGAAGTACTTCGAAGGCACGCCCATCCCGACCAGCGTGCTGCTCACCGGCCTGCTGGCCATCGCCGCCTGGCAAGGGCGCGTGGGCGATCAGCTCTGGGGCGGCAGCTGGTCGCTGCTGGGCTGGCAGTTGCACCCGATGGTGCTGCTGTTCGCGCTGTCGGGCTCGCTGATGATCAGCAAGACGATCCGCATTCCGAAGTTCTGAAGCCAGGGCCTGAATCCGCCGCGCGCAGTGCATGCGCCCGGCGGATTCTCTTTGTCCGGGTGTAGTTATTTTCATGGAACTACAATAGTTCCATGAAAAGAGACAGCCGACTCTCCGGCGTTCTGCACTGCCTGCTGCACATGGCCGAGCAGCCGGGGCCCGTCACCTCCGAGTGGCTGGCCCAGGCCATGCAGACCAACCCCGTCGTCGTGCGCCGCCTGATGGCCGGCCTCAGGGAGGCGGGCTTCGTTGCCTCGGCCAAGGGTCATGGCGGGGGCTGGGTGATCAGCTGTCCGCTGGAGCACATCACGATGCGCGACATCCACGAGGCCGTCGGCGCGCCCGAGCTGCTGGCCGTAGGACACCGCGAGGAGAGCCCCGGCTGCCTGGTCGAGCAGGCGGTCAACGCCTCGCTCGGGCAGGCCTACGACGACGCGCGCGCGCTCATCCTGGAACAGCTGTCTCAGGTGACGCTGGCCGAACTGTCGCGCGACTTCCACCGCCGCTTCGCGCAACGCGGCGCCCACACGCAGGAGAGCTTCCATGCCCACGCCCACCCCTCCGATGTTTGACGCCGCCATCATCGGCGGCAGCTATGCCGGCATCTCGGCGGCGATGCAACTGGCCCGCGGCCACCGGCGGATTGCCGTGTTCGACGCCGGCCAGCGCCGCAACCGCTTCGCCTCGCATTCGCACGGTTTCCTCGGCCAGGACGGCCGCCCGCCCGCCGACATCGCACGCGATGCGCGCGAGCAGTTGCTGCGCTACCCGACGGTGACGTGGATCGATGCCGCCGTGACCGCCGTCAGCGGCACCGCAGGTGAGTTCGTGCTGCAGGACGACGGGGACGGCACGCACCGCGCCGCACGCGTGCTGCTGGCCACTGGCGTGGTGGATCACCTGCCCGACGTGCCGGGACTGCGCGAACGCTGGGGCCGCTCGGTCTTCCACTGTCCCTATTGCCATGGATACGAATTGGGCCGCCGCGCCATAGGCGTCCTGGCCACGGGACCGATGTCGCTGCACCAGGCCCAGTTGCTGCCCGAATGGGGCGCGGTCACGTTCTTCCTGAACGGCGCGATCGAGCTCACGCCCGAGCAGTCGGCCGAGCTCGCGGCGCGCGGTGTGACAGTCGAGCCCGTGCCGGTGCGTGCGCTGTCCGGCCCTGACGCTGGCGACGTGACGGTGGAGCTGCAGGACGGCCGCTCGGTGACGCTGGCCGGCCTGTTCACCACCAGCCGGACCGAGCCCCAGGGCACACTGGCGCAGCAGTTGGGTTGCGAGCATGAAGACAGCCCGGTCGGCCGCTTCGTGCGGACGGATGCAATGAAGGCGACCAGCGTGGCCGGCGTATTCGCGTGCGGTGATGCCGGCCGTGCCATGGGCAACGTGGCGCTGGCCGTGGGCGATGGCGCGCTGGCTGGTGCCGGCGTGCACCGCTCGCTGGTGCTCGGGCTGGGTTGAGCCTTCAGTCGAGCGGCCGCGGCAGCAGCTTGCGCAGCGCCGCCAGTTCGACGGGCTTGCGCAGGAAGTGATCGCACAGCTGGATGGTGCCGGCCGCGCGGTCGGACTTGTCGCCCCAGCCGGTCATCGCAATGAGCACGATTTCGTGGCCGAACTCTTCGCGCAGGCGGCGCGCCAGCTCGAGCCCGTCCATGCCCGGCATGGCGATGTCCAGCAGCACGCAGTGCGGGCGGCGCTCCGCGGCCAGCTTCAGGGCGTGTTCACCTCCGGTGGCGACGCGGACGGTGTAGCCGTCCATGGCGATGGCTTCTGCCATCACCTGGGCGGCATCGATCACGTCGTCGACCACCAACACTTGCACTTCTTCGTTCGTCACCGAGCTCGGCTCCTTGGGTTCGGGCGAGTTTATCGGTGCCCGGGGCCTGCCGGAGCGCGCATGAGCGTAGTCGCGGCTCCGTCCTACGCGTGGCATCGCGTCCAGCGTCGGGCGGGCCGGCGCCCGTTCCGGAACAGCCCCTGTCAGGGCAAACGGCGGATGTCTGCGGTGGGCGAAACCGCGCTCTCATGGAACAGGTCGAACAGGTACTGCTCGAGTTCGTCCTCGCCCACGAAGTCCGGGATCACGAAGCCTGCCGGTGCCCGCTTGCCGTCGGTGCCGACCGAGCGGACATCCCAGCGCGTGCCCTGCCGTTCGATGGCGACGATGCGTCCGAAGACATTGAAACGATGGACGGCCATGTACAGATCCAGACGACCTTGCGCGTCAGCCCACGGCAGGCTCGTCGGGCAGTTCGTTGACGCGCACGGCGCCCTCGACCGCCGGGTGATGGCGCTGGAGCAGCGCGCAGGTCTCGTCGATGGCCTGCGCCAGTCCGTCTTCGAAACGGCCGCCAGCCAACGCACCGCCGAGCCGCGCCACCAGCGCATCCCACTGCGGCTGTGGCACATGCCGCGCCAGCCCCCGGTCGGCCACGATTTCGATGGCGTGCTCGGCCAGCAGGAGGTAGATCAGCACGCCGTTGTTGTGCTCGGTGTCCCACACGCGCAGCTTGCCGAACAGGGTGACGGCGCGCTCGCGCGGCGTGGCATTGCGGCGCAGGTAGCTCCAGGGCAGGCCGGCCTCGATGCACAGGCGGATTTCGCCCGTGTGCAGCCGCTCGCTTGCGGCCACGCGCTGTGTGAGGCGATCGAGCATGTCGGCCGGCACGGTCTTGGTGGCATCGGGCTCCAGCCAGCGGTGGCGCAGCAAGCGCGCGAAAAAACCCGGCGTGTGCGACACCATCACCATCCTCCCGAGGCGCCACCGCCGCCAAAGCTGCCACCGCCGCCCGACCGGAAGCCGCCGCCGCCGAAGCCGCCGCTGCGGCCGCGGCCGCCGCCACTCCATCCGCCGCCCGGACCACCCCAGCCACCGCCGCTCCAGCCACCCCTGCGCCCCACGGGCGCCGCGCCCGACAGCAGGGCGAACAACAATGCCACCACGCCTACGACACCGCCGGCCACGATGCTCGCAGTGAGAGCCCAGGCGATGGCGCCCGCGCCGCCGCCCGTGACCAGCGCACCGAGCTTGCGGCCGAGCATGGCGCGCAGCACACCGGCCGCCACCGGCACGGCGAACACGATGAAGACCAGCGCATGGCTGAGGTCGAAGCCGCTGCCCGAGCGGCCGCCTTCGGCCTGCGGTCGGGCCGGCCCGGGCAACGCCTCGCCGCGGATGAGCGCCATCAGCGCATCCGTGCCGGCCTGGAGGCCACCCGCGTAGTCGCCCGTGCGGAAGGCTGGCGTGATGCGCTCCTCGATGATGCGGCTGGCCGCCAGGTCGGGCACGGCGCCTTCCAGCGCCCGCGCCACCTCGATGCGCACGCGGCGATCCTCCTTGGCCACGATGAGCAGCACGCCGTCGCCCACGTCGCGGCGGCCGATCTTCCAGGTGTCGGCGACGCGCCAGGCGTAGGCGGCGATGTCTTCCGGCTTCGTGGTGGGCACCATGAGCACCACCAGCTGCGAGCCCTTGTCGCGCTCGAATGCGGCCAGGCTGTCGTCCAGCGCCTGGCGCTGCCCGGCGGACAACGTACCGGTGGTGTCGATCACGCGCGCGGCAAGCTCCGGCACCGGCAGCACACCGCCCGCCGTCTGCGCCAGGACGGCCCCCGCGAGGCAGCAGGCCAGCGCCAGCCAGGCCATGCCTGCGCGCAGCGCGATCCGGAAAAGCCGGCTCATCGGACAGGCGGACATGCGCGCGCGGCCCCGCTCAATTCTTCGTGCCGGTGCCGAAGTCCACCGTGGGTGGCGTGGAGATCTGGGCTTCGTTCTGCACCGTGAAGCTGGGCTTGGGCTCGTAGCTGAAGACCATGGCCGTGAGGTTGGAGGGAAAGCTTCGCGCCAGCACGTTGTATTGCTGCACGGCCTGGATGTACTGGTTGCGCGCGACGGTGATGCGGTTCTCGGTGCCTTCGAGCTGCACGCGCAGATCGCGGAAGCCCTGGTTGGCCTGCAGCGTGGGGTAGCGCTCCACCGTCACCATCAGGCGGCTGAGCGCGCTGGAGAGCTCGCCCTGCGCCTGCTGGAAGCGGTTGAATGCCTCGGGGTCGTTGAGCGTCTCGGGCGTCACCTGCATCGACGTAGCCTTCGCACGCGCCTCGACCACCCGTGTGAGCGTCTCCTGCTCGAAAGCGGCTTCGCCTTTGACGGTGGCGACGATGTTGGGGATGAGGTCGGCGCGGCGCTGGTACTGGTTGAGCACTTCGGCCCAGGCCGATTTGGTCTGTTCGTCCAGGCGCTGGAAGTCGTTGTAGCCGCAGCCTGTGAGGGCAAATGCGGTGGCAAGGATGAGCAGCAGTCGCTTCATGGGGCGGTCCCTCGTTGGCAAGTCAGGCGGCGATGGTAGCGCGCGCACGGGGCCCCGGCTGACCTGCTCCGCAGCTCCGGGCGCGCCACCCGGCTAGGGCCACGACGCCGCGTGGCTGCCCGGCGGCATGGAGGGGCGCGGCCAGCCCGCCGGCGTGCGTGCCAGCCGTGCGCTGTGCCGCACGGCCGAAAGCCGGCCGAAGCCCGAGTCCACCGTATCGACAAACGGCGCGATGTCCGGCCGGGCCACGGCCAGGCCGCCGGGCACGCGGCCCAGGCCCCGCAGCCAGTGTCCGGTCTGGGCCAGCGACACCTGCACATGCCAGCTGCCGCCCTCGCGCTGCTGGTGCCACAGGGCAGCCGCCGCCCCGAAGGCCATGAGGTAACCCGTGGCTTCGTCGAGGATCTGCATGGGCAGCGCGCGCGGCTTCGCGTCGCCCGCCGCCTCGCCCTCGGCGTGATTGAAGCCCATGGCCGTCTGCACCAGCGAGTCGAAGCCACGCCGCGCCGCCCACGGCCCCTGCGTGCCGTAGGCGGTCAGCGACACGTACACGATGCCGGGCCGGCGCGCAGCCACGTCGTCCGGGCCGAAACCCAGGGCCGCCAGGCCGCCGGGCCGGTAGCCCTGCGTGAACACGTGCGCGCCCTCCACCAGCCGCCACAGCGCCTCGATGCCTGCGCGCGTGCGCAGGTCCACGTGCGTGCTGAGCTTGCCGCGGCTGGTGTCGGCGATGGCGTCGATGTTGGGCAGATGGGGCGAATTGACCAGCAGCACGTCGGCCCCGTATGCCGCGAGTGCCCTGCCACCCACCGGGCCGGCCAGGATGCGCGTGAGATCGAGCACGCGCAGGCCGGCGAGCGGTCGCTGGTCCTGCTGCAGCGAAGGCAGCGCCAGCGGCGGCGCGTCGCCGATGCGCGTGAGGGTGAACAGCGGCTGCGCGGCGATGGCGCGGCCCTGTGGCGTGGCGTCCCACGCATCGAAGCTGCGCAGGGCGGTGGCGACGAGCTTGCGCTCGGCAGCGGCGCTCTCGAAGTCGATCGCGCGCCACGACTTCATGGCGCGCGCTGCGTCGTCCCGCGTGGCCGTGGCCGGATCGAGCCCCAGCAGCCGCAGCGCGCCCTCGCGGTGATGCGCGAAGTTGGCGTGCACGCGCACGTGGCCGTCGCTGGTTTCATACAGACCCGAGAACGTATCCCACAGATCGGGCGCCGTGCCGTCGATGGCAAACCAGCCCGTGCATTCGGCTGCGGCGTGCAGCGCATCGACAGCCACCGCCTGCCGGGGCTGGCCCCGCACGTGGCCGAGTTCGCTGGCGGCGAGCGCAGCCGCCGCAATGGTGGACTGTGCGGCCACGCCGATGGCGAAGGACGAGGGGAACACCGGATCGCCGCCCGACAGCTGCGCGCAGGCCAGTGCGTCCTGCGGCAGGGCCGCGTCGTTCCAGAGATGTTGCAGGGCAAGCGTGGCGTTCATGGTGCGGCAGGTTCGAGCATTGCGCGGGCCGCCGCATCGTACGCCCGCGGCAGGGCAGGCGCACGTGGCGCAGAATGCGCCGCATGCAATCCGCCACCGCCGACAGCTTCGACGAAGCCTACTACCAGCGCTATTACTTCGACAGGAAAACCCGCGTGCTCGATCCGCAGCATGCCGAGCGGCTGGGCGCTTTCGTTTGCGCCTACCTGCGCTACCTGCGCGTGCCGGTGGAGCGTGTGCTGGACATGGGCTGCGGCATCGGCGTGTGGCGCGACACGATGGCGCGGCAGTTCCCGGGCGCGAGTTACCAGGGCGTCGAGCTGAGCGACTACCTGTGCCGGCGCTACGGCTGGACCCAGGGCTCGGTGGTGGACTGGCACAGCGCCGACGGCCAGCCGTTCGACTTCGTGATCTGCCAGGGCGTGCTGCCCTACCTGTCGCCGCCCGACCTCAAAAGCGCGCTGGCCAACCTGGGCCGCCAGTGCCGCGGCGCGCTCTACCTGGAGGCGGTGTCACGCGAGGACTACGAGCGCGACATCGTCGACGAAGACCTGACCGATGCGCACATCTACCGCCACCGCGCAGCGCTCTACCGCCAGGGGCTGGCGCCTCACTTCATCGAGATGGGTGGCGGCCTGTGGCTCAGCCGCCAGGCCGAGGTGCCGGTGTTCGCGCTGGAGTGCGCGGGGGACTGAGCCCCCGGCCCGCGATCAGCGGATCAGCGTCACGCCCGTCTTGGCCTGCACGGCCTCGAAGGTGACGCCATCGGCCAGTTCGACCAGCTTCAGGCCTTCGGGTGTGACGTCCATCACGGCCAGATCGGTGATGATGCGGTCGACCACGCCCACGCCGGTGAGCGGCAAGGTGCAGGCCGGCAGGATCTTCAGGTCTTCGGTGCCGTCCTTCTTCTTCGCAACGTGCTCCATCAGCACGATCACGCGCTTGACGCCGGCCACCAGGTCCATGGCGCCGCCCATACCCTTGACCATCTTGCCGGGGATCATCCAGTTGGCCAGGTCGCCCTTCTCGCTGACCTGCATGGCGCCGAGGATCGACAGGTTGATCTTGCCGCCGCGGATCATGGCGAAGCTCTGGTCGCTGCCGAAGATGGCCGAGCCGGGGATGGTGGTCACCGTCTGCTTGCCGGCGTTGATGAGGTCGGCATCGACCTCGTCTTCCGTCGGGAACGGGCCGATGCCCAGCATGCCGTTCTCGCTCTGCAGCCACACCTCCTTGTCGCCCGTGTGATTGGCCACCAGCGTGGGAATGCCGATGCCGAGGTTGACGTAGAAGCCGTCCTCGAGTTCCTGCGCCGCGCGTGCGGCCATTTGGTCCTGGGTCCACGGCATGTCAGGCTCCCTTCTTTTCGGTCAAGGTGCGCTTCTCGATGCGCTTTTCGGGTGTGGCATTGAGCACGATGCGATGCACGTAGATGCCCGGCAGGTGGATGTCGTCGGGGGCCAGTTCGCCCACCTCGACTACCTTCTCCACTTCGACGATGCAGACCTTGCCGGCCGTCGCAGCCGCCGGGTTGAAGTTGCGTGCGGTGAGGTTGAAGCGCAGGTTGCCGGCCTTGTCGGCCACGTCGGCCTTGACCAGGGCCACGTCGGGCACCAGCGAGCGCTCCATCACGTAGGTCTCGCCGTCGAATTCGCGCAGTTCCTTGCCCTCGGCGATCACCGTGCCCACGCCGGTCTTGGTGAAGAAGGCCGGGATGCCGGCGCCGCCTGCGCGCAGCTTCTCGGCCAGCGTGCCCTGGGGCGTGAATTCGAGTTCGAGCTCGCCGGCCAGGAACTGGCGCTCGAACTCCTTGTTCTCGCCCACGTAGCTGGCGATCATCTTTTTTACCTGGCGCGTTTCCAGTAGCTTGCCGAGGCCGAAGCCGTCGACGCCCGCATTGTTGGAAATGCAGGTGAGGTTTTTCACGCCGCTGTCCTTGAGCGCTTCGATCAGCGCCTCGGGAATGCCGCAGAGGCCGAAGCCGCCCACCGCCAGCAGTTGGCCGTCCGCCACGACGCCGTCGAGCGCCGCCTTCGCGGAAGGAAAGAGTTTGTTCATGTGGAAAGTCTCCTGGGAAAGAAGAGGGAGTCGCGCGGCTACGATACTACCTATCGGGATACGTAGTTCTTCGTAAAGAGCATCCCTGAGACAACGGCCATCCGCACTGACAAGGGCATGCCATGGAAATCGACTACCGCCTGGCCTTCGACCTGGCTCCCGTGGGCATGGTGCTCTCGCGCAACCGGGCCATTGTGGACTGCAACCAGCGCCTGTGCGAGATGTTCGGTGCCTCGCGCGAGCGGCTGGTGGGTCAGCTGTTCCTGGTGCTCTACCCCTCGGCCGACGAGTACGAACGCATCGGCCGGCGCATCGCGCCCATCATGAATGCGCGCGGCCACTATGCGGACGACCGCATCATGAAGCGCGTGGACGGCCGCTTCAAGGGCGAAACCTTCTGGTGCCACGTGACCGGCCGCGCGCTCGACCGCGACGCGCCTCATGCCGCCGGCATCTGGACCTTCGAAGACCTGAGTTCGCGCCGCAGCGTCAAGGCCGAACTCACCGGCCGAGAGCGCGAAGTGGCCGCGCACCTGATGGACGGCCTCACCTCCAAGGAAATCGGCCGCGCCTTGGGCATCAGCCACCGCACGGTGGAGATCTACCGCGCGCGGCTGATGCGCAAGTACGGCGCGACTGGCGCGGCCGATCTGGCGCGCCGCCTCACGCTGGGCTGAGGGCGCCGGGAGGCATGAGGTCCAGCCGCGGCGCGGGCCGCGTGGCTGCCGCCACGTCCGCGTGGTCCACGCGGCAGGCGAAGCGGTAGCGGCTGTGCCATACCCAGCCGGGGCGCCGGGATGGCGCCAGCGCGTCGAGCCGCCGCGTCACGCAGTCCGCCAGCGCATCGAGCGCCGCCGCGTCGGACGATTCGGCCAGGCACAGGAACTCTTCTCCGGCCGGCGCTTCGTCGTGGTTGGCAATGGCCTGCGCGCCCGCCGCCACCACCTGCTGGATGCGCACGCGGCTCATGCACGCTGGCGCGCCGTCGGCCAGCAGGCCTGCGGCAAACGCAGGCCAGTCCGGCGCGGCGCCTGGCGCACCCAGCCAGACCATGCGCACGGCGGCGAGCACCGCGCCCTGCACGCTGCCGGCCGAGGCCACCACGTTGCCGGTCTTGCGCAGGAAGTCGCGCATCGACAGCCGCATCGATGCGCTCCAGGGCGAGGGATGCGCGACCAGGTCCTGGTAGGCCGGGCTGTCCAGGCAGTCGAGCGACTCGAGTTCGTAGAGCGTGAAGTAGCGCGTCTGCCCCGGCGCTTCGCCCACGTATCGTGTGCCCGACACGAATCCCGGAACCCACACGCGCTCCGGCACATGCTCCAGCGTGTGCCAGCGGTCGTATTCCGCGATGCGCCGTTCTTCGACACCGTTCCACAGCGAGAGCAGCGCCGTGGGTGTGCTCATGCACCTGCTCCGGCCTGCGGCGCGTCCACCACGGAGGCGGCCGTGCGGAAAGCTTCCACCGCCGTCGGCACGCCGCAATAGATGCTGGCGTGCAGCAGCACCTCGCGGATCTCTTCGGGTGTGGCGCCGTTGTTGAGCGCGCCACGCACGTGGCCCTTGAGCTCATGCTGCTTGCCCAGCGCCGTGAGGAAGGCCACGGTGATCAGGCTGCGCGTCTTCAGATCCAGTCCGGGGCGCTGCCACACGTCGCCCCAGGCGTTGGCGGTGATGTAGTGCTGCATCGGCAGCGTGAAATCCGTGGCTGCGGCGAAGGCTGCATCGACGAAATCGTCCCCCATCACCTGACGGCGCGTGGCGAGGCCACGCTCGTAGTGCTTGGTGTGATCTGGCGGCGGCGGTGCGGTCATGGTGGCTCCTCGAATGGAGCGCCGATCGTACCGGCCCTCAGCCGCCCCAGCCCTGCGCCACGTGGGACAGCATGATCGCCAGGCCCGAGCCCGAGATGGCAAAGCCGACGGAGCGCCGCATGGGCAGGCGGACGGCAAGGTTCAGGGTGCGATGAATCATGGAATCTCCTGTTGGCTGGAAGTGGAGGATGAGAATAATTCTCGCCAAGCCTGGACCTTGCGCCAAGCCAATTCGTTTCATCCACCCGATAGGGATTCCAAATGAGCCGCTACCCCCTGCCCGATCTGGACACGTTGCCCGATGACATCCGCGCCCGCATCGTGGAGGTGCAGGAAAGGTCGGGCTTCATTCCCAATGTGTTCCTCGCACTGGCGCGCCGGCCGGCCGAGTGGCGCGCGTTCTTCGCGTACCACGACGCATTGATGCTCAAGGAAGAAGGCTCATTGTCCAAGGGCGACCGCGAGATGATCGTCACGGCCACGAGTGCCACCAACCAGTGCCTGTACTGCGTGGTGGCTCACGGCGCATTGCTGCGCATCTACGAGAAGAAGCCCCTCGTCGCCGACCAGGTGGCGACCAACTGGCGCAAGGCCGACATCACACCGCGCCAGCGGGCGATGCTGGGCTTCGCGATGAAGGTGTGTCAGGCCGCGCACGAGGTGGACGACGCCGACTTCGAGGCGCTGCACGCCCATGGCTTCGACGACGAGGACATCTGGGACATCACGGCGATCACGGCCTTCTTCGGCCTGTCCAACCGCATGGCCAACGTGACGGGCATGGTGCCCAACCCCGAGTTCTACCTGCTGGGCCGCCTGCCACGAGAGAGAAAACCGTCTGCCTGAGCGCATTCCCCTGAACGCCGGCTGACCGCGCGGCAAGGCACGGCAGGACGAGGGGTATTCATGAGAATGATTCGTGTTCTGAGGCTATGATGACCGCGAATTTTTCCATCCATACCCTTCATCGGAGAAACCCGACACCATGCGCATCCGCTTCAAACCCCTGGCCGCCGCCCTGCTCGTGGCCTCGTCCACGCTGGCCATGGCCCAGCAACAGGTGGTCAACCTGTATTCGGCCCGCCATTACGCGACCGATGAAGCGCTGTACTCGGGTTTCACGCAAGCCACCGGCATCCGTATCAACCGCGTGGATTCCGACGACGCCGGCATCGTCGCGCGCCTGAAGGCCGAAGGCGCCGCCTCGCCTGCCGACGTGATCCTCATGGTGGATGCGGCGCGCCTCTACCGGGCCGAGGCCGATGGTCTGTTCCTGCCGATCCGCTCGACGCTGCTGGAGAACGCCATCCCCGCCAACCTTCGCAGCAACGCGGCGGCAGACGGCGGCATTTCGTGGTTCGGCTTCTCCACCCGCGCCCGCGTTGTCGTCTACGACAAGGCCCGCGTGAAGCTCGAAGATGTCGACACCTACGAGAAGCTGGCCGCCCCGGTCAACAAGGGCAAGATCTGTATCCGCTCGGGCTCGCATCCGTACAACCTCAGCCTGTTCGGCGCCGTCACCCAACACATGGGCGAGGCCAAGGCCGAAGAGTGGCTCAAGGGTGTCAACGCCAACCTGGCGCGCGCACCGAAGGGCGGCGACACCGACCAGATAAAGGGCGTGGCCGCCGGCGAATGTGCCATCGCCATCACCAACAGCTACTACCTCGCCCGCCTGATGCGCTCGGACAAGGCCGAGGACCGCGCCGTGGCCGAGAAGGTCAGCGTGGTGTTTCCCAACCAGGCCAGCTGGGGCACCCACCTGAACATCGCCGGCGGCGGCGTGGCGCGCCATGCCAAGAACAAGGACAACGCCGTCAAGCTGCTCGAATACCTGGCCAGTCCGGCGGCGCAGAACTACTTCGCCAACGGCAACAACGAATGGCCCGTGGCCAAGGGCGTGACCACCGACAACCCGGCGCTCAAGGCCATGATGGGCCCGGCGGGCACGTTCAAGAGCGAGACCATCCCGATCGGCGCCGTGGGCGCCAACCAGACCAAGGTGCAGCAGATGCTGGATCGCGTGGGCTTCAAGTAACCGGCGCTCCGGTTGCAAACAAGAACGGCGGACCACGGTCCGCCGTTTTCTTTTGGCGCGCCGCCACGATCAGGAACGGCGTGCCAGCAACTGCCCGCCGCCCGCCCGGCAGGGGCCGAACAGATCCAGCGCCGGCCGATAGGTGGGCGACGCCACGTCGAGCAGGCCCAGCAGCGTGGGGTAGAGGTTGTCGTGGCTGGCCGGCGCGTCGAGCTGGCCCGCCAGGCAGCCCGCGTCCACACCCGTGCGCGATGCCAGCGTGCCGGCCCAGAAGACCAGCGGCACGTGCTTCTGCTGCGCGGGCGCGAAGGCGTAGGGCATGCCGTGCAGGTACAGGCCGTATTCGCCCAGCGATTCGCCGTGATCGCTCATGTAGAGCATGGCCACCTGATGGTCGGACTGCCGCGCACGCAGCCAGTCGATCACACCCGCGAGGAAATGGTCCGTGTAGGCGATCGAATGGTCGAACGCATTCACCAGCTCGCCCGGCGCGCAGCGGTCCAGCGCGATGTCGCGGCATTCGGTGCCCAGGCGCTTGCGCGCCGCGTCGGAGCGGCGGTAGTACGCGGGGCCGTGGCTGCCCATCTGGTGCAGCACCACCACCGTGCCACGGGCGCGCCGCTCGGCCGGCAACTGGGCGATGCGTTCGTCCAGGCCTTCGAGCAGCATGTCGTCGAGGCACTCGCCGCCTTCGCACAGCGCTCGGCCACGGGGCGTGTCCTGCCGATCGGCGGTGGACGCATGCGGCACGCGGTCGCACACGCCCTTGCAGCCGGCCTGGTTGTCCACCCACAGCACCGCCAGGCCCGCGGCCTGCAGCACGTCCAGAAGGTTCTCGGACTCGCCGCGCCGCGCCTCGAAGGCTTCGCGCCCCAGGTGCGAGAACATGCACGGCACCGATGCTGCCGTGCTGGTGCCGCACGATTGCGCCTGCCGCCAGCTCAGCACGCTGGCACGCGCCAGTTCGGGCGTGGTGTCGCGTGCATAGCCATTCAGACCGAAGTGATCGGCGCGCGCGGTCTCGCCCACCACCAGCACGAACAGCGGCGGCGGCTGTCCCGCCGCATAGCTCGGTCCCGCCGTGGTGCCGGCGCTGATGGTGGCCAGCGCCTGTGCGCTGCGCGCGCCGGAGCGGCTGCCCTGGCGCAGCAGCGAGTACGCCGGTGCCAGCGGATTGATCATGTAGCGCAACTGCGGTTCGTTGCGCATGAGCGGCGCAAGCTGGCGGTAGCTGGCGAACACGCCGGCCACCATCACGCCCACGGCTGCCAGCACCAGCAGGGCGTTGCGCCCCAGCTGGCGCGGCCAGGGCAGTGCCTGCAGTTCCACCCGCCACAGCCACACGGCGGGCGGACCGGCCACCAGCAGCAGATCGCGCAGCAGGCGCCAGCCGAGCAGGTCGCGCACCTCGGTCACGTTGGTCTGCATCACGTTGGCCACCATCGTGGGATCGATGACCACGTGGTAGGCCAGCATGTAGTGCTGCACGCCCGCGGCGACCAGGATCACCAGCAGCCACCACAGGTGCGCCACACGTGCGAACGCGCCCAGCGCCAGAAGCGCCGCCGATCCGCAGGCCACCACCAGCGCCAGCCCCGGTAGCTGCGGCGCATAGAGGCTGGGCGCGCCGCCCGCGCGTGCCACGGCCAGCCACAGTGGCCAGTTGGCCGCCACCAGCAACCAGAGGGCCAGCAGCAGCACCGCGCGGGTCAGCGACACCGGCGCGCGCGGCGTCGTGCGCACGCCAGTCTCGATGTCAGAGATCATGCCCATGGCGCACCTCCATCGTCGCGGCCGCCCGGGCGAAACCGTTGAGCGACGCCCTCGCCTGTGCCCGGCCGATCTGCCAGAGCGTGCGCAGCACGTCCGACAGCCAGGCCACGCACCAGCAGATCCAGGCCGTCCACAGCGTATGGCTCATGTAATGCGCGCCACGCACCTGCTGCGCCAGGCCGAGCACGGCGCCCGCGAGCAGCGCGCAGGCCAGCCAGGCGCGCGCGGCGCCCGGTGCGTGGCGCCGCAAGGCGAACCAGCCGGCCACCCACGCGAAGGCGCTCGACGCATGGCCGGCCGGAAAGCAATGGCCGCCACCGCCGTCGACCACGCCCGCGATCCAATGCGACACGTAGGCGGCCGTTCCGCCGAACTCGCGCAGATCCCATGGGCAGCTGGTGGCACTGGTGCGCTTGAGCCAGGCCACGGCGGCCAGCGCGGCGAAGATCGTCAGCACCAGCCACACGCGGTCCGCCCGCGGGATGCGCCGGAGCACGCCCGCAGGCCAGCGCACCATCACGCAGAGCGCCGCCACGGCCAGCCACGCCAGCCAACGAGGTGCCTCATGCAGCGCACCGAACAGCCACGGGTCGTCGCGCAGCGCGAAGCCGGCGGCGCTGCCGAACAGCCGTGCCGCCTGAAGATCGAGCCCGCTGGCGTCCCAGGCGAGCACGCAGGCCAGGGCCGCCAGCGTCCACGCCGCGGCCTGCACCTGCGGGCCGGCTTTCCTGATTCCATTGGATGTCATCATGGAACGCGAGGCTAGGGGGTGGCGATGAACGCAACCTGAACCGCCCGCCGCCGGCACCGCGCGGCGCGCCTACACTTGGCGCAGCCCCTCACCCGGAAAACCCCCTCGTGCGAATCCTGCTCGTCGAAGATGACCGGCCCCTGGCCGATGCGGTGTGCGCCTACCTGCGGGCCAAGGCCTTCGCCGTGGATGTGGCGTACGACCTGGCCGGCGCCCGCGCCTGCCTGCCGGCCGCGCGCTACGGTGCCGTGCTGCTCGACCTGCACCTGGGCGACGGCGACGGCCTCGCGTTGCTGCCGCAGATCGGCGTGCAGTCCGAGCGCCCCATCGTCATCGTGCTCACCGCACGCGATCAGGTGAGCGACCGCATCCGCGGGCTGGACGCCGGGGCCGACGACTACCTCGTCAAGCCCTATGACCCGGCCGAACTGCTGGCCCGCCTGCGCGCGGTGGAACGCCGCCGCGCCGGCACGGCGCCGGTGCTGCGGCTGCACGAGGCGGTGGAGATCGACCTCGCGCGCGACGAGGTGCGGCGCGGCGGCGAAGTCGTCGTCCTCACGCACAAGGAATGGGCGCTGCTGCGTGCCATGGCCGCGCGGCCCGAACGCATCCACACGCGCGAAACCTTGCAGGACGCGCTCTACGCCTTCGACGACGAGGCCGACAGCAACACGCTGGAAGTATTCGTGAGCCGGCTGCGCCGCAAGCTCGGGCGCGACGCCATCCAGACGCTGCGCGGCCTGGGCTACCGGCTGGTGCCCGACGCACCACGCGCGGAGGCGCCATGAAGGCGCTGGTGCGACCCGCGACGCTGGCCGGCCAGCTCACGCGCACGCTGGTGCTGTGGGTGGGTGGCGTCTGGATCGCCTGCGTTGCGGGCACGGTGTGGTACGTGGATCGCGAGATCAACTTCAACTTCGACCACGAACTGGTCGAGGTGTCGCACCGCATGTTCGACATCGCGCTCGACACACTGGACCGTTCTGCGCCAGCCGAAGGTCCGGTGGTACTCGCTCCGCCACCCACCTTCGACGATGCCGCCGTGCGCTTCCAGATCGTCGCGGCCAGCGGCCACGTGCTGATGCGCTCGGCCGACACGCCCGCCACCCTGTTCGATGCGCCGCTGGCCGCAGGCTTCGCCGATGCGGGCGAGTGGCGGCTCTACACCGTGCGGCATCCGTCGCGCCCGCTGTTCCTGCAGGTGGCCGATCCGCTCGAAGAGCGGAGCACGGCGGTCAACCGCACGCTCTACGGCCTGATCGTTCTGCTGTGCGCGGTGCTGCCGCTGCTCGCGTTGCTGCTGTGGCGCATCGCCCGCGCGCAGTTGCACAGCCTCGAGCGCCTGTCGGGCGAGATCGCCCTGCGCGACGGCCTGCAACTGCAGCCGATCGCCCTGGAGGGCCTGCCACGCGAACTGCAACAGGTCTGCGACCACGTCAACCGCCTGCTCGAAAGGCTGGCCCATGCGCTGGACGTGGAACGCGCGCTCGCGGCCAACGCCGCGCACGAATTGCGCACGCCGCTGTCGGCCGCGCGGCTGCGCCTGCAGACCGTGATCGAGTCTCCGGCGACGCACACGCAGGACACGGTGCCGCACGTGCGCGCCGCGCTTCAGTCGCTGGAAGCGCTGAGCCAGCGTGCCGAAAAGCTGCTCCAGCTCTCGCGCGCCGAATCGGGCCGGGCCTTCGCGCGCGACGCCGTGGATCTGCCCCGCGTGGCCGCTGCCGTGGCGGAGGATTTCTGGGCCGTGCACGGCCCCGGCTGCCTTACGCTGCACGTGGACGACGGCGACCTGCAGCCCACGCTCGGTGACGCCGACGTGCTGGCCATCGCGCTGCGCAATCTGGCCGAGAACGCGCTGCGCCACGGGCGTGGCGCACCGGTGCAGATCGAAGTGATGGCGCCGGCCACCCTGGTGGTGCGAGACGCCGGACCCGGGGTGCCTGCGTCGCAGATCGGCACCCTGGTGCAGCGCCACGTGCGCCAGAGCGCCGACCGCGCCGGCTACGGGCTGGGCCTGTCGATCGTGCTCACGGTCGTCGAACGGCACGGCGCGAAGCTCGAACTTCTGTCTCCGCCTCCCGGCCACGCGCAGGGGCTGGAGGCACGCATCGTGCTGCCGCCCGCGCCGCACTGACGACACCTCGACCACGCCATGACGACCACCGCTACCTCCTCCGGCCAGACCAACGTCAACCTCCTCGTCGCGGCCCAGGCGCTGGGAGCCGCTTCGCCGCCCATCATCATTTCCCTGGGTGGCATCGTCGGCCAGACGCTGGCCACCGACCCGACGCTGGCCACACTGCCCGTCAGCCTGTTCAACCTGGGCGTGGCACTGTCCACCATCCCCGCGGCGCTGCTGATGCGGTCGCTGGGCCGGCGTGCCGCGTATTCGATGGGCGCGCTCATGGGCATGCTGTCGGGCCTGCTGGCGGCCTGGGGCGTGCTGCGCGGCAGCTTCGAGCTGTTCTGCCTGGGCACGGCGCTGGCCGGCTTCTATGGCGCCTGCGTGCAGAGCTACCGCTTCGCAGCGTCGGATGCGGTCGAGCCCTCGCAACGCGGGCGTGCCATCTCTCGCATCATGATCGGCGGGCTGGCGGCCGCAGTCATCGGCCCTCAACTCGTGATCTGGACGCGCGACGCCTGGCCCGGCGCGCCCTTTGCCGGCAGCTTCATCGGCCAGGCCGCGCTGGCCTTGATCGCGCTGCCATTGCTGCTGGCGCTGCGCGCGCCAGCGCCCTTGACCGCAGCCGAGGCGGCCGGCCCGGCGCGTTCGCTCGGCGAGATCGCACGCCAGCCGAAGTTCGTTGTCGCCGTGATCGCGGGCGTGGTGTCGTACGGCTTGATGAGCTTCATCATGACCGCCACGCCCATCGCCATGGTGGGCTGCGGTCACACGGTGGGCGAGGCGGCGCTGGGCATCCAGTGGCATGTGCTGGCCATGTTCGCACCCAGCTTCTTCACCGGCCGGCTGATCGAGCGTTTCGGCAAGCCCGGCATCACCGCACTGGGCCTGGCATTGATGGCCTCGTCGGGCCTGCTGGCGCTGGCCGGGCTGGAGCTGCTGCACTTCTGGGGCGCGCTGATCCTGCTGGGCGTGGGCTGGAACTTCGGCTTCATCGGCGCCACGGCCATGGTCACCGACTGCTATCGCCCCACCGAGCGCGCCAAGGTGCAGGCGCTCAACGACTTCCTGGTGTTCGGCACCGTGGCCGTCGCCTCGTTCAGCTCTGGCCGCCTGCTCAACACCGCAGGCTGGGACATGCTCAACACGCTGATGCTGCCGCTGCTGGCCGTGGTGATGGTGTTGCTGGGCTGGCTGGTGCTGCTCGAGCGGCGCGTGGGCGTGGCCGCCTGACTATTCAACGTGCGCGCGCACCCAGTCGGGCAGCGGGTGCGCCTTCTGCGCCGGGAAGTCCACCCAGATCGTGGTCGCGCCGCCGGCGGCGAACAGCACGCCCGGCTGGTCGTCGCGTTCCATCGTGGCCCAGCTCTCGAACGTGGTCCGGGCCGGATCGCTCACGTACATCTTCATGCGCACCTCGCCCGGCCATTCGATCTGGCGGTAGAAATTGCAGAAGGCATTGACGATCACCGGCCCCTGGCCCTCGCGGTCGGGCAGGCAACCGATGGAGCGGAACCACTCGATGCGGATCGTCTCGAGGTAGCGGAAATACGAGCCGTTGTTGAGGTGGCCCATCGCGTCCATGTCGCCCCAGCGGATGGGAATGAGCATCTCATGGACGAGCTTCTTGCGTTCGGGGATCTCGATCTTCATGCGTCGTGCAGGGCCTGCGCGTGGGCCGCCCTGCACGAGCGACGCGATCACTCGCGCCAGGCGGGCGGAATGCGCTCGGCCTTCGGGGGAAGGAAGCGTTCAGTATAGAGACTGGCCGGCGTGGCCGAGCCCTTGATCCCGAAGGCCTCGATCACCGCGTCGATCGACTTCTGCAGCCGCGCCGGGCTCACCGATGAAAAGCCGTTGTCCTTCACGTTCTGCGTGAGCAGCAACTCGCGCGCGTACAGCGACATGCGGCCGGTTTCAACCTCGACATTGATGAGCGGATCGCGCACGCGAAGCGCATCGATACCCGAACGGGGCGCCGCGATCAGCTCCTTCATGCCACGGTTGACGGCCTTCACGAACGCTGCCGTGGTGCGCGGATTCTTCTCGACGAATTCACGCGTGGCGACGACGGCATTGCCGTAGCAGTCGAGTCCGTTGGCGTCGTAGCGCAGCACGGTGAGGTCGGCCGGCTTCACGCCCGCGGCACCCAGCGAGGGCACGGCCGAAGTCACGAAGCCTGTGATGACGTCCACCTCACCCTTGGCCAGCATCTGCTCGCGCAGATTGGCATCCATCGACATCCAGCTGATCTTCGAGCTGTCCAGCCCGTTGATCTTGGCGAACACGGGAAACATCTGGCGTCCGCCGTCGAAGGTGGGCGCCCCCAGGCGCTTGCCTTCCAGATCCTTCGGACGGGTGATGCCGGTTTTCTTGAGCGCGATGGCGGCCAGCGGGCAGGCGTCTTCGGCCACGTAGACCATGGTGAGTTCACGGCCAGGATTCTCGAGATTCCACTTGATGATGGTGCCCACGTCGGCGTACGAGAAATCGTAGGTACCCGACACCACGCGCTGCACCGAAGTGGCCGAGCCCGATCCACGATCCACCGTGACGTCCAGCCCTTCGGCCTTGAAGTAGCCCTTCTCGGCGGCCAGCGGGAACTGCGCCTGCGTGGCCTGGAACAGCCAGCCCATGGAGAACTTGAGCGCGGGCTTTTCAACCTGCGCCCAGGCCGGCGACATGAGGCCGGCTGCGATTGCCAGGCCCAGCAGGGCCCGGCGCGAATGGAAAAAAGGAGCGCTGTTTTTCATGGTGTGGTGCTGCTTTCGGGTGGTACAGGAAATCGATGCTCAGGCGCGCGGCGCGCCATGCGCCAGGACGTCGCAGATGCGCTGCGCCGCCTCGGCCGGGCAGGCGGCCTGGGGCACGTGGCCGCAGTCCAGGGAGATGGAATGCGCGCCCGGCACCAGCCGCTGCATGCGCCGCTGCACCGGCAGCAGCAGGGAGCGGTCCTGCCGGGCCTCGACGTAGATGCGTGGCACCCGCCCCATGCGCGCGGGCGTCCATACCGGCGCCATGTCGCGCCCGCCGTTGGGCTGTGGTGTGAGGCGTGCGGCCAGCTGGCCGGCCAGCACCGGCTCGACGTCGTGCAGGAAGATGCGCGTGGCGGCCATCGAGTCGACGGTGGACGAGCGGCGATCGGCCGTGTCCGCCAGCCAGGGGCCAATGCCCGACAGGTCCACGCCCGGATGGTCGGCCTGGCAGGCGCGCACGAGTTCGGCGAAGCCGACGCCGCTGGGCAGCATCATCCCGGCCAGGTAGACCAGCGCCGACACGCGTTCAGGGGCGGCTTCGGCCACGGCCGTGGCCGTGAGCCCGCCGCCGCTGTGGCCCAGCACCACGACCGGCCCGGGCTCGCGGTCGATGACCGACAGCACGTGATCGACGTAGCGCTGCAGCGTCACCTCGCCGGGCGGCGTGCGGTCGGCCGGATCGCAGCCGTTGCCGGGCAGATCCACCGCCTCGGGCGCCCAGCCCAGGCGCCGCAGATGCGGCAGCCACAGGCCGAAGGCCCAGGCGCCCTGCCACGCGCCGTGGATGAGGATGAGGCGGCGGGTGGCCACCGGCGCGAACGGCACCGTCGACGGAGCAAAACTGTCTGGACCCGGAATGGCGGCTGGGTCTGGCGAAGTGATGGCGAGCATGACAAGTCCGCTAGCAACAGTCGCGCCACCCCGCCGGCCGTCGCTGCGGTGCCGCATAAAATGCCCTGAAACACCCCGGTGCCGGCGCCCCTGCCAGGCCCCGACTCGCACTTTCACTATCGGACGAGACACCACGATGACCCAGGAAGAAATCCTTGCCCAGTTCGGCCCCCGCGAAGCGATGGAATACGACGTGGTGGTGGTTGGCGGCGGCCCCGGTGGCCTGGCCACTGCCATCCGGCTGAAGCAGCTCGCGGCCGAGAAAGGCACGGACGTCTCAGTGGTGGTGCTGGAGAAGGGCTCGGAGCCCGGCGCCCACATCCTCTCGGGCGCCATCATGGATCCGAAGGCACTGACCGAACTGATCCCCGACTGGAAGGAGAAAGGCGCGCCGCTCACCCAGGCGGTTTCCGACGACGCCTTCATGTTCTTCGGCGAGAGCTCGGGCGTGCGCGTGCCCAACTTCATGCTGCCGCCCAATTTCCAGAACCACGGCAACTACATCGTGCGCCTGGGCCACGTGGTCAAGTGGCTGTCTGAGCAGGCCGAGGCGCTGGGCGTGGAAATCTTCCCCGGCTTCGCAGCAGCCGAGGTGCTCTATAACGACGACGGTTCGGTCAAGGGCGTAGCCACCGGCAACATGGGCGTGGGCAAGGACGGCGAGCCCACGGGCGACTTCCAGCTGGGCATGGAACTGCATGCCAAATACACCGTGTTCGCCGAAGGCGCGCGCGGCCACCTGGGCCGCCAGCTGATCGATCGCTTCAAGCTGGGCCAAGGCAAGGATCCGCAGAGCTTCGGCCTCGGCATCAAGGAGGTGTGGGAGATCGACCCCAAGCGCCACCAGCCCGGCTTCGTGCTGCACAGCGCGGGTTGGCCACTGGACAACGACACCTACGGCGGCGCCTTCCTCTACCACCTGGACGACAACCAGGTCGCGCTGGGCTTCATCACCGGCCTGGGCTACGCCAACCCGTACCTCAGCCCGTTCGAGGAATTCCAGCGCTGGAAGACGCATCCCAACATCCGCTGGTACCTCGAAGGCGACGCCGCGCACGGCATCCAGCCGGCCAAGCGCCTGGGCTACGGCGCGCGCGCCATCAACGCCAGCGGCCTGTCGGCCCTGCCCAAGACCGTGTTTCCCGGCGGCGCCCTGATCGGCTGCGACGCGGGCTACCTCAACGTGGGCCGCATCAAGGGCAGCCACGCCGCCATCAAGACCGGCATGCTCGCCGCCGAAGCGGCCTACGACGCCATCGTCGCCGGCCGCCAGCACGACGAACTCTCGGCCTACCCCGAGGCGTTCGAGCAGAGCTGGCTGCACAAGGAACTGCACAAGGACCGCAACTTCAAGAACTGGTTCAAGAAGGGTCTGGCCGTCGCCACGGTGATGAACGGCTTCGAGCAACTGGTGCTGCGCGGCAACATCCCGTGGACGCTGCATCGCGACAAGCCCGACCACGCCATGCTGCGGCCTGCCTCGGAGTTCAAGCCCATCGTCTACCCCAAGCCCGACGGCAAGCTGACCTTCGACAAGCTCTCGAGCGTGTTCATCAGCAACACCAACCACGCCGAGAACCAGCCCGCCCACCTCACGCTGAAAGACGCATCGATCCCCGTCAACGTCAACCTCGCCAAGTACGCCGGGCCCGAGCAGCGCTACTGCCCGGCCGGTGTGTACGAGTTCGTCCGCGACGAAGCCGCCGGCGGCGAGCGCCTGCAGATCAACGCGCAGAACTGCGTGCACTGCAAGACCTGCGACATCAAGGACCCGACGCAGAACATCGTTTGGGTCACGCCTGAAGGCGGTGGCGGGCCGAATTACAACGGGATGTGAGGCGACGGAGGTTGCCAGATGGAGAAGCGGCCCGAGGGCCGCTTTTTGGTTGACCCGATGAAATGCGGCGTGCTGGCTAAGATGTCGGCTATCGGCCAGAAGCGGACATTCGGAGGGGGCAACAGTGCAGATCAGAAACCCGATCATCATTGGCTTAGTCGGCATTGTTGTCGTGGGCCTCTATGCGAGCCAGTACATGACGGCTGCTCACAGGCAAGCAGCCGCGTTATTGCGTTCGCCGCCGCACTCGATGGGTCCGCTGGTTATTGTCAAGAGTCGGTGGTCCGGTGAGCAGGCTGAGCTTTGGTACACGAGCTTTGATGCTCCGGGTCAAGGGAAGTCGGTCTGGGTTCAGGTCGACACTAAGACCGGTATGACCGTGGTTAAGTGACATCGGCTATTGGCCGATAGGCGACATGGTAGCTAGGGCAGCTTTGGGCCCGAAGCGGACGTCTGACTAGGCGAGAAATCGGGGCAGCTTAGCGTTCTCAACGGCCGTGCGGAAGGCTAAGTCCCAGGTTGCCCATTGAGCTGCAGGCACATGACCGAACACTTGAATGCCAGACGGCTCCCAAGATGTGCCCAGGCCAAGTCCCTCAGACGGGTTGCCAAAATAAAAGCCTGAGGCTTCATCCCACCCTGGCAGACCACGAAGAATTTCGACGAGTGCGTTCTGCTCCGTATCCGTGAGGCGACCGGTATAGATGGTGTACGTGCCGCCAATCTGTGCCAGGGGAGTTGCACTTGAGTCGTGCTCACTCCACTCCTGAAACCACCCGTCGAGTCCGCTGATCTCGCTCGCCTTCGTCATTGCCTCAACTCCGAACGTCCGCTTCTGGCCGATATCCGACATCGTAACCAGCGCCAACCCACGAACGCTCCAGACTTCCCCCAAGGCACCGGGAGTGCCGGGCGACCTGCGCAGCGAAATCAAGGAGGAGCCGGCGCAGCCGGCGGGGGACATTTGCGGAGAAGGTTGCCCGGCGATCCCGGTGCCGACCGGCGCGGACGTCATCGCCCGACGCCCAGCAAAAACTCCGCGATGGCCGTCGACGCATCCGGCCCCATGGGATCGCTGAACGCCCCTTCGCGCACCCCGCCCGACCAGGCGTGGCCCAGCCCCTGCACCACCCAATGCTCGGCCAGCGCCGCGCCGGCCTCATCCACCAGCCTGAGCCGCGTCGCGTTGCGCCGCCCCAGCTGCTGCACGTCGCCGCGCTCGATGTTCGCGTGCAAGCCTGCAGCCTCGGCTACCGCGACAGCCGCAGCCCAGATCGCCTCGCCGTTGGCCGGATGCACCGTGCGATCCGCACTGCCGTGGATGACGATGGCGGGCACGAAAGGCCCGGGGCCGGCTTTGCCGAACGCGCCCGCCGCCGCGCGCGGCCCGTGCTTCATGACGCGCAAGCCAGCAAACACATCGCCCGCCGATCCTTCGGGCACGCCCGAGTGCGCGCCAGCGGCGGCGAAGATGTCCGGATAGGCGTTCGCGACGGTCAGCGCCATCGCCGCGCCAGCGGAGAGCCCGGCGACATGGACACGCGAGCGGTCGGCGCCGGCCTTGCGGGCGGCGTCCAGGGCCAGCGCGGCCAGCATGGCGGCCTCGCCCGTGCGGCCCTGGTGGCGGCGGTCGAACCAGTTCCAGCAGCGCAGGCGGTTCGCCTCGGCGTTCTGCTGCGCATACGCCACGGCAAAGCCCAGCCGGCTGGCCACATCGTTCATGCGCGTGGACGCGGCGAAGCTGGCCGCTGTCTGCTTGCAGCCGTGCAGCATCAGGATCAGCGGCATGCGCCCGCCAGCGACGCGCTCGGGCACATGCAGCCAGTAAACGATGCGCGCGCCCTCGTGCATGAAGCTCCTGCGCGACAGGCCCGCGTCCGGCTGGGGCGACAGACGGCTTGCGGGCTTGCCGGCACGCGTATTGCGCCGGGCGGGCTTGGGCGCGAGCTGGCGGGCCAGCCGCTCTGCCGCGCGCAGTGAGCGCAAGGCGGATGTCCAGAAAGAGGTGCGTCGGGCCATGCCGCGAGGCTACGGACTGCGCGCGCCGCGACGCGTAGGACGCACTCCTGCCAGGCTGGTGTCTGCTGACACGCCACCACGGATGGGGCAGCTTCCGCCCCGCCCTCACGCAGGGGCGCTCGCGGCGGACCCGGCGGCACGCCCGACGCCTACAAGGCCGCAACGCGCGCAGGCCTACAGTCGAATCGTCTGACGGAAGCCCGCTGAAGTCAGACAGGGTTCCAGTCTGTTTCTCTCTCTCCGTCTCCAAGGTTTGGCCCCTCGCACGAGGGGCCTTTTCTTGCGCGAACGGAATGCGTGTCTGCGGGCGATCGACCGGTCGGTCATAGACTCGGCGCATGCCTAGCACTGGGTCCCACCGCACCGCCAGCGTCCTGCTCCTCACAGGCACGCTGGCCGCCGCGCTGGGCTGGTGGTTCGACGGCGCCCTGCCGGCCCGCGCGCGGCTCGATCCTTCGATCACCACTGAACCGCTGCAGACGCCCACGTCGGGCGACGCCGCCTTCGCCGCCCACCGCAACGGCGTCGACTACAGCATCCGACCGCTGGCCGACTACGAGATCACCGGCCTGGTCGTCAGCATGCACCACGCCGATGCCTGGTGGGACTGGATCCACGCGGCCAGCGCCGATCACCTCAACGTGGTGGACCTGTGCGTGGTGTGGGGCGCCAATGCGGCCGATGGCGCGTACGAGCGCATGAAGTTCAGTAGCGGCCAGTTCGTCTGCTACGTGAGCACGCGCGACAGCAGCGCCTGGCAGCCGCAGTACATCCGCGCGCTATCCAACAACCACCTGCTCACCGACGATGCGCGCATCGCGCGGCAACTGGCCGGCGTGCGCGTGGGAGATCAGGTGCGCATGCGCGGGCAGCTGGTGGAGTATTCGCACAACCACGGCTTCGCGTTCACGCGCGGCACCTCGCTCACGCGCGACGACCAGGGCAACGGCGCGTGCGAGACGATCTTCGTGCGTGATGTGCAGGTTTTGCGCGCGGCAGCCGCCTGGCCGCGCTGGCTGCTGTGGGCGGGGCTGGCAATGTTGGGCCTGGGCGTGTGGCGCTGGTTTGCCACACCGCACCGCCCACTGGACTGATGACCTCAGCCGGGGATTCAGCCCGCGGCGCGATCAGCCGTCCGGCCAGACGGCATCGCGACCAAAGATACCCCCAACGCCTTGCACACCCGCGCGATGGTGTCGAAGCGCGGGCTGGCATCAGGGCGCAGCGCTTTGTAGAGCGCCTCGCGCGCAATGCCGGCGTCGGCGGCGACCTGCGCCATGCCGCGCGCCCGGGCTGCATCGCCCAAGGCAGCGGCCAACAGGCCCGTATCGCCTTCTTCGATGACCAGCGTCAGATAGGCGGCAATGTCTTCCTCATCGCGCAAATGCTCCGCGACATCGAAGGGACGGGTCTTGGTGGTCTTGGTGCTCATGGGTCACTCCGGCAACGTTCTGGACAAGGCAATGGCGGCGGCGATGTCCGCTTGCTGGGTCGCCTTGTCCCCACCGCCCAGCATCACGATCAGGACCTGACCACGCTGCACGTAATACATGCGCCAGCCCGGACCAAAGAACTCACGCATCTCGAATACCCCCTCGCCCACCGGCTTCACATCGCCCAGATTTCCCAAGCTGGCCTTGCGCAGCCGCACCAGCAGGCGGCGGCGCGTCATGGCGTCTCTCAAGCCGATCAGCCAGGCGTCGAAGGTTTCGGTGGTTTCGATCTGCATGGGCAATTGTAATCGATCGATTACACGAATGCAGACCTGGTCATCCCTGTTCCGCGCAGCCGAGAGCTTGGGCGCCGGAATCCGGCTCACCTCGGCTCGACGCGCTGGCCCTGCGCGTCGACGACCTGTTCGCCGTCTTCCTTGGTGAAAGCGCCGCGCTGGGGGTTGGGCAGGATCGTCAGCACCACCTCCGACGGCCGGCACAGGCGCGTGCCCAGTGGCGTGACGACGATGGGCCGGTTGATGAGGATGGGGTGCTGCAGCATGAAGTCGACCAGCTGCTCGTCGGTCCACTTCGGATCGTCCAGGCCCAGCTCGTCGTACGGTGTTCCTTTTCTGCGCATCAAGTCCCGCGTGGCCATGCCCGTGTCGGCGATGAGGCGCTGCAGGGTCTCGCGGTCGGGCGGGGTCTTGAGGTACTCGACGACGTGGGGTTCTTCGCCGCTGTTGCGGATCATCGCCAGGGTGTTGCGCGAGGTGCCGCACGCGGGGTTGTGGAAGATGGTGATGGTGCTCATGCAATGCTCCTTGATGCCAAGTGTCAGCCCATGCCCAGTCGCAAGGCGAGTGCGGCCAGTGTGACCGCCAGCACGGGAAGGGTGAGGACGATACCCACGCGGAAGTAGTACCCCCACGCGATGGTCGTGCCCTTGCGTGACAGCACGTGCAGCCACAACAGGGTGGCCAGGCTGCCGATGGGCGTGATCTTGGGCCCCAGGTCGCAACCGATCACGTTGGCGTAGACCATGGCTTCCTTGACCACGCCCGTGGCCGACGACTGGTCGATGGACAGCGCGCCGATCAGCACGGTCGGCATGTTGTTCATGATCGAGGACAGCCCCGCCGCGAGGAAGCCGGCGCCGAAGGCCGCCCCCCAGACACCGCCCCGGGCGAACTGGTCCAGCAGGGCGGAGAGATAGCCCGTCAGCCCGGCATTGCGCAGTCCGTAGACCACCAGATACATGCCGAGCGAGAACACGACGATCTGCCACGGCGCGCCCAGAAGCACCTTGCGCGGGCTGATGACGTTGCCCCGGGCGGCCACGGCGAGCAGCAGCGCGGCACCTGCCGCCGCGACCGCGCTCACCGGAACGCCACGGGGCTCCAGCCAGAAGAAGCCCGCCAGCAGCAGCGCCAGCACCATCCAGCCCGCCCGGAACGTTCCCGGGTCGCGGATGGCCTGCGCGGGCGGCTTGAGTTGCCGCAGGTCGTAGGTCGCGGGCACGTCCCGCCGGAAGTACAGATACAGCAGGGCGAGGCTGGCCAGCACCGCCGCCAGGTTGACCGGCACCATCACGGAGGCATAGGCGCCGAATCCGATGCCGAAGAAGTCCGCCGAGACGATGTTGACCAGATTGGACACGACCAGCGGCAAGCTGGCGGTGTCGGCGATGAAGCCGGCCGCCATCACGAACGCCAGCGTGGCCGCCGGCGAGAAGCCCAGCGCCACCAGCATCGCCATCACCACGGGCGTCAGGATCAGCGCCGCGCCGTCGTTCGCGAACAGCGCGGCCACGGCGGCGCCCAGCACCACGATCAGGGCAAACAGTCGCGGGCCGCTGCCGCCGCCCCACCGCGCGAAGTGCAGTGCGGCCCATTCGAAAAAGCCGGCTTCGTCCAGCACGAGGCTGATGACGATGATGGCGACGAAGGTGGCCGTGGCGTTCCAGACGATGCCCCAGACGACCGCGATATCCGCCAGATGCACGACGCCCAACGCCAGCGCCACCAGCGCACCCCCGGCGGCACTCCAGCCGATGCCCAGCCCGCGCGGCTGCCAGATGACCAGAATCAGGGTGAAGGCGAAGATCAGGACTGCCGCGAGCATGGCGGGAAGCTTTCAAGGATGTTGGCGGGTGTGTGCGGAGATGCCCAGCGGTACTGGCGGGATGGGCATGGCGCGGAAATCAGCGCTTGCACGCCGCGTCCGCCGTGGTGCAGGGGACACCCTGGCAGCAGTTCTCGGTGAGGAAGCCCATGAGGCCGTCGATGCGGTCGAACTGTGCGCGATAGACCAGATAGCGGCTCGATCGCTCCTGAGAGACCAGGCCGGCCCGCGTCAATTCCTTCAGATGGAACGACAGCGAGGTGTTGGGGATGTCGAGCCCCTCGCTCATGACGCCGGGCGTCAAGCCATCCTGACCGACAACCACCAGCGCGCGGAAAATGCGCAGTCGCACCGGATGGGCCAGCGCGCCCAGCGCTTCGACAACTTCGGATTCGTCCATGCCGGCACTCTACTACATTTCAATAATCGTCAAATAGTCGAAGGATAGAGACAAAGAAAAGGCGGCCACGCGGGCCGCCTTGTCATGGAGGGCGAGATCTCAGGCCGCCGCGGCCGCCCGCGCCCTGCGCGCTGACATCCACCGCATCACCCGCGGCAGCACCAGCACCGCCACGATCACCACGATCAGCCCCACCGACATCGGGCGGCCGAAGAACACCGTCCAGCGCCCTTCGCCGATGGAGATGGCATTGCGCAGCTGCGCCTCGGCCAGCGGGCCCAGGATCATGCCGACCACCACGGGCGCGGTCGGGAAGTCGAAGCGCCGCATCAGCACGCCCAGCACGCCGATGCCCCACAGCAGGTACAGATCGAACGCGCTCTGCCGCATGCCGTAGGCGCCCACGGTGGAGAAGATGAGGATGCCGGCGTAGAGCTGCGGGCGCGGAATCTTCAAGAGCTTCACCCACAGGCCCACCATCGGCAGGTTGAGGATGAGCAGCATCACGTTGCCGATGTAGAGCGAGGCGATCAGCGCCCACACCAGCGTGGCCGAGGTGGTGAAGAGCTGCGGCCCGGCCTGGATGCCGTAGTTCTGGAAGGCGCCCAGCAGCACGGCGGTGGTGTTGCTGGTGGGAATGCCCAGCGTGAGCAGCGGGATCAGCGCCGCCGTCACCGACGCGTTGTTGGCCGCCTCGGGGCCGGCCACGCCTTCGATGGCGCCCTGCCGGCCGAATTCGGCGGCGTTCTCGCCCTTGGCCAGCTTCTTCTCGGTGGCGTAGGAGAGGAAGGTGGGGATCTCGGTACCGCCCGCCGGAATGCAGCCGAAGGGCACGCCGATGGCGGTGCCGCGCAGCCAGGCGAGGATGGACCGCTTCCAGTCGCGGCCCGTCATGTGCACACGGCTCATGGCGTTGCGGGTTTCGTTCACCCGGCCTTCGAACAATGCGGCGTACAACACCTCGGCCACCGCGAACAGGCCCACGGCCACCAGCACGATCTCGATGCCGTCGAGGAGCTCGGGCGTATTCATCGTGTAGCGCGCCTGGCCCGATATCTGGTCCATGCCCACGCAGCCGATGGCCAGCCCGACGAGCAATGCCACCATGCCGCGCAGCGTGCTCTGGCCCAGCACCGCGCTCACGGTGGTGAAGGCCAGCACCATCAACAGGAAGTACTCGGGCGGGCCCAGGCGCACGGCATACTCGGCCACGTAGGGCGCGAACAGCGTGACGATGACGGTGGCGATGGTGCCGGCCACGAACGAGCCGATGGCCGAGGTGGCCAGGGCCGCGCCCGCGCGACCGCTGCGCGCCATCTTGTTGCCTTCCATCGCGGTGACCATGCTGGCCGTCTCGCCCGGCGTGTTGAGCAGGATGGAAGTGGTCGATCCGCCGTACATCGCGCCGTAGTAGATGCCGGCAAAGAAAATCATCGAGGCCGTCATGTCCACCTTGGACGTGATCGGCAGCAGCATGGCCACGGCCACCGCCGGGCCGATGCCCGGCAGCACGCCCACGGCGGTGCCCAGCGCGCAGCCCACCAGCGCCCAGATCAGGTTGACTGGCGTGAGCGCGGTGGCAAAGCCCTGCATCAGGGCAGCGAAGATTTCAGTCATGTCGTGCGTGCCTCAGAGCCAGCCGGTACCGGTGATGCCCGGCAGGTTGATGGCCAGCAGCTGCGTGAACAGCCAGTACACCGGCGCGGAGAGGCCCAGGCCCCAGGCGACGTCGCGCAGCCAGCGGCGCGCGCTGCCCTGCTCGCCCGCGGCGCGGGCCAGGCCCTGCACCGCCAGCACGTAGCACAGCGTGCAGCCCAGCACGAAGCCCAGCGTGGTGATGAGCGCGGCATTGGCCAGCAAGCCGGCCGACACCCAGGCGAAGGCGCGCCAGTCGGCGCGCGCGTCGGTGCCGTCGCCGCCGGCATCGGGCATGGCGCGCCAGCCGCCGGTGAAGGTTTCGCGCAGCAGCAGCACGCCGCACAGCGCCAGCCCGGCCGCCACGAACCACGGCAGGAAGTTGGGGCCGACGCCGCCATAGCCCGCCTCGCCCGGAATGCGCAGCGCACCGGCCGCCAGCAGCGCGGCCACGGCCAGCACGCCGGCGCCCACCAGCGCCTCGCTGCGATCGATCTGCTGCACGCGTGCGGTCATCAGATCATCCCGCTCTTGACCATGGTGGCGCGCAGGCTGGCGAATTCGCGGTCGACGAAGTTGCCGAAGTCGTTGCCGGTGAGGTAGGCCGGCGTCCAGCCGTTCTTGTCGATGGATTCGGCCCAGCTCTTCGTCTTGGTGGCTTTCATCACCAGGTCGATCAGCTCCTTGCGCTGCGCGGCCGTGATGCCGGGCGCGCCGTACACGCCGCGCCAGTTGCCGATCTCCACGTCGATGCCCAGCTCCTTGAGCGTGGGCGCGTCCAGCCCGGCGATGCGCTTGTCCGACGTGACGGCGATGGCGCGCATCTTGCCGGTGGCGATGTACTCGGAAAACTCGCTGTAGCCGCTGCCGCCCACGGTGACGTTGTTGCCCAGGATGGCGGCCACCGCCTCGCCGCCGCCACGGAAGGCCACGTAGTTGATCTTCGAGGGATCGACACCGACGCGCTGCGCGATCATGGCCGCCGCGATGTGCTCGGTGGAGCCGCGCGAGCCGCCACCCCACTTCACGCTGCCGGGGTCTTTCTTGAGTTGCTCGACCACGTCCTTCATGGTCTTGAAGGGCGATGCGGCCGGCAGCACGAACACGTTGTATTCGGTGGTCAGGCGGGCCAGCGGCGTGGCCTGCGACAGATCGACCGGCGGGCGGCCGGTGATGATGCCGCCCACCATCACGGCGCCCATCACCATCAGCGCATTCGGATCGTTCTTGGCCGAGTTGACGAACTGCGCCAGCCCGATGGCGCCGGCCGCGCCGCCCTTGTTGTCGAAGGCGACCGACGAAGCGCCCGCTTCCTGCAGCGCGCGGCCGAGGGCGCGGCCGGTCAGGTCCCAGCCGCCACCGGGGTTGGCCGGAATCAGCATCTTGAGATTGGCCGCCGCGCGCGCCGTGAGCGGCAACCCACCGGCCGCGGCGAGCGTGGCGAAGGCGCCCAGCGATTTCAGGAATTGGTCACGACGCATGGCTTGTCTCCTAGAGTCAGGTTGGGGTCAGGTGGCGCGATGGTGCGCCCGCCACCTGTCAGTTGGCTGTCCGGCGCACTAGGGAAAGCCCGGCCCCGCGCGGCGCTTTAATACGGCCCATGAAACTGCTGCTGGTCGAGGACGAACCCGCCATGCGCCAGACCCTGGTGCGCGCCCTGGGCAACCGGGGCTTCCAGCCGCGCGCCTGTGCCAACGGCGACGAGGCGCTGGCCGCATGGCACGCGGGCCTGTACGACGTGGTGGTGCTCGACCTCTCGCTGCCCGGGCGCGACGGGCTGGAGGTGCTGCGCGAGGCGCGCGCCGCCGGCCTGCGCGAGCCGGTGCTGATCCTCACCGCGCGCGGCACGGTGGGCGATCGCGTGATCGGCCTGAACACCGGCGCCGACGACTACCTGGCCAAGCCCTTCGACCTGGACGAGCTCGAAGCCCGCCTGCGCGCGCTGGCGCGCCGCCACGCCCCGGCCCACGAAGCCGCGCCACGCATGCAGCACGCGGGCACGCTCGCGCTCGACCGCGACAACGGCGCCGTGTATCACGGCGGCGAGGTGCTGGAACTGCCGCCGCGCGAGCTGGCCCTGCTGCAGGCCCTGCTCGCCTCGCCCGGCAAGGCGGTGAGCAAGGAGCGGCTGTTCACGCTGGTGTTCCCGCACCAGGCCGAGGTGCAGTACGAAGCCATCGAGGTGGTGGCCTACCGGCTGCGCAAGAAGCTGGCCGGCACCGGCGCCAGCGTGGTCACGCTGCGTGGGCTGGGCTATCTGCTGAAGGTGGACGCTTGAGCGGCGCCGCCGCAGCGGCCAACCGCTTGGCGCCGCGCCCGCGCTCGCTGCGCCGCACGCTGCTGGTGGGCATCCTGCTGCCGGCGGCGCTGGTGATCGCGGCCAACACGGTCAGCCAGTACCGGCAGGCGCTGGCCGCCGTCAACACGGCCTACGACCGCACGCTGCTGGCATCGGCCAAGACCATCAGCGAACAGCTCGACGTGACGGGTTACGACGAGGGCGCGCAGGTGCTGGCCACCGTGCCCTATGCCGCGCTCGAAGCGTTCGAGGCCGACAACCAGAGCCGCATGTTCTACCGCGTCACCGGCCCGCGCGGCGAACTGGTGTCGGGCTTCGGCGAACTGGCCGCCTGGCACGGCCGCATTCCCGACCGGGGCGCGTATGCGGCGCTGGTGGATTTCTACGACGACCAGTTCCGCGACCAGCCGGTGCGCGTGGCCGTGCTGCTGCAGCCGGTGGTGAGCCCGCGCGGGCGCGCGATGGCGATGATCCAGGTGGCCGAGACGCTGGAGCTGCGCGAGCAGCTGGCGCGCCGCATCCTGCTCGACACGCTGTGGCGGCAGGCGCTGCTGGTGGCGGTGATCGCACTGATCACGGTGCTGGTGGTGCAGCGCGCCACGCGGCCGGTGCGGCGCATCAGCGACGAGCTTGAGGCGCGGCCCGAGGGCGACCTGACACCGCTGCAAGCCAGCGACGCGCCGCGCGAGCTGCTGCCGCTGGTGCAGGCCACCAACGCCACCATGCAGCGGCTGGACCATCTGCTCGAACACCAGAAGCGCTTCGTGCGCGACGCCTCTCATCAGCTGCGCACGCCGTTGGCCGTGCTCAAGGCGCAGGCGCAATCGGCACGGCGCGGCGACATCGCGCCGGCCGCCGCGCTGGCCGAGATCGAAGACACGGTGGACCGCGCCACCCAGCTGGCCAACCAGATGCTCGCGCTGGCCAAGGTGGAGCAGCTGCGCCAGCAGCACACGCCCGAGGTGGTGGACTGGGAAGGCATCGTGCGCGCCGTCGCGCTGGACCTGGCGCCGCTGGTGGCCGGCCGCGACCTGGATTTCTCGCTCGATGCGCACGCCGCACCGGTGCTCGCGCACGACTGGATGCTGCGCGAACTGACGCGCAACCTGCTGAGCAATGCCATCCGCCACTGCCCGCCGGGCGGCCGGCTGGCCGTGCGGCTGGTGGCCGACGGCCGGCATGCGGCGCTGGAGGTGGCCGACAGCGGCCCCGGCATCGGCCCCGCGCAGCGCGCGCGGCTCTTTCAGCCGTTCTCGTCGGGCGAAGCGGGCAGCGGCTCGGGCCTGGGCCTGGCGATCTGCGCCGAGATCGTGCGCGCGCTGGGCGGCGTGATCGCGCTGGACGACCGGGTGGTGCACGGCAGCGTCGAAGGGCTGGACGCGGTGGTGCGGTTGCCGCTGGCTCGGGCTGCGCCCGTCACTCGGCCTTGAGGTTGGCGTCCTTCACCACGCGCGTCATCAACTCGCGGTCCGCCAGGAAGAGCTTGTTGAACTCGGCCGGCTTCATGGTGTCGGCCACCACGCCCTGGGTGACCAGGCGCGCCTTCACGACGTCGGTGGCCAGCACCGTGCTGACGGCCGCGTTGATCTTCTCGACTTCGGCGGCGGGCGTGCCGGCCGGTGCCAGCAGGCCGAACCACGACTCGAACACGTAGCCCGGCAGGCCCGACTCGGCGATGGTGGGCACGGCGGGCAGCAGGGCCGAGCGCTTCCTGCCGGTGACCCCGATGATGCGCAGCCGCGCGTCTTGCGTGTAAGGCCCCAGGCCCGCGTTGGGCACGATCACGGCCTGCACGCGGCCGGCGGCCACTTCGTTGGCCGCCTCCTGGGTGGACTTGAAAGGCACGTGCACCACGTCGATGCCGGCCTGGCTCAGCAGGTAGGCCGTCGCCAGGTGGGTGGAGCTGCCCACGCCGGCCGAGCCGTAGTTGAATTCCCCGGGCTTCCTCTTGGCCAGCGCCACGAACTCCGCCACGTTCTTGGCGGGCAAGGCGGCACTGATCATGAGCACATAGCTTTGCGAGCCGATGTTGGCCACCGGCACGAAGTCCTTCACCGGGTCGTAGGGCGGCCTGGCGGCCAGCGCCGCGGTGACGAAGTGACTGGAGGCCGCCATCAGCAGCGTCTTGCCGTCGGGCGCGGCGCGGGCCACGGCCGTGGTGCCGATGGCCCCACCGGCGCCACCACGGCTTTCGACGATGAAGGTGCGGCCGAGCTCTTCGCCCAGCTCGGTGGAGAAGGTGCGGGCCAGCGCCTCGCGCGCGCCACCGGCCGCGAAGGGCACGACGATGCGCGAGACCTGTCCGCCCGCCTGCGCGGCGGCAGGCGGGCTCCAGAGCATGGCACCGATGGCGGTGGTCACGGCCATCAGGGTGGTGGCGATCAGTTTCATGGGGAGTCTCCGTTGGGATGTCGTTCTTGCGGAAGTTCAGGCCACCAGCGCGCGCGTCGTGTCGTCGAACAGATCGTCCACGGACAGCGGGCGCGGCAGCAGTCCCTGGCGCCCGGCGTAGTCGAGCAGCAGCGCCAGGGAGCGACGGTTAGCCTCGACGCCGAAGGGCGTGAGATCGGGGCCGGGCCGCGCGTCGGGCGCGGCTGCGGCGCGGCGCTTGGATTCGACCAGCAGGCGCCAGAGTTCGAGCACGACGTCGGGGCGGCGGGCGGCCAGCTCGGCGTCCAGCGCCACCATGTGGTTGATGGAGACGGCGCCGTGGCGTTCGCTCCAGGCGCGCGCGGCTTCCAGCGGATGCTCGATCACGGGCTGCAGGCGCGGATCGTCCGGCATGCCGCTGCCGATGATGGCGGCGTCCACGTCGCCATCCAGCAGCAGGTCGGCCAGCGGCTTGCGGCCGTCGGCGCGTTCGATGCCGGGCGGATCCTGGAAGGCGTCGAGGTGGGCTCCCTCCATCGTCACCCAGTGCACACGGTCGAGATCGACGCCGTAGTCGGCCGCGAGGATGCCGCGCACCCAGGTCACCGTCGTCTGCGAATGCGCGCGGATGGCCACGCGCTTGCCGTCCAGGTCCGACACCGTCACGCGGCCACGCTCGGCGTTGTAGACCAGGCACTGGTGCTGGTGCCGGCCCGCGCCGATGACGGCCGGCATCAACACCAGCGGCCGGCCATGGGCGCGTGCCTGGAAGAAGGTGACCAGGGCCAGCTCCGCCACCGCGAACTCGCGCGTGTTGACCACGCGCGGAAAGGCGCGGTTGGACACCTTGAAGTCGGCGATGCGCAGATCCAGCAGCGGCGAATCGATCTCGCCGGCGCGCAACGCGCGCGTGCCAGCGTAGGAGCCCAGAAGCGTGTTGAGCGCGAGGCGATCGCGTGGGCCGGCTGCGCTCATGCCGCTTCCTTCACGCCGAGCAGCGCGGGGTAGAGCTCACGCGCCGTGCCCGAGAAGACGGCCGCGCGCTCGGTCGGCGTGAGATCGCTCGCGGCGGCCAGCGCTTCCTGCAGCAGCGCGCCCAGGCTGCCGGCCGAGGCGGGGAAGTTGGAGCCCCAGGCGATGCGGCCGGCACCGAAGGCGTCGATCGCATGGCGCAGGAAGCGCTGCGGCGTGGATGCGCCTTCGGCGGATTCGCGCACGTTGTGCGTCGTCCACTTCATGTAGAGGTTGGGATGGCGCGCCAGCGCGAACAGCGCGGCGGCCGCCGCATACGGCGCGCCGCCGCCGAGCTGCGGCCTGGCGAAGTGGTCGAGCACGATGCGCACGTCAGGGAAGCGTTCGAGCAGCACCTGCAGTTGCGGCAGGCCGTCGGCGCGCAACTGCACGCATACCGGAATGCCGCGTTCGCTGGCGTGCTGCCAGGCCGGGAACGAGCGCGGGTCGTCCAGCCGCGCGTTGTGCGCCGTGGTGTGGCCCGAGATGAACACGCGCAGACCCGACAGGCCCTGCGCCAGCCAGTGGTCGATGGCGGCGGGCGCGCCTGCGTCCAGCACGTCCACGGAGAACACGCCCGCGAAGCGGCGCGGCTCGGCGGCCACGGCATCGGCGACGTAGCTGTTGTCGTGCCCGTAGCAGGTGGACGCCTGCACCAGCGCGGCCTGCGCGATGCCGGCCTCGTCCATCGCCGCCAGCAAGCCCTGGCGCGTGACGGGCCGCTCGCGCGACCAGGCCGACTGTTCGCCGGTCAGCGGCGCCAGCGGGAAGCGCGACGTGTCGTCGCTGATGACGTGCGGATGGATGTCGACGATGTCGAACGTGCGGGTGGCGGTCATGCCGTGTGTGTCTCCGTGTCTGCCGCGGATCTCGTGCGGCGATGACATGGATCATGCGCCCCCACCCATAAGCCGGAAAGACAGAATTTCCGCGCATGGCATAAGCAACATCTAATACCATGCCGGCATGGCACAGCTCGACTGGTACATCCGCGCCAACCTCAAGCCCCGGCACCTGCAACTGCTGGTGGCCCTGGACGACCTGCGCAATCTGGGCAAGGTGGCGACCAGCCTGCACGTATCGCAGCCAGCGGTGTCGCTGGCGCTGGGCGAGCTGGAGCGCGGCCTGGGCTTCAAGCTGTTCGAACGCTCGGCGCGCGGCGTCAATCCCAATGCCTATGGCGAGTGCCTGATCCGCCAGGCGCGCGTGGTGCTGGCCAGCCTGGCGCAGGCGCGCGACGAACTGCACGCGCTGCTCACCGGCGCATCGGGCAAGTGCACGCTGGGCGCGCTGCCAGCCATGACGCCGTCGATGGTGCCGCTGGCGCTGGCGCGGCTCAAGCAGTCCACGCCCGGCACCACCGTCGCCGTCATCGAGGGCCCGATGGAAACCCTGCTGCCGCAATTGCGGCGTGGCGCCATCGACCTGATCGTGGGCCGCCTGGCCAACCCGCGCGAAGGCACGGACGACCTGCAGGAGAAGGACCTCTTCAACGGATCGAGCACGCTGGTGGTGGATGCGCGCCATCCGCTGGCGCGCCGGCGCAGGCTGCGCTGGCAGGACCTGGAAGGCTTTCCGTGGGTGCTGCCGCCCGTGGGCTCGCTGCCCCGTGATCCGCTGGAGGCCGCGTTCCAGCAGCACGGCATGGCGATGCCGGCCAATGCCATCGAGACGCTGTCCACGCCGGTCATCTTCAACTACCTGCGGGCCACCGAGGCCATCGGCTTGCTGTCGCGGGTGGTGGCCCACCACTATCGCGGCCTGGGGCAACTGGCCGTGCTGCCGCTGGAGCTGCCCGACGTGATGCGCCCCATCGGCCTGACCTGGCGCCGCGACGCGGCGCTGTCGCCCTCCACCGTGCACCTGATGCGGGCCATCGAGACCGTGGCGGCTGAGGCCGCCCCGTGGGCCACGCCACCGCGCGCGGTCTCGCGCACGCGCCGCACCGCCGCACGCAAGGCCCCTTGAACAGCGACAATCGCACCTGATGGATCGACTGCGCATCGACAAGTGGCTCTGGGCCGCACGCTTCTACAAGACCCGCTCGCTGGCGGCGGAGGATCTCGGCCGGGGCCGCGTGCACGTCAACGGCCAGGAGGCCAAGGCTTCGCGCGAGGTGAAGGTGGGCGACACGGTGGAAATTCGCACGCCGCCCGCGCCGCGCACCGTGCAGGTGCTGGGCATTTCGGGCCAGCGCGGCCCGGCGCCCGTGGCCCAGCAGCTATACGCCGAGACCGAGGAAAGCCGGCTGCGCCGCGAGGCCGCCATCGAGCAGCGCCGCCACGAGCCTGCGCTGGCAATGACCCAGGGACGGCCCACCAAGCGCGACCGGCGCGAACTCGACGAGCAACGCCACGCCTGGGACGACCGCTGGAGCGCCAAGCACTGACACGCCTGCGTGGCACCCTTCCTGCTTCGGGCTTGTACCGTGGGCGGGGCGGGCCGGATGTGATCCAGTGGAGGCAGGCGGCGCGCCATCGCATTTCCGCCGGCATCCATCCAGCAGTCCCATGAACCCCAGGCACTTCCTTCTCGTCGTCTCGCTCGGCCTCGCTGCCGGCCTGTGCGCCACCAGCGCCAGCGCGCAGCAGCTCTTCCGCATCGGCACCGGCGGTCTGTCGGGCTCCTACTACCCGATCGGGCAGCTGATCGCCACGGCCGTCACGCAACCGGGCCGGCTGGTGGTGTCGGCGCAGGCCAGCAACGGTTCGGTCGCCAACGTGACGGCGGTCGCCGGGGGGGCCCTCGAATCGGGCTTCAGCCAGTCGGACATCGCGGCCTGGGCGCAGCAGGGCACGGGCCTCTATCAGGGCCGGGCCGGCGCGCCGACGCTGCGGCTGATCGCCAACCTGTATCCCGAGGCCGTGCACCTGATCGCGCGGCGCGGCGCGGGCGTGCGCACCGTGGCCGACCTGCGCGGCAAGCGCGTGGGCATGGACGAGGCGGGCTCGGGCACGCTGGTGCACGCGCGGCTCATCCTGGCCGCCTGGAACATCAAGGAAACCGAACTGCGGCCCGAGTACATCAAGGCCGGCCCGGCCATCGAGCGCATGAAAGCGGGTGAGATCGACGCGCTGTTCTTCGTGGGCGGCGTGCCCTCGGCCGCCGTGTCCGAACTGGCGACCAGCGCGCCGGGCATCGATCTGGTGCCGATCGACGGCGCCGCGGCGCAGGGCCTGCGCATGGCCAGCCGCTACTTCTCGGCGGCGACCATCGGCGCCGACGCCTACCCGGGTGTGGCCGGCGTGCAGACGCTGGCCGTCTCGGCGCAATGGGTGACGCGCGAGGACGTGGACGCCGACACGGTCTACCAGCTCACGCGCGCGCTGTTCTCCGAACCCGCGCGGCGCGCGCTGGCAGCCGGGCATCCGCGCGGACGGCTCATCACGGCCGAGAACGCGGTGCGCAATGCCGCCATCCCGTTCCATCCGGGGGCCGAGCGTTACTACCGTGAAGCCGGGCTGATCAGGCCCTGAGGCGTCCGCCGCGGCCGGCCCCCTGTGCCCCGCCTTCAGTCTCGCTTTTTCAGGATGCTGATCTTGCCGTCGGCCTCGAGGAACGCGAGCCGGACATCTTCGAGATCGCAGTCGGCTTCGCGCAGGGCCTGGTAGACATCGGCCGCAGGCACGCGGTTGCGACGCAGCACGGCATCGAACAACTGCCCGTCGCGACCGATGAGGATGGGCACGCCTTCGATCAGGTCATGCACACGCTGGCTGCGCGACGTGACGAAGGCCACGCCCAGATTGAGCGAGACCAGCGCCACGGCGATGACCAGCGCACCGGCGACGGAGTCCTCGCCGCCCTGCATGCCATTGGAGACGCCTTCGGACAGCAGCACCACCATCAGCAAATCGAACGGCGTGAACTGGCCGACCGTGCGCTTGCCCGAGACGCGCACGAGCACGATCAGCGCCACATAGACGATGGCCACCCGCGCGATCAGTTCCCACCAGGGGACCGTGAGCGTGAACATCGCGGGCGTTCTGTCACACCAATGGCGGGTCGGTCTCGCGCTCGAAGTGGCGATGCGCCTGCAGCGCTTCGAAGAAAGCCGGCAGCGCCGCGGCCAGCTGGCCGGCACCGGCCATGACGACCCCTTCGTCGGTGGCGGCGTCTTCCGCCACGCCGGCCTGTTCCAGCAGGGCACTCGACGCGCCGATCACCAGCATCGGCTTGCAATGGCGGAACTGGTCGCGTACCGCTTCCAACGCCTGGCCGCTGGCGGCCAGCGCCTGCACGGCGGCTTCGCCATCGGGCAGCACCAGCGCATCGAACAGGAAGCCGGGCTCGTTCTCCAGCGAGGCATCGGCCTGCACGCTGCGGCCGTCTGCACCGGCCAGGGCGCCGATGCGCGGGCCCACGATGCGCGGCACGGCGCCTTCGGCCAGCAACGCATCGCGCACCTGCATCAGCGCACGTGTGTTGACGCCGGGCGCGGCCAGCAGCGCTACCTTGCGCGCGCGGATACCGGCCTGGCCGGGCCGCGCCAGCAAAGAAAGCGCCGGCGACACTTTGACCTCGGGCCGGGCGGGCTTGGGCAAGGCGCGCGGCATCGGCGCGGGCATCGGGTCGATGCCCAGGCCTTCGGCCACCTGTCGCGCCAGCGACTCGGAGACATTGCGCAGCGAGGCCACCATGCGCTCGCGGATCGCCGGCACCGTCACCTTGGACAGTTCGAAGCGGAAAGCGGCGGCGATGTGGGCCTGCTCGGCGGGGCTCTGGCTGTCGAAGAACAGCGTGGCCTGCGTGTAGTGGTCGGCGAACTTCTCCGGCTTGGCGCGCACCTTGCCCTGCGCCTCCTTGGCAGCGATGCGCGCGGGCACCGACACGAAGCCCTGCGCCGCGCCGGCCTGGAACGGGCAACCGCCACCCAGCGAGTTGGGCTCGTAGGACACGCGGCCGCGCGGGATGGCCTGGCGGTGCATGCCATCGCGCTGGTTGTTGTGCACCGGCGCCAGCGGCGTGTTGATCGGGATCTCGTGGAAATTGGGGCCGCCCAGGCGCGAGATCTGCGTGTCCACGTACGAGTGGATGCGTCCGGCCAGCAGCGGGTCGTTGGAGAAGTCGATGCCGGGGATCACGTGGGCGGCGCAGAAGGCCACCTGCTCGGTCTCGGCGAAGAAGTTGTCGGGATTGCGGTCGAGCACCAGGCGACCCACGGGCGTGATGGGCACCAGCTCTTCGGGCACGATCTTGGTGGGGTCGAGGATGTCGAAGCTGAACTTGTCGGCCTCTTCTTCGGTGAACACCTGCACGCCCATCTCGTATTCGGGGTAGTTGCCCGATTCGATGCGTTCCCACAGGTCGCGGCGGTGGTAGTCGGGGTCGGCGCCCGAGATCTTCACGGCTTCATCCCACACCAGCGAATGCGTGCCGGCCTTGGGGCTGAAGTGGAATTTGCAGAACACCGACTCCCCCTCCGCGTTGACGAGGCGGAAGGTGTGCACGCCGAAGCCCTGCATGGTGGCGTAGGAGAGCGGGATCGCACGGTCGCTCATGGCCCACATGAGCATGTGGGTGGATTCGGGCATCAGCGAGACGAAGTCCCAGAACGTGTCGTGGGCGCTGGCCGCCTGCGGCATCGCGTGATGCGGCTCCGGCTTGACGGCATGCACCAGGTCGGGAAACTTCATCGCGTCCTGGATGAAGAACACCGGGATGTTGTTGCCCACCAGGTCCCAGTTGCCCTCTTCGGTGTAGAACTTGATGGCGAAGCCGCGCACGTCGCGCGCCGTGTCCTTGGAGCCGCGCTCGCCGGCCACGGTGGAAAACCGCACGAACACTGGCGTGCGCTTGCCGGCCTGCTGGAACGGCGCGGCCTGCGTCAGTTTCTTCAGCGGCTTGTAGCACTCGAAGTAGCCATGCGCAGCCGAGCCGCGTGCATGCACGATGCGCTCGGGGATGCGCTCGTGGTCGAAGTGCGTGATCTTCTCGCGCAGGATGAAGTCTTCCAGCAGCACGGGGCCGCGCACGCCGTACTTCAGCGAGTTCTGGTTGTCGGCGACCGGCACGCCCTGGTTGGTGGTGAGGCGCTGGCCCGAGTCGTCGGTGCGCACGCGATCGAGCGAGGTGTTGGAGGCATTGACGCCACGCGTGGCACCGCTGCCGGTCTTGGGCGTGGCGTTGGATTCGGACAGCGTGCTGGCTTCGGCCAGCGGCTGCGGGCGGCGCAGCGGCGGTGTGCCGGCCTGCGGCGCGACACCGTTGGCGAAGCCATGCTCGCCGGCCTTGAGCGGGTTGTGCGGCATGGCGGCAGCCAGCGCCTGCTCCTGGGCCTGCACGTCGGCTGTTCGATCAGCCAGGCCGGGGGCTGCGTCGCGCCGCGCGGGTCCGCTGTCGGTGGCGCGGGGCGAGCGGGAGGGCTTGCCGGTGGAGGCGGGGGTGCGTGAGGCCATGGGGCGTTGTTCCTTTGGGGAGTGATGAGAGGACGGCCTGGCAGGCGTCCGTCGTGAGCCACCCATGCTCTGCCGCCAGAGCGCCGCGGGCGTGTCGGACAGCACCTTGCCGCCCTGACGGCGACGTTCGGGGTTGCACAAGGCACGCGGACGGCACAGCGGCTGACAAGGCCGGCGACACCACAACGCGCGTACGTCCTACAGGGCCGGCAGCACGGCGTTCGCAGGATCGGGGCCAGCTCGACATCCAACCATTGCAAGGAGATGAACCATGTCTGCAGAAGACGCCGACGTCGGCTTCGACCAGCCGCTGCCCCAGGTGACGACGCGCGAGGACGAGGAATACGCCGCCTGGGCCCGGAGTCTGGGTGTGGAACCCGACTGCGTGCGTGAGGCGGTGGCGCGGGTGGGCCACTCGGCCGATGCCGTGCGTGAATGGGTGGCGCGCCGCTGAGGCGACGCCGGATGGCGTCGACGAAGACCCCGCCGGGACGACAGCCGCCCAAGGCGCACCTGCCGCCCGCACCGCTGCCGCGCAGCGAACGTGTGCTGCTGCTGGTGGACTTCATCAATCCGCTGGACTTTCCGAAAGCGGGCGATCTGCTGGGCCCGGCCTGGCAGGCCGCACAGGCCACCGCGCGGCTCAAGGCCCGGCTGGTGCGGCAGGGCTGCGCGGTGATCTACGCCAACGACAACTACGGCGTGTGGCATTCGGAGTTCCGCGACATCCTGTCGCACTGCTGTGCGTTGCCCGGCATGCGTGGCGAGATGGCGCGGCTGCTTGCGCCGGCGCCGCAGGATCTGGTGCTGCTCAAACCGCGGCATTCCGCCTTCCATTCGACGCCGCTGCAGTACCTGCTGTCGCGCATGCAGGCGCGGGAGCTTGTCGTCACCGGCCTGGCCACCGACATCTGCGTGCAGTTCACCGCGTCGGACGCGCTGATGCATGGCTACGACGTGTGGATACCGTCGGACTGCACGGCGGCCGAGAACGATGAATGGAAGGATGCGGCCCTGCGTCACATGCAGCGCGTGCTGCGATGTTCGACGCGCCAGGGGAGCCGCGCGTGACCGACCCGCGCCACTGCTGTATGCAGCCGTTGCACGAGGAACAAGGTGTCACTGTCTGCCTCGCGCGCGTGTCCGCTGGACATACTTGTCCGCAATGGAACCTCACATGAGCCTGGAGCCCCTCCGCCCGCTGCGCAGCCTGGACCACGGCGGCCGGCAGGTCGGCATTCTCGTGTGGACGGAGAACGGCACCTGGCGCAGCGCCTGGCGGCTGGAGCCAGGTGCCTGGCATTCCTTGCGCGGCACGCATGAGGGCGAGGAAGAAGCCGCCGATGCTGCGTCACGCGCGGCGCAGGACCATCTTGCGTCGGGGCGCTCGATGCCGCGCCGAGGTGGGCGCGGCGACGACGCGGGAACGGAGGGGCCGGCGCCCTCGCCGGGCTCGGCCGTCACCTCCGAAGGATGGCGCGCGCGCCACATGGCCTGGACGCACGCGCAGGCCGAACTCGCCACCTTCCGCGACTCGCTGACCGACGATCCCGACCGCCAGGAACTCGATACGCTGCGGCGGCTGGAGTCGCGCGCCGAAGACGCACGGCGCGCGATGGAAGGCCAGCTCTCGCGCATCCTGCGACCGCAACGCCGGCGGCCCGGCGTGCCGCGCGACCCCGATCCGGACGAGGCCTGACGCGCTTCAGCCGCGTGGCGGACGCGCTTCTGCGGGCACGATCACACCGCACAGGATGCGGCCGCCCGAATTGCCGGCCGGCTGGCCCTGGTAGTCGTCGGCCTTCTCGTGCACCACGAGCGACCGGCCGACGACGCTGTTGGGCTTGCCCTGCTCGGCCGTGAGCCAGGGGCTCAGATAGCGCAAGGTGCCGGTGCCGTCGGCGCGGGCTTCGATGTTGGGCAACTCGCCGGCATGGGCCTGATGCGGTGGCTGCCCGGGCTTGCCGTGGCTGCGCGCGCGGCCCGGGTCGAAGTGGCCGCCCGCCGCGCCGAAGGTGATCTCCTGGCCGGTGGCCGCATCCGGCCCGGGGCCGCACACGCCGTTCTCATGCACATGGAAGCCGTGCAGCCCCGGCGACACGCCGGTCACCTCGACCATCACCTCCACGCCCGAGCCGGCCGGCGTGAAAGAGGCGCCGCCCATGGGCCGGCCCTGCGCGTCGAGCAGGCGGGCCACGGCCGTGGGCCCGCGCCCGGGCGCGGGTTCGGCCAGGGCAGCCGGACCGGCGGGAGCAGCGCAACCGGCCACCAGCAGGCTGCCGAACGCGGCGGCGGCCAGCGCGAGGCGCTGCGCGGAAACGGAAGAGGTTGTCATGTCGGGTTCCTTTGAGGACTGGAGACGGAAAAGGGAAGCGGGCCCTTCAGGTCCGCGCGGTGGCGCCGTCCGAAGCATCGCCATCCTGGTTCTTGCTGGCGCCGCGCACGTTCATGAGGAACAGCGCCACCTGCAGCGTGATGAGCGCCCATGCGCCCGTGTACCAGCCCCAGGCCGACCACAGCAGGTTGCTGACGACGTAGACGTAGAAGCCCCACTTGCGCAGGCCGGCCGAGCGGGACGCCACGAGCCAGGCAGCACCCACGGTGACGGCCATTGCGGGCCACTGAAGGAAATCAAGCCAATCCATCGTCATCCTGTCTGAATGTTGTGCGCGTCGCGCCATGCGGCAGCTTCGCAGGGCCGGCAGCCGCCATGCGCTGCGTGTTTGCAACCCATGTGACGGCAGGTTTCCGCGCCGGCTGTCGCGGGCGGCGCAGATTGCGCGAGCTGTCCTACGCCACGCAGCGACGAAGGAAGACAGTGCTGCCCGGGCATGGCGCCGACGATCTTGGTCACACCCATCACGCCTCGCCCGCTTCATGCAACTCGCCACGTCCCTGCCCTCGCCGCGTCGCGCCTCCGCCCGGTCACTGGCACCTGCGCAGGCCGGCGAGCCGTGTCATCGGCAGCCGATGGAATGGACCCGCGCCTGGGCCGCGTCGCTGCCCGCGCTCGATGCCTGCGAGGGCGTGGGGGAGGCCCTGGCCCTGCTGGTGCAGCGCCAGCTCGATCGCCTGCCGTTGCCCGGCGCAGGGCATACGCTGCAGCGGTGGCAGGCGCTGTCGCACGTCGCCGCGCACGATCTGTCGCTGGCCAAGCTGTTCGAAGGCCACACCGATGCGCTCGCCATCCTGGACGAGCTGGGCACGCCCATCGTGATGCGGCGCGCCGACGAACCCGCCCTGTGGGGGACGTGGTGCGCCGAACCGCCCGCCGCGCGGTTGACACTGCAGGGTGCGCATGACGCGCGTCCCGACGAACCGGTGCGGCTGCGCCTGACCGGGCGCAAGGCATGGTGTTCGGGCGCGCACGATCTCTCGCACGCGCTCGTCAGCGGCTGGACGGAGGACGGGCGCCCCGTCCTGGCGGCGGTGGATCTGCTGCAACCCGGCGTGCGCGTCACGCAGGAAGGCTGGCGCGCCGTGGGGATGCAGGCCACGCGCAGCGTCGAGGTGGCCTTCGACGATGCCGAGGGCTGGCAGGTGGGCGCACCGGGCGACTACACCGCGCGGCCCGGCTTCTGGCGTGGCGGCGCCGGCATCGCCGCCTGCTGGTGGGGCGGTGCATGGGGCCTGGCGCGCGACGCGCGTCACGCGCTGCGCCAGGCCGCCAGCGCCGCACCGTCCGGTGCAGGCATCGATCCACGCCTGGTACATCTGGGAGTGATCGACACGGCTCTGGCGGCCTGCGCTGCACTGCTGCGCGAGACCGCGCACGAGATCGATCGACTGGCGTGCGCGGCGGGAGATGCCGGTGCCACCTCTGGCTGCGGGGCCCTTCACACGCTGGCGCTGCGCGCGCGCCTGGCGGCCGAAACCTGCGCAGACACCGTCGTCGCGCAGGCCGTACGCGCGCTGGGAGCCGGTCCCTTGTGCCAGGACGCGCGTGTCGCGTGCCTCGTCGCCGACCTGCCCGTGTTCGTGCGCCAGAGCCACGGTGCGCGCGACCAGGCCACGCTGGGTGCTCAGCTGGCCCGCCAACTTCAGGAGCCCGCCGCGTGGCCGCTGTGATGCGCCTGCCGCGCGGCGATGCGCCGCCGCTGATCCATGGCGAAGGCACGCCCGGCGCCCGCTGGCTGGCCTGGAGCGGCTGGCGCGACGTCGCCATAACCACGGCCGACGAGTTGGCGCCGCCGGGTGCGCGCGTGGTGATCGCCGCGCCGCATCCCGACGACGAAATCCTGGGCAGCGGCGCGCTGCTGCGCCGGCTGGCATTGCGCGGCACACCCGCCGTGGTCGTGGCCGTCACCGACGGCACCGCCAGCCATCCCGGCTCGCCGCTGTGGACCGTCGAGCACCTCGCAGCCACGCGGCCGCGCGAAACGCGTGCCGCGCTCATGCGGCTTCAGGCCGGGGACACCGCCGTGGTGCGTGCGGGCCTGCCGGACGGCGCGGTGGGCCGCCACGTGGCGGCATTGCGCGACGTGCTCGCCGCCCTGCTGCGCCCGGGCGATCTGCTGGTCGCCACCTGGCGCGGCGACGGCCATCCCGACCACGAGGCCGTGGGCGACGCGGCCGCGCGCGCTGCCGCCGAGACCGGCGCGCGGCTGGCCGAAGTGCCCGTGTGGGCCTGGCACTGGGCCACACCCGGCGATGCGCGCCTGCCCTGGGCGCGCGCGCGCCGGCTGGCGGTGGCTGCCGACGAAGCGCGAGCCAAGGCACGCGCCATGGCCGCCTTCCGCAGCCAGACCCAGCCCGATGCCACCACCCGCCGGCCGGCGGTGCTGGGCGCGAGCGCGCTGGCGCGCGCGGCGTGGCCGCACGAGGCGTACTTCCTGTGAACGCCCTGGCCCACATGCAGGCGCTGTATGCGCGCAGCGACGACCCATGGGGTGTAGCCCGGCGCTGGTATGAACGCCGCAAGCGAGCGCTGCTGCTGGCCAGCCTGCCGGCCGAGCACTACGGCCGCGCCTTCGAGCCGGCCTGTGGTACCGGTCGCCTCACGCGCGAACTGGCCGAGCGCTGCGACCGCCTGCTCGCCAGCGACGGCGCGCCCGCGGCAGTGCGCATCGCACAGCGCGCCACCCTGGGCTGTGCTGGCGTCGAGGTTGCGCTGCAGCGCCTGCCGCACGAATGGCCCGCGGGGCCGTTCGATCTGGTGGTGCTCAGCGAATGGCTCTACTACCTGGAGCCCGCCCTGGTGCGCGTGGCGGCGGCGCGTTGCGTGGCCTCGCTCGCGCCGGGCGGCACCCTGCTCGCCTGCCACTACCGTCCCCCGTTCGACGACCGCGCCTGCGCCACGGGCTTTGCCCACGCGCGGCTGGCCGAGGCACTGCAGGGTCTGCCCCCGGCGGTGCACCACGAGGAAGACGATTTCCTGCTCGATGTCTGGATCGCCCCCGCGCGCCGCACGGAGGCTGCGGCGTGATCGGCGTGGTGGTTCCTGCCCACAACGAAGAAGAGTTGCTTGGCCCCTGCCTGCGCGCGCTGCGCCGGGCCGCGCACCATCCGTCACTGGCCGGCGAGCGGGTACGCGTTCTCGTGGTGCTGGACGATTGCAGCGACCGGTCGGCCGCCGTGGTGCGCCGGCATCGCGCCTGTGCCCTGCAACTGAGCGAACGCAACGTGGGTGCGGCGCGCGCCGCAGGCGCCGCCCGGATGCTGTCGGCCGGCGCGCGCTGGCTCGCCTTCACCGATGCCGACAGCGAGGTCGCGCCCGACTGGCTGGCCGCCCAGCTGGCGCTGGGCGCAGACGCCGTGTGCGGCACCGTGCAGGTGGACGACTGGGGCAAGCACGAGCTCGCGCAGGCCGTGCGCGCGCGGTTCGAGCGCGACTACCGCGATGCCGACCAGCATCGCCACATCCACGGTGCCAACCTGGGTGTGAGCGCGCAGGCCTACCGGCGCGCGGGTGGCTTCGCGCCCCTGGCTTGCCATGAGGACGTGGCGCTGGTTCGCGCGCTGCAGGATTGCGGAGCGCACGTCGCCTGGAGCGCGCGGCCGCGCGTGCGCACCAGTGCGCGCCTGGCTGCACGCGCACCCGAAGGGTTCGGCGACACGCTGGCGCGGCTGGCCGGGCAGGTGCGCGAGGCCATGCATGTGGCCCCGCTGCACGAGCTGCCCGCCACTCCCTGAGCGGCGTCAGGCATCGGCTTCGCCCCGCGCCAGCACCTGCCGCAAGACGCGGTCGGCCCCATCGGTCTGCGTGCCGCGCCACGCGACGATCTGGTCGGGACGAATCAGTACCAGCGGCGCCTCGTACAGCGTGCGCAAGGCAGGCTGGCGCAGCCGGACCACGCGCAGGTCGGCGCCGAGCAGCCGGGCGGCGTCTTCGAAGCGTCGCGTATCCGGCGCGTCGTCGCCCAGCGCCAGCAGCGTCCACTCGGCATGGAACAGGTCGTAGAGCGAGCGCCCATCCTCCAGCCAGGCATGCGGCGGGCGGCCGCCGGGGCAGGCGCTGAGCACGTAGCGGCCGGGTTCGTCGGGCGGCGGCGCGGTGCCGTCGGCCACGACGATGGGCGAGCCGTCGTAGCGCCCGCCGAAGGTGACTCCAGGAATGTTGAACTCGAGCCGTGCATGCGCGTTGAGGTATTCGGTGGCGCGCGCACGCTCGGCCTCACCCCCGGGCGTGTCGTCGTCGAGAGCGGGGGTGGCTTCGAAGAGGCCGATGGAATCGGCAAAGCGCCTCGCATAGGCCGTGTTGCGCTCGGCCAGCGGACGCCGCTCGGCTTCGTAACTCGCCATCAGGGCCGGAGGCGCTGTGCCGCGCACGACGGCGGCGAGCTTCCAGCCGAGATTGACGGCGTCCTCGACCGCCGTGTTGTAGCCCAGCCCGCCCGTGGGCGTGAACAGGTGCGCCGCGTCGCCGGCCAGCAGCACACGCCCACGGCCGAACTCGCGCGCCACCAGCGCATGACCGGCCAGCCACGTGCCCATCGACAGGATCTCGATCGGCACCTCGGCGCCGAAAGCCTCGGCGAACACGCGGCGCGCGTCCTGCTCCGTCCAGGCGTCGGCGTCTTCGCCGGGTTGCAGCGCGGCATGGAAGGCGAATTCCGCCACGCCGTCCACCGCCGCCATGAAGGCGCGGCGCTGCGCGTTCACCGCCACGTACATCCAGGCACGCGCATGCGGCAGCCGGGCCAGGAACTGCGGCGCGCGCAGATAGAGCGCGAACATGCGGCCGCCCATGAACTGGCGCTGGATGCCGGTGACGCCGTCCCATTCGATGCCCAGCCGCTGGCGCACCGCGCTGCGCGCGCCATCGGCGCCCACCAGCCACTGCGCGCGCACGCGCTGCGGCGCGCCGCCCGCCGCCGGCTCCAGCGTGGCGAGCACGTGCGGCCCGGATGGGCCGGCCGCCACCTCGTCGAACCCGGTGAGCTTCCACCCGTGGCGCAACTCCACGCTGGCGCAGGCGGCGGCGTGGCGGTGCAGCACGGCCTCGACGAACTTCTGCGAGACGCGGTGCGGAAGCTCGGCCGCGCTCCACGATCCCGACAGGCCGCGCACCTGCGCCGCCGCCTGTGCCGCCGTAGGCAGGCGGATGCGCGCCAGCTCGTGGCGGCCGTAGCGCGTGAAATAGGCGATGTCGGTGGGATGGTCCGGCGGCATGCCCAGGGCGCGCACCTCGTCGGCGAAGCCGAGCCGGCGGAAGTGTTCCATGGTGCGCGCCTGCGTGGCGTTGGCCTGCGGGTTGAAGGCCGTGCCGGCCCGGGGCTCGACCAGCAGGCAGCGCACGCCACGCCGGCCCAGCTCGATCGCCAGCATGAGGCCGCAGGGCCCGCCGCCGGCGATCAGCACCTCGGTCTCGTGCACGGGCGCGGCGCCGTCCGCGTCAGGGTTTGCCGTGTTGTTCAAGGACGTCTCCTTTTCTTAGAATCATTTCCTGATATTCAGGTTACCTAAGCATTCACGGCAAGGCAATACCGGGAGATACCCATGCCCTCACCCACCGATCCGCACGGCGACTTCGGCTGGCGCCGGCTCAACCCCGGCCGCGTGCTGAGCCAGGCCCTGCAGCGCTTCGAATCCCGCGTGCTGGAGCTGATGGCCGAGGCCGGCCACGGCCAGACGCGGCGCGCCCACGTCAACCTCACGCGCCACCTCGACGTGGACGGCACGCGCATCACCGAACTGGCGCGCCGCGCCGGCATGACCAACGCGGCCATGACGGAGCTGATCGACCAGTGCGAATCGCTGGCCCTCGTGGAGCGCGTCGCCGATCCGGCAGATCGCCGTGCGCGCGTGGTGCGCTTCACGCCCGCAGGCCGCAAGTGGCTGGCGGCTTTCGGCCGCGCCGTGGCGCGCGCCACGCGCGAGATGGAGGACGAAGTCGGCGCCGGCGCCATGGCCGCCCTGCTGGGCGAGGTGGCCAGCTACGGTGCGGCCCACGCGGCCGAGACCTCCACGCGCGGGGCTTGACGTGCACGCCGGCGCGCCGGTGTGCAAAAAACCACGGCACAGGGCGCACGAGGGAAGTTGGCCTACATCGATGCGCCTGGGACGGCGATATGTTCCGGCTGTCACCAACCCGCAGATGTTTCCATGGATGCCCTGAGCCAACTCCTCCGGCTGGTCAGCGAGCCGGCCATACCCTTCGGCACCGATCCCGGCGCGACCGAGTTGGTGGCCATGATGGCCGCGCTGCACGGCCACGGCACCCCGAACCCGCGGCTGCGCGCCGCCTTCGACGAGCGCGAGCGCCAGGTGTGCCGCGCCGTGCGCAATGGCCGGCTGAAGCTGGATTACCGCCCGCCGGCCGACGGCACCGTCACCCTGCCCGCCACCGACCATCCGCTGTATGCGCAGAGCCTCATCTACTGGGCCGCGCACCTCAACCAGCCGATCATGCGCATCGCAGAGGCCTGCCGGCGCGCCGGAGACGGCGCCACGCCGGAGGAAGTGAAGACCGCCGTGCGCAGGATCGACTTCGAGGACAGCATGATGCGCACGGACCGCATTTACCTCACGGACTTCGGGATGCTCTGACAGAAGCAGGAGTTCGCGCGTACGGCGCACGGTTCGCGAAACAGCACCGCACGCCTGGCCTGCAATGGGAAGCTAGGTCTCCGTCTTTTTCGGCGCGAGAGCATGTACACCCCACCCACCATCCAACAGCACGGCCAGCTGCGAACAATACCCGCGCAGGACACCATGACGACGCAGGTAAGCACACCTGCATCACGCGGCCAGTCCGTCTGCGATCCAGTCAGCGCGTACCTGCCCAGCCGTGACGTCACGCGCAAGCGGCGCCACTCGGACGACGAGACGTTTCAAGTCAGCGATACGCCCGATCCTGCGCCGTTTCTCGACGCCAGCCAGACGGATGAGCTGGCAAAGCTCATCGGCTCGATCCGCCCGGCACTGGCCACGGCGGATGGCGGCCTGGAGAGAATTCGACGTCTGATCGCCACAGCGATCCATCGCGACAGCCTGCCGGACGCCATCACCGGCCAGTTGATCTGCGCATTGCCCGATCTGCAAGACGGCAATACCGCAGGGCTGCTTCCGCTGCTGGACTCGCTGGCGGCGTACCTTCCTGCCGCCGTGTCTCGAGGTCAGGAGACGGCCGCGGCCGCTTCCTCGGGGCAGGTGCGCCCGGCCGAGGATCAGAGACCCCGTCAGAACAACAACCCCATCATGCAAGCTGCCGTGAAGGTCTTCCTGGAGGGTGGCGCTCTGCTGTCAGCGAAGAACTTCACCCGCGAGTTGCGCGCGAATTGTCAATGTACGGAGAAGACTGCGGGAGAGTACTTCAAGAGATTGCGTGCTCTGTTCACCGGTGGCGACTCCCAACTGGTTGGGGCATGCCAGGCCCTTGCCGAGAATCCTGCGAAGACCAACGAGGAACTGTCGCGTGCCAGCACGCGACATGGCGCTCCAGAGATCCCGATGGAAGAATTCTCTCGTGCTCGTTCGATCATGCTGGAATTGAGCAGACAGGGCGTTGTGCAAGTCGAAGGCCTGGGCACGGGTCTGGCACCCAATATCCAGAGGCGAACAAGGTTGCTGGACGACTACTTCCAACACAGCGACCTCGGGCGCGACGACTGGGCGCGCCGCGTGTCCGCGCCTGGTTTCGGAATCTCCCCGCCGATCACCGAGAGCTCCGCGGCAAATCTCTTCGGAGAATTCGGGGTGCTGCGCAATGAAGTGGAAAAACGCCGGAGTGGCCGTTCCGGAACATCGGTGCTGGCCAGGGTGCTGGATGTACTCTTCGAGCGCCCCGAACTGGCTGTCGACTCGCCGGAATCGATCCAGCAGATCCACGATGCGCTGACGCGCAGGGGCGTGTCATGCAAGCGCATGCGGCTTGCGCATCTGCTTCGGCAGTGCCTCTACGCGATTGCTACAGACAAGATCACACTCCCGGCCGCAAACGGCGCAGCTGCATCCTCGCCGAGATGACGAACGCTTCGTCACCGCGTCTGCCGTAATGACGCACTCTCGGCCCGCCTCAGAAACCAGCCGCGTCCTGCACCCGGCCTTCGGCCTGCGCCGAGGGCCCCGCCTGCACTTCGCGCGCCGCCACTTCGAGGATCCACTCGCGGAACACGGCCACGCGGTCGAGCGCGGCTTTCTCCTTGGTGCTGACGAGGTAGTACGAGGAGAGGATGGGTTTGACCCACGCAGCGAACGGCGCCACCAGGCGCCCTGACTGCAGGTGGTCGTGCACCAGCATGCTGCGGCCCAGCACCATGCCGCGCCCGGCCACCGCCGCGCGCAGGATCAGCAGCGGATCGGAGAAGCGCGGGCCGGTCGCCACGTCGGCTGGCTCCAGGCCGGCTTCTTCAAGCCACAGCTCCCAACTCATCCATGGCTCATGGACCATGCGCACCGATGAGTTGAGCAGCGTGAAGCCCGCAAGATCGCGCCGGCCGTAGGTGCCGGGCGCGCGTGTGAGCAGCGCGGGGCTGCACACGGGCGTGACGGTTTCGCTGGACAGCAGGTCGGCGCGCAGGTCTTCGCCAAAGCCGCCGCGTCCGAAGCGGATCGCCACGTCCACCGCCTCGCCGGCCAGGTCGGCCATGCGGTATTCGGTCTGGATCATCACGTCGATGTCGGGCCAGCGCGCGCGGAAGTCCACCAGCCGGGGCATCAGCCATTCCTGGGTGAACGAGGGCAGCGCGCTCACCACCAGCACCTGCGCGGCCGAGGGCGCGGGCCGTGGCAGCAGCGTCATCGCCGTCTCGAAATGCTCGAAGCCGGCAGCGATGGAGGGATAGATCGTCTGCCCCAGCGGCGTGAGGGCCAGGCCGGCCGGCAGGCGCTCGAACAGCAGTCCGCCCAAGTGTTCTTCCAGCAGCTTGATCTGGTGGCTCACGGCCGTCTGCGTGACGAACAGCTCTTGCGCCGCGCGCGCGAAGCTGCCCAGCCGCGCGGCCGATTCGAACGCCTTCAGGGCCTTGAGCGGCGGCAGGCGCTTCTTGCGGCTCGCGGCGCGAGGCCCAGTTTTTTGGGGGTCGAGGCTCATTTTTTGTCAGCCCCCCGCGGGGGTTTCTCGCATGGTTCGTGCAGACATTCTCAACCAAGAATCGAGCCAGATGTTCCATGCACCAAAGCGGAGACATCTGGACTTCCCCGCCACGATGACGAAAGGAACTTTCGATGGACATGCCCGTACGCCGACCCACACCGGTGCGCAGCAAGCCGATCCCCGCGGAGGGTGAGGATGGCCTGTTCCGCCAATCCTGGTACCCCATCTGCCTGTCGACGGAAGTGACGAGCGGCCAGGTGATCGGCGTACCTTTCCTCGATGGGAAGGTCGTGGTCTTCCGTGGCGATGACGGCATCGCGCACGTGACGAGTGCTTACTGCCCCCACGTGGGCGCCGACCTGTCGGTGGGCAAGGTGGTGGGCAACCACGTGCAGTGCGCCTTCCATCACTGGGAGTACGACGGCAGTGGCCAGTGCGTGAAGACCGGCGTGGGTGACCCGCCGCCACAGTCGGCGTGCCTGTTCGTGTTCCCGTCGCAGGAACGCTTCGGAATCGTGTGGGCCTTCAACGGCGAGGAGCCGCTGTTCGAGCTGCCCGACATGGGCGTGCCCGACGACGAGCTGCACATCTGGCCCTACAAGTACCACCGCCCGTTCCACAGCGATCCGTGGGTGTTCGCGGCCAACACGCCCGACATGCAGCACCTGAAGGCGGTGCACGGTGCCAAGTTCGACCACGACGATCCGCACGACACCATCAAGTGGGACGAGTGGGGCCTCGAATACAACGTGAAGGCCCACCACCAGGGAGGCGTTCCGATCGACTGGAACCTGGGCTTGCGCGGCACCGGCTTCTTCTGGCGCAACGGCACCTATGGCGACATCTGGTGCGCGGCCGTCACCGGCTTCGGCCTGCCCTCGCCCGGCATGCACCAGGTGTTCGGCGCCGCCATGGTGCGCAAGGGCCCGGGGCAGGACGAGCGCCTGGCCCGCATGCGCGCCATCACCGAACGCACCATCGGCGAAGACGACGCGATCCTCGACACCATCCACTATCGCCAGGGCGTGCTGACGGCGGCCGACCGCACGCTGGCCCGCTATCTCACCATCGTGCGCAACTTCCCGCGCGCCCACCCTTCGGCGCCCTACATCCGCTGATGCACGCCGACATGAACAGCGAAGTCTCCACATCCACCCTGCAATGCGAGGCCGACGGCTTCGAGTTCGAGGCCGCGCCCGGCACCACGCTGATGGTGGCGCTCAAGACCACGGGCTTCGACATCGAGGCGTCGTGCGAAGGGTGCCTGGCCTGCGCCACCTGCCATGTGGTGCTCGCGCCCGAGTGGTACGAACGCCTGGGCCCGCCCGGCGAGCAGGAGCGCGCCATGCTCGACTGCCTGGCCGAGACCGCGCCCACCTCGCGCCTGTCGTGCCAGATCGTGCTCACGCCGCAGATGCAGGGCCTGTCGCTGTCGATCGCGCGCTGATGTCCCGTCCCCCGGCTTTCCTTCCCCCGCCTTCAACTCTCGCCCCAACCGGAGCCACCCCATGAAAACGCTGTTGTCCCGACTGCTTGCCACGGCCACCGCCGGATGCGCGCTGCTGCTGCCGCTGGCCGCCCAGGCCCAGACCACCGTCACCTTCGCCGGCTTCGGCGGCACGCTGCAGGAAGCCGTGGTGCAGGGCCTGTTCGCCGACGCGAACAAGCTGAACATCCGCATCCGCGAGGAACGCAGCGGCGCCTGGCCCGGCATCAAGGCCCACCTGGTGGCCAAGGCGCCGGGCTGGGACATGACCGAGATCGGCTTCGCGCGCGCCGAGATGGCCGCGCAGGACAACCTGATCCAGGCCATCGACTACACCGTGGTCGACAAGTCCAAGATCCCCGCCAACCTCGCACAGCCCAAGTACGTGGGCGTGGGCACGTTCAGCTACGGCATCGCCTACCAGAACAAGAAGTACGGCCGTGGCAAGGGCCCGCAGACCTGGGCCGAGTTCTGGGACGTGCAGAAATTCCCGGGCCGCCGCTCCATCATCGGCAACGGCACCTACGCGCTCGAAGCCGCGCTGGCCGCCGACGGCGTGCCGCTGGCCGACATCTACAAGCAGCTGCGCACGCCCGCCGGCGTGGACCGCGCCTTCGCCAAGCTCGAGCAGATCAAGCCGCACGTCGCCGTGTGGTGGCAATCGGGCGGACAGGCCGTGCAGCTGATGCGCGACGGCGAGGTCGATCTCATCATGATCCCCAACGGCCGCGCCATGGCTCTGGCTGACGACGGCGCCGACATCAGCTTCGTATGGAACCAGGCCTTCGTCGACACCGAAGCCATCATCGTGCCCAACACCGCCGGCAATCCCAAGGCCGTGATGCAGCTTCTCAACACCGCGCTCGATCCGAAGAACCAGGCCGCCTTTGCCAAGGGCTCGGGGTTCGGCCCGGTGAACCTCAAGGTGTTCGAGCAGAAGCTGATCGACGACAAGCTGATGGCCTGGTTGCCCACCGCACCGCAGAACATCGGCAAGCAGCTGTGGGCCGACCAGAAGTGGTACGCCTCGCCCGAATCCGAAGCCGCAATGCAGCGCTTCGTGAAGTTCCTGCAGAAGTGACATCGCTCGCCGCCATGAACACCGCCACCCTGCGCGCATCCCCCGCGCTCTCCGGTGATGCCGTGGCCGCAGCCACGGGCACGGCGGCGGCGCCGGCCGCCGTGCCTGCGCGCGCCGGCTCGCTGGGCATCTCGGCCACGGGCCTGTCCAGGCGCTACGGCGACTTCCGCGCGCTCGACGACGTGTCGCTCGACGTGGGCGCGGGCGAGTTCCTCACGCTGCTGGGCCCCTCGGGCTCGGGCAAGACCACGCTGCTCAACATCATCGCGGGCTTCGTGCTGCCCGACGCGGGCCAGCTGCGCTTTGGCACCGACGACGTGACGCTGCTGCCGGTGAACCAGCGCGGCCTGGGCATGGTGTTCCAGAGCTATGCGCTGTTCCCGCACATGACGGTGGCCGAGAACGTGGCCTTCCCGCTCAAGGTGCGCCGCGAACCGGCCGCCGCCATCCGCGAGCGCGTCGCGCGCGTGCTCGAACTGGTGCAGCTGGGCCATCTCGGTGCACGCCGCGTGAGCGAGCTCTCGGGTGGGCAGCGCCAGCGCGTGGCCCTGGCCCGCGCCGTGGTGTTCTCGCCGCGCATCGTGCTGATGGACGAGCCACTGTCGGCGCTCGACAAGAACCTGCGCGAGGCCATGCAGGTGGAGATCCGGCACCTGCACGAGCAGATCGGCGCCACCACCGTCTACGTGACGCACGACCAGCGCGAGGCGCTCACCATGAGCGACCGCATCGCCGTGATGAACCAGGGCCGCATCGTGCAGTGCGGCACACCCGAAGAGATCTACGAACGCCCGGTCAACGCCTTCGTGGCCGGCTTCATCGGCGAGACCACCCTGGTCACCGTGGCCCCCGCGCCCGACGGCGTGCTGCTGGCCGGCGGCACGCTGCTGCACACGACCGGCGAGCTGCCCGCGGGCGAGCTGCGGCTGGCCCTGCGCGCCGAGCGCCTGCTGATGCCCGACGAATGCCCGGCCGGTGCCAACCGCATTCCGGTGACGGTGCGCGACGTGATCTACCAGGGCGACAGCCTGCTGCTGCTGGCCGACCTGGAGGGCGGACCGCGTGTGTCGCTGCGCCGTCCGCTGCGCGGCAGCCGCGCAGGCAGCGGCGGCATGCCGCGCCCTGGGGAGACGCTGATGCTGGGCCTGGAGCCCGAGGCCACGCTGGTGGTGCCGGCCTGAGGCACGGCACACGCAACAACGAGAGACCCTACGAGGACCGACCATGGAACAAGTCATCCGCCCGCCCGAGTCGACCCGGCCCACCGCCGCGCGCCGTCCGCCCGTCAAGCTCGCCGTGCCCGCCGAGGGCGACGACGGCCTCTTCACGCAATCGTGGTTTCCGGTGGCGCTGTCGTCCGAGCTGGTCGCCGGCGAGATCGTGGGCACCGAGTTCCTCGACGGCAAGATCGTGCTGTTCCGCGCGCCCGACGGCACGGCCCGCGCCATGAGCGCCTACTGCCCGCACGTGGGCGCCGACCTGTCGGTGGGCAAGATCGTCGATGGCCACGTGCAGTGCGCCTTCCACCACTGGGAATACGACGAGCAGGGCTTCTGCGTGAAGACCGGCGTGGGCGATCCGCCGCCGAAGTCGGCCTGCCTGTTCATGTTCCCGGTGCGCGAGCGCTACGGCATCGTGTGGGTGTTCAACGGCGAGACGCCGCTGTTCGAGCTGCCCGACCTGCCCTTCCCCGACGACGAGCTGGAGATGACGGCCTACCGCTTCGGCCCGACGCTGCGGTGCGATCCGTGGATCTTCGCGGCCAACACGCCCGACATGCAGCACCTGACCGTGGTCCACAAGATCAAGTTCGAGACCGACCAGCCGCACGAGCTGGTGCGCTGGCACGACCACGGGCTGGAGTTCAGCTACCGCGGCACGCACCAGGGCAACGTGCCGATGGAGAACACCGCCGGCATCCGCGGCACCAGCGTGTTCTACCGCTGGGGCATGTACGACGGCTTCTGGCGTTGCAACGTCACGGGCTTCAGCCTGCCGCGCCCGGGCCGGCACAACGTGTTCAGCTGCAGCATCGTGAGGAAGGGCCCGCAGGCGGCCGAACAGCTCGAAGCCGTGCTGGCCGTGAGCCGCCGCACCGTGGGCGAGGACAAGGACATCCTCGACACCATCCACTACCGCCAGGGGCTCCTGACCAAGGCCGACAAGTCGCTCGCCCGCTTCCTCACCTACATGCGCAAGTTCCCGCGCGCGCATCCGTCGGCCGAGTTCATCAACTGATCGCACGGCCACCGCACGCACCATGAGCGCGATCGCTTCTCCTTCTCCCCTGCTGGCGGCCGGCCCGGCCGCAGGCCCCGAGGCACTGGCCGCCGCCGGCCGGCGCGACCAGGTGCGCGCGGCCACCAACGCCGTGCCCGCCGTGCTGGTGATCGGCCTGCTGCTGGGCGTGCCCTGCCTGTGGCTGCTGGGCCTGTCGTTCTGGGGCGCCGATGGCCCCACGCTGCAGAACTACGTCCACCTGTTCGACGACACGGCCTATGCGCGCAGCCTGTGGCTCACGCTGTGGATGGCCGGCGTGACCACGGCCATCTGCCTGGTGGCGGGCTATGTGCTGGCGTATTCGATGACGCTGATGCCGCGCTGGGCCGCCACGCTGATGCTGGCGCTGGTGGCGCTGCCGTTCTGGACCAGCGTTCTGGTGCGCACCTATGCCTGGCTGATCCTGCTGCAGAACCGCGGCATCGTGAACAACCTGCTCATGCAGGGCGGCCTGATCGACGAGCCGCTGCGCATGATGCACAACACCACGGGTGCGCTGATCGGCATGGTGCACATCATGCTGCCCTTCATGGTGTTCCCGCTGTACGCGGCACTGTCGAAGATCGACGGCGACCACATGCGCGCGGCCGCCGGTCTGGGCGCATCGCCGGCGTATGCGTTCTGGCGCGTGTTCTTCCCGCAGAGTCTGCCGGGCGTGGCCGCCGGCTGCGTGCTGGTGTTCGTGATGAGCCTGGGCTTCTACATCACGCCCGCGCTGCTGGGCGGTGGCAAGTCCATCGTGATGGCCATCGCCATCGAGCACGACATCAGCCGCAACATGAACTGGGGGCCGGGCAGCGCGGCCGGCGTGCTGTTCGTGGGCGGGGTGCTGGCGATCTTCGCCATCGTGACGCGGTTCATGTCGCTCGAGCGACTCTTCTCCAGATAGGGCCGGCCATGTACAACCCGCTGGTCCCCCATCGCCGCCGCCTCTGGCTCTACGCCGTGGCCGCGCTGATCGTGCTGTTCCTCGTGCTGCCCGTGCTGGTGGTGGTGCCGATGTCGTTCTCGGCCTCGCGCTTCCTCGACTTTCCGCCGAAGGAATGGTCGCTGCGCTGGTACGAACGTTTCTTCACCTCGCCCGACTGGTACGGCTCGCTGCTCACCAGCCTGAAGGTCGCTGTGTGCGTGACGCTGGTGGCCACGCCGCTGGGCACGGCCGCGGCCTGGGCGCTCAATGCCAGCACCCACCCGTGGCTGCGGCAGGCGCGCACCGTCATCCTGCTGCCGCTGATGGTGCCCAACATCATCCTGGCCGTGGGCATCTTCTACGTCTACGCGCGCGCCGGCGTGCTGGGCTCGCTGCCCGGCCTGGTGGCTGCACACACCATGCTGGCGCTGCCGTTCGTGGTGCTCACCGTGCTGGCCGGCCTGCGCAGCTTCGACGGCACGCAGGAGCTGGCCGCGCGCAGCCTGGGCTGCACACGCCTGCAAGCCTTCCTGCAGGTGACGCTGCCGCAGATCAAGCCCAGCGTGGTGTCGGGGGCGCTGTTCGCCTTCGTCACGTCGCTGGACGAGGTGGTGATCTCGATGTTCATCTCGCGCGGCGAGAACTCCACCGTGACCAAGGTGATGTTCTCGTCGCTGCGCGACGAGATCGATCCGACCATCGCCACCGTGAGCACGCTGCTGATCGCCGGCAGCTTCGCCGCCGTGCTGCTGGGCCTCGTCTCGGCCCGGCGCACGCAGGCGGCGCTGCGCTGAAAGCGCGCCGTTCCTTTTCTCTCTCTCCCGTTATCCGTTTTCGCAACCCAAAGGAAAGACACAATGACCACCACCCGCATCAATCCCGCATCCATGGGCGGCGAACCTGGCGCCTACTCCAACGGCATCAAGGTCGAAGGCGCCAGCGCCACGCTGTACGTGGCCGGGCAGATCGGTATCGACGCCAAGGGCGTGGCCCCGGCCGACTTCACCGCCCAGACCGAGCAGGCCTGGAACAACGTGAAAGCCATCCTGGCCGAGGCGGGCATGACGCTCAAGGACATCGTCAAGACCACCATCTACCTGACCGACCCGGCCGACTACGCCGCGTTCGTCAAGGTGCGCACCGCCGTGCTCGACGGCCACAAGCCGGCATCGACCCTGGTGTACGTGCCTGCGCTGGTGAAGCCGGAGTGGAAGGTCGAGATCGACGTGATCGCCGCACGCTGACACGGCCGCCATGGACTACGAGCTCGACACCGCGGCACGCCCCGAGCAGCGGCTCGACCTGGCCGAGCGGCCCACGCGCATCCTGCACGCCATGCTGCGCGTGTTCGACCTGCAGCGCTCGCTCGACTTCTACATCGGTGCCCTGGGCATGCAGCTGATCCGGCGACAGGACTACCCGGGCGGCCGTTTCACGCTGGCCTTCCTGGGCTACGGCGCGGAAGAGTCGAACACGGTGCTGGAGCTCACGCACAACTGGGACCAGCCCGAGCCCTACGCGATGGGCACGGCCTATGGCCACATCGCCATCGCGGTGAACGACATCTACGCCACCTGCGCCGAGCTGGCGGAGGCCGGCGTGAACCTCACGCGCGCGCCGGGCCCGATGAAGCACAGCGCCACGCTGATCGCCTTCATCGAAGACCCGGACGGCTACAAGATCGAGCTGATCCAGCGCGATTGAGAACGCCCGCGATGCACGCCGCCGCAGCGCCCGGTGACGCGTGGCCGCCGGGCCGGCCTGCAGACGATGCGGACAGCGCCGGCGCGCTGCTGCGGGCCCTGCGCGAGGGAAGGCTGTCGCGCGCTCCCGTGGCCCGCGACTTCGCGCGCCGCATCGAGGCCGCGCGCGGCGGCCATGCCTTCGCGTGGCACGACCCGATGGCATGGCTGGCCCAGGCCGCCGCGGTGGACGCGCGCGCGCGGGGCCGTGACGATGCACCGCGCCTGCTCGACGGCCTGCCGGTCGCCGTGAAGGACAACATCGACACGCCCGGCTTTGCCACCACCGCCGGCAGCCGCGCGCTGCCGGAGCGTGCGCCGGCCACGGCCGCGCCCGTGTGGCAGCGGCTGGCCGACCACGGCGCGCTGCTGCTGGGCAAGACCAACATGGACGAGCTGGGCGCGGGCGGCGCCTCGCGCAACCCGCGCTTCGGCGACGTGGCCAATCCGCTCGCGCCCGGCCACACGGCCGGCGGCTCGAGTGGTGGCAGCGCCGCCGCGCTGGCGGCAGGGCTGGCGCCGCTGGCGCTGGGGACCGACAGCTCGGGCTCGCTGCGCATCCCCGCATCGTTCTGCGGCGTGGCGGGTTTCCGTCCCACCACGGGCTCGTACCCGGGCGCGGGCATCGCGCCGCTCACGCGCGCGTTCGACACGCCCGGCCCCATGGCGCGCAGCGTGGCCGATCTGGTGCTGCTGCACGAAGCCATCACCGGCGAGCGCGTGCTGGCGGCCACGCAGGCGCCCGTGCTCGCGTGGGTGCGGGGCAGCATGGCCGGGCCCCTTCACCCCGCACTGGCGTCGGCCCACGACGCCGTGCTGGCGCGCTGGCAGGCGGCCGGGGTGCGGCTGGTGCCGGTCGAGCTGGACGATCTGGCGGTCGAGGCCATCGCGCTGCAGAAGCTGGTGGGCGCGGCATCGCGCCTGGCCGACCTGTCGGCCGACCTGGTGACGCGCGGCCAGCCGCTGTCGCCCCACGAACTGCAGGCGCGCATCGCCACGCCGGCCGTGCGCGCGCTATTCGCGCCGCCCGCGCCCGATGCGCCTGCGGCCGGTCCCGCGCTCGCGCGGCTGGCCGTGCTCGCCGAGGCGCTGCGCGAGCGTCTGGCGCGCGCCGGCGCGCCGCTGTTGCTGCATGCCAGCACGCTGCAGCCACCGGCCCGGCTCGATGCGGGCGACGCGGTGTTCGCCACCAACTACTACGGCGACAACGCACGCCTGGCGCCCGCGCTGTCGCTGGCGGCCTGCTCGTTTCCCTGCGCACGCGACGCCCAGGGCCGGCCCATCGCCGGCGCCAACCTCGAAGTGGCGGGCTGCGCCGGCAGCGACGCGCAGGTGCTGTCGGCCTGCCTGTGGCTGGAGCGGCATTGAGCGCCGCGCGGGCCTGCGGTTATAAAGCCCGTGGGGATGCCGCCCGGCACGCGGGCGGCACATTGCCAGAACAACACCGCGCATGCTCTACGCCGCCACGATCTTCGTTTCCGCCTTCCTGCTGTTCCTGATCCAGCCGCTGATCGCCAAACAGATCCTGCCGTGGTTCGGCGGCACGGCGGCCGTGTGGACGGTGTGCCTGGTGTTCTTCCAGTTCGTGCTGCTGGCCGGCTACATCTACGCCGACCGTCTCGCGCGCCTGGCGCCGCGCCGCCAGGCCATCGTGCACACGGTGCTGGTGCTGGCGGCCTGCGCCATGCTGCCCATCATTCCCGACGCCGCCTGGAAGCCTACTGGCGAGGAAGAGCCCGCCCTGCGCATCCTCGCGCTGCTGGCGCTGACCATCGGCCTGCCCTACCTCAGCGTCTGCACCACGGGCCCGCTGGTGCAGAGCTGGTTCGCGGCCGCGCATGCGGGCGATGCGAAGCAATCGCGCGTGTGGCGGCTGTTCGCGCTGTCCAACCTCGCGTCGCTGGCCGCGCTGGTGGCCTATCCCTTCGCGCTCGAACCCTATGTGAGCCTGCGCACGCAGGGCTGGGCCTGGTCGGGCGGCTTCGTGGTGTTCGCGGCGCTGGTCATCACGGCCGCATGGCGCACCGAACGGCGGCTGCGCGAGCGCGCAGCGCCAGCCGCCACATCGGCCGCGACGGACGCCGCGACCGACGCAGGCCTGGCCGCCATCAGCACGCCCAGCCTGGGCGGCTACCTCACGTGGCTGGCGCTGGCCGCGCTGGGCACGGTGACGCTGCTCACCGTGACGGCGCACATCACGCAGGACGTCGCCTCAGTGCCGTTCCTGTGGATCGTGCCGCTGGCGCTGTACCTGCTCACCTTCATCCTGTGCTTCGACAGCGACCGCTGGTACCGGCGCTGGCTGTTCTGGCCCGCCGTCATCGTGCTGGCGCCGGTGATGGCCTGGCTGCTGCGCTCGGGCGACCGCGTCATGTCGATCGAGTACCTGGTCGTCGTGTATGCGGCCGGCCTGTTCGCCATCTGCATGTTCTGCCATGGCGAGCTGGTGCGCGCACGGCCCGCGCCCGCCTGGCTCACGCGCTTCTACCTGATGATTTCGCTGGGCGGCGCGCTGGGCGGCCTCTTCGTGGGGCTGGTGGCGCCGCGCATCTTCGACGCGATGTGGGAGCTGCCGCTGGCGCTGGTGGCCGTCTGCCTGATGCTGTGGTGGGTGGCGCGCCGCCTGCTCGACTGGCGCCTGGTGCTGGTGGCCGCCGGGCTGGTGCTGGCATTCGCCTGGTACTTCCAGCGCAACCTGGAGCTGGCGGTGACCGACGTGCTGCCCTCCATCGCCATCCTCGCGGCCTTCCTGGCCCTCTCCATCGGCTGGCTGCGCCGCTCGGCCCCCGCCGCCGGCGCCTTGGGCGCGGGCATGGCCACCGCGTGCTGCCTCTGGCTGGGCCAGTACTACGTGGACTACATCAAGAGCGGCGCGCTGCTGGTGCAGCGCGACTTCTACGGCGTGCTGCGCATCGTCGAATACGGCGAGCCGCAGGACGACTGGCACCGCTGGGCGCTGCTGCACGGCGTCATCGCCCATGGCGAGCAGTACTCGAACGAATCGCTGCGCCGCCGCGCCACGTCGTACTACTCCGACACCTCGGGCGTCGGCGTGGCAGTGTCGGCGCTGCGCGGCCAGAACCGCCCGCTGCGCATCGGCGTCATCGGCCTGGGCGTGGGCACCATGGCCGCCTGGGGCCGGCCCGGCGACACCGTGCGCTTCTACGAGATCAACCCCTCGGTCATCACGCTGGCCCACACCGCCTTCAGCTACCTGCGCGAGTCCGGCGCGACCATCGAGATGGTGCTCGGCGACGCTCGCCTGTCGCTGGAGCAGGAAGCCGACGATGGGGAGCTGCAGCAGTTCGACCTGCTGGTGGTGGACGCCTTCTCCAGCGACTCCATCCCCGTGCACCTGATGACGCGCGAGGCGCTGGCGCTCTACCTTCGGCACCTGTCACCCGGCGGCGTGGTGGCCTTCCACGTGAGCAACCGCCACCTGGCCCTGGGCCCCATCGCCGGCCAGCTGGCCGCCGACGCGGGTGTGCAGGCCGTGCAGCTGGGCGACGATCCGGCTGTCGAGAACCACTGGCAGAGCAGCACCGACTACATCCTCGTCACGCGCAGCCAGGCTTTCCTGGACGACGCTGCCGTGAGCGAGCGCGCCAACGCCATCGAGGGCCGGCCGGGGCAGGCGGTGTGGACGGACGATTACAACAATCTGCTGGGGGCGCTGAAAGGCAAGTGAACGCCCTCAGCCTGCAGCGGTCCAGGGCCGGAGGGTGACTCCGGCGGCGGTCCATCGCTCGACGGTTCCTGCGAGCTGGCTCGCCGGCACGAGGAGCAGGCAATACTCGTCGCCGCCCGTGTCCAACATGGTCAGCGCGAACTCGTGCGGTGCGAGCCACGCCTGGAACCGGTCGAAGGCCGTCTGCGGATGAGCCCCTTCGACCGCGTCGTCGTACAGGAAATCGGCGGGCAAACCGTATGAAGTGGAAAGCTTGCGGAGCTTGAGCTGCGTGTCTTCCACATACCGCGCATCGAACAGCGTGGCATACGGCGCGCGACGCGCCGAATATTCGTCGCCGACCAGGCCGTCGCGAAGCGCTATCGCGGGCTCCTGGGCAAGGCCCTCATCCACGGCGGCGCGGCTCACCCGGCGGGCGATGCGGGCGCACGCGTCCTCGCCCAGATGCGCGAAAGTGGCTGATACCAAGGCGTTCAGTTGCGCCCGCATCGCCTTCAGCTCGCGCCGCTCTTCGGGCGTGGGCCCGTCGTCGCGCGGCACGTCTTCGCCGACAGGCTCCGTCGATTGCCACCAGCGCCTGAGTCTGTCGAGGAACGGCATCCGCTCAACGCGCCTGCGGATACTTCACCACGCGCTCGGCCGACATCGCATAGCCCGACACGCCCATCGACGAATCGGAACGTTCGATGTGCATCGTGCCCGTGACCCACACCGCATCCATCGTGCGCAGGCCCTTCACGGGTTTGTCCGCGCGCACGCGCACGATCTGGTTGGCGGGCGGCGGTGGCGTGTGGATGCATGCGCCGAAGTACGGCACCAGCAGGAATTCGCGCAGGCCGTCCTTGCCCTGCTCCAGCGGCACCAGATAGCCGGGGATGCGGCCCTGGCGGCCTTCGAGCTGTTGCACCACGGGCGCGTTGTCCCACACCTCGCGGATGCGTTCGAGCAGCTTCTGCGCGCGCGGGTCGGTGTCGGGCAGGTTCTCGGCGCCCTTGAGGTCGAGGAACGAGGCGGTCGGATCCCAGCCCTGCGGCACGAGGTCGTCCCACGAGATGTCGCGCGACTTGCCCTGCGCCCATGCCGCCGGCAGCGCCGCACCGGCCAGCAGTGCGATGCCCCCCTGCAACAGGCGGCGGCGCGGGAGAAGACGCGAAATGGAAGTCATGGTGGACAGAGCGGCGGGCCGCATGAAAGTTTCTGGCGGGTGGGCGGGCGGCTGCTTTTTCAGGCCGGTGGCGACAGGCCGTCAGCCAGCGACAGGCGATAGGCGCGCCAGGCCGGCAGCAGGCTCGCGATCCAGCCGGCGGCCAGCAGGCCGCCCAGCATCATGATCTGCACGCCATCGGGCGCGGCCAGGCCCGGCGTCAGGCCGAACGACGATTGCAGCCACGGGCCGGCCGCCAGCGTGGCGGCGGCCAGCAGCGCGCAGCCCAGCACCAGGCCGGCCAGCGTGACGATGAATCCTTCGAGCGCCAGCAGCACCAGCACGTGGCGCGGCCCCGCGCCCACGGCGCGCAGCACGGCCAGTTCGCGCCGCCGCTCGCCCAGGCCCGCGAGCACTACCGACACCAGGCCGGCCATGCTCACCAGCGCCACCAGGCCCGACATCAGCAGCAGCGCCTGCTCGCCCGCGCCCACCAGCGTCCAGAGCTCGTCCAGCGCCACGCCGGGCAGGATGGCCATCAGCGGTTCGCCGGCGAAGTTGTTGACCTGCCGCTGCACCGAGAACACGGCCGCGCGGCTGTGCAGGCCCACCATCGCGGCGGTGACGGCCCTGGGCGTCAGGTCCATGCCGCGCACGGCCTCGGCGCCGATGCGCCGGCCCGGCAGCGGCACACCGGCCGTCCAGTCCACGTGCAGCGCCTCCATCGCCTCCAGGCTGATGTGCACGGTGCGGTCCACCGGCGTGCCGGTGCGCGCCAGCACGCCGCTCACGCGGAAGGGCTTGTCGGCATGGCTGTCCATGTCGAACTCGCCGGCGCCGTGCGAGAGCGTGATGCGCGCGCCGGGCGCATAGCCCAGGCGCTCGGCCACTTCGGCACCGATCACGGCATCGAACAGATCCGACGCCTGCGTGCCCTGCGCCAGCCGCAGCGGCTGGCCTTCGCCATGGCGGAAATGCTCGAAGTAACCCGCCGTGGTGCCCAGCACCGGAAAGCCCCGGTGCGAATCGCCCAGCGACAGTGGCACCACCCAGGCCACCTGGCGCATGGACTGCAGCGCCTCGATGCTGCTCCAGCGCATGTTGGCCGTGGCCGATCCCACGTGGAACACCGAATACAGCAGCAGTTGCACCTGCCCCGTGCGTGCGCCCACCACCAGGTCGGTGCCCGAAACGGCCGAGGTGAAGTTGTCCCGCACGTCGTTGCGCAGGCGTTCGACGCCCAGCAGCATGAAGGCCGACAGTGCGATCGACAGCACGGTGAGCGCGAGCGTGAAGCGCCGGTTCCACGCGCTGCGCCAGGCCAGGCCGAACAGCGGGGTCATGCCTTGGCTCCGTCGCGCAGGCCGGCCAGCGCCACCTGGCGCGCGAAGCGCGGCGCCAGGCGCCGGTCGTGGCTCACGAACACCAGCGCGCTGCCGCGCCGTTCGCACGCCGACAGCAGCAGGTCGACGAAGGCATCGCGGCGGTCTTCGTCGAGCGCGGAGGTGGGCTCGTCGGCGATCACCAGCGCGGGCGAGCCGATCAGCGCGCGCGCGGCGGCCACGCGCTGCTGCTGGCCCACCGACAACCGGCCGGCCGCGCGGTCCCACAGCGCCTCGTCCAGCCCCATCGCGTGCAGCAATGCCCGCCCCGCCTCGGGCGCCGATCCCGCGTCGGCTTCGGCCGCCGCGCGCCGCCGGGCCGAGAAGCGGCACGGCAGCAGCACGTTGTCGAGCACGCCCAGGTAGGGCAGCAGGTTGAACTGCTGGAAGATGTAGCCCACGTGATCCACGCGATGCCGGTCGCGCGCGGCGCGGCCGAGCGCGCGCCAGTCGGCGCCCATCAGCGCGACGCGGCCGCGCGTGGGCAGCAGCACGCCGGCCAGCAGCGACAGCAGCGTGCTCTTGCCGCTGCCGCTCTCGCCATGCAGGAAAACCGTTTCGCCTCCGGCCAGCGAGAACGATGCGACTTCGACGGCCGGCCTCTGCTGGCCCGGCCAGGTGAACGACAGGTCGGCCACCTCCAGCAACGCCGCCCCCGGGGACGCGCCTGGCGCGGGCGCGGAGGCCACGGCTGCCGATGTCACGTTCAGCGGCCCCAGCCGAGGCGGCGGTCGGTGCGGCCCAGGGTGCGCTTGAACTGACCCTGCGGCGCGGCCACCTGGCCGGCCACGGAGCGGATGCGCGGGAAGGCATCGAACAACGGCAGTTCGACGAAGCGGGCCTGCGCCGCCGCGTCGCAGGCGAAGGTGTAGGTGGCGTCGAGGTCGGCGTGGCTGTCTTCGCCGTGGTCGTGCTTGGGGTCGTGGCCCTTCCCGTCCTTGCCGAGGCCGATCGCGGGCGACTGCAGGTCGACGTCCTTCAGCACGCAGCGCGCGGCGGGGTCGAGCCGGAACAGCCTGTCGCCCGCGCGAAGCTGCGCCACGGCCGCATCGACGCGCTGCCGTTCGGCCGCCGTGCGCGGCGCGCGCTCGAAGCCGACCAGGCTCTCCAGCGGCGCTTCCAGCTGCAACGTGATGGTCTGCGCATCCACCGCGACGTCGAGCGCCACGACACCATGCGTGTGGGCATGCTGCGCGGCGCCCTGGCCGTGGTCATGGGCCTGGACGGCGGGCGCGGCAAGTGCGGCGATGGCGAGCGCTGCCAGTGAAAGGATATTTGCTAGTGATTTCACAGAATCATTATCACAGATGGTGTGTGACACGTTGATGGTGACCCCGGCGCAACGCGGGTCATGCGCCACGCGGTCATCGCGCCCCATCGCATCGCCAGCGGAGCCTTGCGCCGCTCGTGTCCCCCGGCCTTCGGCCTCCTCCTTGACCTCGCTTTGCAAGGCACCACTGCCGCTGCGATCAGAAGCGATGGTCGTGCAGAGGCGCTGGAGCGGTCGCGTGACCCGCACCGTCGGCGATGTGGGGTGGGTGGCGCAGCGAGGTAAAGGAGGAGGATCGGCGCAGCCGATCCGGGGGACACGAGCGGAGTCGGCCACCCCGCAGTGCCGACACGCGTTCCACCCGCCTTACTCCGGCTGTTCAATGCCGATGAGCCACGGCCTTGGACACAGCCTTCACCGCCGCCTTGCGCCGGCCCGCCGGCTTCTTCCCGCAATCCGCACACTGCCCGTAGAGCGTGAGCTCATGGCTGTCCACCGAGAAACCCGCGGGAGCCAGCTTCGCCAGGTTGCCCGGGCACCCCGGAATGTCGAACGCACGCCCGCAGTCGTGGCACTGGAAGTGATGGTGATGGTGCAGGCCCGCCAGTTCATAGCGCGCGTTCTCGCCCGGCAGATCCACCACCACCAGCAGTTCCTCCTCCTGCATCGCCTTGAGCTGGCGGTACACCGTCGCCATGCCGAGCGCCGGCACGTCGGCCTGCGCGGCTTCGAGGATTTCCTGCGGCGACAGCGGCCGGCCGGCGCTCTCGAGCACCGACTGGATGGCTGTGCGTTGGCGGGTGGAACGTTCCATGGTCTGGCGGGGCGCAAGCCTGTGAAAGATCGCCGGATTTTATGAGAACGCATTCGCGATTTCACCCGGCGCCGCTCACGCGGCCCGCCTACTCCTGCACCGCATGCTGCGTGTGCCGGGTCTCGGCCCGGGCGATCTGCTCCATCACCCCGGCCGGATCGGTGTCGTGGGCAAACTGCCGCACCTCGGCCTGATCTTCCTGCGGCACGTCGAGCCGCTCGGCCATCTTCACCAGCAGGCGCATCACCGCCGTCGTCTCGCGCTCGGCCAGCAGATTGATCTGCAGATCAAGGTGGTGGCGCCGCTCGCTCTCCGCCGCGGCGATGTTCTGGCTGATCAGGATCAGGATCGCCAGGAAGATCGCCTCGATCGACACGCCGAACAGCAGGAAGGTGTACGGATAGGGATCGAACGCCACCACCCATTCGTTGATCGCCACCCACGCCGCGAAGAACACCGCGTTGGCGATCAGGAAACCCACCGTGCCGCAGGCGGCCGAGATGCGCACGATGGCCCGGTACACGGCCGGGGTGCGATGCCAGCGCGCATCCTCGCTGCACAGGATGGACTCGATGTTGCGGTCGGTGACCTGCTCGATCGTGCGGTTGACGTGGTGGTGGTGATGCCTGGCCATCGCTGCCTCCTCGCTGGCTTACCTCTTCGCGATCAATCCCTCGTACAGCGCCACGTAAGCGCGCGCACTCGCATCCCAGCCGAAATCGCGCGCCATGCCGCGGCGGCACAGGGCCTCCCACACGGCCGGCTGCTTCGCCACCAGCAGTGCCTGCGCCATCGCGGCCTGCAGCGCGGGCACGGTGGCCTCGGGCATGACGAAACCGGTGGCGGCGTCGGGGCCGGCCGCCACGAAATCGTCCACCGAATCGGCCAGCCCGCCCGTGCCGTGCACCACCGGCGGCGTGCCGTAGCGCTGGCTGTACATCTGGTTGAGGCCGCAGGGCTCGTAGCGCGAGGGCATCAGGAAGGCATCGGCGCCGGCTTCGATCAGGTGCGCCAGCGTCTCGTCGAAGCCGATGCGCACCGCCACATGCGCGGGGTGCGCGGCGGCGGCGGCCTGCAGGCGCTGCTGCAGCACCGCATCCCCGCTGCCCAGCACGGCGAGCTGGCAGTCGTTGGCGATGAGCCACGGCAGGCTGTCGACGATGAGATCGATGCCCTTCTGGCTGGCCAGCCGGCTCACCACGCCGAACAGCAGGCCGCGCCGCTGACCTGGCAGGCCCATGGCCTGGCGCAGCGCGCGGCGGTTGGCCAGCTTGCCGGCGCGCCAGCCGTCGGCGTCGTAGCGCGCGGCGATGAGGGTGTCGGTGGACGGATCCCACTGCGCGGCGTCGATGCCGTTGAGGATGCCCGACAGGTGGGCCTCGCGCGCGCGCAGCAGGCCGTCGAGGCCGCAGCCGAACGCCTCGGTGCGGATCTCGCGCGCATACGTCGGGCTCACGGTGGTGATGGCATCCGCATGCACCAGGCCGGCCTTCAGGTACGACAGCTGGCCCCAGAACTCGGCGCCTTCCACCGTGGCCCATGACGGCGGCAGTGCCAGTGCGTCCGCCACGCCCATCGGGAACAGGCCCTGGTAGGCCAGGTTGTGGATGGTGACGACGCTGGGCACGCGCGAGGCGGCATCGGTCACGCGCAGCCAGGCCGGCGCCAGCGCCGTGGGCCAGTCGTTGCAGTGAAGCACGTCGGCGCGCCACACCTTCGCGATCGCCGGCACCGCGCCGGCCGCGATGTGCGCGGCCACGCGCGCGAGGAAGGCGAAGCGGCGCGCGTTGTGCGCATGGTCGCGGCCGGCGGTGTCCTGATAGGGGCCGCCAGCGTCGGCGAACAGTGCCGGGCAATCCAGCAGCCACAGATCGAACTGGCCCGGGCGCGTCACGCGGCCCAGGCGCGCGGCGGGCCAGCCGGCATCGGCCGGCCACGGTGTCCAGTCGCGTGCCTGCGCCTTCAGGTCCGCCAGCGCGCCATACGCGGGCATCAGCACGCGCACGTCGTGACCCAGGCCGGCCAGCGCCTGCGGCAGCGCGGCGCTCACGTCGCCCAGGCCCCCGGTCTTGACCCAGGGCGCGCATTCGGAAGTGGCGAAAAGGATGTTCAGGGGATCACCTTGGAAGCGGGAGAGGGATCGTGCGGCCACCACGCGATGGGCACCAGCACGGCCAGCGGCAGCTCGGACAGCAGGTCGCCCAGGGCGTGGGCCGCATCCGCGCCGGCGATGGCGCGGCCGGTGAAGAGTTCGCGCCAGCCGCCCGGCGCGGCCGGCAGCCGCAGCGTCGTATCGTCCCAGCCCGCGCCGCCCGACAGCGCCTCGGCGGCGGCCTCGCCCCCCAGGCGGCGCCACGGCAGGCGGCTGGCCACCGCGACCACGCACGGCGGTGGTGTGCTGCCGTCCTGCGTGTCCTGCGTCGCGGTGCGCGCGAAGGCCAGCACATGGTCGGCCCGCGATCCACGCGCGGCCAATGCCGAATAGCCCGCGCGCGCGAAGAAGCCGGGCTGCGCGGCCCGCAGTTGCAGCAGCCGCCAGGTGACGAGTTGCTTGAGGCGTCCGTCGTCCGGCCGCGCGCGCAGCACTTCCCAGTCGCCCCGAGCGGGCACGGCCGCCGTGGCGAGCGTCGATGCATCGCGCTGGCCATAGAGGCCGCGCACCACGGCCAGCCGGGCGGCGGCGCCCTCGAAGTCCACCGGCCGCCGGTTGTCCGGATCGACCAGGCTGAAGTTCCAGCCCTCGCAGCCCTGGTACACGTCGGGCACGCCGGGCGCCATGAACTTGAGCATCACGAGGTTGAGGCTGTTGGCCAGCCCCGCCGGCGCGATGCGCGCGACGAAGGCTTCCAGGCTGGCGACGAATTCGCGGCTGGCGAACAGGCCGTCGATGAAGCCGGCCATCGCGGCTTCGTAGTCGTCGTCCGGGTTGATCCAGCTGGTTTCCTGCTTGGCCTCGCGCATCGCCTTGAGCATGTAGGCGCCCACGCGCTCGCGCAGGTCCTGGCGCACCGCCTCGTCGGTGGGCACGAGCGGCCACACCCCCACCAGCGTCTGGTAGAGCAGGTATTCGTCGTTGCGCGTGGGCGCTCGCAGGCCGGCCACGCTGCCCGCGAACGCGTCGGCCAGCGTGCGCCATTCGTGCACGGCGGCGGCCCATTCGGCGGGCATTTCGGCCAGCACGTCCAGCCGCGTGCGCACGTCTTCCGAGCGCTTGCTGTCGTGCGTGGAGCTGCCCAGCAGCCAGTTCGGCCGCTCGACCGCCTGCGATTCGCACACCGCGTGGAAGGCCTTGGGCGGCGTGCCGAAGGTGCGCGGATCGCCGCCCACGTCGTTGAGCGATACCAGCCGGTGATAGCGGTAGAACGCCGTGTCCTCCATGGCCTTGGCCATCACGGGCGCGGTGAACTGCTGCCAGCGCGCGATGAAGGCGCGGCGCGCGGCCTCGTAGCCCGGGTCGTGCGCCACGCCCTCGCCCGGCGGGGCCAGCAGCACGTGGCGCAGGTGCTGCAGCACGCTCACGTCGCCGGCCACGCCGCGGCGGCGCGCGCGCGCGATCGCCTGGTCGAGATAGCGGCGATCGGTCTCGCTCGCCTGCCCGTCGCCGGTGAGGTAGGTGCGGTACACGGAGAATCCCGCCGCCACTTCGGCCAGCGCCAGCCGCAGGCCGGCGCGCGTGAAGTCGCAGGTGCGGCGGTCGGCGCGGCTGATGCGCAGCAGCGCCTCGGCCAGCCACTGCAGGTCGCTGGCCAGCGCCACGTCCATGATGAGGCGCTTGGCGTCGTAGAGCACGTCGCCGAAGTCCAGCCGCTCGCCGATGAAGTCGGCATAGACGCGCGTGAGCTGCCCTTCGCCCGCCGCATCCACGAACAGGCCGTTGACCAGGTTGGAGAAGCGGTAGCCGGTGCCGCCGTGCACGGGCCAGTCGGCCGGCAGGTCTTCATGGTCGGCCAGGATCTTCTCGACCACCAGGTACAGGGCGCGGCGCGGCAGGCCGGCGCGCTCGCAGGCCTGGGCCTGGCGCGCCTGCAGCCGCGCGAAGTAGCCGCGCGGATCGGCCAGGCCATCGGGATGGTCGATGCGCAGCGCGTGCACGCAGCCGTCCTGCAGCCAGCGCAACACGCGGCGGTGCGTGGCCTCGAACACCGGCTCGCGCTCGGTGCGCAGGGCCGCCAGCGTGTTGATGTCGAAGAAGCGTCGGTAGTTGATCTCGTCGCCCGCCACGCGCCAGTAGGCCAGGCGCCAGGCCTGGCGCGCGATCAGTGTGTCGAGCGCGTCGAAGCTGGCGGCCTCGCCCGGCGTGCCGCCATAGGACTGCACGGCCGCGTCGATCCACGCCGCCAGCAGCGGCTGCGCGGCCACGCGGCGCGCCAGCGTGCGCTTGTGCACCCGCGCATCGCGAGCACGCGTGGCGCGCGCGTCGGCCGAGGTGTCGCTGCGCGGCGGCAGTTGCGCGAGTGCGTGCAGCACCGATTCGATGCGCGCGCGTTCTTCGTCGGGCAGGCCGCCCGGCAGCGGCAGGCGTCCCATCAGCGCGGGATAGTCACGCGGGTCGATGGGGAAGCGGTGATTCCAGTAGGCGACATGGAAGCTGCCCTCGTCGGCGTCGAACACCAGCTTGAGTTCTCCCGCCTCGAGCACGCGGCCGTAGTGGTCGCCCAGCACGGGCAGCAGCACGCGGCCCTGCATCTGCGGATCGGAAGGGCTCCAGTCGATGTCGAAGGTCTCGGCCTGCAGCGAGGCCGGGCCGTGCTCCAGCACGTCGAGCCACCAGGCGTTGTCGGCCTCGAGCACGCCCATGTGGTTGGGCACGATGTCCAGCATCTGCCGCATGCCGTGCGCGGCCAGGGCCTGGCAGAGCCGCTCGAACGCGGCCTCGTCGCCCAGTTCGGGATTGAGCGCGTCGTGGTCCACCACGTCGTAGCCGTGCGTGCTGCCCGCACGCGCGCGTTGCCACGGCGACACGTAGAGATGGCTTACCCCCAGCGCGGCCAGATAGGGCACGGCGCGCGCCGCGGCATCGAAGCCGAAGCCGGCATGCAGCTGCACGCGGTAGGTGCTGGCGGGTACTTCGGCACCCGCGATGTCGGGCACCTCGCCCGCGGCCGGCGGCGGCGCGGCCTCGCCAGGCACGGCGGCAGCGGCGCGGCCGGCCAGCACGCGCGCCACGCCGAGCATGCGCGCGTCCACGGCCAGGTCGTCGACGGCGATGCCCAGCTTGCGGCGCCAGTTGGGATGCTGGCTCTCGAGCGTGCCGGGCACGTTGACGGCGTGGAGTTGGCCGGTGACATCCTCGATCTGCACGCCCAGCAGCAGGCACGGCGTGCGCGCGAGGAAGGCGTGCACCGCCTCCACCAGGCGCGGGCCGGCGCCCGGCATCGAGGTCGGATGCACGCTGGTGCCTTCGGGCAGCAGGCCTTCGCGCTCCAGCGCCAGCAGCAATTGCGCCCGCGCCTGGGCGCGCTCGATGACCTGCCGGCCATGGAACGCCGCGTTCTCCCCCGGATCGCCCTCGCGCGCCAGGCGCGCGGCCAGCTCGATGTCCTCGCCCTGCCACCAGCCGGCCAGCGTGGGCAGGTCGTGCGTGCCCACCACGGCCAGGGCCTGCGCGCGCCACTGGTCCGGCGCGCGGAAATCGCCTGCCGCATCGCGCTCGAAGTACAGCGGGCAATACGACAGCAGCCCATGCGCCTGCATGGATTCGCGCATCTCGGGCGCCACGTTGCCCAGGTCTTCGCCGATCACCAGGCACTGCTGGCGGCGGCTCTCCAGCGCCAGGATGGCCATGAGGTCGGCCAGCGGATAGCGCACGTAGGTGCCACCCTCGGGATGCACCCAGAACAGGCGCATCAGCGCCATCACGTGGTCGATGCGCAGCGCGCCCGCATGGCGCATGTTGGCGCGCAGCAATCGGACGAAGCCGGCGTAGCCGTCGTCGGCCATGCGTGCCGGGTCGGGCGGCGGCAGGCCCCAGTCCTGGCCATTCAGGGCCAGCGGATCGGGCGGCGCGCCCACGTGCAGGCCCAGGGCGTGCGCGGCCTGGGCCGACCACACGTCGGAGCCACCTTCGTTGGCGCCCACGGCCAGGTCGCGGTACAGGCCCAGCGGCATGCCGGCCGCGCGGGCGCGCGCCTGGGCGGCAGCCAGTTGCTGGTCGGCCTGCCACTGCAGCCAGGCATGCAGGCCGATGCGGTCTTCGCTGGCGGCGGCGAAGCGGCGCACTTCGGCGCCATCGGGGTCGCGCCAGGCCTCGGGCCAGGCCGGCCAGCCCCACACACCGGCGTCCGAGGCGCGCAGGTGTTCCTGGATCGCTTCGAACAGCGCATGGCGAGCCAGGTGCGGGTGCGCGCCCATGAAGGCTCGGAAGGCGGCGGCGCGCGGCGAGCCGGCGGCGATCTCGTGGTCGCGGAAGTGCTCCCAGAGGCGTTCGAGCAGGGGCAGCTTGAGCGCGGCGACGCCGGGCCAGTCCACTTCGTCCGTTTCGCGCAGCGCCTCGATGCGGCGGCGCGTGGATTCGCGGTCGGCCTGCTGGCGCGCATCGCGGCAGGCATGGAAGTCGGGCAGCGCCTCCACGTCCAGATAGAGCGGATTGAGCGCCAGCCGGCTGCTGGGGCTGTAGGGGCTGGCGTCTTCGGGCCGCGACGGGAACAGCGCATGCAGCGGGTTGAGTCCGACGAATGCGGCGCCATGCGCCGCCATCGTCTCGGCCAGCCGGGCCAGGTCGCTGAAATCGCCCACGCCCCAGTTGTGCGGCGAGCGCAGCGCATAGAGCTGCACGCACACGCCCCACCAGCGCGAGCCGGTGGCCAGCGCCTCGGGCTGCCAGCCGCGCATCGGGCAGACGATGAGTTCGCGCGGCGGCTGCTGTGCATCGACGCCGCCGCCGGCCGCCGAGATGCGAAGCTGGTGGTAGCCCGCCGGCAACGCATCGAACTGCAGCGCGCGCACGCCGTCCGCCTCGTCCAGCCGCGCACGCAGCACGCTGCCGTCCTCGCACTGCACGATGCCCAGCGGCGCCGGCCCGTGCGCGCCGATGGCGATGCGCAGCGGCTCGCCCTCGCGCAGGATCTGCGCGGCGGGCGCGTCGCCGGCCTGCAGCGCAGCCTGCGACCGCGCGAGCTCCTCGGGCGTGCGCGCCGGATGGCCCACCGCGTCCAGAGCGGCGAGCAGCACGGTGTCGGGCACGTCGCGCAGCGCGCCATAGAAGTCGTGCCAGCGCGCGGCGATGCCCAGGCTCTCGCACAGCGACTCGATCGCCTCGCGCGGCGGCGTGGCCGCCAGCGGGAGGGGCACGCCGCTCATGCGCGCACCTCTTCGCGCCAGCGCCAGTGCCCGCCCCAGGGGGCGAGGTAGCCCTGCTCGGCATCGGCCTGCTGGTAGAGCACGCTCACGCCCTCGCCGGCGCCATGCACGCCGGCCAGCGCCGGCACGGCCAGCACGGCGCCGCTGAAGTTCAGGCCCATCTCCAGCACGCAGGCGGGCTCGCCATCGCGTGCGTCGAAGTGCCAGCGCACCCACAGGCCCCGGCCTTCGATCACCTCGGCCGTATGGCCCTGCGGCGCCAGGCGCGGCAGGCGCGGCACCAGTGCGGATTGGCGCAACGCCAGCAGGTGGGAAACGAAGGATTGCCACTGCACCGCCTCGGCGCGTTCGCGCTCCGTGCGGTCGAGCGCCGAGGCGTGGAAGGTGGCCTCGTCGCACGGATCGGGCACCACGCTACCGCCGCTGGCGCTGTGGAACTGCGGGAACTCGCGGCGCCGCCCTTCGGTGACGGCCCGGCGCAGATCGCCCTGCCAGTCGGCGAAATAGAGAAAGGGCGTGGCCGCATTCCACTCCTGCCCCATGAACAGCATGGGCGTGTGCGGTGCCAGCAGCAGCAGCGCGGTGGCCAGCGCCAGCGGCGCCTGGCCCGCGTCGGGCCGCTGCGCCAGTGCCAGCGGCGCCAGCCGCTCGCCGAAGGCGCGGTTGCCGACCTGGTCGTGGTTCTGCAGGAAGTTGACGATGGCCAGAAGCGGCGCCGCCTCGAACGAGGCCGGCCGCGCGCGGCCCTGGCGCGCCACCGGCGGCGCGCCCAGCCACGCGGTGCCGTTCGCCAGGCAACGCGCCAGCTGCTCGAGCGTGCCGTGCGGCCACGCCTCGCGGAACTCCTCGTAGTAGCCGCCGCCCTCGCCCGTCAGCAGCACGTGCAGGATGTGATGGAAATCGCCCGTCCACTGGCCGTCGTAGCGGCCAGGCCGCGGCACGGCCGACAGGCGCGCGGTGTCGTTGTGGTCGTCCTCCACCACCAGGTGGATGTGGCGGCCCGGCAGGTGGGCGCGTGCGCGCACCGACAGCTCTTGCAGCACGTGCTGCGCCGAACCGTCGACGATGGCATGCACGGCATCGAGCCGCAGGCCGTCGACGTGGAACTCTTCCAGCCAGTAGAGCGCGTTGTGGATGAAGAAATCGCGCACCGTGCGGCTGCCCTCGCCGTCGAAGTTGATGGCGCGGCCCCACGGGCTGTCGTGCTGCTGCGAGAAGAACTGCGGCGCGTAGGCATGCAGGTAGTTGCCGTCGGGCCCGAAGTGGTTGTAGACCACGTCCACGAACACCATCAGCCCGAGTGCATGCGCGGCCTGCACGAAGCGCTTGACGTCGTCGGGCCGGCCGTAGGCCGCATGCGGCGCGTAGTGCAGCACGCCGTCGTAGCCCCAGCCGAAGCGGCCCGGGAAGTCCGCCAGCGGCATCAGCTGCACGGCCGTGATGCCCAGGCGTGCGAGCCCCTCGAGCTGCGCCTGCGCGGCGGCGAAGGTGCCTTCGCGTGTGAAGCTGCCCACGTGCAGTTCGTACAGCACCACCTCGTGCCACGGCCGGCCGCGCCAGTCGCCGTCGTCCCACGCGAAGGCGCGCGGATCGATCAGCTCGCTGGCCGCATGCGGCCCGTCGGGGTTGAAGCGCGACGCGGGATCGGGCACGGCCAGCCCGTCCACGTGGAAGCGGTAGCGCTGGCCCGCGACCGCACGCGGCGCGTCGGCCTGCCACCAGCCGCCCGGCAGCGGCATGGCGGGCATGAAGGCGCCATGCAGTTCCACTTCCACCGTCCGGGCCGCGGGCGCCCACAGGCGCAGGCGCGCCCCGCCGCCTTCCAGCAGCGTGGCGCCGAACGGCATCTCATGGGCGCGGCGCGCGCCAGGCGCGCCGCCCTCAGGGGCCGGGGGCATGGGTGTCATCTCCTCGGTCGCTTTCTTCTTGTGGCTGCGCTGCGGGGCCCGGTGCGATGGGCTGCGTCATCACGCGCATGCTGCGTGGCATCAGGGTGAGGACGCTGCCGGCCGCCACGCTCTCGCCATCGCTGCCGCCGTCGTCGGCGCCGGTGTCGATGCGCGATGTCCAGGCGCCCTCGCCGGGCAGGGTGAAGTCGGCCGGCTCATGGTGGGCGTTGAACAGCAGCAGGACGGAGTCGCCACTCTCCGGCTCGAGCTGGCCGTCGCACGGCTCGGTGTGCGCGCCCGAGAGCACGGCGGCGATGGCGCGGCGCTCGCCGTCGGCCCAGTCGCCCTCGTTCATCTCGCGGCCTTCAGGGGCGTACCAGGCGATGTCCTTGCGGCCTGCCTCGTCGGCCTGGCCGGTGAAGAATCGCGTGCGCCGCAGCGTGGGCTGCTCGCGCCGCAGTTGCGCCAGCCGCGCGACGAACTGCGCCTGCCCGTCCCATTCGCCGGCCTGCGCCCAGTCGTACCAGGAGATGTCGCTGTCCTGGCAGTAGCCGTTGTTGTTGCCCCGCTGCGTGCGGCCGATCTCGTCGCCGCCCAGCAGCAGCGGCACGCCCAGCGAGACGTAGAGCGTCGCCAGCAGGTTGCGCATCTGGCGGCGGCGCAGCGCGTTCACCTCGGCGTCGTCGGTCTCGCCTTCGACGCCGCAGTTCCAGCTGCGGTTGTGGCTCTCGCCGTCGCGGTTGTCTTCGCCGTTGGCCCCGTTGTGCTTGTCGTTGTAGGACACCAGATCGCGCAAGGTGAAGCCGTCGTGCACGGTGACCAGGTTGACGCTGGCCGTGGCCAGGCGGCCCGAATGGTCATAGCAGTCGGACGAGCCGGTGAGGCGGCGCGCGAATTCGGGCAGCGTGCCCGGCTCGCCGCGCCAGAAGTCGCGCACGCAGTCGCGGTAGCGGCCGTTCCACTCGGCCCAGCCGGTGGGAAAGCCGCCCACCTGATAGCCGCCATCGCCCACGTCCCACGGCTCGGCGATGAGCTTCACGCGCGAGAGCACCGGGTCCTGCCCGAGGATGGCGAAGAAGCTGCTGTAGCGGTCGAAGTCGCGCTCGCCCCGGCCCAGCGTGGTGGCCAGATCGAAGCGGAAGCCGTCCACGTGCATCTCGGTTACCCAGTAGCGCAGGCTCTCCATGATGAGGCGCAGCGCGGCCGGGCTGTTGCTGTTGACGGTGTTGCCGGTGCCGGTGAAGTCCACGAAGAAGCGCCGGTCCTCGTCCGAGAGGCGGTAGTACGCCGCGCAATCGAGCCCCTTGAGCGAGAGCGTGGGGCCCAGGTGGTTGCCTTCGGCTGTGTGGTTGTAGACCACGTCGAGGATGACCTCGATGCCCTCGGCGTGCAGCGCCCGCACCATGGTCTTGAATTCGCGCACGGCGTCGTGCTGGGCGTAGCGTGGCTCGGGCGCGAAGAAGGCGATGCTGTTGTAGCCCCAGTAGTTGGCCAGGCCCATGTGCACCAGCCGGTCGTCGTCGACGAAGGCCTGCACCGGCAACAGCTCCACGGCCGTCACGCCCAGGCGCTTGAGATGGGCCAGCACCGCCGGCGCGGCCAGGCCGAGGTAGCGCCCGCGCGACTCTTCGGGCACGTCCGGATGCGTGTGGGTGAAGCCCTTGACGTGGACTTCGTAGAACACGGTGTCGCGCCACGGCGTGTGCGGCGGTGCGTCGCCGCCCCAGTCGAAGGCGTCGTCCACCACCAGCGACTTGGGCATCTGCGTGGCACTGTCGCGCGGGTCGATCACGAGGTCGGGGTCCGGACCCTTCGCGGCCTTGGCGCGCGAGTCGTAGGCCAGCTGGCGCGTGTGGCCGCGCACCGGCCGGTCGAGCGCGCGCGCCCACGGATCGATGAGCAGGCGCGCGGGGTTGAAGCGCGGGCCATCCGCCGGTTGCCAGGGTCCGCGCGCGCGCAGGCCATAGCGCTGGCCGGGCTTGAGGCCGGGCACGTAGCCGTGCCAGACCAGATCGGTGCGGCAGGGCAAGGCCAGCCGCGCGGTTTCGCGGCCCCGGCCGTCGAACAGGCACAGGTCGATGCCTTCTGCCGCGCTCGAATACACGGCGAAGTTCACCCCACCGCCGTCAGGCGTGGCGCCCAGCGGCCAGGGCTGGCCGGGCAACACGCGTGGCGGCGTGGCGGTGGCACGGGACGGGCGGGTGGCGGCTGCCGTGGCCGGTGCACTGCTCCCGCTGGCGGTACGCGGGGCCCTCACGCGGCCAGCCGCACGGTGGCGCCCGGGCGTTGATCCGCGTTGGCCGCCGGTGCGGCCAGTGCCTTGCCGATGCTGGGCATGCACATCGGCGCGGGCCGGCCGGCCAGCAGCGCCTGTTGCAGCTCGCCCGAGCCGGCCACCGCCGGTACCGCGCGCGCCTTGAAGTAGCCCGCCGGCACCACCACGATGCCGCTGGCGGTGACATGGAAGCGCTCTCGGTCGCGCTCGATGTCGTGGCCGATGGTTTCGCCCGCCGGAATGTGGTTGTCCTGATCGATGATGGCGCGGCGCACGCGGGCGCCGGCACCGATCACCGAACGCTCCATCACGATGCAGTGCTCCAGCTCGGCGCGCGGCTGTACGTTGACGGCGCGGCGCAGCATGGCGTGGTCCAGGCGCGCGCCGTTGACGATGCTGCCCGAGCCCACCACCGAGCGGTGGATGATGCCGTCCTCGATCTGGGCCGATTCCGACGGATCGGTGCTGGCGTAGATCGGCCAGTCGGGGTTGGTCATGCGGAACTTCGGCGTGGCGCCCAGGGTGTCGAAGTGCGCCTCGAAGTAGGCATCGATGGTGCCCACGTCACGCCAGTAGCCATGCTCTTCGTAATCGGCCGTGCCCGGGATCTCGTTGGTGGCGAAGTCGTAGGCCACCAGCTTGTGGGTGCTGAGCATGCGCGGCAGGATGTGCTTGCCGAAGTCGCTCTCGCCCATCTCGCGCGAGCGCTTGAGCTCCTCGAGCAGCACATCGGCGTTGAACACGTAGTTGCCCATCGAGGCCAGCGCGTGCGTGCTGCTGCCGGGCATGGGCTGCGTGGTCTTCGGCTTTTCGACGAAGCCGGTGATGCGGTGGCTGTCGTCGATGTCGACGATGCCGAACTGGTCGCACTGCGACAGCGGCACGGGCAGCGTGGCCACGCTGACGGCGGCATTGGTCTTCTCGTGGAACTCGATCATCTGGCGCACGTCCATGCGGTAGATGTGGTCGGCACCGAACACCACCACCAGGTCGGGCTTGAAGCTTTCGATGAGATGGATGTTCTGGTAGACCGAATCGGCCGTGCCCTGGAACCATTCCGGCCCGTGGCGCATCTGCGGCGGCACCACGGTCACGAAGTGCTGCGGGATGAAGCGCGTCATCGTCCAGCTGGAGCGGATGTGCTCGATCAGCGACTGGCTCTTGTACTGCACCAGCAGGTAGATCGAGTAGATCTCGGAGTTGACGAGGTTGGACAGAACGAAGTCCACGATGCGGTGCTTGCCGTTGAAGGGCACGGCCGGTTTGCACCGCTCGGCCGTGAGGGGGTTGAGGCGCGAGCCTTCGCCCCCGGCCATGACGAAAGCCAGAACGTTCTTGCCGCGACTCATGATGGGGTACTCCTGTGGCCGGTGGATGGGTGATTGATGGGTAGGGATTCGGTATCGACGGATGGCGCGGCGGGCTCGGCCACGGCGCGTGCATGAAGCGGGGCCTCGGGCTCGGGCTCGGCGGCCAGGGCGACGGTGGCCGCGGCTTCCACCGCGCCGGGCGCGGGCGCCACGAACCACACGACCGCCAGCGGCGGCACGGTGATCTCCAGGCGGAACGGCTGGCCGCCGCATTCGACGAACTGCGCCTGCACGCCGCCCAGGTTGCCCATGCCACTGCCGCCGTAGTCGGCTGCGTCGCTGTTGAGTACTTCGGTCCACAGGCCCGGGACCGGCACGCCGACGTGCCACTGGGTGAGCGGGCGGGGCGTGAAATTGCACACGGCCAGCAACAGCGCGCCTTCGGCCTGCGGATCGCGCGCACGCCGCAGGAAGGCCAGCACCGTGGGCTCGCCTTGCGCCACCGGCGCCCAGTCGAAGCCGGCGGACGAGAAGTCGTCCTGCCACAGTGCGGGGGTCGCGGTGTAGACGCGGTTGAGGTCGGCCACCCAGCGGCGCACACCGCCGTGCAGCTCCTGCACCATCAGGTGCCAGTCGAGCACACGCTCGTGGTGCCACTCGCGCGACTGCGCGAACTCGCCGCCCATGAACAGCAGCTTCTTGCCGGGGTGCGCCCACATGTAGCCGTAGGTGGCGCGCAGGCCGGCGAAGCGCTGCCAGTCGTCGCCGGGCTGGCGACCGAGGAGGCTGCCCTTGCCATAGACCACCTCGTCGTGCGAGAGCGGCAGCAGGAAGTTCTCGTTGAACGCGTAGTGCACCGAGAAGCGCAGCTCGCCCTCGTGCCACTTGCGGTGCACGCTGTCGCGCGACACGTAGCGCAGCGTGTCGTTCATCCAGCCCATGTTCCACTTCAGGCCGAAGCCCAGGCCGCCTTCGTGCACGGGGCGCGTCACGCCGGGCCAGGCCGTGGACTCCTCCGCGATCATGTGGACATCGGGGAAGGCGCGGTACACGGCCGTGTTGAGCTGGCGCAGGAACTCCACGGCTTCCAGGTTCTCGTGGCCGCCGTGCGCATTGGGCTTCCACTGGCCGGGCTTGCGCGCGTAGTCGAGGTAGAGCATCGACGCGACCGCATCCACGCGCAGGCCGTCGAAGTGGTACTTGTCGAGCCAGAACAGCGCGTTGCCGATGAGGAAATCCCGCACCTCGCTGCGGCCATAGTTGAAAACCAGGCTGTTCCACTGCGGATGGAAGCCCTGGCGCGGATCGGCATGCTCGTAGAGATGCGTGCCGTCGAAGCGCGCCAGTCCATGCTCGTCGGAAGGAAAGTGCGAGGGCACCCAGTCGAGCAGCACGCCGATGCCGTGCTGGTGCAGCGTGTCCACCAGCGCCATCAGGTCCTGGGGCGATCCGTGGCGCGCCGTGGGCGCGTAGTAGCCGGTGATCTGGTAGCCCCAGGAGCCATAGAACGGATGCTCGGCCACGGGCATCAGCTCCACATGCGTGAAGCCCATGGCCTGGCAGTGCGCGGCCAGGCGCCGCCCGAGTTCGCGGTAGTTGAGCGGTGTGCGGTCCTCGTTGCGCTCCCACGATCCCAGGTGCACCTCGTAGATGGACATGGGCGCATCCAGCGCCTGGTGCGCGGCGCGGCCGGCCATCCAGTCGCCATCGTTCCAGTCGTAGTCGAGCGAGCACAGGCGGGACGCGGTACGCGGCGCCTCTTCGGCGCAGAAGGCCAGCGGGTCGGCCTTGTCGGTGAAGCTGCCGTCGGCGCCTTCGACGCGGAACTTGTAGCACTGGCCCGCCGAGGCGCCGGGAACGAAGGCTTCCCACTGGCCGGAGCCATCGCCAGCGCGCTGCATGCGCTGCGGCTGCCAGCCGTTGAAGTCGCCCACCACCGCCAGCGAGCGCGCATTGGGCGCCCATACGGCGAAACGGGCGCCCTGGCCGTCGCCCTGGCTTTGCAGGTGCGCGCCCAAGCGCAGGTAAGGCAGGTGCCAGGGGTCGGCGTCGGGTGCGGGGTGCGGTTGCGCCTCGCCACCGGCCATGCCGTGAATGCGGGAGGGTGAGTGGGCAACCATGATCTGCTTGTGTGGGAGAGCAGAGTGTGTGTTGCATTGCAGCAGAGGCTTATCGGACGAGGCACGCGCCCTGCGTAGTCCGTGGCTGACACGTTGCCGCGTGTGCTACGGGTGCACCCTGGCGGTGCCGGCCGCCGCGCAGTGCCCTATCCGAGTGCGAGCTGGAACTGCGCGCCGCAGCAGCCGCAGGAGGCGACGTCCACGCTGCCGCGCGATTCGAAGGCCAGCGGCGCGCGCAGGTCTTCGCGCACCCAGCAGCGCGGGCAGTGCTCATGCCCCTCGGCCGGCGTGTAGGCGGCCGTGCGCTGGCGCGCCTCGGGATGGCTCAGTCGGCCGGTGCGCCGCCCGAGCTCGGTGAGTTCGCGCGCGGCCTGCGACGACTTGCCGCTCTGCAGGTCGAGCATGCCGTATTCGAAACGGCACAGTTCGAGCCAGGCGAGCTGCAGCAGTTCGGCGTGGCGCACGGCCAGCGGGCTGGGCAGCGAGACCGGCTCGTGGAAGCCGGAGATGATGAAGTCGCTCATGAATGCGTACTGCGCGCGGGGCGGCGGCGATCGTTGGACGGCCCGATGCTCGCCGCGCGCGGCCGATCCGCGTGTGGGAGAAGGCCGCGTCATGTGGCGCGGCGTCTTCGCTGCTACAGCCTCAGCGGCCCACGCCGTCCCGGGCGGCCGGCGTCAGCGGGTGGCTGCGCTCACGCGCGGCGTCGAGGTAGCTGGGCCGGGCGGCGTCTACGCCGCGGCCATCGGGCAGGTCGAGCGCGCGGCCAGTGGCGCGGATGCTGTCGCCGGTGTGCTCGAAGCGGGCTTCCAGATCGAAGCCGTCGTCGTAAGCCGTGCCGCTCCAGGTCAGGGAGAACAGGCGCGGCAGCTTGAGATCGACCGTCTCCAGGTGCGGGTGGCGCTGGATGCGCATGTGCACGATCACCGTGCCGTCGTAGCGGTGGATCTCGCCCTGGTAGCTCTGCGTGAGGTCGGTGCCCACGTACTGGTCGCCTGCGATCAGGCACACGCCATTGCCCATGACGCCATCGGAGGTGGTGAAGGTGACGCTGTAGATCCCGTTGCGCATGGGATGCAGATGCTACCGGCTCCGCGCGGCGGCGGCATCCCTCACATCTGTTACGGCTCGTCATGAAGCTGACCGGGCCGTCCTCCCTAGGATGCTCCGCAGGGACACCCCGTTCAGGTCAGACAACAACGCCAAGCCAGAGCCTGGGCTTCTTCGCTTCTCGTTTCCATACGGCGGGGAGGACGCTGCCCTGCCGCGTCCGGCCACGCCACCAGCCTGAAAGGACGTCGTCGTGACCGATCCCACCCTGCATCCGCCCCCGCGCGACCGCCACCCCCGCAGTGCCGGCGGATGGCTCTTCTCCCTCTATGCCATCGTGCTGGCGCTCGTCGGACTGGCACTGATCGTCATGGGCGTGCAACTGGCCGTCGTGGGCGGCAGCTGGTTCTACGTGCTCATGGGCGTGCTGCTGGCCGCTTCGGCCGTGCTGCTGCTGGCCGGCCGCGCGGCCGGCGTCGCCGTGTTCGGCGTGCTGATGGCCGTCACCCTAGCCTGGGCGTTCTGGGAAGTGGGCTGGGACGGCTGGGCGCTGGTGCCGCGCCTGGCCATGCTGGCCGGGCTGGGCATCGTGCTGCTGTGCTTCTGGCCGGTGGCGCGCCGCCGATTGCCCGGCGTGTCCGGACCGGCCTACCTGCTTTCGACCGGCGTGCTGCCGCTGGTGGCGGGACTGTCCATCCTGATCCCGCTGCTCTGGTCGCCCCACGTCGAACTGGCGTCGGCCGATGCGAAGGCGCAGCGGCCCGCGGCGCCGTTCAGCCGGGGCACCGTGGTGTCGCCCGACGGCAACGTGGCCGCCACGCACGACAAGGGCAGCTGGACGTCCTACGGCGGCTCCAACCTGTCGAACAAGTTCTCGCCCTCGGCGCAGATCACGCCGGCCAACGTGAAAGAGCTGGAAGAGGCCTGGCATTTCCGCACCGGCGACCTCAAGCCCGAGGGCGCGAAGTTCGCCTATGCCTTCCAGAACACGCCCATCATGGTGAACGGCACGCTGTACGTGTGCACGCCCAGCCAGATCGTCATCGCGCTCGACGCGGCGCGCGGCACCGAGAAGTGGCGCTTCGACCCGGGCGCCGACCGCACGGCCATGGCCAACATCGCGGCCAGCACCTGCCGCGGCGTGGCTTACTTCGAATCTCCCGCCGTGGTGCCGCCACCGGCCGCCGGCCCCGGCGCCACCGCACAGGGCGAGGATGCGCCGCCGCAGACCGACCCGGCCGCCACGCCCGTGCTGGCCGCGCAGACCACCTGCCGCACGCGCGTCTTCGTGCCCGTGGTGGACGGCCGCGTGGGCGCCATCGACGCCGAGACCGGCCAGCTGTGCACCGGCTTCGGCAAGGACGGCTACATCGACCTCAACGAGGGCACGGGCAACACCTTCCCCGGCTTCGTGGCGCCGACCTCGCCGCCGATCGTGATGCGCGGCACCATGATCATCGGCACCGGCCAGGTGCGCGACGGCACCGAACGCGACGCGCCCTCTGGCGTGGTGCGGGGATACGACGCAGTCACCGGCGAGCAGCGCTGGGCCTGGGACCTGGGCCGGCCCGGCGTGACCACGCCGCCGCCGCCCGGCGAGGTGTACACGCGCAGCACGCCCAACGTGTGGTCGCTGATCTCGGGCGACGACGAGCTGGGCCTGGTCTACCTGCCCACGGGCAACCCGGCCAGCGACTTCTACGCGGAAGACCGCACCGAGCTGGAAGACAAATACACCGCCGCGCTGGTGGCCGTGGATGCGGCCACCGGGCAGGAACGCTGGTTCTTCCGCACCGTCAACCGCGACCTGTGGGATTTCGACCTGAGCCCGCAGCCCAACCTGGTCGACTGGCCCACGCCGCAGGGCCCGCGCCCGGCGGTGGTGCAGGCCAGCAAGAATGGCCAGGTGTATGTGCTGGACCGTGCCACCGGCGAGCCGCTGCTCCCGGTGGTCGAGACGCCCGTGCCGCAGTACGTGGACACCGAGGAACGCATCGCCGCCACGCAGCCGCTGTCCCCGGAAATGCCCAACACCGTCGGCCCGCCAGGCAAGGACATGGAGCAGCTGACCGAAGCGCATGCCTGGGGCATCACGCCCTTCGACCAGATGATCTGCCGCACGCAGTTCCGGCAGTTGCGCTACGACGGCCACTACACGCCGCCCACCTTGCAGGGCTCGATCGCCTACGCGGGCAACCACGGCGGCATCAACTGGGGCGGCATCTCCATCGACGTGCAGCGCGGCATCATGATCATGAACAGCAACCGCCTGCCCTACACCGAACAGGTGTTCACGCGCGAGGAGATGGACGCCAAGGGCGTGCGCTCCATCTTCCGCGGCAAGAGCGACGTGTCGGGCTACATGCCGCAGGTGGGCTCCAAGTACGGCGCGCGAAAGGAGCCCTGGATGTCGCCGCTGGCCACGCCGTGCATCGCGCCGCCCTGGGGCTACATCTCGGGCACCGACCTGCGCACGCGCGAGATCATCTGGCGCCGGCCGCTGGGCACCGGTTACGACCACGGGCCCATGGGCATGCGCTCGTTCATGAAGCTGGAGATGGGCACGCCCAACAACAGCGGATCGCTCACCACCGGCGGTGGCATGACCTTCATCGGTGCGGCGCTGGACCGCTTCCTGCGCGGCTTCGACACCGAGACGGGCGAACTGCTGTGGGAAGTGCGGCTGCCCGCCGGCAACCAGGCCAATCCGATGAGCTACGAGATCGACGGACGCCAGTACGTCGTCGCCGCCGTGGGCGGACACGACCGCATGGAAACCAAGCTGGGCGACAGCGTGATCGCCTGGGCGCTGCCGCAGCGTTGACGGCCAGGCGGCCATCGGATGTTGCAGGCGGCCACGCGCTGCAACGTCCGGTAACGCCTGACCGCGCGGCCCTCCCGCGCCTCTAGATTCCATCGCATGGCCGCGTTCATCCCATGGCTCAAGTTCATCCACCTGTCGGCGTTGCTGCTGTGGTGCGGCGGCCTGTTCGCGCTGCCCGCGCTGCTGGCCCAGTACCGCGGCACGCGCGGCCGTGTCGACCGGCGCCGGCTGCAGGCGGCCACGCGCTTCACTTACATCGCAGTGGCGTCGCCGGCTGCCGTCGTGGCGGTGGTGGCCGGCACGCTGCTCATCCACCCGACGCAGTCGTACGGCAACTGGATGCTGGCCAAGCTGACACTCGTGGCGGCCATGGTGTGCTTCCACGCCATCTGCGGCAAGCTGATCCTGGTGCTGCACGATCGTCGCGACCGCGCGCCGCAGCGGCTGCATCTGATGCTGGTGGCGATCCCGGCACTGCTGGTGCCGCTGGTCCTGTGGCTGGTGCTGGCGCAGCCCGTGTTCGGGCCCCAGGCGTGAGGTGCGGGTCATGAATCCGCCGCACCGCCGGGCCCGTCCGACGTCAGTCTTCCTCGTCCGCGTCGATGATGCCGACCTGGTGCTCGAACACCAGCGTGCCGCCCAGCCAGCCGGCCACGGCCACCAGGCCCGCGCCCAGCGCCGACAGGTAGATGCCCCAGGGCAGGATGCGCGCCTGGGCATCCTCCACGCGCAGGCCCCAGTTGGCCACGGCCACCGACAGCAGCATGATGGCCACCACGAAATGGCTCCAGGCCGCCGCGCGGCGGCGGATGTCGCGCACGAACAGCAACTCGGCCGTGCCCGCCATGCCGGCCAGCACGCCCATGACGGCGCCACCGCCCGCCAGCCACAGCGACACGCGGGCCCAGAACGGATCGCTCCAGTGCCACCAGGCGATGTCGCTGGCCAGCACGGCCATGAGGAACGCGATCGGGAACGGCACCATCATCGCGTGCGCGGGATGGCCGAAGAACGCGATGCGGCTGGTGGTGCCGTGCGGCACGGGGTCGGCGTAGTGCCTCAAGCGCTGGATCTCCTGGTGCGGTGGACGGTGTCGCGGATGTCGTCGCCCTCGCGCGATGCCGCGCGCGGCGATGCAGCCCACTGTAGGGGCGCAGCCGCCACAGCCATGTTTCTTCATGTTGCGGCGCCGGCCGAACTCTCGGCGCCGCCGGCCGCCATGCGCGCCGTTCTGCTGCTCGCGCCGCTCGCCACGGCCGGCTGCGCGCCGTCCGGCTGGGGCACGGGCCCGCTGTCGGCGCTGGACCCGGCCGGCCCCGGCGCGGCGCCGATCACGGCCGTGTGGTGGGCGATGTTCTGGGGCGCGATGGCGATCACGCTGCTGATGACGGCGCTGGGCGTGTACGCGGCGTGGCGCCGTCCGCGTGGCGAGCGCGGGCCGCGCGTGCCCGTCGGCGTGCTGCTGGTGGGCGGCGGCCTGGTGCTGCCCACCGTCGTCATCACCGCCCTGCTGCTGTGGGGCGTGAACGCCGGCCACGCGCTGCTGCCGCGCGGCGCGCCGGCCTTCACGGTGGAACTCACTGCCCGCCAGTTCGCCTGGCAGGCCAGCTACCCCGCGCATCCCGCGCCCTCGGCCACGGCGCGTGAGCCCAACCGCATCGACATGCCGGCCGGCGTGCCGGTGGATGTGCACGTGCGCACGGCCGACGTGATCCACGGCTTCTGGGTGCCGCGCCTGGGCGGCAAGATCGACGCGATTCCGGGCCGCACCAACGTGATCCGGCTGCAGGCCGATGCGCCCGGCATCTACCGCGGCGTGTGCGCAGAGTTCTGCGGCACGGGCCACGCGCGCATGCCGATCGAGGTGCATGCGCACGAGCCCGAAGCGCTGGCCGCGCTGATGGGCCCGGCCCGCGCCACGGAGGCCGCGCGATGAAGCAGCGCACGCCGCCTTCCCCCGTGGCCCTGCACCACCGGCTGCAGCGCGTGTGGAGCAGCCCGGGCGGCTGGCGCTCGGTGATGGCCGTCAACCACAACATCGTGGGCCGGCGCTTCATCATGACGGCGCTGGCGTTCTTCTTCATCGGCGGCGTGCTGGCGATGATGATCCGTGCGCAACTGGCGACACCGCAGGCCGCGTTCCTGGACGACGCGCTCTACAGCCAGGTGTTCACGATGCACGGGACTCTCATGATGTTCCTGTTCGCGATCCCGCTGATCGAGGGCTTCGCGATCTACCTGCTGCCCAAGATGATCGGCGCGCGCGACCTGGCGTATCCGCGCCTGGGCGCGTTCGGCTACTGGTGCTACCTGCTGGGTGGGCTGATCCTGCTGGGCGCGTTGGCGATGGGCGTGGCGCCCGACGGCGGCTGGTTCCTCTACACGCCGCTGTCGAACAAGGTGCACACGCCGGGCGTGAACGCCGACGTGTGGCTGCTGGGCATCACCTTCGTCGAGATCTCGGCCATCGCGGCGGCGGTGGAGATCGTCGTCACCATCCTCACGATGCGCGCGCCGGGCATGTCGCTCTCGCGCATGCCGCTGTTCGCGTGGTACATGCTGGTCACGGCCGGGATGATGCTGATCGGCTTTCCACCGCTGATCCTGGGCAGCCTGATCCTGGAGCTGGAGCGCGCGGCCGGCTGGCCGTTCTTCGACGCGGCGCGCGGTGGCGATCCGCTGCTGTGGCAGCACCTGTTCTGGCTGTTCGGCCATCCCGAGGTCTACATCATCTTCCTGCCGGCGGCGGGCATCGTCTCCACGCTCATCCCCACCTTCGCGCGACGGCCCATCGTGGGCCACGACTGGATCGTGGCCAGCATCGTCGCCATGGGCTTCGTGAGCTTCGGCCTGTGGGTGCACCACATGTTCACGGTGGGCATCCCGCATCTGGCGCTGGTGTTCTTCTCGGCGGCCAGCATGCTGGTGGCGCTGCCCACGGCGGTGCAGTTCTTCGCGTGGATCGCCACCTTGTGGCACGGCCGACCGAAGTTCGAGCTGCCCATGCTGTGGCTGCTGGGCTTCCTGGTGGTGTTCGTGCTGGGCGGGCTGACGGGCGTGATGCTGGCGCTGGTGCCCTTCAACTGGCAGGCACATGACACGCACTTCGTGGTGGCGCATCTGCATTACGTGCTGGTGGGCGGCTTCGTGTTCCCGTTCATGGCGGGCATCTATTACTGGTACCCGCACATGTTCGGACGCCACACCTTCCCGCGCCTTGGGGCCTGGGCGTTCTGGCTGGTGTTCGGCGGCTTCAACCTCACGTTCTTCGTGATGCACCTCACGGGCCTGCTGGGCATGCCGCGGCGCATCGGCACGTACAGCGCAGGGCTGGGGTGGGAGTGGCTCAACCTGGTGTCCTCGATCGGCGGCTTCGTCATGTCGATCGGCTTCTTCCTGCTGCTGATCGACCTGCTGCTCAGCGCCTACCTGGGCCGGCGCGCCGTGCCCAATCCCTGGCATGCGCCCACGCTCGAATGGGCCATGCCCACGCCGCCGGCCTTCTACAACATCGCCAGCCAGCCGCGCGTGAAAAGCCGCGAGCCGCTGTGGCGCGATGACGGCCTGCCGGCGCAGATCGCCGCCGGGCGCGGGCTGCTGGGCCAGGCCGATGTTCATGAACAGCAGACCCTGGCCAGCGACCCCGCCACGGGCGAGCCCACGCACGTCATCCGCCTGCCGCGCCCCAGCGTGCTGCCGCTGGCCTGCGGCGTGGCCGTGGGCTCGGTGTTCATGTCCCTGCTGCTGGGGCTCTACTGGCTGGCGCCGGTGGGTGCGGCGGTGTCGCTGGTGCTGTTCTGGCGCTGGGCCTGGTCGATCGGCCTGCGGCACGATCCGTCGCCCATCGACGCGGGCGAGGGCCTGATGCTGCCCGTGCACGACGTGGCGCCCCGCGCGCCGGGCCGCGCCGGACTGATGTGGACGCTGGTGGCCGACGGCACGTTCTTCGTGTCCCTGCTGTTCGGCTATGCGTACCTGGGCACCATCGCACCCGGATGGCCGCCGCCGCAGTGGCTGCAGTCGGGCCTGTTGCTGCCCATTGCCGCTGCCGCCGCGCTGCTCGCCACCTGCGGCCTGTGCCGCGCCGCCCTGCGCGCCAACGCGCGTGGCGACGGTGCACGCCGCCAGGCCCTGCTGCTGGCCACGGTGGCATCGGCGCTGGCGGCCACCGCGCTGCTGCCCGCCAGCGTGCTGCCGGGCATGCCACCCCCCACGCAGCATGCCTATGGCGCCATCGTCGCCTTTGCGCTGGCCTATGGCGTCGTGCATGCGGCGCTGGGCGTGGTGTTCGCGGCCTATGCCTGGGCGCGCGGGCGCGCGGGTTTCCTGTCGGCCGCGCGCCGGGTGGAACTGGGCAACGCCGCGCTGTGGTGGGACTTCATGGCCGTCACCGGCCTGGTGCTGCTGCTGGCGCTGCACGTGCCGGCCGCGCTCGCGCGCTGACGGGAACGCCGGTCATGACACGCCCCTCCGCCGCTGCCGCTCCTGCCTCGCCCCGGCGCTGGCTCGCCTACCTCACGGGCGGACTGTGGATCTGGAGCGTCTGCTTTGTCGTGCTCTACGCGGGGCTGTCGCTGGGGTGCGAGGCGCGCTGGCATCAGCAATCGCTGTTCGGCGCGAGCCGGCTTGGCGTCGCCCTCGCGCTCGCCTGGGCGCTGCACCTCGTGCTGCTGGCCGCGCTGCTGCTGCACGTGCTGCGATGGCGCGGCCGGCCCACGTGGCTGGGCGGGCTGGGCAGCACGCTCACCGGCGTCGCCATCGTCGCCACGCTGTGGATCGGCTGGCCCGTGCTGGCGCTGCCGCCGTGCGATGGGCCCGAGTTGCGTGCCGCGCCCGCCCCCCTGCTCTTCACACCCGACACGAAAGGCGCCGCTCCATGATCGATGCCCTGCTTTCCCTGTGCACCACCACCGCCGGGCCCGCGCTGCCGCAGGGCTGGTGGCTCGCCTGGAGCCTGGCGCCGGCCACCGTGCTGCCGCTGCTCGCGCTCACCATGGTGTGCGTGCTGCCGCAGGGACGCCGGATGCGGCTGGCCGCGGGGGCGGCACGGCGATGGCGGCTGGCGGGCTGCGCCCTGCTCGCGCTGGCGCTGGTCTCCCCGCTGTGCCGGCTGTCGGCCACGCTGGCGTCGGCGCACATGGCGCAGCTGATGGTGCTGCTGGCGGGCACCGGCGCGCTGGCCTGGGGCTGGCGGCCGGCCTGGCCCTCGCATGCGGTGGTGCGCGGCGGCGACACCCTCGTCGCCGCCACCGTGTGCCACGGGGCCCTGCTGTGGTTGTGGCATGTACCGGCGGTGTACGAGGCCGTGCTGTCGCAGGCAGCCGTGCACGTCGGCGCCTATGCGGTGCTGCTGGCCTCGGCCGCGTGGTTCTGGATCGCGGTGATGCACGTCCATCCTGAGCGGCGCGGGACGGCGTTGATCGCGCTGCTGGCCACGCTGGCGCACACCGGCCTGCTGGGGGCGCTGCTCACCTTTGCGGGGACACCGCTCTACCCTGTCCAGGCTCCCGGCGCACGCGCCTGGGGCATGGAGCCGCTGGAGGATCAACAGCTGGCCGGCCTGCTGATGTGGGTGCCGGGCAGCCTGGCCTACCTGGGCACGGCCCTCGCGCTGGCGGTGGCGTGGTTCATGCCGGGGCGCCCGCGCCGCCATCTCATGGCAGCGGGTTGACGCGACGCCAAAGGGTGTGAAGGACGGCGGCTCGTCGACAGCCAGCGGCACGGCCCTAGTCGGCGACCGACGCCACTTGCCACAGAGCGAACAGCACCAGCACGACCGCGCTGGCCTGGTGGGTGCGCTGTTGCCAGCGCGCGTCGAAGCGGTGGCGCAGTCGCCCGACGGCGCTGCTGAGGAACAGCCACCACGCGGCCGAGCCCAGCAGCACACCCAGCACCAGTGTGGCGGGCTCGGCGATGGCGGAACGGCCAGCCATGGCGCCGAAGATGGCGATGAACGAGAGGATGGTTGCCGGATTGGACAGGGTCAGCACGAAGGTGCCCGCGAAATACCGCCACAGGCTGCCGCTGTCCGTCCCGCCCGGCGACGGCATCGGCGCCGCGCGCGCCCGCACGAGTTGCCATGCCATCCACAGCAGGAATGCCGAGCCTGCAATGACCATCGGCAGCCGTACTGCCACCAGCGCGCGGATCAGCCAACTGACGCCGAACGCACCCACGGCACCGTAGACGGCATCGGCCGCCGCTGCACCCAAGCCGGTGGCCAGACCCGCTCGCGGGCCGTACTGCAGGCTGCGCTGGATGGTGAGCACGCCGATCGGGCCAACTGGCGCGGCCACCGAGACACCGATGAGCAGCGAAGGCAGGAAGAGTTCGAACACTTGCATGGCCATGATCGTAGGCCGCTGCCCTGGTGGGGTGAACCCAGTTCTTACGGCAAAACCGGCCTTTACCCGTCAGATTTACGGAGAATGCCGCACATGACCGGAAACCTCCACACCGATGCCACCGCCTGGAAACTGCTCGAGGCCCTGCAGGCCGACGGGCGAGCACCGCTCAAGACACTGGCGGCTGCGGCGGGCCTGTCGGTGGCCGCCACAGCCGAGCGGCTCAAGCGTCTGCAGGAGGCGGGCGTGATCTGCGGCGTGCATGCCGAGCTGGACGCCGCGAAGCTGGGTCTGGGCATCCGGGCCATCATCGGCATCACCACCGCGCAACCGCACAAGCAGGCGCTGATCAAGGCGCTACGCGCGCGCAGCGAGGTGCTCGAATGCCATCACGTCACGGGCGCCGATTCTTACGTGATGAGCGTCGCCGTGGCAGACATGGGCGCGCTGGAATCGTTCCTGGGGGACATCAACCGTTGGGGCGAAACGCGCACCGCCATCGTCATGTCCACGCCCATTGCCCGCCGAGGGCTGCGCCGCCCGAAGGGCTGAGCGCGCAGCCCGCGCGCTGCCCCGGCGCGTGGCACGACAGGGGGCAGCGTGCAACCGCGCGTCAGACGTTCGTCACCGATACCGCACGCACGTTGAGGTAGGCCTCCACCGCTTCCGGGCCGCCTTCCGAGCCATAGCCCGAGTCCTTGACGCCGCCGAAGGGCAGTTCGGCCGAAGGCGTGGCGGGCTGGTTGATCCAGAGCATGCCCACTTCGACGCGGCGTGCCAGCAGGTCGGCGTTCTTCAGGCTCCTGGTGTACGCGTAGCCGGCCAGGCCGAACGGCAGGCGGTTGGCCTCGGCGATGGCTTCCTCGACCGTGTTGAACGGGCGGATGGCGGCCATGGGGCCGAAGGGCTCGTCGTTGAACACCTTGGCTTCGAGCGGCACGTCGGCCAGGATGGTGGGCTGCCAGAAGTTGCCTGCATCACCGATGCGCTCGCCGCCGGCCACCAGCGTGGCACCGCGCTCGACCGCGTCCTTGGTGAACTCGGCCATGGCCGTCAGGCGGCGCGGATTGGCCAGCGGGCCCATCTGCGTGCCGTCGGCCAGACCGTCGCCCACCTTGAGGCCCTGCGCCTGCTTGGCGAAGGCGGCGGCGAAATCCTTCGCGATGCTCTCGTGCACCAGGAAGCGCGTGGGCGAGATGCAGACCTGGCCCGCGTTGCGGAACTTGGCGGCGCCCGCGGCCTTGACGGCCAGCGCGATGTCGGCGTCTTCGCAGACGATCACCGGCGCGTGGCCGCCCAGTTCCATCGTCACGCGCTTCATGTGCTGGCCGGCCAGCGCGGCCAGCTGCTTGCCCACGGGCGTGGAGCCGGTGAAGGTGATCTTGCGGATGGTGGGATGCGGGATCAGGTAGCTGGAGATCTCGGCCGGGTTGCCGTAGACCAGGCCCAGCACGCCATTGGGAATGCCCGCGTCCTGGAAGGCCTGGATCAGCGCGGCCGGGCCGGCCGGGGTTTCCTCGGGCGCCTTGACCAGCATCGAGCAGCCAGCCGTGAGGGCCGCGGCCACCTTGCGCACCACCTGGTTGATGGGGAAGTTCCAGGGCGTGAAGGCGGCCACGGGGCCGACCGGGTCCTTGAGCACCATCTGGCGCACATGCAGGCCACCGCGCGAAGGCACGATGCGGCCGTAGATGCGGAAGCCCTCTTCGGCGAACCATTCGATGATGTCGGCGGCGGCCAGCGCCTCGCCCTTGCCTTCGGCCACGGGCTTGCCCTGCTCCTGCGTGATCAGGCGGCCGATGTCGCCGGCGCGCTCGCGCATCAGGGCGGCCGCCTTGCGCATGATCTTGCTGCGCTCGGCAGCGGTCATGTCACGCCAGGTCTCGAAGCCCTTCTGGGCGGCGGCCAGGGCCTTGTCGAGATCGACCTTCGAAGCGTGCGCCACGCGGCCGATTTCCTTGCCGGTGGCCGGGTTGAAGACGGCCAGCGTCTTGCCTTCGGCAGCGTCCTGCCATTGGCCGTCGATGAAGAGCTGGGTGTTGGGATAGGTCATGGGTGCATCCGGTAGTGAGAGGTCAGACGGGCTCGCCAGGGAAGGTGTGGTGTCTCCACGCGAACGTCGGACTTTACTACCGGACGCGAGGGCCCGCCGGGCGGCCCCACTGTCCGCACCCCACGAGGGGGGCGGGGGTCGTCAGCCCAGGCAGGCGCCGTCGGCCAGAAGCCGCGCGCGCAGTGCGGCCACGTCGGCCGTGCGGACGTCGAGGGCGCCCGCCTTCGCGCGCGCCAGTTGCGCTGCCGCCGTGCCGGCCGCCTGGCCCACGGCCATGGAGATCGTCATCACGCGGATGGCCGCCAGCGCCTTGTGCGTGGCCGACACGCCCCGGCCCACGGCCAGCGCGTTGTCCAGCCCCCGCGGCACCAGGCTGCGCCAGGGGATCTGGTAGGCATGGTCGTCGCCGAGCGCCTGGTAGATCAGGCCGCCACCCTGGGCCGGGTGGATGTCGATCGGATAGGCGCCTGCCGCGATGGCGTCGTCGAAGGCCACGGGTTGCAGCAGTTCCTCGGCCGTGAGGATGTGGTCGCCGGCCACGCGGCGCGTCTCGCGCACGCCCACCTGGGTGCCGAAGGCGCGCAACTGGCCGCGCTCGCAACCGGGCACGGCGTCACGCAGGAACTGCGCGGCGCTCCAGGCCTGGCGGCGGCCTTCCATCTCGGCGCGCGAGAGCGCCAGCGCATCGGTGGCGTCCACGGCCAGCCGCGTGATGTTGAACCAGCCGTCGTCGGAATACGGGTCCCGGCTGGCGTGCAGCGCGGCGCGCGCCAGCCGCCCTTCGGCGAAGCCACGCGCGGCGAGCGCCGCCGTTTCCTCGGCCGTCACGGCGTCGAAGCGTTCGAAGTCGATCGGGCCGAAGCGGAACATCATGGTCGCCGGCTGCAGCGCCTCGCCTTCGGCCAGCGACAGGAACTCGGCGCCCGCGCGTTGCAACGCGTCGATGTCGCCCGAGGCATCGATCAGCAGGCGCGACTCGATACGCGCCACGCCGCCCTTGACCAGCACGTCGACCGAGGTGATCTGGCGCCCCTGGCGGTGCACGGCCAGCAGGCTGGCATGCAGCAGCGGCTGCACGCCGGCGCCCTGCACCATCTCGTCGAGCACGAGCTTGAGGGCCTCGGGCGCGTATTCCACACGGTCCATCACGTGGCCGGTGGACATGACGAAGGTCTGGTGCGCGCCGGCCGCGTCGCGCGCGCGCAGCCGCGCCACCACTTCATCGGCCAGGCCGGCCACCACGCGGCGGCCAGCCGCCGTCTGCCAGCTGTTGAACTGCGCCACCGCGCCGGCGGTGGCGTTGCCGCCGAGGAAGCCGTACCGCTCGACCAGGATCACCGAGGCACCGCCGCGCGCGGCCGCCACTGCCGCCATGGCACCGGCCACGCCGCCGCCGCAGACCAGCACGTCGGCCGACAGGTGCGCCACCAGGGGAAGATGACCGCCGGGGCCCTCGGCGATGGCGGCGGGCGTCACGCGCGTGTCCAAGTCGTTCAGCCTTCGAGCTTGATGCCGCGTGTCTTGATGACTTCGCGCCAGCGCGTGTCTTCCTCGCGCAGGTACTTCAGCGTGGCGTCACGGCCCATGCCGGTGAACGGCGCCACGCCGATGCCGGCGAAGCGTTGCTTCACGGCGTCGTTGCCCAGCGCGGCCTGCAGTTGGCGCTCCAGGCGTGCCTGCGCCTCGGGCGGCAGGCCCTTGGGAGCCAGCAGCGCGGCCCAGCCCAGCACCTGCAGCGCCGGGTAGCCCAGCGACGCCAGCGTGGCCACGCCCGGCAGCTCGGGCGCTGGCTGCGCCGACGACACGGCCAGCGCGCGCAGCGCACCGGAGCGCACGTGAACCAGTACGCTGGGCAGGTTGAGGAAGCCCAGCGACACGCGGCCACCGATGAGGTCGGGCATCAGCGCGCTCTCGCCCTTGTAGGGCACGTTGACCAGGCTGGTGCCCGTCTGCAGCGAGAACAGTTCGGCCGTCAGGTGGGCCAGCGTGCCGTTGCCGCTGTTGCCCGCGCTCAACTGGCCGGGCTGCGCCTTGGCAGCCGCCACCACGTCGGCCAGGCTGCGCAGCGGCGAGTTGCCAGGCACCACCAGCACCAGCGGCTGCGACGACACCATGCCCACCGGGTCGAAGTCGCGGAACACGTCGTAGGTGATGGCCGGATTGAGGATCGGGCCGATGACCATGCTGTTGCTGCCCATCAGCAGCGTGTGCTGGTCGCGCGCGGCGGCGGCGGCCTGCACGCCGATGGCGCTGCCGGCGCCCGGGCGGTTCTCGACGATGAAGCTCTGGCCCAGCGGTGGGCCCATCACCTCGCCCAGCACGCGGGCCGAGCTGTCGGCGCCGCCACCGGGAGCGAAGGGAACGATGATGCGCACGGCTTTCGACGGCCAGGCGTCGGCCGCGTGCGCCGTGCTGGCGAAGCCGCCCGTGAAGCCGCCGGCCAGGGCGGCGGCCACGGCGCCCAGGGCGCCACGGCGGGTGATGCGAGAAGTGCCGGAAGTGGCGCGCAGGCAGGCGTGCGCGGGAATGCGGGGGTTGCTCATGTCGGTCTCCATGTCTGACGTGCAATGCCGGGCACGGGCGGATGGGCGCTCCGCGGCCTCGGACGGTCGGGGGCGATCGTAGGCATGCGTCCCGCGCACCTCAAATACCAAGGCTTTCGACAGGTATAACACCCGGTTATCCATAACGCGTCAGGATACCGGGATGAACCTGCGACAGATCGAAGTGTTCCGTGCCGTGATGGTGGCCGGCTCGGTGACCCGCGCGGCCGAGCTGCTGCACGTCTCGCAGCCGGGCATCAGCCGCATGCTGGGCCACATCGAGTTGCAACTGGGCATCACGCTGTTCGAGCGCTCGCGCAACCGCCTGCGCCCCACGCCCGAGGCCGAAGCGCTGTACGCCGAGGTGGAGCAGGTCTATCGCGGCGTCGGCCGGATCGCCGAGCGCGCAGCCGAGCTCAAGGAGGGCACGCACCTGGCACTGCGCGTGCTGGCCAGCCCCAGCACGGGGCTGGAGGCGGTGCCGCGGGCACTGGCCCGTCTGGCCGCCGCCATGCCCGCCGTCAGCGTGCATTTCGAGGTGCAGCCGGCACGCGAGATGATCCAGCAGTTGCTGCACCGCGAATGCGACGTGGCCATCTCCACGCTGCCCATCGACCATCCGCTGCTGGCCTCCAGCCTGATCGGCCGCTGGACGCTGGCCGCCGTGTTGCCCACCCGCCATGCACTCGCCGCGCGCCGCAGCCTGCGGCCGGCCGAACTGCTGGGCCAGTCGCTCGTGGGTTTCAGCGCCGATACGCCGCAGGGCCGCGCCATCGCCGAATGGAGCGCGCAGGCGGGCCACGTGCCGCACACGCGTCTCACCGTGCGTTCCGGCCAAGCCGCGTGCGCGCTGGTGGCCGCCAGCGGCAGCGACATCGCCGTGGTGGACAACCTGACCGCACGCGCGGCCGGGGCCACCGGGCTGGTGGTGCGACCCATTGCACGGGCGCCGTCGTTCGACATCGCAGCCGTCACGCATGCGGGCTTCGCGCCCTCTGCGGCGGCCACGCGCTTCGTGGCGCTGGCGCGGCAGGCGCTCAAGGCCCCGCGCGCCTGAAGGCCCGCGCGCGTGCTCAGACCCAGGCGCGCCAGCCCATCCACAGCGCCATCGCCACCATCATCAGGTTCTCGGTGAGCGAGACGAAGCCCAGCGGCACGCTGCTGCCGCCGCCCACGCAGGCGCAGCGCAGATCGCGCCGCTCCAGATAAACGGCCTTGATGACCGACACCGCGCCGATGGAGCCGATGAATAGCGCCACGGGCACCGACAGCCACGGCAGCGCGCCCGCCAGCATGAGCACGCCGGCCAGCGCCTCGGCGAACGGATACACCCAGGCATACCGCACGACCCGGCGCGCCAGCAGGTCATAACCGAGGAAGCCGTTGGCGAAGCCTTCCAGATCGCGCAGCTTGAGCAACGCCAGCAGGCACATGGCGAAGGCCACGAACCATTCGATCGCGCGCAGGGGCGCCACGGCGTCGCGCGCGGCCCAGGCGGTGGCCAGCGCCAGCAGCGCCGCCATGGCGAACACGGCGATCACGGGCGTATAGCTGGTGGCCTTCGGATCGGGCACGGGCCGGCCGAGGTGGCGGCGCAGGTCGTCAAAACCGCCGATGCGCTGGCTGCCGATGAAAGTCTGCGGCGTGGTCTCGACGCCCTCCTTGGCCTTGAAGGCATCGACCTCGCCGCGCGTGGCGAGCACGCGGTCATCGACCGTGAAGCCCTCGCGGCGCAGCAGATCAAGCGAGCGCAGGCCGAACGGGCATAGATGCTCTGGCGTGGCCATGCGGTAGAGCGTGGCGTGGCGGGGCCGCGATGGGTCGGGCGAGTTCATGCGATGCGGGCTCCTGTGGCAAGCCGCGCGGCCGCGGGCTCGGCCCCCAGCTTGCCGCACGACCCCCATGCGGTCTGTAGGAAGGTATGCCGTCGGGGCGCGCCGCACACGCTGGACAAAGTGGCGGCCGAACTGTTCGGCGGCATCGACTTTGCCGGTGCGTCGTTCTGGGCTGGCCTGCAGCCCATGACGCCGGGGCCATCCACCACGACGACCTGGGCATCGCGCGCTATGCGTACAGCCTGTTCTGACCCCGTCCAGGAGAACGTGCGGATTCCACGACGGATCATTAACAACCATTGCCCGTCTGATAACAATCATTGCCGGTGGCATTAACAAATGTTGCCGACGACGGCGAGAGCGTGGGTCGTTTTGACAATTCCCTTCATCGCAACGCACACGACGTGCAAGGCAGCAATAAAAGGGGATCGTCACCATGAACGGCAACCACGCAACCAGCCGCGAGGCCACCACGGACAAGGGCTTCGGCCTGAACCATCTGGCCGTCGCGGTGCTGCTGGCACTCGGCTTGCTGCCGGCCGCGCACGCGCAACTGGCGCTGGGCTCGGGCCTGGCCATCGGCCTCAATGGCGCGATCGCGCTGTCGGGCCTGCTCAACCCGGCCGCTTCGGCCTCGGGTGCGGGCGCGGTGGCCATCGGTACCAATGCGCTGTCCAGCGGCACCAACTCGATCGTGCTGGGCATCAACTCGACCGACGGCGGCCTGGCCAACGTGCTGTCCATCGGCTCGGTGGGCAACACGCGTCGCCTCATCAACCTGTCGGCCGGCACCCTCGCCGCCGATTCGACCGACGCGGTCAACGGCAGCCAGCTCTACATCACCAACCAGGGCCAGCTCTCGCTGGGCAATGCCACGGCGGTCGCCCTGGGCGGCGGCGCAGCCTACAGCCTGGCGGCCGGCGTGAGTGTGCCGACCTACGCGATCCTGGGCACGGCACGCACCGGCGTGGGCGGCGCCTTCTCGGCGGTGGATACCGCGCTGGCGGGCCTGACCACCAGCGTGAGCACACAAGGCGCCACGTTGGCCAGCCACACGACGCAGATCAATGCAACGGCCGCCGGCCTGGTGACCGCCAACGCCAACATCACCGCGAACACCAATGCGCTGGCCACCCAGGCCACGCAGATCACCGCCAACACCAACGGCCTGGCGACGGCCAATGCCGCCATCTCGGCCAACGCCGCCAACCTGGTGACGGCCAACGCCACCATCGCTGCCAACACCAGCGCGCTGACCACGCAGGCCACGCAGATCGCCGCCAATGCCAGCAGCCTGACGACGGCCAACGCCGCCATCACCGCCAACGCCGCCGGCCTGGCCACCGCCAACGCGACGCTGACCACGCAAGGCAACACGCTGATCGCCCAGGGCGCCCAGCTGGCCAGCAACGCCACCACGCTCACGCTGAACGCCAACGCCATCGCCGCCAACACCGCCAGCCTCAACGCGCAGGCCGGTCTGATCAGCGGCAACGCCAACGACATCGCCACGGCCAACGCCAACCTGTCGCTGCTGGGCGGCACGGTCGGCGCACAAGGCACGCTGCTGGTGACACAGGGCAACCTGATCGCCGCCAACACCGCCGGCCTCAGCGCACAGGCCAGCCTGATCAACGCAGCCAACGCCAACATCACCGCCAACACCAGCGCCCTGGCCGCGCAAGGCACGACGCTGGGCAACCTGGGCGCGCAGATCACGCTCAACACCAACGCCATCGCCGGCGCTGCCGCCAGCATCACGGCCCAGGGCGCGCTGATCGACACGGCCAACACCAACATCGCGGCCAACGCCAGCGCCATCGCCTTGCAGGGCACCACGCTGGCCGGCCTGAGCACGCAGGTGGGCAACAACACCGCCAGCCTCAACGCCCAGGCAGCGCTGATCGGCAACAACGCCACCGGCCTGACCAGCCTCGGCAACACCGTGACGGCCCAGGCCGGTCTGATCACGGCCAACGCCAACGAACTGGCGCTGGCCAAGGCGCGCATCGACGCCAATACCGCCAGCATCAACGCGCAGGCGTCGCTGTTGTCCAACCTGGGCGCGCCCAGCGCCAACAACGTGCAGTACGACGATCTGGCCCAGACCACGCTGACCTTCGGTGGCGTGGGTGGCACGACGCTGAACAACGTCGCCGCCGGCAGCGTGACCGCCGGCAGCATGCAGGCCGTCAACGGCGGCCAGCTGTTCCTCACGAACCAGCAGGTCGCCGCGCAAGGCGCCACGCTGACCACGCAGGCCGGCCTGATCGCCACCAACACCACCGACATCGCCAACCTCGCGACGCAGATCAATGCCGCTGGCGCCGGGCTGGTGCAACAGGCGGCCCTGGGCGCCGACCTGACGGTGGGCGCGCTCACCGACGGCGCAGCCGTCAACTTCACCGGCACCGCCGGTGCGCGCAAGCTGACGGGCGTCGCCTCGGGCGAGCTGAGCGCCGGCAGCCAGCAGGCCGTCAACGGCGGCCAGCTGTACCTGACGAACCAGCAAGTGGCCGCCAACACGTCGGCACTGACCGCCCAGGCTTCGCTGATCTCGGGCCACACCACCGACATTGCCAACGCCAGCGCAGCCATCGCCGCCAACACCTCGCTGCTCAACAGCCAGTCGGCGCAGATCACGTTGCAAGGTACGACGCTGTCCAGCCTGGACGCCGCTGCCGTCAAGTACGACAGCGCCGGCAAGACGTCGGTCACCTTCGGCGGCCTCGGCGGCACGCTGCTGGACAACGTGGCCGCGGGCAGCGTGACGGCCGGCAGCCTTCAGGCCGTCAACGGCGGCCAGCTCTACCTCACGAACCAGGCCGTGGCCGCCAACACGGCGCAGACCGCCACCAACACCACCAACATTGCCAGCCTGGCGCTGCAGGTCAACGCCGCCGGCGCCAACCTGGTGCGCCAGGCGAATGCGGGCGCCGACCTGACGGTGGGCGCGCTCACCGACGGCGCGGCCGTCAACTTCACCGGCACCGCCGGTGCACGCAAGCTGACGGGCGTGGCCCCGGGCGACGTGAGCGCGGCCAGCCAGCAGGCCGTCAACGGCAGCCAGCTGTTCCAGACCAACCAGCAGGTGGCCTCTCACACGTCCACGCTGGCCGCGCAAGGCACGGCCATCGCCGCGAACGCGCAAAGCCTCGGCGCACAGGGTCAGGCCCTGGGCGCCCTCGACAACATCGCACTCAAGTACGACACCAGCCTGCGCAGCATGGTGACCCTGGGTGGCGCGGGCGGCACGGTGCTGGCCAACGTCGCCGCCGGCAACGTCGCCGCCGGCAGCCAGCAGGCCGTCAACGGCGGCCAGCTGTATGCGGTGCAGCAGCAGGTGAACGCCAATACGGCGAGCATCGCCGCACTGGGCAGCGGCCAGGCCGCCAACGCCGGCGTGCAGTCGAACAACGTGGCCGGTGCGGCTGCGCCCACCGCCACCGGCGACAACGCCACGGCTGTCGGCTTCGGCGCCACGGCTGCCGGCACCGGCAGCCTGGCGCTGGGCAACGGCGCGAGCAGCAACGGCAACAACTCCGTGGCTCTGGGTCAGGGCTCCAGCGACGACGGCGTGTCCAACGTGGTTTCGGTCGGCACCACCAGCCAGCGTCGCCGTGTCGTCAACCTGGCCGACGGCGTGACAGACAGCGACGCCGCCACCACCGGCCAGCTGCGCCGCCTGAGCGAGCGCGCCGTGCAGTACGACACCAACGCCGACAGCTCGATCAACTACGGCAGCGTGAGCTTCGGCACGTCGTCTGCCACCCCGGTGCTGCTGCGCAACGTGGGCGCCGGCATCGCCGTCACCGATGCCGTCAACGTCGGCCAGCTGCAGTCGCTGATCGCCAGCATCGGCGGCGGCTCGCAGATCCTGGGCAACGGCACGGTGGCCGGCCCTTCTTTCAGCATCAACGAAGTGGGCAACGACAACAGCGTCGTGCTGCAGTCCTTCGCCTCCATGTCGGATGCCTTCGCCAGCATCAGCCGCTCGCTCGGCCGCCTGGCCGTCAATGGCGGCAGCGGTGGCAGCAGCGGTGCCGCCACCATCAACTACTGGACCGTGAACCAGGTGATGGACGACCCGACGGACGGCAAGTACCTGCACGTGAACTCGGACAACCCGGACTCCAACGCCGCCGGCAACGACAGCACGGCCATCGGCCCGATGGCGCAATCGCTGGGCGAGCGCTCCATCGCCATCGGCCACGACGCGCAGGCCCTGACCGACAGCGCCGTGGCCATCGGTGACAGCGCCCGCGCCGGCAACGGCCGCGCCGTGTCCATCGGCCAGGGCAACATCGCCATGGGCAACGGCGCGGTCGCCATCGGTGATCCGAACGTTGCCACCGGCACCGGTGCCGTCGCCCTGGGCGCCGACAACACCGCCACCGGCAATGGCGCCGTAGCGCTGGGTAACCAGAGCTCGGCCCTGGGTACCGGCGCTTTCGCGGTCGGAAACCTGGCCAACGCCAACAGCAACGGCGCCATCGCGCTGGGCAACTCGGCCCAGGCGACGGTGGACAACGCCGTTGCCCTCGGCGCCGGCTCGGTGGCCTCGCGTGCAGGCATGAACGGTGCGGCAGAAGCGGTCTCGGGCGTGGCTGTGGCATCGACACAGGGCGCAGTCTCGGTGGGTTCGGCCGGCAACGAACGCCAGATCACCAATGTGGCCGGTGGCACGCAGGACACCGATGCGGTCAACCTGCGCCAGCTGCGCGCCGCGCAAGCCAGCGCCGTGCAGGAAGCCTCGGCCGTCCTCGACGGCAAGATCAACCAGATCGCGCAGGGCGTGCAGCGCGTCGAGCGCAACGCCAGCGCCGGTACCGCCGCCGCCATGGCCATGGCGGCCATGCCGCAATCCACCGTTCCGGGCCGCGGCATGTTGTCCGCCGGCACCGGTGGCTACGGCGGCCAGGTCGCCATCGCCATCGGCGCCTCCATGCTCTCGCAAAGCGGCCGCTGGATCGGCAAGCTCAATGCCAGCGCCAACTCGCAAGGCCGTGTGGGCGTGAGCGTGGGTGCAGGCTTTCAGTGGTGAAGCCCCTGGGACGGTCCATGAACACCGGCAGGAAGGCCGACTCCACCCGCCCTGCATCAGGTCGATCAGCGCAGGCGAGTCGCCCTTGCAGGCCACGTGCTGCAGTTGCAATCCGGCCACGCCGCCAACGGAGTGATCGCCGTCCACCCTGAGCCGGCCGACTTCGAACGCCGACAGCTCCCTCGCCCTTTTTAGGCATGTTGCTCCCTACCGGCCATCCCACCGGCCAAAACAAAAGAACTGTCTTGGCTGCTTGTGGTGGCTTATGGCGCGGGAGTTTAGGGGCGCCCCAATGAAAAACGCGCCTTGCGGCGCGTTTTGATACCTGTTGACCACCAGGGGTGGCGGAAACGGAGGGATTCGAACCCTCGATGCGGCTCTACACCGCATACTCCCTTAGCAGGGGAGCACCTTCGGCCTCTCGGTCACGTTTCCTGGAAGGCGTGATTATGCCTGAGCCTGATCGAGGTCGAAAGCCTTGTGCAGCGCGCGCACGGCCAGCTCCATGTATTTCTCGTCGATCACGACCGAGGTCTTGATCTCCGACGTCGAAATCATCTGGATGTTGATGCCCTCTTCCGACAGCGAACGGAACATCTTGGCCGCGATGCCGACGTGGCTGCGCATGCCGATGCCGACGATGCTCACCTTGCAGATCTTGGTGTCGCCTTCGATCTCGGTGGCACCCAGGCTGGGCAGGACCTTGTCCTTGAGCAGGTCGACCGTGCGGGCGTAGTCGTTGCGATGCACGGTGAAGCTGAAGTCGGTCTTGCCGTCCTTGCTGATGTTCTGGATGATCACGTCGACTTCGATGTTGGCGTCGGCCACGGCACCGAGGATGTGATATGCGATGCCCGGCTTGTCGGGCACGCCCAGCACGGAGATCTTCGCTTCGTCGCGGTTGAACGCGATGCCGGATACGACGGCCTGTTCCATTTTTTCGTCTTCCTCGAAAGTGATGAGCGTGCCGGACTTCGCCTCTTCGTCGAGGTCGATGTCCCACGGCGTGAAGCTGGACAGCACGCGCAGCGGCACCTTGTACTTGCCGGCGAATTCCACCGAGCGGATCTGCAGCACCTTGGAGCCCAGCGATGCCATCTCCAGCATTTCCTCGAAGCTCACGGTGGCCAGGCGGCGGGCCTCGGGCACGACGCGCGGATCGGTCGTGTACACGCCGTCCACATCGGTATAGATGAGGCACTCGTCGGCCTTCATCGCGGCCGCCACGGCCACGGCCGACGTGTCGCTGCCGCCACGGCCCAGCGTGGTGATGTGGCCGGCTTCATCGATGCCCTGGAAGCCGGTGATGATGACCACGCGGCCGGCGGCCAGGTCGGCGCGCACGCGCTTGTCGTCGATGCTCTCGATGCGTGCCTTGGTGTAGGCGCTGTTGGTCTTGATGGGCACCTGCCAGCCGGCGTAGCTCACCGACTCCATGCCCTCGCCCTGAAGCGCAATGGCCAGCAGGGCCGACGAGGCCTGCTCGCCGGTGGCGGCCAGCATGTCGAGTTCGCGCCCGTAGGCGCTGCTCGTCCTGGAGGGCGCGAGCTCCTTGGCGAGGCCGAGCAGGCGGTTGGTTTCGCCGCTCATGGCGCTGGGCACGACCACCATCTGGTGGCCGGCGCGAGCCCACTTGGCGACGCGTTTGGCGACATTGCGGATGCGCTCGGTCGAGCCCATCGACGTGCCGCCGTACTTGTGAACGATCAAAGCCATTGGAGAGAGGGAAGAGTCAGGGAAAACCGTGCGCCTGGTCCCTTGCGGCAGCGGGCCTGGAGGCCGCGCCGGGGTGGCGCCCTGCCCTGGGACTAGTCCCGGGGCAAAACCGCGGGATTGTACCAAGCCAGGCTCTCGCCCTCCCGCACCACGAAGCCCTCGCCCACCTTGAGATGCAGCCGGTGCCCCCGCGTTGTGCAAGCAGCCAGCTGGCGCTGCAACTCGTCGAGCTGGGCCGTGCTGGCAGCCGCACCATGCCGCTGCGCCAGCCAGCGTCGAAGCGCATTGGCCTGGCGCGATGGCGACAGCGCGCGCAGGCCGGCGATGACCGGCGGCTCGCCCAGCGCACGCAGGTCGTCGTCGGCGATGTCCTGCAGCAGTGCCTGAGCCTGCGCCGCATGGCGGGCGCTGCGCGCGAAAGTCTCGCGGAATCGGGGGAAGGCCTGCTGCAGCGATGGCAGTATCTGTGCGCGGATGCGGTTGCGCGTGTAGGCAGGATCGGCGTTGGTGGCGTCTTCGATCCAGCCGATGCCTGCCGCGACCATCGATGCACGGATATCGTCGGCGGCCAGTGGCAGCAGCGGCCGTGCGAAGCGCACGCCGTGGCGCTCGAAACTCTCGCCCATGCCCGCCAGGCCTGGCAGCCCCGCACCGCGCGAGAGGGCCAGCAGGAGCGTTTCGGCCTGATCGTCGGCATGCTGACCCAGCAGAACGGTCGAGACGCCCGCGCCGACTGCCAGATCGGCCAACGCGCGGTAGCGGGCACGCCGCGCGGCGGCCTCAGGGCTTTCGCCCGGTGCATGGCGGGCGTCGACGCAAGCCACATGCAACGGCACGCCCAGCGCAGCACAGAAGGCGTCGGCATGTTGCTCGAAATCGCCTGCGGCAGCCTGCAGACCGTGGTTGACGTGAAGTGCCACCACCTGCGACGGCCAACAGGCACAGGCGGCAGAAAGCAGCGCAGTGGAATCGGCACCGCCGCTGTAAGCGATGCCCAGGGGGAAGGCTGCGTCCTCGGGCCGGCGTTGCCGCCAATCCAGCAGGGCGGCCCGCACGCCAGCGAGGGCCGCGCCGGGCCTACTTGCTGTCGGCCTTGGTGTCGGTGAAGCGGCCATAGCTCTGAAGCCGCTCGTAGCGGCGGTCGAGCAACTCGCGCGTCTTGAGATCGGCCACCTGGCGCCAGGCATCGCCCAAAGCCCGCTTGAGGAAAGCAGCCATCTGCTTGTGGTCGCGATGACCGCCACCCACGGGTTCGTTGACGATCTTGTCGACCAGGCCCAGTGCCTTGAGGCGGTGCGCCGTGATGCCCAGCGCCTCGGCCGCATCCTGCGCGCGCTCGCTGGTCTTCCAGAGGATGGAGGCGCAGCCTTCGGGGCTGATGACGGAGTAGATCGAGTACTGCAGCATCAGCACCTGATCGCCCACGCTGATCGCCAGCGCGCCGCCCGAACCCCCTTCACCGATGATGGTGGTGATGATGGGCACCTCGAGCTGCGCCATCTCGAAGATGTTGCGGCCGATGGCTTCGGATTGCCCGCGTTCCTCGGCGTCGATGCCGGGATAGGCGCCGGGCGTGTCGACGAACGTGAAGACCGGCAGCTTGAACTTCTCGGCCGTCTTCATCAGGCGCAGCGCCTTGCGGTAGCCCTCGGGTTTGCTCATGCCGAAGTTGCGCATGCCGCGCTCTTTCGTGTCACGGCCCTTCTGGTGTCCGATGACCATGCAGGCATGGCCGTTGAAGCGGGCCAGGCCGCCGACGATCGACAGATCGTCGGAGAAATGGCGGTCGCCGTGCATCTCGACGAAATCGGTGAAGATCTCGTTCACGTAGTCGAGCGTGTAGGGGCGCTCGGGATGGCGTGCGATCTTGGTGATCTGCCAGGGCGACAGATCGCTGTAGATGTCCTTGGTGAGCTGCTGGCTTTTCTTGGCCAGCTGGTCGATTTCTTCGGAAATGTCGACTGCGGACTCGTTCTGCACGTAGCGCAGTTCTTCGATCTTGGATTCGAGTTCGGCGATCGGTTGCTCGAAATCGAGGAATGTTCTCTTGGCCAACGACTTTCTCCTGTTTTTACGGTGCCGGACGCCTTCGCGGCGGGCCCGGGCACACCCGGATCTTGGGGCTGCTCAATAAGCTACGGGCAGCGGGTCGAGGGAGCGCCAAATATACCAAGTGGCCACGCTGCTGTAGGGCTGCCAGGCCTGCGCCACTTCGCGCGCGTCGCTGCGGCTCACAGGCTCGCCCGAGAAGTAGCTCTGGCTGATGCCGGTGATCAGCCCGACGTCGTCCAGCGGCAGCACATTGGGGCGCATGAGGTAGAAGATGAGGAACATCTCGGCCGTCCAGCGGCCGATGCCGCGGATGGCGACCAGCTCGGCGATGATGGCCTCGTCGTCCATGCCGTCCCACTGCGCGACGTGGATGGCGCCGCTGTCGAAGTGCAGCGCCAGATCCACGAGGTACTCCACCTTGCGCGCCGACAGCCCGGCCGCGCGCATGTCATCGACCTTAAGCTTGAGGACGGCCGAGGGCGTGAGGCGGCGCGGCAGTTCGATGAAGCGGTCCCACACCGTCTGCGCGGCCTTCACCGAGATCTGCTGGCCCACGATGCTGCGTGCCAGCGTGGTGAAGGCGTCGCCGCGCGATTGCAGGCAAGCATCGCCGAACTGCGGGATCAGGCGCTTCATCACCCGATCCTTCTTCATCAGATGGCGGCAGGCCTCCTCCCAATAAGGGGGCACCATGGCGCGGACAGCGGGTTCTTTCGCCATCAGCCACGCTCCCAGGTCGTGCCCGTGGGCGAATCCTTGAGCACGATGCCCTGCGCGGCGAGCTCGTCGCGGATGCGGTCGGCGCCGGCGAAGTCACGCGAGCGTTTGGCCTCGGCTCGCTGCTCGATCTTCTGCCGGATCGCTGTCTCGTCCACATCGCCGCCACCTTGCAGGAAGGCTTTCGGGTCGCCTTGCAGCAGCCCCAGGCAGCCCCCCAGCGCACGCAGCAGCGCGGCCAGCTCGGCCGAGCGCGAGCGGTTGACCTCGCCGGCCAGATCGAACAGCACGGCCACGGCCTCGGGCGTGCCGAAGTCCTCGTTCATGGCTGTCTGGAAGCGTGCAGCATGCGGCTGACTCCAGTCGATGGCGATGGCCGGCGCGGGGCGCACGCTGTCGAGCGCGGTGTACAGGCGCTTGAGCGAAGCACGCGCGTCGTTGAGGTGCACGTCGCTGTAGTTGAGCGGGCTGCGGTAGTGCGCGCGCACGACGAAGAAGCGGACGGTCTCGGCGTCGAACACCTTCAGCACGTCGCGGATCGTGAAGAAGTTGCCCAGGCTCTTGGACATCTTCTCGTTGTCGACATTGATGAAGCCGTTGTGCATCCACGTTCGCGCGAACGTTCGCCCGCTGGCGCCCTCGCTCTGCGCGATCTCGTTCTCGTGGTGCGGGAACTGCAGGTCGGCACCGCCGCCATGGATGTCGAAGCTCTCGCCCAGCAACTCGCAGCCCATGGCCGAGCACTCGATGTGCCAGCCGGGGCGGCCGGGGCCGAAGTCGCTGCGCCACTTGACCTCGTCGGGTTCGCTCTCCTTGGCGCTCTTCCAGAGCACGAAGTCGAGCGGGTCTTCCTTGCCATCGAGAACGGCCACGCGCTCACCGGCATGCAACTCGTCGAGCGACTTGCCCGAAAGCTTGCCGTAGCCGGCGAATTTGCGCACTGCGAAATTCACATCGCCACCCGGCGCGCGATAGGCCAGTCCCTTCTGCTCCAGCGTCGCGATCATGCGCAGCATCTGCGGCACGAACTCGGTGGCGCGCGGCTCATGCGTGGGTCGCTCGACGCCCAGCGCGTCGGCGTCCTGATGCAGCGCGTGCACCATACGCGTGGTGAGCGAACGGATGCTCTCGCCGTTCTCGACCGCGCGACGGATGATCTTGTCGTCGATGTCGGTGACGTTGCGCACGTAGGTGACGCGCAAGCCGCTGGCGCGCAGCCAGCGCTGGACCACGTCGAAGGCGATCATCGAGCGCGCATGGCCCAGGTGGCAGTAGTCGTACACCGTCATGCCGCAGACGTACATGCGGACGTGGCCGGGTTCGAGGGGCGCAAAGGCTTCCAGCTCACGCGACAGCGTGTTGTAGATGCGCAAGGTCATGAAATGGGGAGTCGTCGGATGGGAGCGGGACGCCAAGCAGTGCTCAGATACTTCGCCCGGATCGATGATTGCCAAGGGTGGAAAGCGGGCTTTTTCCGACGGTGGCCCAGCCACCCCTCGGCTACAATCGCCCGCAGTATAAAGCCCTGCGTTCGGGCTTGCCACCGCGCCCCGGCGCGCCCTTCGCCACGGCACCAGAGGCCATCATGATGCACGCGAGCACCACCCTCTCCTTCCGCCCCCGCCTGATTCCGGGCCTGGCCGCCACCGCTGTCCTCACGTTCGTGCTGACCCTGTCGGCCGGCGCCGCGCGCGCCGACGACTACGGCGATGTGAACCAGCTGCTCAAGACCGGCAAGTACTCCGAAGCCCTGAGCAAGGCCGACCTGTATCTGGCGAACAAGCCCCGCGATCCGCAGATGCGCTTCCTCAAGGGCGTGATCCTCACCGACCTGGGCCGCCCGGCCGACGCCACCGCAGTGCTTCTGGCGCTCACGCAGGAATATCCCGAACTGCCCGAGCCCCACAACAACCTCGCGGCGCTCTACGCCCAGCAGGGCCAGTACGACAAGGCACGCGGCTCGCTCGAAATGGCCGTGCGCCTCAACCCCGGCTACGCCATTGCGCACGAGAACCTCGGCGACGTCTACGCACGGCTGGCCGGCCAGTCGTATGCGCGTGCGCTGCAACTCGATGGCGCCAGCACCAGCGCCAACACCAAGCTCACGCAGGTGCGCGCGATGCTCTCGCCGCCTGCGGCTGCCACACGCCGCTGACTCCAGGCCGGCCTGGCTGGCCCTCGACCCAGGCCGTTTCCGACGACGGCGGCCATCCGTTCCACCCGCACAGAAGGCATCTTCCATGACTTCACGCTTTTCCTTCCCTGCCCTGCCGTTGCGCCGCCGCTGGCTCGCCGGCATCGCCCTGGCTTGCGCGCTGCCCACCTTCGCCACAGCGCAGACGGCGGCCACGCCTCCGCGCGTCAAGTTCGCCACCACGGCGGGCGACATCGTGGTCGAGGTTTACCCGGACAAGGCGCCCAAGACAGTGGCCAATTTCCTGCAGTACGTGAACGACAAGCACTACGACGGCACGGTGTTCCATCGCGTCATCGACAACTTCATGGTGCAAGGTGGCGGCTACGACACCAAGTACGCCGAACGCAAGACGCGCCCGCCCGTCGCGCACGAAGGCCGCGAAGCCCTCGCTGGCGGCCTGCGCAACGAGGTCGGCACGCTGGCCATGGCCCGCACCAATGATCCGCAATCGGCCACCGCGCAGTTCTTCATCAACGTGAAGGACAACGCCTTCCTCGATGCGACGCCCATCCCTCCCGGCGATCCGGTGCCGCGCTTCGAATACCAGGGCCGCGTCTACACCAATGTGAAGCGCGCCGACCTGCTGGCGTCGCCCCAGCTCTACGGCTACACGGTGTTCGGCCGCGTGGTCACGGGCATGGAAGTGGTCAACCGCATCAAGGGCATGCCCACCGGCGCGGGTGGCCCCTTCCCCTCCGACGTGCCGCGCACGCCCGTCGTCATCCAGTCGGCCACCGTGCTGAAGTGAATCCCGCTAGACAAGGAAAGACATCCATGAGCAACCCGAAAGTCGAACTGCACATCAAGGACCACGGCGTCATCACTCTCGAGCTCGACGCTGCCAAGGCACCCAAGACGGTCGAGAACTTCCTCTCGTATGTGAAGAAGGGCCATTACGACAACACCATCTTCCACCGCGTGATCCCGGGCTTCATGGTGCAGGGCGGCGGCTTCGAACCCGGCATGAAGCAAAAACCCACCGATGCGCCGATCGAGAACGAAGCCAACAACGGCCTCAAGAACGATAACTACACCGTGGCCATGGCCCGCACGCAGGCGCCGCATTCGGCCAGCGCGCAGTTCTTCATCAACGTGGCCGACAACGCCTTCCTCAACCACACCGCGCCCTCCATGCAGGGCTGGGGCTACGCCGTGTTCGGCAAGGTGGTCTCGGGCACCGAAGTGGTCGACAAGATCAAAGCCGTGAAGACCTCGCGCAACGGCTTCCATGACGACGTGCCGAAGGAAGACGTTGTCATCGAGAAGGCCGTCGCGGTCTGATCGGCCAGGCCTGCGAGCGCCGACGGCTCACCGCATGTCGCCCTCGCTGGCCACCCCACCCGCTGCCCGGCTGGCAGCGCCCGCTCACTGGCGGCGGGTGGACTTCATCTCCGACCTGCACCTCGATCCGCGCGAGCCGCAGACGGTGCGGGCGTTCCATCGCTACCTTGCCACGGCCGGGGCCGATGCCCTCTTCATCCTCGGCGATCTGTTCGAGGTGTGGATTGGCGACGATGCCGCATCGCCGGGCAGCTTGGAGCACGACTGCGCCCGGTGGCTTCACGCGGCCTCGCAGCACGCGCCGGTGTTCTTCATGCATGGCAACCGCGACTTCCTGCTGGGCGAGGCCTTCGCGCGCCAGGCGGGCATGACGCTGCTGTCCGACCCGACCGTGCTCGACTTCGGTGGCCAGGCCTGGCTGCTCTCGCACGGCGACGCCCTGTGCGTGGGCGACACCGACTACATGGTCTTCCGCGAGCGCGTGCGCGCGCCTGTCTGGCAGGCCGACTTCCTGGCTCAGCCGCTGGAGCAACGCCGCGCCTTCGCGCGCAGCGCGCGCGAGCAAAGCGAGGCACGCAAGCGCGAGCCCGGCACGGTGTATGCCGATGCCGACGTCATGCTCAGCCAGCAATGGCTGGACGACGCCCGCGCCCGAACGCTCATCCACGGGCATACGCACCGGCCGGCCGAGCACACGCTGCCCGGAGGCGCGCGGCGGATCGTGTTGAGCGACTGGGACCTGTCAGCCACGCCAGCACGCGCCGAGGTACTGCGCCTTGACGTCCACGGCGTTACGCGACGCCTGTCGCTGGCGGCCACCTGACCACCGCCATGTTCGGCTGGCTGCGCGCGCGCCGCAAGGCGGCCCCCATACCCGACGAACTCTGGCTGCCCGTCGTGGAGCGCCACAGCTTCCTGTCTGTCCGCCCAGCGCATGAACAGGCCCGGCTGCGCGAACTGGCGGCCGAGTTCATCGCGCGCAAGGAGTTCACCGGCGCGCATGGCTTCGAAATCACCGATGCCGTGGCCGTGGCCGTGGCCGCGCAAGCCGTCGTGCCCGTACTGCATTTGGGCCTGGGCTGGTACGACGATTTCATCGGCATCGTGATCCACCCGGCCGAAGCGGTGGCGTGCCGCGAGCATGTGGACGAAGCCGGCGTGGTGCACCACTATGACGAGGTGCTGGCCGGCGAGGCAATGGAAGGCGGGCCGGTGATGCTGAGCTGGCAGGCCGTCGACGAAGCCGCCGAATCCGCCGAGCAGGGCTACAACGTGGTCATGCACGAGTTCATCCACAAGATCGACATGCGCGACGGCGCGCCCGACGGTTGCCCCCCACTGCCGGCCGGCTTCATGGGCCACACGGGTGCAGCGCATGCACGCGCTGCGTGGCTCGAGACCGTGCACGCCGAGTACGACCGCTTTCGAGAAAAGGTGGTGATCGCGGAACGCTTCGGCGGCGAATGGCCGTGGCTCGACGACTATGGCGCGGTGGCGGTGGAGGAGTTCTTCGCCGTGGCGGGCGAAGCCTTCTTTGTCAACCGCGCGCGCTTCGCCAGCGAATTTCCTGCACTCATGCCTCTGTTCGAAGCTTTCTTCGAGCCTGACTCGAAGGTCGGGCCCTGAAACGGCGATGCCGCCCGCGGGCGGCATCGTCGATCAGCAGATGGCAGTCGCGCGGCTGCCATCCATCGCATCAGCGGCGCAGCAAGGCCTTCAGCGCATTCTGCAGACGACGTGCGGTGTTCGCGTCGTGCGGCGCCGCCAGCACGCGTGCCGCGTCCTCGCCCCAGGTTTCTTCGGGCGAGGGTGCATTGCGGCGCGTGAGCAACTGAAGCTGCAGCAGTCGGCGCGCCGACAGCTGCTCGGCAGGGGTCGGAACGTCGGCCGCCATTTCCAGGCGCAGCATGGCCTCGGCCGCATCGCCGCCGGTGGCTGGCGACGACAGGGCGCGCGTCCAGGCCGTGCGCACGGCCGGCGTGACGGCGCGGCCCAGCTCCTGCGCAGGCGGCACCTGATCAGCGCTGCGCTGTTCCCACGCGCCCAGCAGTTGCGTCAGCGTTTCGCCGTGCGCCTGGGCCTGCAGCTTGCGAAGGGCCATCTGGCTGCGTTCGAGCGCTTCCCTCTGGGCACGGAAGGCCGCATCGCCCAGACGCGGGCCCCGCGGCGCGTCGTCGCGGCGGTTGCCCCATTCGCCGGTGCGCGCACCACCGTCGCGGCGGAAGTCACCGCCACGGCCGGGCCCATCCCGTCGATCGCCAGGACGTGCATCACGACGGTCGCCAGGGCGTCCACCGCGTTGGGCCGGCGCCTGCTCGGCACGCCTCGCACCTGGACGGTCATCGCCGCGAACCGCCACCACGGGGCGAGGCGCCGGTTTCGGGGCCGCTGCCGCAGGAGCTTCTGCGGCTTCGCTGGCCGACGCTGCCGCATCAGAATCGGCCGCGCCATCTGCGGGCGATGACGCTGCGGCATCGGCACCTGCGTCGGCGGGCGCGGCCGCAGGAGCTGCGGACACGGCAGACGCGGAAGCCGGAGCCGGCGCACCCGCGGCAGGCCCACGCAGCGCGGCTTCGAGGGCCGCCACGGCAGCGCGGATCTGCTGGGCATCGCCGCTGGCCGTGGCGGCGTCCACCGCGCGCGACGCTTCGAGCACAGCGCGATCGTGTTCACTCACGGCGCTGGCCGCACGCTCACGCTCGGCGCCCTTGCGCTGGAACGCGTCGTCGATCGGCTTGCGGAAGGCATCCCACAGTTTCTGCTCGTGGCGGCGCTCCAGCGGCACCGACTGTGCCTCGGCCTGCCAGCGTTGTTGCAGCGCCTTGACGGCGTCGATGCGAAGCATGGGCTGCGCGCCCAGTGCGGTGGCTTCGTCGATGAGCGCCTGGCGTCGCGCCACGCTGGCTTTCTGCGCGGTTTCGAGCGGCAGGTGAGCTGCGGCGATGGCGGCCTTCCACTGCGGCTGGATGTCGGCATAGGCCTTCTCGCCCAGGTGGCCCGACGCGCGCCAGCGTTCGGCGAACTGGTGCAGCGCACGCTGCATGCCGCGCCAGTCGGTGCTGGTGGCATGGGCCTCGGTCCAGGCCTTCACCTCGCCGATGAGCGCCAGGCGATGGGCCTTGTGCTCGCCGGCCTCGGCCCGCGTCTTCTCCAGCCAGGCTTCGACCACCTTGTGCGCTTCGTTGCAGGCGGCGTCGAAGCGGCGCCACAGCGCATGGTTGGGCGCGCCGCCCTGGTCGGTCTGCTTCCACTCCTCACGCAGCTTGCGCAGGGCTTCCTGCATCTTGCGGCCCGACAGCACGGGCTGCGGGCGCTCGCGCGGCGCGCGGGGTTCACGTGGCGGCCGAGGCTCGCGTGCGCCGCGCGCGGGCCTGGCGTCACCGGCAGAGGCGGCTTCGCCTGCCGCAACCGGGGCGTCGCCCGCCTGGGCGACCGGCGCCCCGGCATCAGCCGGAGCGGCCTCTGCCGTCGAATCCTGCGGCGCATCGGCCGCCGGTGCTTCGGCGGCCTGCGGCTCGGCAGTGGCCGCGGTGGCATCGACAGCGGCGTCATCCGCCTGCGCCGTCGCTGCTGCGGCGGCGGCAGGCTCCTCGGCCGCAGCCGGTGTCGCAGACGGCTCCTGCGCGCGGCGCGGCACCAACGCCTCGGCGCGCGCCACGAGTTCTTCGCGCAGTTGGTCGGCGCGCCAACGCTGCCAGCCTTCGAGTTCACCGGCCGCGGCCAGCGCGGCATTGACTTCGGCTTCGAGCTCGGGGCCGATCAGGCGGCCGTTGTCCTTGAGTGCGGTGCGCAGGGCGCCGGCAGCACCCGCGCTGGCCTTGCCGTGGCCTTCGGCCACTTCCTGCTGCACACGGGCCAGTGCCTCGCGCACGACCTGACGGGCCTGCTCGCGCACGGCCGGGTCGATCTTCGGACGCGCAGGCGCCTTGGGCTCCCGCGCTTCGGCCTGGGCCGGCTCGCCCCTAGCCACGCGCAACTCGTCGGCCCACACGGGTACCGGCGGCAGCGGCGCGGCCGGATCCGTGGCGGCCACGACGGCTTGGCCCAGCGCGGCAGAAAACGCTTCCCACACCGACAGCAATTGCGTGCGCGATGCCTCGAGCTGCGGCGGGAACTTGGCATCGACGCTGACCCAGCCGGGATCGGCCGTCAGCGCATCCGCCTGGGCCTGCCAGGCCGGCACGTCGGCGGCCAGGGCCGTGGATGCAGCCTGCGCGCCTTCCCAGCCCTTGGTGGACAGCACTTCGATGCGTTGCGCCAGCAACACCGCCGCTTCGCGCTGCACCTGCACGCGGTGGTGCAGGTCTTCGATGGCTTTCACGCGTTCGGCCAGTTGCGCACGCAGCGTCGCCAGCGGCTCGCGCGAAAGCGGTGCGCCTGCGCGCGCAGCATCGCGCTGCCAGGCCATGGCGTCGGCGATGTTCAGGCGCGACTGGCCCAGCAGGGCGCTGGCCTTGTCGGCCCATTCGGTCGCCAGCGTCTCCTGGCCGCGCGCACGCTTGAGCTCGTCGAGCTTCTCGCGCAGCGGACGGGCAGCGCCCTTGTCGCGAGCGCTGAGTTCCTTGAAGACTTCCTGCATGAGTTCGTAGGACGGCTCGGTGGCCAGCCAGTCGCGCACCTTGGCGGCGCGCTCGCCCGAAGTGGCGGCCGAGAAGACGCCGCCCGTGGCGACATCGAGCGGATGGGGTTCGGCGGGCTTGGCGGCAGGCGTGTTCACGGCAGCGGGCGCAGGGGTATTGCGGGACGAAAAGGGAAACATGGAGCGATGGATTCCAACGACGTGCACTGGCTCGCGCGCGCCCCGGCCTACCGGATGCCGCGCGGCGAAACCTCTATTCTCGCGCACCCGCGGCGATGCGGGTTTTCACCGCGTCGCCAGCGTGAGTTCGGCGCGCGGCGTCCACGCGCTTGTCGGAGGGGCGCTGCCCGTGGATGTGGTGGACGAGCGCGGCTGGCCCTGCAGGTGCGGCGCACCGAGAAAAAGCCGCTCGGGCGGCAAGCTCCGGCTCGCCAGATAGTCGCGCACGACAACGGCGCGCTGCACAGCCAGTTCGCGCATCGCGTCTTCGCTGGCCGGCAGATGGGCCAGCAGCAACGCCTCCATCTCGGGCACGGGCAGATCGCGCTGCATGCCCACGAGGTTGCGTGGCTTGCCCTCGATGTCGGAGCGGCGGTAGACGGCGCGCAGCAAGGGCGCATATTCATCGGCGGCCACGGCCGTCACGCTGGCGGCATCGCGTCCGCCCACGACGGCGGCGCGGCGCTTCTCGGCCAGCACCAGTTGCGCCAGCCGCGCGCGCTGCCAGGCGCTGCGTTCGGCGTCGAGCCCGGCCGTCCCGACCACCGTCAACCGCAGCGCGGGCCGGTCGGTCAGCGCGCGCGCCACCTTCTCGAGGCCATCCCGCGCATCGGGCTTGAGCTCTGCCGTACCGGGAACGAACTCGATCGCGCCCATTTCGTCGGCGCCGGCGCCCAGACCTGCCAAAAGCGAGAACGGGGAGGTGATGGCCTTCACCACCAGATTGACGATCACCTTGAAGATCACCGGGCCCAGGCTGAACTGCGGGTCGTTGAGCGATCCGCTGATCGGCAGGTCGATGTCGATCACGCCGTTGCGGTCGGCCAGCAAAGCCACGGCCAGCCGCACGGGCAGGCTGGCCGGCGCGCCCTGCACGGGATCGCCGAAGCTCAGCTGATTGAGGATCAGGCGGTTGCTGGCGGTGAGCTGGCCATCGGGCTGCACGCGATAGCTCACATCGACGCTGAGCTTGCCGCGCTCGATGCCGTGGCCCGCGTACTTGACGCTGTAGGGCGAGAGCGGCGGCAGCTCCAGGTCGCGCACCTTGCCCTGGATGTCGAGGGCCAGCGGCTGGGCCAATGGATTGAGCCGGCCAGTGATCTCGAGCGTGGCCGTGCCTTCGGCGCGACCGCGAAGTTCCAGCGCCGCCATCTGCGGCTGGCCGTCCACGGCTACCGAAGAGAACGCCTCCAGCCGACCCGACAGCTCGCTCAGGTCGGCCGAGTAGTTCGGGCGCACGAAACGATCGGAAAACAGCACGCGTCCGCCGCTGAGCACGATGGGGCCGAAGTTGATCACGGCCGGCGGCTTGCCGTCGCCCGAAGCAGCAGCCGCCGGGGCGGACGCCGCTCCAGCCGGGGCCGGCACCCCTTGCGCCACCGGCTGGGGTGATGCCTGCGATGGGGTCTGCCCGTCCTGCTGGCGCACGATGTCCTGCAGGTTGATGCGCCCGGTTTCGCTGATGCTGATACTGGCGTAGAAGTCGGCCAGCGCGGTTTCGCTCACGTCCACGCGCGTCGGCTTGCCGGGGGCCATGTCCACGGCCAGCCCGCGCAGCGCGAGGGCGCGCCAGTTGAGCAGTTCCTGCCCGACGCCCAGCGGCGAAGCCGCCGGTACGGCGCGTGCCGCCGCCGCGCCTGCCGAAGGCGCGGCCTCGGCCTGGGCGCGGGCACGCGCGGTGTTGGCGCGCAAGTCCGCGATCGACACGTCGCCGTTCACCTGCACCAGCGGCCCCGCGCTCTGACTGGCGAAGCGAACCCGGCCGCGGAAGCCGGCCTGCGCGCGCAGCAGTTCGATGTTGAGCACTTCCGACAGATAGGACGAGAACGGGTGAAGCGGAACCGACTCGGCCACCAGTTGGCCCTGCGCTCCCGGCTGGCCCGCCGGCGTGACGCTGCCGTCGAAATCGATGCGGCCAGGGCTGGCGTTGCTCTCCGCCGACGCCAGCCGCGCCGACAGTTGCAGCGGGAATGCCTTCGTGGCTGCGGGCGACACATCGCGCGCGCGCACGCGCAGGGCGGAAACGTCGAGCGCCACGGGCCGGTCTGGCCGGGCGCGGTCGACGAAGGACACGGCGCCACCATCGACTGCGAACTCGCCCAGGGCCAGCGCCCACGGCTTGCCCTCCGTCGACGCAGCGGCAGCAGGATCACCGGCCCCGGCGGAGCTGCCCTCGCGCAGCCAGCGGCGAGCGAGCCACTCGCCCCCCTCATCGCGTTCGATGCGAAGCTGAGGCTGCGTGACCGTGAGACGTCCACCTGCGACACGCCGTTGCGCCAGATCGATACGGGTGTCGGCCACTTCGATCCGGCGCACGCTGGCCAGCCGCTCGCGGCCCTGCGCAAGGTTCGCGCCCTCCAGCACCAGGGAACGCAGGTTCACCGCCAGCGCGGGCGCCTCCCATTCGAGGGCGATGTCGGCCGTGGCCGCCCCGGTCAGCGTGGGCACCAGTGCCGTATCCAGATAGGGCTTGATGTGCGCCAGGGCGAAGCCATTGGCACGCAAGTTGGCGCGCGCGGACAGATCCGTGCCCTCTGCGTCAAAAACCAGCTCACTGCCCGCCAGCCGGCCCGTGCCCGAGAGCCGCGCCGGAGCGCGCAACGGCCAGGCCACGGCCTGGGCTTTCAGCGAAAGATCTTCCAACGCGATGCGCGCTGCCGGGCGGACGGCGGCATCGGACCATTGCAGGCGCGCGCCGTCGATGGACGCCTCGGCCAGTTCGAACTGCCAGGCACGGGCCGGCGTCGCGGCCCGTGCAGGGTCAGAAGCGGCTGCCGCTGGCAAAGGCGCGGCTGCGTGGCCTGGCGCGCCGCCCATGCTGGCCAGTCGCAGCCAGTCGATGCGCCCCTGTGCATCCCGGCGGGCCGATACCACGGGCGCGTCGAGCCGCACCGACGCCAGCTTCACGGTGCGCTCCAGCGGGCGTACGTCGGCCAGTTGCACGTCGAGTTCGTCGAACGACAGCCAGTCGGCATCGGTCGAGTCGGATTTCGCGCGGGCTTCGGCCAGCCGCGCTCGCGACACCTTCACCTGGCCTTCCAGCCTCAATGCGATGGGTTGCTGCTCGAACGCCAGCTTCAGATCGGCGTCGATCACGGCAGCACGCAGACGCACTGGGAGCACGTCTGGCATGTAGCCAAGATAGGGCGAGACGTCGAGGCCGGCCAGGTGCAACGTGGCCTCGGCCCGGCGCTTGTCGGCGAACGGCGTCGCTTCGGCGCCGGTGTCGAAGCGGCTGCCGTTGAGCTCGAACGCCAGGTGCGGCGCCACCTCGACGTCGCGCTGTGACGGCAGGTTGCTGAGGAAGGGCACCCCCAGCGTGATCGATCGCACCTCATGCGTGCGGCCGACGGTGTCGTCGAGGAAATCGATGCTGCCTTCGGTCAGCGCGATGTTGTAGAGGGCGAAGCGCAGGTCCGAAGGCGGCGCGCTTTCTGCGGCGTCGGCCTTCGCGAGCCGCGCCACGATGTCGTCGATGTCGTAGCGGCCGTTGCCCAGGTGATGCAGCGCGAGGCGTGGCGCCTCCACGCGCACGGCATCGATGACCGGCGCCCAGCGCAGCAGCGACTGCAGTTCCGCATCTATATAGAGACGCCGCACGGCCAACTGGACGCGGCTGCCATCGAGGGAAGTGACGGACAGCCCCTCGACCGCGAATTCGAGCGACCAGGGTCGGAAGTCGATGCGTTCGACCGTCACCTTGCGGCCCAGTTGCTCGCTGGCGAGCTTCTCGATCTGCGCTCGCGCGATGGGGGGCACGGCCAGCCAGGCCACCAGCCAGATCCCGAACAGGGCCGCCACCGCCCAGCCCGCGCGGCGCGTCCATTTCGACTGCCGCATCGCATTCCACTGCTGCTTGTTCGCCATCGCCCTGACCTCGCTCTGCCGCCGGCTGCGCCGACGCCTGGCAGTATTGCATGTGACATGCCCGGTGGCTCACGGATGTGAGCATCGATGAGCGAATCGGATGGAAACGCGAAAACGGGGGGCCGAAAAAACAGAGAGCCCGGCAACCATGGGCCTTGAGCCGGGTTGCCGGGCTCGATGGCTGACGCAAAGGTCCATGCCATCGGGTTCGCAGCCGGGAAGGGAATGGTTCCCGCTGCGGGGCGCAAGAGATTGCGCCCGGTGGGTTGCCGGAATCTTCCCATTGCCCGCCCTCCAGGGAGAAGCACGGGATCCGCCGGCAGATGCCTGAAGTGCTCAGGCAATGCCACCTTAATCGCCATGCCGGCGGATGGCAAAAACTGCTTTTCGATGGGGGCTCTGCCGGCGATTGATCTTTTGCAATCGCACATCGGATGCTTTCGCTGAATCCAACTTGCAAGCATAAAAAGCAATTCTCTTATTCTTGACCAGACATTAGGCGCCTTCCTACAATGCGCCGTCCCCGTTCTTACGGACACTCGACACCGCTGCCGACCCCGGCTCAATCGGTTCTGGCGCTGCCCCCAAACTTCATCCTCCCGGGCAGCGAGGACCGATAGCGACCAATCCAACGACGTGCCTTGCCCGTGGTGCCGCCCTGCTTCAGGGTGCCTGCCTGGTCTTGGCCCGCGCCATGAAAGGAAGTGCTATGACAGCGTTAGGAAGAATGGCCCAGGCCCTGCGCACTTTCGCGTCGGATGTCACCGAAGGCTTCTTCGAAATCACGCACAACGGCTTCGCCCTGCTGGGGCTGGCCGTCGCCTTTGCCCTGATCACGCTCGTGGCCCGCCCCGAGCTGCGCCAGGCAGGCGAAGAACGGCTGATGGGCTGGCTGCAGGCCCGCCACATCGCCGCACTGGGCCTGCAACCCGAACCCACGGCCGTCGAGCGCGCGACTGCCGCGCATCTTGCCGGCCTGCCCGACCAACAGGCGGCGGTGGCCACCTGGCTCAGCCGCAAGTACCGCGTGGCGCCGGAGCCGCTGGCCGTTCTTGTGGCCGAGGCCTACGACATCGGACAGCGCACGCGCCTGGATCCGACGCTGATCCTGGCCATCATGGCCGTTGAGTCGAGCTTCAATCCGTTCGCCCAGAGTTCGGTTGGCGCGCAGGGCCTGATGCAGGTGATGACCAAGGTCCACAGCGACAAGTACGAGAGCTTCGGCGGCACGCTGGCCGCGTTCGATCCGGTCGCGAACCTGCGGGTCGGCGTGAAGGTGCTGCAGGAATGCATCGCCCGCGCCGGGTCCGTCGAGGCTGGCTTGCGCTTCTATGTCGGCGCGGCCAACCTCGAGAGCGACGGTGGCTATGCCAGCAAGGTGCTGGCCGAACATGCGCGCCTGCGCCAGGTGGCCGACGGCCGCCGCGTGCCGACGTTGCCTGTGGTGCCGCCCCCGGCCGCCATCCAGCCGCCGGTGATGCAGCCGGCGCATTCGATTCCCGTGGACGCCGTGGCACCGCCCAAGACGCTGCCGCCGGCCGCCGACAAGGTGGCCCTGCTGGCCACGTCCTGAGTTCCGCGCCGGGCGCTGCCAGCGGCGCCCGCGTTCAACCCGCCGGGATCGGCAGGGCGCCCAGGTCGCCCTTGAACTGCTGCAGCGAAAAGTAGGTGTGCACGTGCCGAACGCCGGGCAGCCGGTGCAACCGTGTCTGCAGCAGCGCCGAATACGCCTCCAGGTCTCGCGCGACGACCACCAGCACGAAGTCTTCCGGCCCCGAGATGCCATGGAACAACACGACTTCGGGAATCGCCATCACCGCCTGCTCGAAAGCCACCGAACTGCTGTCGTTCTGGTGGTCGATGCCCACCATCACGAATGCCAGCACGCCATAGCCCAGCACCTTGCGATCCAGGCGCGCGTGGTAGCCCGCGATCGCGCCCCCCTCTTCCAGCCGCCTGACTCGCCTCCAGCTCGGTGACTGCGACAGGTGGGCCAGTTGCGCCAGCTCGCCCGAGGTGAGCCGTGCGTTGTTCTGCAGGGCGCCCAGCAGCTTGCGGTCCGTCGCATCGATGTCCAGCCGTGCTCTTTGCATAATTTTTTCCTCCACCCATGGGCAGGCGTGAAAGTTATTCCTTTTTCTTGCCGCCAGCAAATGAAGTGCAAGGTGAAGTGGGGCCAGACATAGAATTTGGCCCGTTTTCATCGTTGCAGCGAGATTTCCCTTCAATGTCCCAGACCGCATCCCTCTTCCAGCACGTTCCGGCCTACGCTGGCGATCCCATCCTCTCGCTGATGGAAGACTTTCAGAAGGATCCGCGGCCGGACAAGGTGAGCCTGTCGATCGGCCTGTACTTCGACGAGGAAGGACGCCTGCCAGTGCTGGAATCGGCCCGCCGTGCCGAATCGGCCCTGCTGTCGAACATCGGCCCACGCTCCTATCTGCCGATGGAAGGCGCGGCCGATTACCGCGCCGCCGTGCAGAAGCTGGTGTTCGGTGCCGAACATCCCGCGCTCAAGGCCGGCCGCATCGCCACCATCCAGACGCTGGGCGGATCGGGTGCGCTCAAGGTGGGCGCCGACTTCATCAAGCGCTACTTCCCCAATGCCGAGGTGTGGGTGAGCGATCCCACGTGGGAAAACCACGTCGCGCTGTTCGAGGGCGCCGGCTTCAAGGTCCACACCTATCCGTACTACGACGCGGCCACCGGCGCCCTGCGCTTCGACGACCTCATTGCCAAATTCGAGACCCTGCCCGCCGGCAGCATCGTGCTGATGCACGCGAGCTGCCACAACCCCACGGGTGTCGACCTCACGCAGGACCAGTGGCGCGCCGTGCTGCCGGTGATCCAGAAGCGCGGCCTGATCCCGTTCGTCGACATGGCCTACCAGGGCTTCGGCGACGGCCTGGCCGACGATGCCTTCGCACCGCGTGCCATGGCCGAGGCCGGCATCCAGTGCTTCATCGCGAATTCGTTCTCCAAGAACTTCTCGCTGTACGGCGAGCGATGCGGCGGCCTGTCGGTGGTGTGCACCGATGCCGAAGCCGCCAGCACGGTGCTGGGCCAACTCAAGGCCACGGTGCGCCGCAACTACTCCTCGCCGCCCACTCACGGCGCCCGCATCATCACGGCCGTGCTGCAATCGCCCGAGCTGTTCAAGCTGTGGGAAGACGAACTGGCCCAGATGCGCGGCCGCATCAAGGCCATGCGCCAGGGCCTGTTCGACGTACTGGACGCCCGCTTCAAGGGCGAGCGCGATTTCAACTACTTCCTCACGCAACGGGGCATGTTCAGCTACACCGGCCTGTCGGAAGCGCAGGTGGCGCGCCTGCTGAAAGACCACGGCGTGTATCTGGTGCGGTCGGGCCGGATGTGCATGTCGGGCCTGTCAACCAGGAACGTCGAACGCGTGGCCGAAGCCGTCGCGGCGGTTCTCTGAGCTGAATCGCAGGCCACGCGTATGAAGGAAGTCATCGACGTCGGGCTGCCGCCGCTCAAGCAGCCCTTCTCGTGGGCCGTGAAGTCGGCCGGCATGCTGTTCACCGCGCACGGCCCCGTGCGCACCGATGGCACGATCGATACCGGCACCATCGAGGAGCAGGCCCGCCTGACCTTCACCAACCTGCGCCGTGCAGTGCAGGCAGCCGGCGGCGGCATGCACGACGTCACGCAGGTGCTGATCTACATGACCGACGTGGCCGACATGCCGGCCATCGACGCGGTGTACCGCGAATTCTTCAAGCCGCCGTGGCCCAACCGTTCCAGTGCCGCCGTGGCCGGCCTGGTCGTGCCGGGCATGAAGATCGAGATCGTGGCCTACGCCATGATCCCTGCCGCCGCCTGAGGCTCACGCCCGCAACGACGCCGGCCATGCGTGCGCCTGAACGACTCCTCTGGGACATCTCGCCGCCCGTGCATGCGGGCAGCCCGGTGTTCCCGGGCGACACGGCCTACAGCCAGCAGTGGGCCGCCACCATCGGCCCGGGTTGCCCTGTCAACGTCAGCGCCGTCACGATGTCGCCGCACGTGGGGGCGCATGCCGACGCGCCGCTGCACTACGAGGCCGGCGGCGCGAGCATTGGCGAGGTGCCGCTGGCGCCTTTCATCGGGCCCTGCCGCGTGATCCATGCCATCGCGCGCGGACCGCTGGTGCGGTGGGAGCACATTGCGCATGCCATCGACGATGCCTTGCCGCCGCGCGTGCTGGTGCGCACTTACGAGCGCATGCCGGTCGACCGCTGGGACGCGCGGCTGGCCGCCTACGCGCCCGACGTCGTCGAGCGCCTGGCCGACCGCGGCGTGCTGCTGATCGGCATCGACACCGCCAGCATCGACCCGGCCGACAGCAAGCAGCTTCCCAGCCACCAGGTGATCCGCCGGCGCGGCCTGCGTGTGCTGGAGAACCTGGTACTCGACGCCGTTGCCGAGGGCGACTACGAACTCATCGCCCTGCCTTTGAGGCTCACCACGGCGGATGCCAGCCCCGTGCGCGCCGTGTTGCGCGCATTGACCTGAACCTGCCCATTGCCACTGCCGGCCCGCTTCGTGCATGCCGGCCGTACTCGACCCAAGAGCGCCCGGAGCCGTCCCATGAGTGAAACCGAACGCATCGTCCATGAAGAAAAGGCCCAGCTCGACTTCAGCCAGTCGATGAGCTACGGCGACTATCTGCATCTCGACGAGATCCTCAACGCGCAGCATCCGCTGTCGCCCGCGCATGACGAGATGCTGTTCATCGTGCAGCACCAGACCAGCGAGCTCTGGATGAAGCTGATGCTGCACGAACTGCGGGCCGCCATCCGCGCCATCGGCGCCGAGCAGTTGCCCGACGCCTTCAAGATGCTGGCGCGCGTCAGCCGCATCATGGAGCAGCTGGTGGGCGCATGGACGGTGCTCTCGACCATGACGCCGCCCGAGTACAGCGCCATGCGCCCCTATCTGGCCAGCTCCAGCGGCTTCCAGAGCGCGCAGTACCGCTGCATCGAGTTCGCCCTGGGCAACAAGAACGCCGCCATGCTCAAGCCGCACGCGCACCGGCCCGACCTGCTGGCGCAGGTGGACGCGGCTTGGCGATCGCCCTCGCTGTACGACGAGGCGCTGCGCCTGCTGCAGCGGCGCGGCGTGCCCCTGCCGGCGGACTACCTCGACCGCGACTGGACGCAGCCCTATGTGGCCAGCGACGCCGTCGAGGAAGCCTGGCTCACCGTCTATCGCGACCCGCATGCCTACTGGGACCTGTACCAGCTGGGCGAGAAGCTCACCGACATCGAGGACGCTTTCCGCCTCTGGCGCTTCCGCCACGTCACCACGGTGGAACGCGTGATCGGCTTCAAGCGCGGCACCGGCGGCACCGGCGGGGTGAGCTATCTGCGCAAGATGCTCGATGTGGTGCTGTTCCCCGAGATCTGGAAGCTGCGCACGGATCTGTGACCTGCTGCGCGGGGCCAAGCGGCGGCCGTCAGAGCCGCCCGCCGTACAGCCACGGCACGTCGAGGATGTGCCGGCCCAGCAGTCCCACCGACAGGTCACGTCCCCAACGCATCGGCCCGGTGAGGTGGAAGATGCGGCCGTTGCGGCGCGAGCGGGCCTGCACGCGCGAGGCGCGCGCCCAGCGCAAGCGGGCGTAGCGGGCCAGCACTTCCTCGACCTCCAGTTCGCCGCACAGCGCGAGCGACTGGCCGAGCACGTAGGCATCCTCGATCGCCATGCCCGCGCCCTGCGCCAGGTAAGGCCGCATGGGATGCGCGGCATCGCCCAGCAGGGCAACGCGTCCCCGCACCATCTGCGCGGCCGCAGCCAGTGGCATGCGGTCGCACAACACCCAGAGGCCCCATGCAGGTGCGGCCTGCAGCAGATCCTGCAGCGGCGTACAGACGGGGCCCATGGAAGCACGCAGGTCGGCCGCCACCGCCGCATGGTCCCAGCCTTCGGTATCGCCGTCGAGTTCGCCGTGCACGAAGGCCACGAGGTTGAGCAGTTCGCCACGCCGCACCGGATAGCTGATGACATGAAGGCGCGGCCCGAGCCAGGCCGTGACGTCGTTGGAGCGCAGCGCGGCCGGCAGCGCGGCCTGCGGCACCAGCGCGCGGTAAGCCAGATGGCCGGTGGGCGTGGCCGGACCGTCGTTCCACGTCAGTTCGCGCACGCGGCTCCAGATGCCGTCGGCGCCCACCAGTGCATCGCCTTCGACAGGCTCGGCCTGTCCGGCCAGTTTCACCTGTACGCCGGTGCCCACGACGTCGAGTTCGCCCACACGGGCATCGACGTTCAGCGCCACGTCATCGCGTGTCTGCACGGCCACCAGCAGCAACGCATGCAGGTCCGCGCGATGGAGCGTGGCGTAGGGCGCGCCGTAGCGGTCGGCGATCTCGCGGCCCAGGCCCATGTGGCCGATGTCGTGACCCGTGACGGCGCTGCGCACACGCAGGCGGCCGGGAAAGGCGGCCACGCTCTCCAGCGCTGACGACAGGTCCCATTCCGCCAGCAAGCGCGTCACGTTCGGCCCGAGCTGCAGGCCGGCCCCGACTTCGCCGAACTCGCGGGCCTGTTCGAACACCCTCACCTGCCAGCCGGCACGCGCCGAAGCCAGCGCGGCCGCGAGGCCACCGATGCCGGCGCCCGCGATCAGCAGCTGCCGGGGATGACGTTGCGCATTCACCATGCGCGCGATTGTGCCGCCCTGCCTGCGCCCGGTGCGTTGCGCACCGTCAGGCCGTGGGGGATTTGGATCTGGAATGGCGCGACACCGGCGCCGCGACCGTGGTCTCTTTCGGCGGTGTGCTGCACGGCCCGCAGCTCTCGCAGGCGCCGCAACCGGGATCGCGCGCGATCACTGCCGCCAGTTGCGGCCGCCGGCTGCCCACGCGCCTGGCGAGCGCTGCGCGCCAGCGCCGCGGCATCGCGTACCACGCCGCGTAGCCTGCGGCGACCAGAACGATCAGGGTGACGATCACCGCCTGCATCTCAACCCCCTCCCCATGCCAGCGCGACGCGGTAGGTGACGAAACTTGCCGCATAGGCCAGCGCAAAAAGGTAGGACGCCATGAACAGCGGGTACCGCCATGAATTGGTCTCGCGCCGCACGGTCGCGAGCGTGGACAGGCATTGCGGCGCGAACACGTACCAGGCCAGCAGCGACAGCGCCGTGGCCAGTGACCAGCCCTGCGCCAGCACCGGCATCAGCGCGCCGGCCGTGTCTTCGCCGGCGTTCGCCAGCGAGTAGACGGTGCCCAACGCACCCACGGCGACCTCGCGCGCGGCCAGGCCCGGCACCAGCGCGATGGAGATCTGCCAGTTGAAGCCGATGGGCGCAAACACGTACTGCAGCACATGGCCCAGCCGCCCGGCCAGGCTGTATTCGATGGCCGGCCCGGTGGCGCCTGGTGGAGGCGACGGGAACGACGACAGGAACCACAGCAGCACCATGAGCGCGAGGATGATGGTGCCCACACGCTTCATGAAGATGGCCGCGCGCTCGTACAGGCCCAGCGCAAGGTTGCGCAGCCCCGGCAGGCGCCAGCCGGGCAGTTCCATCAGCAACGGCGCGGGCGCGCTGCTGGCACGGATGTGCTTGAACGCCCAGGCGACCGCCATCGCCGAGACGATGCCCGCGCCATACAGGATGAACAGCACCAGGCCCTGCAGGCTGAACACGGCGCCCACGGTGCGTTCGGGGATGAAGGCTCCGATCAGCAATGCGTAGACGGGCAGCCGCGCCGAACAGGTCATCAGAGGCGCCACCATGATGGTGACGAGCCGGTCACGCCAGTTGGAGATGGTGCGCGTGGCCATCACGCCCGGGATGGCGCAGGCAAAGCTCGACAGCAGCGGGATGAACGACCGGCCCGACAGTCCCACCATGCCCATGGCGCGATCCAGCAGGAACGCGGCGCGCGGAAGGTAACCCGAATCTTCGAGCGCGAGGATGAAGGCGAAGAGGATCAAGATCTGCGGCAGGAACACCAGCACGCTGCCCGCGCCGGCAATGAAGCCGTCCACCAGCAGGCTGCGCAACACACCTTCCGGCATGTGCCGCGACAGCAGCGCGCCCAGCGTCTCGAAGCCGCCCTTGATGGCGTCCATGGGGGCTGCGGCCCAGCTGAACACGGCCTGGAACATGAGGAACAGCACCACGGCCAGAATCAGCGGGCCGCCCACAGGGTGCAGCACCACGCGATCGAGCCGGTCGCCCAGCGTGGACGTGGCCGCGGGCATGCGCACCGCCGCCTGCAGGATCCGGCGCACCTCGGCCTGCGTGGCCATCACGCCGGCCACGTCGCTGCCCTGCCAGGCCGCGGAAAGCGAAGGCGTTGCCCGTCCGGAAGCAATGTGGCTGTCGAGCGCTGCCAGCAGCGCATCGGCGCCGCCCTGACGCACACCCACCGTGTCGATCACCGGCAGGCCCAACTCGCGCGACAGCACCTCGCGGTCGATCACGAGCCCGCGCCGCTCGGCCATGTCGCTCATGTTGAGCGCCAGCAGGACGGGAATGCCGAGGCCGCGAGCCTCCAGCACCAGCCGCAGGTTGAGGCGCAGGTTGGTGGCGTCGGTCACGCAGACCAGCAGGTCGGGCCGTGGCTCGCCTTCGCGCCGGCCCAGCACCACGTCGCGCGTGACGGCTTCGTCGGCCGACAGGGCGTTGAGACTGTAGGCGCCCGGCAGGTCGAGCACGCGCACGCTGTGGCCCGCAGGCGTGCGCAGGCTGCCTTCCTTGCGCTCCACCGTAACGCCGGCGTAGTTGGCCACTTTCTGGCGGCTGCCGGTCAGCAGGTTGAACAGCGCCGTCTTGCCGCAATTGGGGTTGCCCAGCAGCGCCAGGCGCACGGGCACGACGGTCATGCCGCAGCCTCCGCGCCAGCGCCAGTCTGCACCTGGATCAGCGCCGCTTCGTGCCTGCGCAGCGCGAACGTGGTGCTGCCCACGCGCACGGCCAGCGGCTCGCCGCCCGGGAAGCCGCGCGCGATCACGCGAACGGGCTCGCCCGGCAGGAAGCCGATTTCCACCAGCCGCAGCACGAGTTCGCGCTCATGGGCATCGGTGGGCTCTCGGACCGAAACGACAGTCGCAGCCCGGTGCATCACCAGCCCGTCCAGTCCTGTCGTCGCGGGCGCATCTGTTGTTGTCGTCATCTTGGACACCGCAGTCTCTCGGGAAATGAGAATTGTTCCCGAAAACCCGCAAGACAGTCGTAACAGCGGCCATGCCCCTTGATGGCAGTCAATGAAAGACCAGGCAAAAAAAGGCGGCCCGGCGGGCCGCCTTTGCGGGTATGCGGCGAGCCGCCGGTCAGTCCGTCAGCAACTGGCGCAGCACGAAGGGCAGGATGCCGCCGTTGAGGTAGTAGTCGACCTCGATCGGCGTGTCGATGCGCAGCGTCACCACCACGATCTGCGTGCTGCCGTCGGCACGCGTGATGACCAGCTTGGCATCGCTTTGCGGCCTAAGTTCGCGGTCGGGGATGACGTCGATGACCTCATCCCCCGACAGGCCCAGCGTCTGCCACGAATCCGTGCCCTTGAACTGCAGCGGCAACACGCCCATGCCCACCAGGTTGGAGCGGTGGATGCGTTCGAAGCTGCGCGCCACCACGGCCTTGATGCCCAGCAGTTGCGTGCCCTTGGCAGCCCAGTCGCGGCTGGAGCCCGTGCCGTATTCCTCGCCCGCGAAGATCACCGTGGGCGTGCCGGAGGCGATGTACTTCATCGCCGCGTCGTAGATGAACATCTTCTGGCCGCCCGGCTGGAACAGCGTGACGCCGCCCTCTTCGCGCGATCCGTCGGCACCGGCGGGGATCATCAGGTTCTTGATGCGCACGTTGGCGAAGGTGCCGCGCATCATCACGTCGTGGTTGCCGCGGCGCGCGCCGTAGCTGTTGAAGTCGGCCTTCATCACGCCGTTGGCCAGCAGCCACTGGCCGGCTGGCGAGCTTTCCTTGATGGAGCCGGCCGGCGAGATGTGGTCGGTGGTGATGGAGTCGCCGAACAGCGCCATCACGCGCGCGCCCGTCACCGACACCGCGTTGGCCTCGCCCTGGGCCGTCTTGACCTGGCCGGGGTGCATCGAGCGCTCCAGCGTGAAGTCCCTGAAGAACGGCGGCTCGGCGATGTAGGTGCTGGCAGGCCAGTCATAGGTCTGCCCGGTGACGCCCTTGACCTTCTCCCACAGCTTGCCCGGCTCGCTCTTGACCATGCCGTAGTTCTTGCGGAAGGCCTTGCCGTTCATGGCGAACTTCAGCAGCGCGTGGATTTCCTCACTGGTGGGCCAGATGTCGCCCAGGTAGACGTCCTTGCCGCCCTTGCCCTGGCCGACCGGCTCGGTCATGAGGTCCTTGAGCACGGTGCCGGCGATGGCGTAGGCCACCACCAGCGGGGGGCTGGCCAGGAAGTTGGCCTTGAGGTTGGGATGGATCCGGGCTTCGAAGTTGCGGTTGCCCGAGAGCACGGCCGCGCAGACAAGGTCATTCTTGGTGATGGCCTCGTTGAGTTCGGGCGTGAGGTCACCCGCGTTGCCGATGCAGGTGGTGCAGCCGTAGCCCGCCAGCGCGAAGCCCAGCTTCTCCAGGTACGGCATCAGGCCGGTTTCGGTGAGGTACTCGGTGACGATGCGCGAGCCGGGGGCCAGCGAGGTCTTGATGTGCGGCTTGACCTTGAGGCCCGCCTCGACCGCCTTCTTGGCCAGCAGGCCCGCCGCCAGCAGCACGCTGGGATTGGAGGTGTTGGTGCAGCTGGTGATGGCGGCGATCAGCACGTCGCCGTTCCCGATGCTCACCTGCGGCGCCGCCGGCGCAGCCACGGCGGCCGTCGCATCGGCGTGCGCGGCCTCCAGCGTCGGCTTGTTGCCCTCCATCTCGGCGACGAAGCGCGGCGCGGCCGGCGCGGTGGGGGGGTTGTCGGGCACCTTGTCCAGCGGCGTCTCGCCATGGCGGCCCACCAGGTGGCGCGTCAGCAGCGTGCCGGCGGGCTGGTTGAAGCCGTTCTCGGCCGCCGGCTTGCTGAACAGCGAGGCGAATTGGGACTTCACGTTGCCCAGCTCGATGCGGTCCTGCGGCCGCTTGGGGCCGGCCAGGCTGGGGGTGACGTCGCCCAGATCCAGGCGAACGATCTGCGAGTAGTCGATCTCGCCGGCACGCGGCACGCCGAACAGGCCCTGGGCGCGGAAGTAGGCCTCGAAGGCCTCGATCTCGGCAGGCGTGCGCCCCGTTCCCCTGAAGTACTCGATGGTCTTCTCGTCCACCGGGAAGAAGCCCATGGTGGCGCCGTACTCGGGCGCCATGTTGCCGATGGTGGCGCGGTCGGGCAGCGCCAGCGTGCGGGTGCCTTCGCCGAAGAATTCGACGAACTTGCCCACCACCTTGTGCTTTCGCAGGATCTCCGTCACGGTGAGCACGAGATCGGTGGCCGTCACGCCTTCGCGCAGCTGGCCCGTGAGCTCGAAACCCACCACGTCGGGCGTGAGGAAATACACCGGCTGGCCCAGCATGGCTGCTTCTGCCTCGATGCCGCCGCAGCCCCAGGCGACGACGCCGATGCCGTTGATCATGGTGGTGTGGCTGTCGGTGCCCACGAGTGAATCGGGGTAGTGCACACCGTCGGCGGTCTTGTGTACGCCGCGTGCGAGGTACTCGAGATTCACCTGATGCACGATGCCGAAGCCCGGCGGCACGACGCCGAAGGTGTCGAAGGCCTGCATGCCCCATTTCATGAATTCGTAGCGCTCGCGATTGCGCTGGAACTCGAGCTTCATGTTGAGGTCGAGCGAATTCTTCTTGCCGTAGTAGTCGACCATCACCGAGTGGTCGACCACCAGGTCCACCGGGACCAGCGGCTCGATGCGCTTGGGATTCTTGCCCAGCTTCTGGGCCACGCTGCGCATGGCGGCCAGGTCGGCCAGCAGCGGCACGCCGGTGAAATCCTGCAGCACCACACGGGCCACCACAAAGGGGATCTCGTCCACGCGCTCGGCGTTGGGCTTCCAGTGCGCGAGCTGCTTGACGTGCTCGGCCGTCACCTTCTTGCCGTCGCAATTGCGCAGCACCGACTCGAGCACGATGCGGATGGACACCGGCAGCCGGGAAACGGACGGGAGGGTCTTCGCCAGTTCCGGCAGCGAGAAGAACTTGCCGCTCTTGCCGGAGGCCGTCTTGAACGACTTGAGGGTGGAGGCGAAGGCGTGGGGTTGTTGTCGTGGCATCACATGACTCCAGAATGAGGCGGGAGAGGCTTCATTCTGGCAGCGTTCATGTGAGCCGGGCGTGACGGCCGGTAATACCGCTCAGGCGATACGGGCCGATGCCGCACGGCGCGCGCCGCGCAGGCCGATCATCCATTGCAGCTCGGCCAGCACGGCCACGGCGACGGCCTGCGCCAGCAGCCACGCCATGCCCAGTGCGGTGGGCTGGGCCCACGGACCGAAGGCCAGCAGCAGGCAGCCCGCCACCCAGACCCAGTTATCGATCACGAGCAGGGTCAGCATCCCCCTCGGCTGCCCCTGGCGAAGGGCGAGCCAGCTGGCCAGGGCAACGTACGCCAGCAGCACTAGCGCCGAGCCCTCGAGCAGCGCCACAGGCAGGCCCAGCCAAGTCGACAACGGTTCGGCCAGGGTCCACTGCAGCGCGGCCAGGGCCAAGCCCGAGGCGGCATCGGCCCACAGCACGGCGCGCAGGCGCGCGGGGGAGACGACGGAGGAAATGAAGGACGAAGAGACGGACATGGTGGAACTCCTTGGAGCGAGGTTGAGGAACAGGATTGGCGAGAGCGGGGCCGATCGTCCGCTCTGCCCTGCGGCGGGTCGATGACGCCGCAGGTAATGGGGCTGCCGCAGGCCGCCGCTTACGATGCGCCCATGACCTTCGCCGCATCCGCCCCGCGCCCGACTGGCCTGTCGTTTGGCGATCACCTGCGCCACTGGCGCCAGCGCCGCCGCCTGAGCCAGCTCGACCTGGCCGGCGATGCGGGGATCTCCACGCGCCACCTGAGCTTCATGGAGACCGGCCGCTCCACGCCCAGCCGCGAGATGGTGCTGCGGCTGGCCGGGCGCCTCGACGTGCCGCTGCGCGAGCGCAACGCGCTGCTGACCGCCGCCGGCTATGCGCCGCTGTACCGTGAGAGCCCGCTGGACGACCCCGCCCTGGCGGCCGCGCGGCAGGCGGTGGAGCTGATCCTGCGCGGGCATTCGCCGTATCCCGCACTGGCGATGGACCGGCACTGGAACCTCGTCAGCTACAACGCCAGCGTGCCGCTGCTGCTGGCCAGCGCCGACCCCGCGCTGCTGCAGCCCCCGGTCAACGTGCTGCGCCTGAGCCTGCATCCGCGCGGACTGGCGCCGCAGATCGCCAACCTGGGCCAGTGGCGCCACCACCTGTTCGAGCGGCTGGCATCGCAGATCGCACTCACTGCCGACCCGGTGCTGGCCGACCTGCTCGCCGAACTTCAGGCCTACCCCGCTCCCCCCGAAGCCACCGACATGCGGCTGGACGGTGAAGTTCTGGGCATCGCCATGCCGTTTCGCTTCCGCACACCGCAGGGGATGCTGAGCTTCATCAGCACCACCACGATCTTCGGCACGCCGGTGGACGTGACCCTGCAGGAGCTGGCGGTCGAATCGTTCTTCCCGGCCGACGAAGCCACGGCGACAGCGCTGCGCCCCCTGCTGCCCGGAACCTGATGCCGACATACGCCCGCGCTGGCGTCCGACACCAAGGCGCCCGGCGTCGCCGCAAGATGCCCTGCAGGATCTTCGTCCGGAGACTTGCGATGACCGCCAACTTTGCACCCACCCGCGCCGCCCTGTCGCGCGCCTTCGCCGCCCTGGCCGTTGCTGCTGCATTGGCAGCGGGCAGTGCCACAGCTCAGGCACCGGCTACGCCAATGTCGGCCGCAGAAGCCCAGATGCGCTATGAGCGCCGGCTTGCGGAATGCAACGTGCAGACCCTCTCCGCGCCCGACCGCCAGACCTGCGTTCGCAATGCCGGCTCGGCCTTCGACAGCGAGCGAAGCGGCCTGCCGGCGACGCCGACGGCCACCACCAACGATGGCCGTGCCACCGTCGTGCGCCCGGCCACGGTGCCGGCGGGTGCCCTGCCCACGCCCGACAACGCCACCACCGGCGTCACATCCAACGACGGGCGCGCCACAGTCATCCTGCCCACGACAGTGCCGCAATGATGGCGGCGCGCGTCAGGCGATGCGTGCCTGCGGCTTGATGCGCACCGCCACCAGCACACCAGTCATCAGGAGGGCGATGCCCGTCACCGTGAGTGCCGTGGGCCACTCTCCGCGCAGAAGGAATGCGTAGAGCAGCGCCGCCAGCGTTTCGAACACGATGAGCTGTCCCGCCAGTGCCGTCGGCAGGCGGCGGCTGGCCTCGTTCCAGCAGAGCGTGCCCAGCCACGACGCCAGCAGGCCGATGGACACCATGAGGCCCAGGAATATCCACGGACGCGGACCGAGCGGCTGCACGTCAGCCAGCGTCGGCGCGGTGAAGGCCGCCCAGGCGAGGTAGCCCGCATATCCCGTCAGGGCGAGCGGCAGTGTAGCCACACCCTGCGCCGTGGCCCAGGCCCGAGCATTGCGGTCGGGATGGGCACGCATCCAGTCGCCGTTGCGGATGGGATACCACGTCCAGCAAGCGACAGCGCCCACGGCCAGTAAGGCGCCCCAGGCGTAGCGCCGGCTGCCGGCATCGGCTGCGCCCGCCATCGCGGCGAACTCGGCCTGGTTGACGCAGGCGATACCGGCCAGCATCACCAGCAATGCCGGCGTCAGCCTGCCCCAGGGCAGATGGCCGTCGCGCTGGCTGCCGCGCAGGTTGGCCGTGATCGAGATGACCACCGGCAGTGTGCCGATGATCATCGTCGGCAGCGGCGCGCCCGCGCGCTGGATCGCGCTGGCAAGAAAGAGGTAATAAACGATGTTGCCCACGGCCGCGAGCTTGAGCGCCTCGATCCAGTCGGCACGCGTGAGACGCCGCAATTCGGCACGGTCGAGCCAGGCCAGCGGCAGCGCGATCAGCCCGAACGCCGCGTAGCGCCCCACGGTGTGCAGCACGGCCGGGTATTCCGGCAGGATGAGCGGGCCGATGAAAACCAGCCCCCACATCAGACCCGCCATCAAGGCGAATGCCATCCCTGACCACATTGCGCTGCTCTCTCCCTGTCCGATCTCTCGCGAATCGCCGCGAGCCGCGAGTATCCCGCATGCACGACAAGTGCGACCGCCAATGAAAAACCCGCGGGCCACGGAGGGCGCGCGGGTTTGGTTTCGAACCACCGCCCTTCGGGCGGCGGCGACGATCAGGCGTTGACCGTGTCGGCCACTTCCTTGTAATCCTCGATCTTGTCGAAGCTCAGGTACTGGTAGATCTGGTCGCCATTCTTGTTGATGACGCCGATGTCGGCCATGTACTCATCCTTCGTCGGGATGCGACCCAGCTTGGAGCAGATCGAGGCCAGTTCGGCCGAGCCCAGGTACACGTTGGTGTTCTTGCCCAGGCGATTGGGGAAGTTGCGGGTGCTGGTGGACATCACCGTCGCGCCTTCGCGCACCTGCGCCTGGTTGCCCATGCACAGCGAGCAGCCGGGCATTTCTGTGCGCGCGCCGGCGTTGCCGAACACCCCGTAGTGGCCTTCTTCGGTGAGCTGCGCTGCATCCATCTTGGTCGGCGGCGCAATCCACAGCTTGACCGGAATGTCACGCTTGCCTTCCAGCAGCTTGGACGCCGCGCGGAAATGGCCAATGTTGGTCATGCACGAGCCGATGAACACTTCGTCGATCTTGGCGCCGGCGACTTCCGACAGCGTCTTCACGTCGTCCGGATCGTTCGGGCAGGCCACGATGGGCTCGTGGATGTCGGCCAGATCGATCTCGATCACGGCAGCGTACTCCGCATCGGCATCGGCCTTGAGCAACTGCTGGTCCTTGAGCCAGGCTTCCTGCGCGGCGATGCGGCGCGCCAGCGTGCGGGCGTCGGCATAGCCCTCGGCGATCATCCACTTCATCAGCGTGATGTTGCTGTTGATGTATTCGGCGATCGGCTCCTTGTTGAGGTGCACCGTGCAGCCGGCGGCCGAGCGTTCGGCCGACGCGTCGGAGAGCTCGAAGGCCTGCTCCACCTTCAGGTCGGGCAGACCCTCGATCTCGAGGATGCGGCCGGAGAAAATGTTCTTCTTGCCCTTCTTCTCCACCGTCAGCAGGCCCTGCTTGATGGCATAGAGCGGAATGGCGTTGACCAGGTCGCGCAGCGTGACGCCGGGCTGCATCTTGCCCTTGAAGCGCACGAGCACCGACTCCGGCATGTCCAGCGGCATCACGCCGGTGGCGGCCGCGAAGGCCACCAGGCCCGAGCCCGCGGGGAAGCTGATGCCGATGGGGAAGCGGGTGTGCGAGTCGCCACCCGTGCCCACGGTGTCGGGCGTCAGCAGGCGGTTGAGCCAGCTGTGGATCACGCCGTCACCCGGGCGCAGCGAGACGCCGCCGCGCGTGCTGATGAATTCGGGCAGCTCGTGGTGCGTCTTCACATCCACCTTCTTGGGATAGGCGGCCGTGTGGCAGAACGACTGCATGACCAGGTCGGCCGAGAAGCCCAGGCAGGCCAGATCCTTGAGTTCGTCGCGAGTCATCGGGCCGGTGGTGTCCTGCGAGCCCACCGAGGTCATCTTGGGTTCGCAGTACGTGCCAGGACGCACGCCCTGGCCTTCGGGCAGGCCGCAGGCGCGGCCCACCATCTTCTGCGCCAGCGAGAAGCCCTTGCCGGAATCGACGGGTGCCTGCGGCAGGCGGAACAGCGTCGAGGGCGGCAGGCCCAGCGCTTCACGCGCCTTGGATGTCAGGCCACGGCCGATGATCAGCGGAATGCGGCCGCCAGCGCGCACTTCGTCGAACAGGACGTCGCTCTTGACCTTGAACTCGGCGATGACCTGGCCGTCCTTGAGCGCCTTGCCTTCGTAGGGGCGCAGTTCGATCGTGTCGCCCATGTTCATCTGGCTCACGTCGAGCTCGATCGGCAGCGAGCCCGCGTCTTCCATGGTGTTGTAGAAGATCGGCGCGATCTTGTTGCCCAGGCAGATGCCGCCGAACTTCTTGTTCGGAATGAACGGGATGTCCTCGCCCGTCCACCACAGCACGCTGTTGGTGGCGGACTTGCGCGAGGAGCCCGTGCCGACCACGTCGCCCACGTAGGCCACCGGCAGGCCGCGCGCCACCAGGTCCTGGATGAACTTCACGGGGCCGCGCTTGCCGTCTTCCTCGGGCTCGAACGGGGCGCCGTCGCGCTTGTTCTTGAGCATCGCGAGCGCGTGCATCGGGATGTCGGGGCGCGTGGTCGCGTCGGGCGCGGGAGAGAGATCGTCGGTGTTGGTTTCGCCAGGCACCTTGAACACGGTGAACGTGATGCTGGCCGGCACTTCGGGACGGCTGGTGAACCACTCGGCATTGGCCCAGCTCTCCAGCACGGACTTGGCGTTGGCATTGCCCTTGTCGGCCTTTTCCTTGACGTCGTGGAACTGGTCGAACATCAGCAGCGTCTTCTTGAGGCCGTCGGCGGCCACCGTGCCCACTTCGGCGTCGTCCAGCAGGTCGATCAGCGGGCCGATGTTGTAGCCGCCGAGCATCGTGCCCAGCAGCTCGGTCGCCTTGGCGCGCGAGATCAGTGAGCACTTCTCGGTACCGTGGGCCACGGCGGCCAGGTAGCTGGCCTTGACCTTGGCCGCATCGTCGACGCCAGCCGGAACGCGGTTGGTGATCAGGTTGAGCAGGAACTCTTCTTCGCCCTTGGACGGGTTCTTGAGCAGTTCGATCAGATCGGCCGTCTGCCTGGCCGACAGCGGCAGCGGCGGGATGCCCAGCGCAGCGCGCTCGGCGACGTGGTCAACATAGGCTTGAAGCATGGTTTCTCCGTGAATCGAAATCGTGGGTTCAGACAGGAAAGGGTGTCGCTCAGCGCGTGGACGGCGGACCGGCCGGCGCGGGTTCCAGCAGGTTGACGGGCGGGCGCGTCTTCATCTCCTGGGCGACGACCAGCTGGTCGGCGCTCTGGCATTCGTCGGCCAGGCGCTGGCCGAGCTTCTGGCTCATCAGCATGGACTTGTTGCCCAGTTGCAACCACAGCGCGCCACGCTTGGCATCCTCGAGGCGCAGCGCGCCGGTGCGGCTTTCGACCGCATGCATCAGGAAGCGGTGGCCCTTGGTGGTCACCATGAAGAATCCGTCGCGGCGCGCCGGCGCCACCTTCACGGTCGCACCGAGTTCGCAGGGAATATCCCCGACGAAGACGCGGCGGCCGAGGTCGATCTGGGCCTCGGTGAGCGTGATGCTGGGGTCGTCGTCGATGGGCGTGACTTCCTCGACCGCCTTCACCGCTGCCGGCGCGAGGCGCGCCTTGCGTGCGGCTGTGCTGGCGGTAGCGCCCTTGGCCGGGGCCGCCTTGACCGCGGCCTTGGCGGGCGGCTTGGCTGCCGCGCCGGATGCCGCCTGGGCGAGCACGGCGGGCGTCGCCCCGGCACCCAGCACGAGTGTCAGCGCCGAGAGCGCGGTGGCGATGGCTTTGTTCATTGGGGGGTCTCCGCGAAGTTGGACACGCCGGGCCGCAGCCAGGCCGTCAGGGACGAAGGCAGGTCGGCGCCCGTGCGCGCCGCACGTTCGAGCACCTGCCAGAAGAAACGGTAGCTGGCCCGATCATGCAACTGGCCCGCATGGCTGATCGGCGCCCACTGCGCGGCCGCAGCCGCCTCGATGATGCGCGCGGCGGTCTCGATCTCGGCACCGGTGGGCGCGAAGGCCTGAAGGATAGGCCGGATCTGGGCCGGATGGATACTCCACATGCGCGTGTAGCCGAACTCGCGCGCAGCGCGCCGTGCGGCCTGCTCCAGCGCCTGCACGTCAGAGAATTCGGTCACCACGCAGTGCGAAGGCACCTTGCCCTGCGCATGGCAGGCCGAGGCGATGTCGAGCTTGGCGCGCACGACCAGCGGATGCGTGAACTGGCCGGACGAACTCATGCCCGCCGACGGAATCGCGCCGCCGTGTGCCGAAACGAAGTCCATCAGGCCGAACGACAGCGATTGCACGCGCGGATGCGCAGCGATGTCGAAGGCCCGGTGCACGGCGGCTGGCGACTCGATCAGCACCTGCAGCGGCACGCCCGGCGCGCCGGCGGCGTCCAGCGCATCGCTGGCCGCCTGCACGTCGGCGACCGACTCGACCTTGGGCACCATGACATGGGCCAACCGGTGACCGGCGCGGCTGCCGATGTGGGCGATATCGGCCGCGAACGCCGGATGCGTCACCGCGTGCACGCGCACGGCCACGCGCGCATCGGCGGCGGCCTGCAGCACCAGTTCGGCGACCAGAGCCGCGTGCTCGGCTTCGCCGCCCACGGGAGCACCATCCTCGCAATCGAGCGTGACGTCGAACACGCAGGCACCGAACTCGGCCGTGAATTCGGCCTGCAGCGCAAGGCTCTTGCGCATGCGATCGGGCACGCCGCTGTAGTGGTCGCAAACCGGCAGCAGAACGCCGCCCGCCTGCGCGCCGAGCAGCACGTCGCGTGGATGCATGGCCGGGCCGCTCATGCTCATGCCGCCTTGCACGCCACGATGAACAGCCGCGGAAATGCCAGCAGCCGGCGGCCGTCGGCGCGCGCCGGATAGGCCAGATCGATGCGGCGCCGGTAATCGGCCAGATAGCCATCCTGTTGCGCCGGCGCGAGCCGCTCGACGAAGGGCCGAAGACCCGTCGCCCGCACCCACTCGACGATGGCCTCGGCCGAATCCATGCGGTGCTGGTAGATCGTGTGCCACACGTCGACGTGTTCTGCCAGCGGCGCCAGCAGGTCGTAGTAGCGGTCGATCGGCAGGCGCGGCGCACGCAGCGCGGCGGCGTCGCCGATGGACGCAGCCCAGGCCGGATCGGCGGCGACCTCGCGCATCAGGCGATGCGAAGGTTCATCGAGGTTGTCGGGCATCTGCACCGCCAGCACACCGCCAGGGGCCAGCAACGCGAACAGCCGTGGAAACAGCGCCTCGTGGCCCGTCACCCACTGCAGCGCCGCGTTGGCGTAGATGAGGTCGGGTGCGACCGCAGGCCGCCAGGTGCCGATGTCGCCCTGCTCGAACCGCACGGCGGGAAGCCGCGCACGCGCGCTCTCCAGCATGGCGGGCGAATTGTCGATGCCGACGATGTCGGCGCCGGGGAAGCGATCGGCCAGCAGTTCGGTGGAATTACCCGGGCCGCAGCCGAGATCGACGACCTGCGAAGGGGTCGACAGCGGAACCCGCGCCAGCAGTTCGCGTGCCGGCCGCGTGCGCTCGTCCTCGTAGCGACGGTAGAGCGCCGGGTTCCAGTCGAGCATGGGCCTCGAATCTGCCGGATTACAGCAGGTGGGCGACGCCCGACTGCTCGTCCTGCAGTTCCTTGAGCGTCTTGTTGATGCGCTCCTGGCTGAAGGCGTCGATCTCGAGGCCTTCGACGATCTTGTACTTGCCGTTTTCCGTGGTGACGGGGAAGCCGAACATCACGTCCTTCGGAATGCCGTACTCGCCGTTCGAAGGCACGCCCATGGTGACCCACTTGCCTTGCGAGCCGAGGGCCCAGTCGCGCATGTGGTCGATGGCGGCATTGGCGGCCGAAGCGGCCGACGACAGGCCGCGCGCATCGATGATGGCGGCGCCGCGCTTGCCGACCGTGGGCAGGAACACGTCGGCGTTCCAGACCTGGTCGTTGATGGCGTCCTTGACCGACTTGCCGCCGATGGTGGCGAAGCGGTAGTCGGCGTACATGGTGGGCGAATGGTTGCCCCACACGGTGAGCTTCTCAATCTCGCCGACCTTGCCACCGGTCTTGGCGGCGATCTGGCTAGCGGCGCGGTTGTGGTCCAGGCGCAGCATGGCGGTGAAGTTCTCGCGCGGCAGGCTGGGCGCACTCTTCATGGCGATGTAGGCATTGGTGTTGGCGGGGTTGCCGACAACCAGTACCTTGACGTCGCGGCTGGCGACCTTGTCCAGTGCCTTGCCCTGGGCGGTGAAGATCTGGGCGTTGGCGGCCAGCAGGTCCGCGCGCTCCATGCCAGGGCCGCGCGGGCGGGCGCCGACCAGCAGGGCGTAGTCGGCGTCCTTGAACGCGACTTCCGGGTCACCCGCAGGGATAACGCCGGCGAGCAGCGGGAAGGCGCAGTCTTCCAGCTCCATGATCACGCCCTTGAGCGCCTTCTGGGCCTTTTCATCCGGAATTTCGAGCAATTGCAGGATTACGGGCTGGTCCTTGCCCAGCATTTCGCCGGAGGCGATGCGGAAAAGCAGGGCGTAACCGATTTGGCCGGCGGCTCCAGTAACGGCGACGCGGACGGGCTTCTTGCTCATGTGAGAACTCCGGAAATGGAAGAGTGGAATGCAAACGGCTTGCGCAATCCGGCGCGCCTGGCCCCGCGCTACTGCAGCGGAGCGCTCGCGCACGCACGCGGCAAGGCAACCACGGATTTTAGCGCTCCGCAGGCGAGAGCGTCAATTTGTCTTATGTCTTATATAAGATATGATCTTCGGCTGCCCGCCGCCCGCCGCGGCCTGCAATCCGCACATGCCCGCAAGCCCCCTGAACGAACCGGAAGCCCCTGCCGCGCGTGCGGCGGCCGAAGGCGTGACGCCAGCGTTCAGCCCGCTTTATCAGCAGATCAAGTCCCTCATCCTGCAGAACCTGCAGGAAGGGCAGTGGCGGCCGGGCGAGGCCATTCCCAGCGAAATGGAACTGGCCTCGCGTTTCCGCGTGAGCCAGGGAACGGTGCGCAAAGCCATCGACGAACTCGCGGCAGAGAATCTGCTGGTGCGCCGGCAGGGCAAGGGCACCTTCGTGGCCACGCATGCCGAGCAGCACGTGCGCTACCGTTTCCTGCGGCTCATGCCCGACGCCGGCACCGAAAGCCCTGCCCGGCGCCAGGTCGTCGACTTCCGCCGCCAGCGTGCGGGCGCCGAAGTGGCACGGGCGCTGGCGTTGCGCTCCACCGATGCGGTTTTCCAGGTGCGCCGCGTGCTGTCGTTCGACGGCACGCCGACCATCCTGGAAGACCTGTGGCTGCCCGCCTCCGCCTTCAAGGGCCTGACGGCCGAGGCCATGGCGGACTACCAGGGTGCCACCTATGCCATGTTCGAACTCGACTTCGGCGTGCGCATGGTCCGCGCCGACGAGAAATTGCGCGCCGTCGCGCCGGATGCCGTGCAGGCCGGACTGTTGCAGGTAGCCGCCGGCTCCCCGCTGCTGAGCGTCGAGCGCGTCGCCTATACCTACAACGACACCCCGATGGAACTGCGCCGGGGCCTCTACCGTACCGACACGCATCACTACCGCAATACCCTCAATTGACCGAGCCCGCCGGTCGGCCGCGCGAATGCCGCCCCTGCAACGTGCTGCGTTGCAATAGAATTTTGGGTTGTTTGCATTGACCTGATTACAAAGAAGTTTCATCCACGAAGGCCTCCCCCATGTCAGATCTCGCGCCGTCCGCCTCGAAGCGGCCTGAATTCCGCAACATCAATGCCATCACGGATCTCACCACCTACAGCCTGCCGCCGGCGGGCTGGGTGTCGATCCTGCACCGCGTGAGCGGCGTCCTGATGTTTGTGCTGATGCCCTTCATCATCTGGATGTTCGACACCTCGGTGTCTTCCGAATACTCGTTCGCCCGCTTCCGCTCGGCGTTCGAGATCGGCGTCGGCTTCGTGCCCGGCTGGTTCCTCAAGCTGGTGGCGCTGGCCCTCATCTGGGCCTACCTGCACCACTTCATCGCCGGCCTGCGCCATCTGTGGATGGACATCAGCCACGACGCGGTGAACAAGAGCTTCGGCCGCACCTCCGCGCTGGCCGTGCTCGGCTCCAGCATCCTGCTGACGCTGATCCTGGGCGCCAAGCTCTTCGGCCTGTATTGAATGGAAAGGAACACACCATGTCCGTGAACTACGGCTCCAAGCGTACCGTCGTCGGCGCCCACTACGGCCTGCGTGACTGGTTGGCCCAGCGCCTGACCGGCGCGCTGATGGCGGTCTTCACCATCGTCGTGCTGGCGCACATCATCTTCTCCAGCGGCCCGATCGGCTACGACAAATGGGCCGGCATTTTCTCCAGCCAGTGGATGAAGACCTTGACGTTCTCGGTCATCGTCGCCCTGCTCTACCACGTGTGGGTCGGCATGCGCGACGTGCTGATGGACTACATCAAGCCGGTGGGCCTGCGCCTGGTGCTGCAGGCCTTCACCATCGTCTGGCTGGTCGGCTGCGCCGGCTGGGCCATCCAGGTGCTCTGGCGCCTGTAAAGCCGAACCCAGAAGAAGAAGCAGGATCGATCCCCATGAGCTACACCAAGCAGAACATCACCACGCGCAAGTTCGACGTCGTCATCGTCGGCGCCGGCGGCTCCGGCATGCGCGCCGCGCTCGAACTCTCGCGCGCCGGCCTGAACGTCGCATCGCTCTCCAAGGTCTTCCCCACGCGCTCCCACACGGTGGCGGCGCAGGGCGGCGTGTCGGCCTCGCTGGGCAACATGTCCGAGGACAACTGGCACTACCACTTCTACGACACCATCAAGGGCTCGGACTGGCTGGGCGACCAGGACGCGATCGAGTTCATGTGCCGTGAAGCGCCCAACGTCGTGATCGAGCTCGAGCACTTCGGCATGCCGTTCGACCGCAACCCCGACGGCACGATCTACCAGCGCCCGTTCGGCGGCCACACCGCCAACTACGGCGAAAAGCCCGTGCAGCGCGCCTGCGCGGCGGCCGACCGCACCGGCCACGCCATGCTGCACACGCTGTACCAGCAGAACGTCAAGTCCAAGACGAACTTCTTCGTCGAATGGATGGCGCTCGACCTGATCCGCGACGCCGACGGCGACGTGGTGGGCGTGACCGCGCTCGAACTCGAAACCGGCGAGCTTTACGCCCTGCAGGCCAAGACCGTGTTGCTGGCCACCGGCGGCGCCGGCCGCATTTTCGCTGCGTCGACCAATGCCTTCATCAACACCGGCGACGGCCTGGGCATGGCGGCGCGCGCCGGCATCCCACTGCAGGACATGGAGTTCTGGCAGTTCCACCCCACCGGCGTGGCCGGCGCGGGCGTGCTGCTGACCGAAGGCTGCCGCGGCGAAGGCGCCATCCTGCTCAACAGCAACGGCGAGCGCTTCATGGAGCGCTACGCGCCCACGCTGAAGGATCTGGCACCGCGCGACTTCGTCTCACGCTGCATGGACCAGGAGATCAAGGAAGGCCGGGGCTGCGGCCCGAACAAGGACTACATCCTGCTCAAGCTCGACCACCTGGGCGCGGACACCATCCGCAAGCGCCTGCCGTCGGTGGAAGAGATCGGCCACAACTTCGCGAACGTGGACATCACGCGCGAGCCGATCCCCGTCGTGCCCACCATCCACTATCAGATGGGCGGCATCCCGACCAACATCAATGGCCAGGTCGTGGAGCAGAAGGGCGACGAGCATGCCCGCGTCGTGAATGGTCTGTACGCCGTCGGCGAGTGCTCGTGCGTGTCGGTGCACGGCGCCAACCGCCTGGGCACGAACTCGCTGCTCGACCTGCTGGTGTTCGGCAAGGCGGCGGGCAAGCACATCGTCGAGTATGTGAAGAACAGCGGCGAACACAAGCCGCTGCCGGCAGATGGCTGCGACCGCACGCTGACGCGCCTGAACCAGCTGGAGCAATCGACCGAGGGCACCTATGCGCAGGACGTCGCCAACGACATCCGCGCGACCATGCAGCAGCACGCGGGCGTGTTCCGCACGCAGGCCAGCATGGACGAGGGTGTGAGCAAGATCAACGCCATCCGCGAGCGCGTCGGCACCGTCACGCTCAAGGACAAGTCCAAGGTGTGGAATACCGCCCGCATGGAAGCGCTGGAAGTCGACAACCTGATCGAAGTGGCGCAGGCCACCATGATCTCGGCCGCCGCCCGCCGCGAATGCCGTGGCGCCCACACCGTCAACGACTACGAGCATCCGGCCGACCACGCCGAGTTCCCGCTGGGCCGCAACGACAAGGAGTGGATGAAGCACACCCTCTGGCACAGCGTGACCAACAGCCTGACCTACAAGCCGGTCAACCTCAAGCCGCTGACGGTGGAAAGCGTTCCGCCCAAGGTCCGCACGTTCTGATCACCGAAGAGCCCCACGGGAAAACGACATGAAGCGCACATTCCAGATCTACCGCTACGACCCCGACAAGGACGCCAAGCCCTACATGCAGACCGTCGAGATCGAACTCGACGGCCACGAGCGCATGCTGCTGGACGCGCTCGTCAAACTCAAGGCGCAGGATCCTTCCATCTCGTTCCGGCGTTCCTGCCGCGAAGGTGTCTGCGGATCCGACGCCATGAACATCAACGGCAAGAACGGCCTGGCGTGCCTGACCAACATGAACACGCTCAAGGGCACCATCGTGCTCAAGCCGCTGCCGGGCCTGCCCGTGATCCGCGACCTGATCGTCGACATGACGCAGTTCTTCAAGCAGTACAACTCGATCAAGCCTTACCTCATCACCGAGGGCCTGGCGCCCGAGCGCGAACGACTGCAGTCCCCCGAGGAGCGCGAAGAGCTCAATGGCCTGTACGAGTGCATCCTGTGCGCGAGCTGTTCGACCAGCTGCCCGAGCTTCTGGTGGAACCCCGACAAGTTCGTGGGCCCCGCCGGGCTGCTGCAGGCCTACCGCTTCATCGCCGACAGCCGCGACGAAGCCACCGGCGCGCGCCTGGACAACCTCGAGGATCCGTACCGCCTGTTCCGCTGCCACACCATCATGAACTGCGTGGACGTGTGCCCGAAGGGCCTGAACCCCACCAAGGCGATCGGAAAGATCAAGGAACTGATGGTGCGCCGCGCCATCTGACACCATGGAGGCAGACGTGCTCGACACCCGCACCCTCGGCAAGCTTCAGTGGCGCTGCCGCCGGGGACTGCTCGAGAACGATCTGCTGATCGGCCGGTTCTTCGAGCGCCACGGCCACCAGGTCACCACAGCGCAGGCCGAGGCTCTGGCCGTGCTCATGGATCTGGGCGACAACGATCTCATGGACCTGCTGCTGCGGCGCACCGAGCTGCAGGGCGAACTCGATACCAGGGACATCAAAGAAGTGCTCGAGATGATGAGGCCGCCGTTGCCCGCATCCCAGAAGTCAACCGGACACTAGTGAAGGAAGCGAATCTATGAAACTTGCAGACAACAAAGCCACCCTGTCGTTTTCCAACGGCGGCCCGAGCGTGGAGTTGCCGGTGTACCAGGGCAGCATCGGCCCCGACGTCATCGACATCCGCAAGCTGTATGCGCAGACGGGCATGTTCACCTATGACCCGGGCTTCCTGTCCACGGCCTCGTGCCAGTCGGCCATCACCTATATCGACGGCGACAAGGGCGAGCTGCTGTATCGCGGCTATCCCATCGAGCAGCTGGCGGTGAACTGCGACTTCCTGGAAACCTGCCATCTGTTGCTGTACGGCGAGCTGCCGAATGCCGACCAGAAGAAGACCTTCTCGGACACCGTGACCCGTCACACGATGGTGAACGAGCAGATGCAGTTCTTCCTGCGCGGCTTCCGCCGGGATGCGCACCCGATGGCCGTGCTGACGGGCCTGGTGGGCGGCCTGTCGGCCTTCTATCACGACAGCACCGACATCAACAATCCCGAGCACCGCGAGATCGCCGCGATCCGCCTGATCGCGAAGATGCCGACGCTGGTGTCGATGGCCTACAAGTACGGCATCGGCCAGCCTTACATGTACCCGCGCAACGAACTTTCGTACGCCGGCAATTTCCTGCGCATGATGTTCGGCGTGCCGCCGGAAGACTACGTGGTGAATCCGGTCCTAGAGCGCGCGCTCGACCGCATCTTCATCCTCCACGCCGACCACGAGCAGAACGCATCCACGTCCACCGTCCGCCTGTGCGGCTCGTCGGGCACCAACCCGTTCGCGGCCATCGCTGCTGGCGTGGCGTGTCTGTGGGGCCCGGCCCACGGCGGCGCCAACGAGGCCTGCCTGAACATGCTCGAAGACATCCAGCGCAACGGTGGCGTCTCGAAGGTCGGCGAGTTCATGGAGAAGGTCAAGGACAAGAGCTCCGGCGTCAAGCTCATGGGCTTCGGTCACCGCGTCTACAAGAACTACGATCCGCGCGCCAAGCTGATGCAGGAAACCTGCAACGAAGTGCTGAACGAACTGGGCCTGGAAAACGACCCGCTGTTCAAGCTGGCCAAGGAGTTGGAAAAGATCGCCCTGGAAGACGACTACTTCGTGCAGCGCAAGCTCTACCCGAACGTCGACTTCTACTCCGGCATCGTGCAGCGCGCCATCGGCATTCCGGTGAACCTGTTCACCGGCATCTTCGCCCTGGCCCGTACCGTGGGCTGGATCGCCCAGCTCAACGAGATGATCGGCGACCCCGAGTACAAGATCGGCCGCCCGCGCCAGCTGTTCGACGGCGCCACCAAGCGCGACGTCAAGCCCCTGGCACAGCGCTGATCGGCAATACCGTACCGGTACGAAGGCCCGCTCCGCGCGGGCCTTTTCTTTTTCCGGCGGCGAATGCCGGGCCTGCCGAGCCAGGAGGGCCACCGTCTGCTGTCGGCACTCCTGCCATCTCATCAGGAGATGGCGGAACACGTCATTCAGATGGAAAATCGCAGTCTCCCATCGCCCCTGACGATGGCCTGCCGCCCATGAGCCTGTCCGAACGCAACTTCGCCCGCCGCATCGACCTCACGTCGTTGCAGCTGTTCGTCGCCGTGTGCGAACTGGGCAGCATCGGGCGCGCGGCAGAGCGCGAATTCATCGCGGCCTCTGCCGTGAGCAAGCGATTGGCCGAACTGGAGAGCGTGCTGGGCACGGCCCTGCTCTACCGCCACAGCCGTGGCGTCGACCTTACGCCCGCCGGCCAGAGCCTGCTGCACCATGCCCGCAGCGTGCTGTTTGGCCTCGAGAAGATGCAGGGCGAGCTGTCCGAGTACACCGACGGCGTGCGTGGCCACGTGCGCGTGCACGCCAGCATCTCGGCCGTGGTGCAGTTCCTGCCCGAAGACCTGGGCGCCTTCGTCGGCCGGCACGAGCACGTCAAGATCGACCTGGAGGAACATCTGAGTTCCGAGGTGATGCGCGCTGTGCAGGAAGGTGCGGCCGACCTGGGCATCTGCAACACGGCGGGCGGTACCGGCGGCCTGCAGACGCAGCCCTATCGCGAGGACGAACTCGTGCTCGTGGCTACGCAGGGCCACCCGCTGCTGCAGCAGACGGCGCCGATCGCCTTCGCCGACGCGCTCGACTTCGATCATGTCGGGCTGCATGCCAACAGCTCGATCTACCGGGCGATGCAGCAGGCGGCCACTGTGGCGGGTCGCACCGTGCGCCTGCGCATCCAGGTGGCCGGGCTCGATGCCATGGCGCGCATGATCGACAACGGCCTGGGCGTGGGCGTGATGCCGCGCCGCGCGTTCGAACTCATGGCCCGTGCCACCGGCCGGCTGGCGGCAGCGCCACTGTCCGACAGCTGGGCGCGCCGGCGCATCGAACTGGTGGCACGCGACTTTTCCACCCTGCCGGTCACGGCACGGCTGCTGGTCGAGCACCTGCGGCCAGCCGCCTAGAATTTCCATCCCCACGAAAGAAGAGACGCCATGGGACGCACCCTCTACGACAAGATCTGGGACGAACACGTCGTCCACACCGAGGAAGACGGCACGTCCGTCCTCTACATCGACCGCCATCTGGTGCACGAAGTCACCAGCCCGCAGGCCTTCGAGGGCCTGCGCGAAGCCGGGCGCAAGCTCTGGCGCGTGAGCTCGGTGGTGGCCACAGCCGACCACAACACCCCCACCACGGGCTGGGAGCGCGGCTACGACGGCATCACCGATCCCATCAGCAAGGAGCAGGTGACCACGCTCGACAGCAACATCGGCGAATTCGGCGCCGCTGCGTTCTTCCCGTTCCTCAGCAAGCGCCAGGGCATCGTGCACGTGATCGGCCCCGAGAACGGTGCCACGCTGCCCGGCATGACCGTGGTCTGCGGCGACAGCCACACCAGCACGCACGGCGCGTTCGGCGCACTGGCGCACGGCATCGGTACCAGTGAGGTCGAGCACGTGATGGCCACGCAGACGCTGTTGGCCAAGAAGGCGAAGAACATGCTGGTGAAGGTCGAGGGCAAGCTGCCCCTGGGCTGCACCGCCAAGGACATCGTTCTTGCCATCATCGGCCGCATCGGTACGGCCGGCGGCACGGGCTACACCATCGAGTTCGCCGGCTCCGCGATCCGCGACCTGACCATGGAAGGCCGCATGACAGTCTGCAACATGGCGATCGAGGGCGGCGCCCGCGCCGGTCTGGTGGCCGTCGACCAGAAGACCATCGACTACGTGAAAGGCCGACCGCTGGCGCCAACGGGCGTCGAATGGGAACAGGCTGTCGCCTACTGGAAGACGCTGCACTCCGACCCCGACGCGAAGTTCGACACCTTGGTCGAGCTCGACGCCACACAGATCAAACCGCAGGTCACGTGGGGCACGTCACCCGAAATGGTGCTGCCCATCGACGCGCGCGTGCCCGATCCCGACAAAGAGAAGGACGCCAACAAGCGCGCTGCCATCGAACGCGCGCTCACCTACATGGGCCTCGAGCCCAACAAGGCGATGAACGACATCTTCATCGACAAGGTTTTCATCGGCAGTTGCACCAACAGTCGGATTGAGGACATGCGCGAAGCCGCTGCGGTGGTGAAGAAGCTCGGCCAGAAGGTCGCCAGAAACGTCAAGCTCGCCATGGTGGTGCCCGGTTCGGGTCTCGTGAAAGAGCAGGCCGAACGCGAGGGCCTGCACGAGGTCTTCCGCGCCGCAGGCTTCGAGTGGCGCGAGCCTGGCTGCTCGATGTGCCTGGCCATGAATGCCGACCGGCTCGAGCCGGGCGAACGTTGCGCCTCGACCAGCAACCGCAACTTCGAAGGCCGCCAGGGCGCCGGCGGACGCACGCACCTCGTCAGCCCGGCGATGGCGGCGGCAGCGGCCATCCATGGCCATTTCGTCGACGTACGCACCATGGCCTGAACGCGAAGCGAGAACACACATGCAGAAATTCACCGTGCACAAGGGCCTCGTGGCGCCCATGGACCGCGAGAACGTCGATACCGACGCGATCATCCCCAAGCAGTTCCTCAAGTCGATCCGCAAGACGGGATTCGGACCGAACCTGTTCGACGAGTGGCGCTATCTGGACCATGGCGAACCCGGCATGGATCCCGCCAGCCGCAAGCCGAACCCCGACTTCGTGCTCAACCAGCCTCGCTACCAGGGCGCTTCGGTGCTGCTGGCGCGCCGCAACTTCGGCTGTGGGTCGAGCCGTGAGCACGCGCCCTGGGCGCTCGACCAGTACGGCTTCCGCTCGATCATCGCGCCGAGCTTCGCCGACATCTTCTTCAACAACAGCTTCAAGAACGGCCTGTTGCCCATCGTGCTGCCCGAGGCCACGGTGGCCCGGCTGTTCGACGAAGTGGCGGCATTTCCCGGTTACGCGCTCACCGTGGATCTGGAGCGGCAGGTCATCGTCAAGCCCGACGGGGAGGAGATCGCCTTCGACGTGCAGCCCTTCCGCAAGTACTGCCTGATTAACGGTCTGGACGACATCGGCCTCACGCTGCGCCACAAGGACAAGATCAAGGCGTTCGAAGCCGAGCGCCTGGCCGCCAAGCCCTGGCTGGCGCACCAGATGGTCGGCTGACCAACCTGCCTTTCCTCAATCCAACGACAGAGAAGAAGACCATGAAGATCGCAGTCCTGCCGGGAGACGGCATCGGAACCGAAATCGTTGCGGAAGCCATCCGCGTACTGGAAGTGCTCGACCTCCGGTTCGAGATGGAGAGCGCGCTGGTGGGCGGCGCCGCTTACGACGCGCACGGCCACCCGCTGCCGGAAGCCACACTCAAGCTGGCCAAGGAAGCCGACGCGGTGCTGTTCGGTGCCGTGGGCGACTGGAAGTACGACTCGCTGGAACGCCAGTTCCGGCCCGAGCAGGCCATCCTCGGCCTGCGCAAGAACCTGGGCCTTTTTGCCAACTTCCGTCCGGCCATCTGCTACGAGCAGCTGACGCACGCCTCCAGCCTCAAGCCCGAGTTGGTGGCGGGCCTGGACATCCTCATCATCCGTGAGCTGACTGGCGACATCTACTTCGGCCAGCCTCGCGGCCGCCGCACGGCGGTCGACGGCCACTTCCCCGGTGCCGAGGAAGCCTTCGACACCATGCGCTACAGCCGCCCTGAAGTCGAGCGCATCGCGCGTGTCGCCTTCGAGGCCGCCCGCAAGCGCAATCGCAAGGTGACCAGCGTGGACAAGGCCAACGTACTGGAAACGTTCCAGTTCTGGAAGGACGTCGTCATCGACGTGCACAAGGAGTATCCGGACATCGAGCTGGAGCACATGTACGTGGACAACGCGGCGATGCAACTGGTCCGCGCGCCCAAGAAGTTCGACGTGGTCGTCACGGGCAACATGTTCGGCGACATCCTGTCGGACGAAGCTGCCATGCTCACGGGCTCCATCGGCATGCTGCCCTCGGCCAGCCTGAATTCGAGCAATCAGGGCCTCTACGAGCCCAGCCACGGCAGCGCGCCGGACATCGCCGGCAAGGGCATCGCCAATCCTTTGGCTACAATATTGTCCGCTGCCATGATGCTCCGCTTTTCCCTCAACCAGCCCCAAGCCGCCGACCGGATCGAGTCCGCGGTCAAGCACGTTCTCGCGTCGGGCCTGCGTACGGCGGACATCCACTCCGAAGGCACCACCCTCGTCGGCACCCGTCAAATGGGTGACGCCGTCGTGGCCGCCATCACCAAAACCATTACCAAGAGCTGATAGCTCCGGTTCGTCGTGCGCCCTCTCCCGGCCTCTGACGAGCCGGGGGCGGAGAAACTTCTTTTTATTGAAAGGCGCATGTGATGAGCAAGGTAGGTAATCTGGTAGGTCTCGTCGGTTGGCGAGGCATGGTGGGCTCGGTCCTGATGGACCGGATGCAGGCCGAAGGCGACTTCGACCTGATCGAGCCTGTGTTCTTCTCCACCTCCAACGCCGGCGGCAAGGCTCCGGCCCAGGCGAAGAACGAGAAGACACTGCGCGACGCCTACGACATCGAGGCACTCAAGCGCTGCGACATCATCCTGACGGCACAGGGCGGCGACTACACCACGGAAGTCTTCCCCAAGTTGCGCGCCGCTGGCTGGAACGGCCACTGGATCGACGCCGCCTCGACGCTGCGCATGAAGGACGACGCCATCATCGTCCTCGATCCGGTCAACCTGCCCGTCATCAAGAATTCGCTGGCCAAGGGTGGCCGAAACTGGATCGGCGGCAACTGCACGGTCAGCTGCATGCTCATGGGCGTTGGCGCGCTGTACAAGGCCGGGCTGGTCGAGTGGATGACCACCATGACCTACCAGGCCGCCTCTGGCGGCGGTGCACAGCACATGCGCGAGTTGCTCACGCAGTTCGGCACGCTCAATCGCGAGGTCAAGGCGCTGCTCGACGATCCCAAGAGCGCGATTCTGGAGATCGATCGCAAGGTGCTGGCGCGCCAGCAGGCGCTCACCTCCGACGAAACCGCGAACTTCGGCGTGCCGCTGGGCGGCTCGCTCATTCCCTGGATCGACAAGGATCTGGGCAACGGCATGAGTCGCGAAGAGTGGAAGGGCGGCGCCGAGACCAACAAGATCCTGGGCCAGGGTGCGGGTTTCGGTACCGCCGAGACGCCGGTGGATGGTTTCTGCGTGCGCATCGGCGCTATGCGCTGCCACAGTCAGGCGCTGACCTTCAAGCTCACGAAGGACGTCCCGGTTGCCGACATCGAGGCGATGATTGCAGCTGACAACCCCTGGGCCAAGCTCGTGCCAAACACCCGCGAGGCCACCGTGCGGGACCTCACGCCCGTTGCTGTAACAGGGACGCTGACCATCCCGGTCGGACGCGTGCGCAAGTTGGCCATGGGGCCGGAGTATGTCGGCGCTTTCACCATCGGGGACCAACTGCTGTGGGGCGCGGCCGAACCGTTGCGCCGCATGCTGCGAATCCTGCTGGAGGATTGAGCGGGGCTTGCGCACCAGAACCCGCAACGACCCGTAACCTGGCCGTTACGGGTCGTTGTCGTTTGACAACAGCAAAACCTGGCTGCCCGGCACCTCCCCAAAGGGCCCCAATCTTTAAAAGCTTCGTTAGCTTGTCAGCCTAAAACATTGATGTTAATGTCGTTTTTCAGTCTCCAGTGTCAAGGCTTGCGTCGAGAATGAAGAGAACAAAGTTGCCTGTCCATCACGCGAAGGGGCCGGGGCGGTCGCGTTACACGTCGCGTTGGCACGCGCCGGTACTGTCGACCATCGCGGCGTCCGTGCTCGCGTTGACGTCCCTCGATGCCCAGGCACTGGCTCTCGGCCGTCTGGCGGTCCAGTCCGTGCTGGGCGAGCCTCTGCGCGCTGAAATCGACATTCCCCAGATCAATGCCGAAGAGGCGGCATCGCTGCGGGTCGGCGTGGCGCCGGCTTCTGCATTTGCCGCCGCCGGTTTCGAATTCAATCCTGTGGTCTCCACGGTTCAGGTCAGCCTCCAGCGCCGCGCGGACGGGCGCCACTACCTTCGCTTGACAGGCGATCGCGCCATCAACGATCCGTTCGTCGATCTCGTGATCGAAGCCAACTGGATTTCTGGGCGCATCGTGCGTGACTACACGATGCTGCTGGATCCGCCTAGCCTGCGTCAGCCGGCACCGCAGGTTCTGCCTCCGCAAGCCACCCCCGCGCCGCTTCCGCAGACCCGCGCTCCGGCCCCCGTCGCGACGCCGCCGGCAGCAGCGCAACCTCCTGCGACTCCGCGCGCAGCGCCTCCTACACCCGCTCCCCGCCCACCCGCGGCGCCCGTGGCGGCCGCGCAGCCCAGCAGCCAGCAACTCACCGTCAGGGCGGGCGATACAGCCGGCCGGATTGCCGCCGCCAACAAGCCGGCCAACGTGTCGCTCGATCAGATGCTGGTGGCGATGATGCAGGCCAACCCGGACGCCTTTGTCGGCGGCAACGTCAACCGGCTGCGCGCCGGGGCGGTGCTCGACCTGCCGAGTGCCGAACAGGCAGCGGCTGTGACGGCCGACCAGGCCCGCCAGACCATCGTGGCGCAGAGCCGCGATTTCAGTGAATTCCGCCGCCGCCTGGCCGAGAACGCGCCCGCAGCGCAGGTTGCCGCACCGGATCGCCAGGCCAGCGGCCAGGTGCAGGCCAACGTGGACGACCGGCGCCCGGGCGCCACGGCGCCAGACCGTCTCACGCTGTCGCGCGGCGCTGCCACTGGCGCGCCGGCTGCGCCTGGCACCGAAGATCGCATCGCGCAGACGCGCCAGGCTCAGGACACCAGCACCCGCGTGGCAGAGCTGTCGCGCAATCTCGATGAACTGGCCAAGCTGCAAAGCGCAGCCTCGGCACCAGCGGCAACGACTGCGGCACCAGCGCCCGCGAGCGCGGCATCCGTCCCGGCCGCCGCAACTCTCCCTGCGCCTGCCGGCGTGACTGCTCCCACACCCGACGCTGCGGCAAGCGCACCGCAGGTCGCTGCGAGCGAAGCCGTGGCCGCCGCGCCGGCCCCAGCGCCGGCGCCGGCCCCTCGTCCCGCTCCGCCGCCTCCGCCGCCGCCCGAACCCAGCTTCCTCGAGTCGCTGCTGGAGAACCCGCTGATTCCCGGAGCGGCTGCGGCGTTGATCCTGCTGCTGCTGGGCTATGGCGGCTACCGCTATCGTCAGGGTCGCCGGGCGGCCCAAGTCGACAGCTCGTTCCTCGAAAGCCGTCTGCAACCTGATTCGTTCTTCGGTGCCAGCGGCGGCCAGCGCGTGGACACCAACGAAGCCGCTCCGTCGGCGTCTTCGATGGTCTACTCGCCCAGCCAGCTCGACGCCGCTGGCGATGTGGATCCGGTCGCCGAAGCTGACGTGTACCTGGCCTATGGCCGGGACCTGCAGGCAGAAGAAATCCTCAAGGAAGCCTTGCGCGCCAGCCCTCAGCGCGTGGCCATCCACGTCAAGCTGATGGAGATCTACGCCAAACGCCGCGACGCCAAGGCGTTCGAAGCAGTGGCCGTGGAGGCGTACCGCCTCACCAGCGGCAGCGGCGATGACTGGGCCAAGGCCTGCGAACTCGGTCGCGAGATCGATCCCGACAACACGCTGTACCAGCCGGGCGGCGAGCCGGGCGCGAATGCCGCAGCCGCCACCACTGCGTTCCTGGCCGGTGCGGCGGCAGCGACGGTGCCCCAGGCCGCACAGCCGGATATCGCGGCCAACCCCGCAGTCGATCTCGATCTGGATCTGGACTTTTCCGCCAGCCAGACGGCCGCCAACCCCGCTCGTGTCCCATCCATGCCCATGGATGAGCCCACGGTTGCTGTACCCAGCCTACCGGACTCGGCTCCGGCGCCGCTGGAGATGGACTTCAACCTCGACACGACGGCCGTCCGTCCGCTGTCCAACACCGAACCCGCGCCGCTCAGCCTCGAACTGCCGCCCGCGGGAGGGCCGGCCGAGCCTTCGCTGCCGTCCGCAGCATCCGCACCCACCGCCAGTCCGGCCGCGGTTGATTCCGGGTTGATCGAATTCGACCTCGGTTCGCTCTCCCTTGACCTGGGCAGCGACGGCTCGGGGGGCGCCGCCAATACCTCCATGGCACCACTGCCAGACCTGAACGGCGGCGATGCCGACAGCCCGCTGGCCACCAAGCTGGCGCTGGCCGAGGAGTTCCGTGCCATCGGCGATGCCGACGGCGCGCGTGCGCTGATCGAGGAAGTCGTGGCTGAAGCCACGGGCGACCTCAAGGCTCGCGCCCAGAAGCAGCTGGCCGACCTCGGCTGATCTCGCTGCACGCAGGCGCCACGCCTGTGTCGCAGCCACCGCGTACCGTGCGACTGGCCCTCGGAATCAGCTACAACGGCCAGGGCTACGCGGGCTGGCAAAGCCAGCCCTCGGGCCGAACGGTCCAGGACCGGCTCGAGGCCGCCCTGCAGGAATTCACAACCACGCCCGTCCAGACGGTGTGTGCCGGCCGCACCGACGCCGGCGTGCACGGCCTCATGCAGGTCGTGCATTTCGACACGCCGCTGGACCGACAGCCGTTTGCTTGGGTGCGGGGCACCAACGCATTCCTGCCGCCCGACATCGCTGTGCAGTGGGCCCAGACCGTACCTGACAGCTTCCACGCACGCGCCAGCGCGACCGGACGGCGCTACGTGTATGTGCTGCTCGAATCGCCGGTGCGGCCGAGTGTCGAGGCCGGCCGTGTCGGCTGGGTGTTCCGCCCGCTTGACGGGGAAGCCATGCGCGAAGGTGCAACCCACCTGATCGGCGAGCACGACTTCACCTCGTTCCGGGCGTCGGCCTGCCAGGCGCGTACGCCCGTCAAGCACTTGCGCCGCATCGAGATCGGCGCGCGCGGCGGTCCGGGCGGCACACGCTATTGGCGCTTCGAGTTCGAGGCCGATGCCTTCCTGCATCACATGATCCGCAACCTCATGGGTTGCCTGCTCCTGGTGGGCCAGGGCCTCAAGCCCGCCAGCTGGATGGCCGAGGTGCTGGCCGCGCGCGACCGCGACGCCGCAGCGCCTACTTTCTCGCCCGACGGCCTGTATTTCCTCGGGCCGATCTACGCGCCGCACTGGGAATTGCCCGAACGCACGGCTGCGTATGATTGGCTGCCATGACACCCGGCGTCCCACGCACACGCATCAAGATCTGCGGCCTGACCAGAGAGCAGGACGTCGATGCCGCCGTGGCGGCCGGTGCCGATGCGGTCGGCTTCGTGCTCTACCCCCCCAGCCCGCGCGCTGTGACGCCGCAGCGCGCCGCTGAACTGGCGCGCCGCCTGCCACCCTTCGTGACGCCGGTGCTGCTGCTGGTCAACGCGGCCGATGCCGACATTGACGCGGCACTTCAGGCCCTGCCACAGGCGCTGCTGCAATTCCATGGCGATGAAACGCCGGATCGTTGCCGCACCGCGACCCATGGCGGCCGGCGCCCCTTCCTGCGCGCCGCGCGCATCCCGCTGGATCCGTCGACCCAGTTCGACTTGGTAGAATTTGTTCACCATTACCAGCAAGCCCAGGCCATCCTGCTCGACGCCCACGTCGACGGCTATGGCGGCGGCGGGAAAGCCTTCGATTGGTCACGTCTTCCAGCAAGCGTCAACGCTCACCTCGTCTTGTCTGGTGGGCTTACTCCTGCAAACGTGACCGATGGCATCTTGCAGGTACGGCCGCGCTGCCTGTCGCTGGCCGTTGACGTGAGTTCCGGCGTCGAGCATGCCAAGGGCATCAAGGACGCCGGCAAGATCCATCAGTTCGTCGCGGCCGTGCGCGCCGCCGACGGGCACCCTGCCTGAGACCTTTCATGATCGACTACCAGCAGCCCGATGCGTCGGGCCATTTCGGCATTTACGGCGGCAGCTTCGTGAGCGAAACGCTCACGCAAGCCATCGAAGAGCTGCGCCAGGCCTACGAGCGCTACCGGAACGACCCCGAGTTCGTGGCGGAATTCAAGCGCGAACTGGCCCATTTCGTCGGCAGACCGTCCCCGGTCTACCACGCCGAGCGCATGAGCCGCGAGATGGGCGGCGCCCAGATCTACCTCAAGCGTGAAGACCTCAACCACACCGGCGCCCACAAGGTGAACAACACCATCGGCCAGGCCATGCTGGCCCGCCGCATGGGCAAGCCGCGCGTGATCGCCGAGACCGGCGCCGGACAACACGGCGTGGCCACCGCCACCATCTGCGCGCGTTACGGCCTGGAATGCGTGGTCTACATGGGCAGCGAGGACGTGAAGCGCCAGAGCCCCAATGTCTACCGCATGCACCTGCTGGGCGCCAGGGTGGTGCCGGTCGAATCCGGCAGCCGTACGCTCAAGGACGCCCTCAACGAAGCCATGCGCGACTGGGTGACGAACGTGGAAAACACCTTCTACATCATCGGCACCGTGGCCGGTCCGCATCCCTACCCGATGATGGTGCGCGACTTCCAGAGCGTGATCGGAAACGAGTGCATCCAGCAGATGCCGCAGTTCACCGGCGGCCGGCAGCCCGATGCCGTGATCGCCTGCGTGGGCGGTGGCAGCAATGCAATGGGCATCTTCCACCCGTACATCCCGTACGAAGGCACACGGCTGATCGGCGTCGAAGCAGCCGGAGAAGGGCTGGACAGCAACAAGCACTCGGCTTCGCTGCAGCGGGGCAGCGCTGGCGTTTTGCATGGCAACCGCACCTACATCCTGCAGGACGAGAACGGCCAGATCACCGAAACGCACAGCATCAGCGCGGGGCTCGACTACCCCGGCGTCGGCCCCGAGCACGCCTTCCTCAAGGACATCGGACGCGCCGAGTACGCCGGCATCACCGACGCCGAGGCGCTGGAGGCGTTCCACTATCTCTGCCGCACCGAGGGCATCATTCCCGCGCTCGAATCGAGCCATGCCGTGGCCTACGCCATGAAGCTGGCGCGCACCATGCGGGCCGACCAGTCCATCCTGGTCAATCTGTCGGGCCGCGGCGACAAGGACATCGGCACCGTGGCGGATCTCTCGGGCGTCGACTTCTACGACCGGCCGTCGATGCGCGGCCTGCAGGTGAAAGGCGGTGCCGCATGAGCCGCATAGAGGCTAAGTTCAAGGCCCTGCAGGCGCACAAGCGCAAGGCACTCATTCCTTACGTGACCGCCGGCTTCCCGTACGCCGACATCACGCCCAGCCTCATGCATGCCATGGTGGAAGCGGGCTCCGACGTCATCGAGCTCGGCGTGCCGTTCTCCGACCCCATGGCCGATGGCCCGGTGATCCAGAAGGCCGGCGAGAAAGCCCTGGCCGCCGGCATCGGCATGGCCGAGGTACTGGCCATGGTCCGGGTCTTCCGCCAGCAGGACACGACCACGCCCGTGGTACTCATGGGCTATGCCAATCCGGTCGAACGCTATGACCAGCGCCACGGCGCGGACGCCTTCGCACGCGATGCGGCGGCCGCCGGTGTGGACGGCGTGCTGATCGTCGACTACCCGCCCGAGGAATGCGCGGCCTTCTCTGAAGCGCTACAGCGCCACGGGCTTGACCTCATCTTCCTGCTCGCGCCCACTAGCACCGATCAGCGCATGGCCGACATCGGCCGCCTGGCCAGCGGCTACGTGTACTACGTGTCGCTCAAGGGCGTGACCGGCGCGGGCCACCTGGACACCGGCGCGGTCGAGCGCACGCTGCCGCGCATCCGCGCACACGTGAAGGTGCCCGTGGGCGTGGGTTTCGGCATCCGGGACGCCGAAACCGCCCGCGCCATCGGCCGCACGGCCGACGCCGTGGTGATCGGCACCAAACTGATCCAGCTCATCGAATCCCAACCGCGAGAAGCGGTGGCCCCCGCCGCCGCCGGCTTCCTGCGAGAGGTGCGCACCGCGCTGGACGCATAATCCGCCGGTTGCGCACGAACACAACGAGGTAACAACCATGTCATGGCTTGAAAAGCTGCTTCCTCCGAAGATCCAGCCGACCGACCCCACCGAGCGCCGCCAGGTGCCCGAGGGCCTGTGGATCAAGTGCCCGAGCTGCGAGACCGTGCTCTACAAGACCGATCTCGAGCACAACCAGAACGTGTGCCCCACCTGTGGCCACCATCACCGCATCGGCGCGCGTGCACGCCTGGACGGTTTTCTCGATGCCGAGGGCCGCTACGAGATCGGACAGGAAGTCATCCCCGTCGATGCGCTGAAGTTCAAGGACAGCCGCCGCTATCCCGAACGCCTCAAGGAAGCGCTGGAGAACACCTCAGAAACTGACGCGCTGGTGGTCATGGGCGGCTCGGTGCGCAGCGTGAGCCTGGTGGCGGCGTGCTTCGAGTTCGACTTCATGGGCGGCAGCATGGGCAGCGTGGTGGGCGAGCGCTTCGTGCGCGGCGTCGAAGCCGCGATCGACCAGAAAGTGCCCTTCGTCTGCTTCACCGCCACCGGCGGTGCGCGCATGCAGGAGGGACTGCTCTCGCTGATGCAGATGGCCAAGACCAATGCCGCGCTCACGCGCCTGGCGAAAAAGGGCCTGCCCTACATCAGCGTGCTGACCGATCCCACGATGGGCGGCGTGTCGGCCGGCTTCGCCTTCGTGGGCGATGTGGTGATTGCAGAGCCCAAGGCGCTGATCGGCTTTGCCGGCCCGCGCGTGATCGAATCCACCGTGCGCGTGACGCTGCCCGATGGTTTCCAGCGGGCCGAGTTCCTGCAGCAGAAGGGCGCGATCGACTTCATCTGCGACCGCCGCGAACTGCGCAGCCGCATCGCCACGACGCTGGCACTGCTGCAACGTCATCCGGCCGATGCGGTGACCTGACGCCGTACCGCATCCACTTGCAGCAAGAAAAAGCCCGCTCGATGCGGGCTTTTCTTCTGGCGCCGGAGCTTCAGCCCCAAGCCACCCAGCTCATGGCCTGCGCCTGCAGGTGACCCAGCACGATCAGCGCCACCTGCAGCAGCACCAGCAGGGCCAGCGGCGACAGATCGAACCCGCCCACGAGCGGTATCACGCGCCGCAACGGGCGCAATACCGGCGCGCACAGGCGGTCGAGTACGTCGTACAGCGGCGACGGGCCGCCCTGCTGCACCCACGACAGGATGGCGTAGATGATCAGCAGCGCGATCAGGCCCGTGATCACCAGTTGCGCGACGCCGAAGACCGCCTGCAACAGCACGAGCGCCACTGGTGCGGCCGCGCCACGCAGCGCCCACAGGATGGCCATTTGCGCCAGCTTGAGCAGGAAGGCCCCGGCAAGACTGGCCGTGTCCCAGCGCCCGACGGCCGGCAGCACACGCCGCAGCGGCAGCACCAGCCAGTCGGTGAGGGCGAACACGAGGCGTCCGACGGGATTGCCGAAAGGAATGCGCTGGTATTGCATGTACAGCCGCAGCAGGCAGGCGCCAGCCAGCAGGCCGACGGCGACGTCGAGCAGGAAGGAAATGATCTGGAACAACATGGGCGGGAAAGACCGGAAAGGCCATGGGATGATAGCGGGGCACCCATCGACCGCATGAACGCCCTCACCCTTCATTCCCTGCCTTTGTTCCCGCTCGGCAGCGTGCTGTTCCCGGGCGGCATCCTGCCGCTGCGGATCTTCGAAGTGCGCTACCTCGACATGATCGGCAAATGCCACAAGGCCGGTGCGCCGTTCGGCGTGGTGTGCCTTACCCATGGGCACGAGGTGCAGCGCGCGGGCGCGCCGTCCGAGGCGTTTCACGCCGTGGGTACGCTGGCCCGCATCCAGCAGCTCGAGCAACCTCAGCCCGGACTGATGCTGATCCGCTGCACCGGCCTGCAACGCTTCCACGTGGCGCGCAGCGAGCGGCTGCCGCACGGCCTCTGGCTGGCCGAGGTGCAGTCGATGCCCGACGACGCAGCTGTCGCCGTGCCGCCCGATCTGCAGCCGGCGGCCGATGCGCTGGCGCGCGTGCTCGAATCGCTGCGTACGCGGGAAGTCGATCTGCCGATCGACGAGCCCTACCGGCTGGACGATTGCGGCTGGGTCGCCAACCGCTGGTGCGAGCTGCTGCCGGTGCCGCTCGAACTCAAGCAGCGGCTGATGGCGCTGGACAACCCGCTGATGCGGCTCGAACTCGTCGACGACCTGCTGGCCCGAACCGGCATCGCCGGCACCTGACGCCCGCCACGCCGGCCCGCGAAAAACCTAAAATAGCGGGTTTTGACCCGCGACGACCGGGCCCCAGGCCCATTCCGCCTGTCGTCGCGCACTCCGGCGTACCGCGCCGCCTTCCATGTCCGACACGACCCCGACCCCCACCCAGGATGAGAACCAGCTGATCGCCGAACGCCGCGAGAAGCTGCGCGGCATCCGTGCCCAAGGCATCGCCTTCCCCAACGACTTCAAGCCCGACGCGCGTGCCGCCGAACTGGTGGAAACGCACGGCGCCGCCACGGCCGAGCAACTGGAAGCCGAGGGGCGCGTGGTGCGCGTGGCCGGCCGCATGATGCTCAAGCGCGTGATGGGCAAGGCCAGCTTCGCCACGCTGCAGGACGGCTCGCTGGGCGAGACGGGGGGCCGCATCCAGATCTACGTGACGCGCGACGCCGTGGGCGAGGACGTCTACGCCGACTTCAAGCGCTGGGATCTCGGCGACATCGTTGCGGCCGAAGGCAAGGTCTTCAAGACGCGCACCGGCGAGCTGTCGATCCAGGCCACCCAGGTACGGCTGCTCACCAAGAGCCTTCGCCCCATGCCCGACAAGTTCCACGGCGTGGCCGACCAGGAAGTGAAATACCGCCAGCGCTATGTCGACCTCATGACCGACGACGGCGCACGCCGCCGCTTCATGGCACGCAGCCGCGCGGTGAGCTCGCTGCGTGAATTCATGGTGTCGCACGGATTTCTCGAAGTCGAGACGCCGATGCTGCATCCGATTCCGGGTGGCGCCAATGCCAAGCCCTTCGTCACGCATCACAACGCGCTCGACCAGGAGATGTACCTGCGCATCGCGCCGGAGCTCTACCTCAAGCGCCTGATCGTCGGCGGCTTCGAGCGTGTGTTCGAGATCAACCGGAGCTACCGCAACGAGGGCATCTCGGTGCGGCACAACCCCGAGTTCACGATGATGGAGTTCTACGCGGCCTACTGGAACTACCGCGACCTGATGGACTTCACCGAAACGCTGATCCGCACGATCGCCGAGAAGGCGACCGGCACGCAGCAACTGAGCTACCAGGGCAAGCCGGTCGATCTGGCCCGGCCGTTCGAGCGGCTCACCATCCGCGAGGCCATCCTGAAGTACACCGAAGCCGAAGGCGTGACCCAGGGCGTGGACGATACGGCCTGGCTCATTGCCGCTCTGCGCAAGCTGGGACTCAGCGAAGAAAAGGACAGGTTGTCGCAGCGCAGCCTCGCGAGCCTGCAGGTGATGTACTTCGAGGAAACCGTGGAAGAGAAGCTCTGGCAGCCGACCTTCATCATGGAACATCCCACCGAGATCTCTCCGCTCGCCCGTGCCAACGACGAACGCCCCGAGGTGACCGAGCGCTTCGAGCTCTACATCACCGGCCGTGAATTCGGCAACGGTTTCAGCGAGCTCAACGACGCCGAAGACCAGGCCGCGCGCTTCAATGCCCAGGTGGCCGCCAAGGACAGCGGCGACGACGAAGCGATGTTCTTCGACCACGATTTCGTGCGCGCGCTCGAGTACGGCATGCCGCCCACCGGCGGCTGCGGCATCGGCATCGACCGCCTCATGATGCTGCTGACCGATTCGCCCAGCATCCGCGACGTCATCCTGTTCCCGGCACTGCGCCGGGAAGCCTGATGGGCCAGCGCCCTCCGGCCACTCCCCTCACCCTCGGCATCGACTTCGGCACCTCCAATTCCGCCGTCGCAGCGATGCCGGCGGATGGCGAGGTGCGCCTGCTCGCACTGGAAGGCGATGCCTCCACGCTGCCCACGGCCGTGTTCTTCAACGCAGAAGACCGCAGCATCCACTTCGGCCGCGAGGCCATCGGCCTGTACCTGCAGCAGGTGGACGGCCGCCTGATGCGTTCGCTCAAGAGCCTGCTGGGCAGCAGCCTGTTGCAGGAGCAGACCGCCGTGCCCGAAGGCATGGTCAGCTTCCAGGACATCATCTCGCGCTTCCTCAAGGAACTGCGCCAGCGCGCCGAGGCACAGCTGGGTCGACCGGCCCGGCGCGCGGTGATCGGGCGGCCGGTGCACTTCGTCGACGACGCACCGGGCCGCGACCAGCAGGCACAGGCGGCGCTGCAACAGGCGGCCACCGCGGCCGGCTTCGACGAGGTGTCCTTCCAGCTCGAGCCGATCGCCGCCGCGTTCGATTACGAGCGCCGCGTGACGCACGAGTCGCGCGTGCTCATCGTCGACATCGGCGGCGGCACATCGGACTTCACGGTCGTTCGCCTCGGGCCGCAGCGGCGCAGTCTGGCCGATCGCAGCCAGGACATCCTGGCCACGACGGGCGTGCACATCGGCGGCACCGACTACGACCACCGCCTCAGTCTGGGCCAGGTGATGCCGCTGCTGGGGCTACACCACATTGGGCCGGCTGGGCGCGAGGTGCCAGCGCGTGTGTTCCTCGACCTCTCGACTTGGCACATGATCAACTGGCTCTACACGCCACAGCGCCTGCGCGAAGCCCAGCAACTGCGCACCAACTATGCCGATGCCCGGCTGCACGAGCGGCTGCTGGCAGTGCTGCAACGCCGGCTGGGCCACCGCCTGGCCAGCCTGGTGGAACAGGCCAAGATCGACGGCTCGAACACCCAGGCAACGGCGTACATCGACCTGGCAGCGGTGGAGATGGGACTGCAGGCCTCGCTGTCGCCCGACGACCTCGCACGCGCCCTCGACCCCCTGTTCGAGCGCGTGGTGCAGTGCGCGCATGACTGCGTGTCGCGCGCCGGCCTGCAACCGTCGCAGCTCGACGCGCTCTACCTCACGGGCGGCTCATCGGCCTTGCCGGCATTCCAGCAGGCATTGCGGCGTGCGTTCCCGGGTGTCGCGCTGGTGGAAGGCGACCTGTTCGGCGGCGTGGCTTCGGGCCTGGCGCTCTCACGCACGCCGGGATAATCGGCGCATGAGAGCGAGAGACTACCTGCCCGTGTGGGCGCACGACTGGATCGACGTGATCGTGCCCGGCGCCCAGATCGTCGGCATCCTGCTGGCGGCCTGGCTGTTGCAGTACCTGGTGCGGCGCCTGCTGTTGCGCATGGCCGCGCACTACCAGTTGCCGATCACCATGGTGCAACCCATCCGCAACCTGGTGCGCTGGATCGTGATGGGCAGTGCAGTGCTGCTGGCGATGGAACGCCTGGGCGTGTCGGCCACGGTGCTGTGGACGGGATTCACGGGCTTCGTCGCCGTGGCGGCGGTGGCGTTCTTCGCGGCGTGGAGCGTGCTCTCCAACCTGTTCTGCGCGCTGCTGATTTTCACGGTGCGGCCGTTCCGGCTCGACGACACCATCGAGTTGCTCGACAGCGGCGACAAGCCCGGCGTGAAGGGCCGCGTGGTGGACATCAACCTCGTCTACACCACGCTGCAGGACGCGCATCCGGAATCGCAGGGAGCGCTGCTGCAGATACCGAACAGCCTGTTCTTTCAGAAAACGCTGCGGCGCTGGCGGGCGCCCGAGCCGGCTTTCCCGTCGCTCTCGGCGCTGATGACGTCTGCACCGGCTCAGGCCGACGCGGTGCCCACTCCCCCGGGCGAGCCGCCGAAAGCTTCCTGACCTCGTCTCAGGGGATGAGGTCCAGCGCCGCCATGTAGCGCGGGCTGGTCATCAACTCGTCCCAGGCAGGGGCCGAGCCGACCGGCAGCAGCGCGAGGCGCCGCTGCTCGCTGGCGTCGCGCGGTTGCCACTGGCCACTCACCTGCGCGCGCGACAGGCCCTCGATCAGATCGTCGATAGGCGCGCCGTCGCCCACCGACTGGTTGCACAGCAGCACCAGATCGCAGCCGGCCTGCAGCGCCGCCACGGCGGCTTCGGTGTAGGAGACCTCGCGACCATCGATGAGGCGGGCGCCTGCCATCGAGAGGTCGTCGCTGAAAATCGCCCCCTGGAAGCACAGGCGCGAACGCAGGATGTCATTGAGCCATTTCGAAGAAAAGCCTGCCGGTCGGCTGTCCACGCGCGGATAGATCACGTGCGCCGGCATCACGGAGGTGAGCACGGTGCTCAACCACCCGTAGGGCGCCGCATCATCAGCCAGGATGGCCGTGAGGCTGCGCCGGTCGACCGGAATGTCGACATGCGAGTCTGCCGCCACGAAACCATGCCCCGGAAAATGCTTGCCACAGTTGGCCACGCCCGCCTGCAGCAGGCCGTGCATGAGGCTGCGCGCGAGCGCTGCGGTCACGCGCGCGTCGGCATGGAATGCGCGGTCACCGATGACTCGGCTGCGCGATGCGCCCTCTGCATCGGTCCAGTCGAGGTCGAGCACGGGCGTAAAGCTGAAATCGACGCCGGCCGCACGCAGCTCGGCGCCCAGTACGTAGCCGCAGGCCGTCGCCGCATCCATTGCAGCCATTGCGCCCGAGCCCTCGCCTGCCTTGCCATCGCGCATCCACCGCTCTCCCAGAGCGCGCATCGGCGGCAGGTGCGTGAAGCCATCGGTCCGGAAACGCTGCACGCGCCCGCCTTCGTGATCGACGCAGATGAGCAGATCGGGCCGCACGGCCTTGATCTCGGCATTGAGCACGGCCAGCTGTTCGCGATCGCGCCAGTTGCGTGCGAAGTGGATCACACCGCCTACCAGAGGATGGGCGAGGCGCCGGCGATCGGCGTCGCTGAGCGTGTGCCCGGCCACGTCGATGATGAGGGGGGAATGAATGCTGTCGGTCATGGTCGGGATGTCTGGTGTTCCACCACCACGAAGCTGGCGGCGTAGTCGGTTTCGTCGGTCACGCTGACGTGCGCCACGAGATTGCGCGCGTCGAACCATTCTTTCAGGACGCCGTGCAGCACGACGGTGGGCTGGCCGCTCGCCAGCTTGCCTACCTCGCACAGCCGCCACGTCATCGGCATGCGCATACCCATGCCGATGGCCTTGCTGAAGGCCTCCTTGGCGGAAAAGCGCGTTGCCAGATAGCGCACGCCACGCTCGGGCCAGCGGCGCGTGCGCGCCTGCCAGGTGGCGAACTCGGCCTCGCTCAGGATCTTGAGCGCGAAGCGGTCGCCATGGCGTTCTAGCGAATCGCGGATGCGCCGCACGTCGCAGATGTCGGTACCGATGCCGTAGATCATGCAGCCGTCAGCCCACGCGGGCGATGCAGTCGAGGTAGGCGCGCACGGTGGCGTCGTAGCCCAGCTCCAGCGCATCGGCGATGAGCGCGTGGCCGATCGACACTTCCTGCACGCCGGGCACACCGCGCAGGAAATCCGTGAGGTTGTCCCGGCTGAGGTCATGGCCGGCGTTGATGCCCAAACCAGCCGCCTGCGCCGCGCGCGCGGCATCGGCGAACCGGGCCAGCACCGCGGGCGCTGCCGCCGTACCATGCGCCCTGGCCCACTGCTCCGTATAGAGCTCGACGCGGTCGGCGCCCACTGCGCGAGCCGCAGCCATCGCCTGCGCATCGGCATCCATGAACAGGCTGACGCGCACGCCCAGCGCCCGGGCCTCGGCCACCAGGGGCCCAAGCCGACCGGCATCCGCCGGGAAGCTCCAACCGTGGTCGCTGGTGAACTGGCCTTCGCTGTCCGGCACGAACGTGGCCTGATGGGGGCGAAATTCGCGTACGAAATCCATCAGGTTGTGGAACGGGTTGCCTTCGATGTTGAACTCGCGGCCGGGCCACTCCTTCATCAGCGCGGCCAGATCGCGCACGTCGTCCGCGCGGATGTGGCGCGCGTCGGGGCGCGGGTGCACGGTGATTCCGGCCGCGCCCGCCTGCAGGCACAGCGCGGCAGCCCGTGTGACCGATGGAATGCCCAGATGGCGCGTGTTGCGCACCAGCGCGACTTTGTTGAGGTTGACCGAGAGGGCCGTGGTCGTGGTGGATGTCATAGCGATTGCAGGTCCAGCATCACCTGGCGGGTCTTCAGGGTGGAGACGCCGCAATGGTAGTTCAGCAAGGTGCGCAATTGCAGTCGCAACGCCGCACCCAGGCCCGAGGCCACGCGCAGCACTGCCGTGAAGCTGGCGGCGTCATCGAGCGCCTGCTGCAGGGCGTGCCATTGCAGGCCGGTGAGGCTCGCCGTCTCGTCGTCGCCAGTCTGCACGAGCCCGCCTTCGGCACGCAGCACGTAGCGCGCGTCGGGCACCAGTGGACCGAACGTCAGCGTCTGCACATCCAGCGAGGGCAGCAGGCCGACCTCGCGCAACAGCACCAGCTCAAAAGCCCGCAAGGCCGCGGTGTGCGCCGCGCCCTGGGCAGCACCGTGGTCGCCGGCCAGCACCTGCATCAGCGCAGCGTATGCATCGAACAGCGCCGGATGCGGGTCGTCGCGCGGCAGCAGCCGCATCAGCAGTTCGCTGGCGTAGTAGCCCGACAGCAAGGCATCGCCGGTGGGCATCACGTGGCCGCCCACCCACTCGGCGCCCTTGAGGGTGCGTATCTCGCCGTCGCCGCTCCAGGCCAGTTGCAGCGGCTGCATTGGCAGCAGGATGGGGCGGAAGTTGGAGCTGGGCCGCTTGGCGCCCTTGGCCACGAGGGCCACCCGGCCATGGCGCCGCGTGAACACTTCCAGGATCAGGCTGGATTCGCTCCAGTCGTACCGGTGGAGCACGAACGAAGGCTCGTGCGTGGCGGTGCGTCTCATGCCGTCAGGCTCATGCGCGAGGATGGCCTGCGAAGCGGCAGGCGGCGGGCTCATTCGTAGCCGAACGAGCGCACGCGCGCTTCGTCGTCGGCCCATCCCGAACGGACCTTGACCCACAACTCGAGGAACACCTTGGCGTCCATGAGCTTCTCCAGTTCCTGGCGCGCTTCGGTGCCGATGCGCTTGAGCCGCTCGCCCTTCTCTCCGATGATCATCGCCTTGTGACCATCGCGTTCCACCACGATGGTCGCGGCAATGCGCACCATGCGGCTGGCCGTCTTGCCGGGTTCTTCCTCGAACTTGTCGACCACGACGGTTGAGGTGTAGGGCAACTCGTCACCAGTCAGGCGGAACAGCTTCTCGCGCACGATTTCGCCAGCCAGGAATTTCTCGCTGCGATCGGTGAGCTCGTCCTCTGCATGCCACCAGGGCTGCTCGGGCAGGTACTTGGCGCAGATGGCGAACAGGCGTTCGATATCTTTGGAGTTCTTGGCCGACATCGGCACGAACTCGGTGAAAGGATGGCGCTCCTGCATGGACTGCAGCCAGGGCGCGATCTCGGACCGGCGGTGCACCTGGTCGAGCTTGTTGGCAATCAGCAGTGTCGGCGTCTTCTCGCTCAGCACGCCAAGCACCTTGGCATCGCCGAGCGTGAAATTGCCGGCCTCGACCACGAACAGCACCAGATCGACGTCGCCGATCGCGCCCATCACCGTCTTGTTCAGGGAGCGGTTGAGCGCGGTGGTGTGACGCGTCTGAAACCCCGGCGTGTCCACGAAGACGAACTGGCTCTCGCCCACCGTGCGTATGCCGGTGATGCGATGCCGGGTTGTCTGCGCCTTTCGCGACGTGATACTGATCTTCTGGCCTACCAGGGCATTGAGCAGCGTGGACTTGCCCACGTTGGGCTTGCCCACGATGGCGACCAGGCCGCAACGCTGCGGCGGGCCGGAAGGCTCGCCGTCCGGCAGGGTAGGGAGAGGCGGCGTCTCGGTCATGGGTGTCGGGTCTTCAACTGGATCAACATGGCGGCAGCGGCGGCCTGCTCGGCCGCCCGGCGGGAGGCGCCGATGCCGCGCTCGGTGAGGGCTTCCTCCTCGATGGCGCACTCGACGTCGAAGGTCTGCCGGTGCGCTGCACCGAGGGTGGCGACCACACGATACGCCGGCAGGCGCATGCGCCTGCCCTGCAACCATTCCTGCAACTCGGTTTTCGGGTCTTTGGCCGAAGCCTGCATGGTGGCCTGGAAATCCATGCTGGAGAACAGCCGGTTCACCAACTGCTGCGCAACTTCGTAGCCGGCATCCAGGTAGACGGCGCCGATGACTGCCTCCACCGCGTCGGCCAGGATGGAAGGCCGCGAGCGGCCACCGGAACGCATCTCGCCTTCGCCCAGCCGCAGCACAGGCGCCAGGGCCAGCGTCATGGCGATGCCGTGCAGCGTGTCCTGCTTGACCAGATTGGCGCGCGTGCGGGAGAGGTCGCCTTCGGACAGGTCACCGAGACGCGAATACAGCAGGCTGGCCACAGCCAGGTTAAGGACGGAATCCCCCAGGAATTCGAGGCGCTCGTTGTGCTGCGCGGAAAAGCTGCGATGCGTCACCGCCATCTGCAGCAGACGGGCGTCCTTGAACGAGTGCTGCAGCCTCTGCTGCAGCGCGGCCAGCGACGCCTCCACGCTTATTGCGACTGCCCGCTGTACTTCAACAGCAGATAGGCCGGGCCGAAGAGGGCAAGTTCCTTCTCGTAGGCGAAGGACACCACGACGCGTTCGCCGTCCTTGGTGACCTCGAGGTCTTTACCCTGGATGCTGGAAATCTGGTCGACGGCTGCCGTGCGATCGAACGAGGCGCGCACCTCCGCCACGGTGGTGCCGGATGCAGCGCGGTTGACGGCCTTCTGGATCGTCATGAATTCGATATAGGTGGGCAGGACCTTGAGGCCCACGATGATCACGCAGGCCAGCACCGCGCCTACGAACACCAGCCCCAGAAAGGAAATACCCCGCTGGTCGAAACGAGAAGAACCGTTCATACCCTCTCTCCCTATACCGCGTCAGTCGAACGAACCGATGCGCCCCGGATTGCCGAAATTCATCCAGACGAAGAACGCCCGGCCCACGATGTTCTTGTCGGGCACGAACCCCCAGAAGCGCGAATCCAGCGAATTGTCGCGGTTGTCGCCCATCATGAAGTAGTGCCCCTCCGGCACCTTGCAGACCACGCCCTCCACACTGTAGCGGCAATTCTGCCGGTACGGGAAGTCCTCGGCGCCTTGCACGAAGGCAGGCACCTTGTCGTTGTTGAGCAGGCGGTGCGTATGGCCTTCGATCGTCTCCTGGAACTGGCTGGCGTAGGACATGCTGTCCTCGTCGAAGAAAGGCTGCAATGCGCTCTTGTCCACCGGCCGGCCATTGATGGTGAGCTTCTTGTTGAGATACGCCACCTCGTCGCCCGGCAGGCCGACGACCCGCTTGATGTAGTCGAGACTGGGCTTGGGCGGATAGCGGAACACCACCACATCACCGCGCGCCAGCGGCTTGCCATCGGTGATCTTCGTGTTGATGACCGGCAGGCGCAGGCCATAGGTGAACTTGTTCACGAGGATGAGGTCGCCCACGAGCAGGGTAGGCACCATGGACGCCGACGGGATCTTGAACGGCTCGAACAGGAATGAGCGCAACAGGAACACGACGATGATCACGGGGAACAGGCCGGCGGTCCAGTCCAGCCACCAGGGCTGCATGAGCAGGCGCGACTGTGCCTGCGAAATGTCCGCGTTGTCCGAGGCGATGCCCTGCTGCGCCAGGGATTCACGGCGGCGAACGGCCTCGGCCTCCAGGCTGGCCGCCGCCGCCTGCCGGCGCGGCAGGAAAACGAAGCGCTCGCCCAGCCAGTACAGGCCGGTGACCACGGTCGCCACGAACAGCAGCAGAGCGAAGTTGCCCTCGATGAAGCCCAGGTACCAACTGCCGGCGTAGCCGACGAAGGCTGCGAGGATGACGGCGGTGATGGCTGGCATCAGTCCTCCACCTGCAGGATGGCCAGGAAAGCTTCCTGGGGAACTTCCACCGAACCGATCTGCTTCATTCGCTTCTTGCCTGCCTTCTGCTTTTCGAGGAGCTTGCGTTTGCGGGTGATGTCACCCCCATAACATTTTGCCAGCACGTTCTTGCGCAGCGCCTTGATGGTTTCGCGCGCAATGATGTTGGCGCCGATCGCAGCCTGAATGGCCACGTCGAACATCTGGCGGCTGATGATCTCGCGCATCTTGGCGGCCACCGCGCGGCCGCGGTACTGGGACTGCGAGCGGTGCACGATGATCGAGAGCGCGTCGACCTTCTCGCCGTTGAGAAGGATGTCCACCTTCACGACGTCCGATGCCCGGTATTCCTTGAACTCGTAGTCCATCGAGGCATAGCCGCGGCTCACCGATTTGAGCTTGTCGAAGAAGTCCAGCACGATCTCGCCCAGCGGCAGTTCGTAGGTCAGCATGACCTGGCGGCCGTGGTAGGCCATGTTGATCTGCACACCGCGCTTCTGGTTTGCCAAGGTCATCACCGGGCCCACGTAGTCCTGCGGCATGTACAGATGCACCGTGACGATAGGCTCGCGGATTTCCTGGATCTTGCCCTGCTCCGGCATCTTGGACGGGTTCTCCACCATGATGACTTCGCCATCACCCTTGACCACCTGGTAGACCACGCTGGGCGCGGTCGTGATCAGGTCCTGGTCGAACTCGCGCTCCAGCCGCTCCTGCACGATTTCCATGTGCAGCAGGCCCAGAAAGCCGCAACGGAAGCCGAAACCCAGTGCCTGGCTGACCTCGGGCTCGAAATGCAGCGAGGCGTCATTGAGCTTGAGCTTTTCCAGTGAGTCGCGCAGCGCGTCATACTGGTTGGCCTCGGTCGGATAGAGGCCCGCGAACACCTGCGGCTGGATTTCCTTGAAGCCCGGCAGCGCCGCCGTCGCTGGCCCGAGATTGTTGGGCAGCTTCTTTTCCAGCGTGATGGTGTCGCCCACCTTGGCAGCCTGCAATTCCTTGATGCCGGCAATGATGTACCCCACCTCTCCGGCCTCCAGCGATTCACGCGGCTGGTTGGCCGGCGTGAACACGCCGAGGTTGTCGGCGTTGTAGGCTGCACCGGTGGCCATCAGTTTGATGCGCTCGCCCTTGAGCAGGCGGCCATCCACCACGCGCACCAGCATCACCACGCCCACATAGCTGTCGAACCAGCTGTCGATGATCATTGCGCGCAGCGGCGCGTCGGATGTGCCGCGCGGAGCGGGCACCTTCGCCACGATGGCCTCGAGAATCTCGTCGATGCCCAGGCCGGTCTTGGCAGAACATGGGATAGCGTCCGAAGCGTCGATGCCGATCACGTCCTCGATCTCTGCCTTCGCCGTATCGGGATCGGCTTGAGGCAGATCCATCTTGTTGAGCACCGGCATCACCTCTACGCCGAGATCAAGCGCGGTGTAGCAATTGGCCACAGTCTGAGCCTCGACACCTTGCGACGCATCGACGACGAGCAGCGCGCCTTCGCATGCAGACAGCGAGCGGCTGACTTCATACGAGAAGTCGACATGGCCTGGCGTATCGATGAGATTCAGGTTGTAGACGTTGCCATCGCGGGCCTTGTATTGCAGAGCGGCAGTCTGCGCCTTGATGGTTATCCCACGCTCCTTCTCGATATCCATCGAGTCGAGCACCTGCGCCTGCATGTCGCGCTCTTCAAGTCCGCCGCAGCGCTGGATCAAGCGGTCCGCGAGCGTCGACTTGCCATGATCGATGTGCGCAATGATCGAAAAATTTCTGATGTGATTCATCAACGGGAACGCTTAAGTACTTGAAATATCTTGGGAGCGCAGGCGAGCGGACAAGAAAAAAGGGCGCGTCTCTAAGCGACGCGCCCTGAACCAACAATCTATGGCAACTGCGATAGTTGGAGCTTCATTGTAGGCAAAAAGCCCTGCCCGTACAGGGCAGGGATTGCTTCGCAAAGGTCGTTGCAGCACCACAACAGGCATTTTATTCACAACTTATCAACAGAAAACGTGGGGAAGCTATTGGACAAGTTGTGGGCGATCTGTGGACCAGCAGTGGAGTAATTACGGGTGTCCCGCATGGTGGGTTCTGCAGCATGCGATATGTGCTGTAACGCCATCGGGGAGCCTGATTCTACCCAAAAAACTCATTAAGCTCCGGATAAGTTAGTGAGCGCAAACAAAAATTTCAGGCCCGGACCATGGGCAAAAAAAAGTTTGTTGAAGCTTTTTCAGCAGTCCCACTCGAAGAAAAGGCCCCACACCCGACTCGGGTTGGAGCCCTACCAGACCAGAGCAGGTCAACGCGCTGCTGGGCGGATCAGAGCGTATTGCGCCCATTCCCCTCGGCGGAAGAGCACATTGACGGGCTTGCTGCGATCAACCTTGGCGATCGCAGCCTCGAACTCTTTCACCGACGCGACCTCGGCGTTGGCAATGGCCAGGATGACATCGCCTTCGCGCAGGCCGGCGCGGGCCGCCGCCTCGGTAGCGGCGTCAACCTTGACGCCACCACGTACCTTGAGCTCACGCTTCTGGGCGTCGGTAAGTTCGCTCACCGCCAGCCCCAGTGCCTGCCCCGCTGCCGAACTCCTGGGCTTCTCCTGCGGCTCGGGCGCGCGACGAGCCACCGGCGCCTCGGCCTCGAACTCTCCGATCGTGATGGGCATCTCGCGGGCCGTTCCGCGGCGGAACACCGTCATCGTGCTGCGCGTGCCCGGCTTCGTGTTGCCCACCAGGCGCGGCAGGTCGCCCGAGCGCTCGATGGGCTTGCCATCGAACTTGGTGATGATGTCGCCCGCCTCCAGGCCTGCCTTGTCACCGGGCGAGCCAGCTTCCACGGCGCCCACCAGTGCGCCCTGAGCACGCCCCAGGCCGATGGATTCGGCGACATCCTTGGTCACAGGGCCGATCTGGACACCGATGCGCCCGCGCGTCACCCGGCCCGATGTGCGCAGTTGTTCGCTCACGCGCAACGCCTCGTCGATCGGGATTGCGAACGAGATGCCCATGAAACCGCCCGAGCGCGAATAGATCTGGCTGTTGATGCCGACGACCTCACCGCGCATGTTGATCAGTGGCCCGCCCGAGTTGCCCGGGTTGATCGCCACATCGGTCTGGATGAACGGCAGGTACTCGCCGGTATCGCGCTGCTTGGCACTCACGATGCCGGCCGTCACCGTGTTCTCGAGACCGAACGGCGAACCGATGGCCATGACCCATTCGCCGACGCGCAGGCGATTGAGATCGCCAGTCTTCACGGCCGGCAGACCGCTGGCTTCGATCTTGACGACGGCGACGTCGGTGCGCTTGTCGGCCCCGATGATCTTCGCCTTGAACTCACGCTTGTCGGTCAGCGTGACGATGACCTCGTCGGCACCGTCGATGACGTGCGCATTGGTCATGATGAAGCCGTCGGCCGTCAGCACGAAACCCGACCCGAGGCCACGCGCCTGCGGCTCTTCGTTCTGAGGGCGGTTCGGCTGGGGAGCCTGCCGCGGCATGCCCGGCAGCGGCTGGCCGAAGAAGCGCCGGAAGAACTCCTGCATCTCCTCGTCCATGTTGCCCGCACCCGGCCGCTGCGACACCCGTTCGAGCGTCCGGATATTGACGACCGACGGCCCGACCTGTTCCACCAGGTCGGTGAAATCCGGCAGGTTGCGCACGGACTGTGCCTGCGCCGATGCCGCCGGCAGCAGGGCCATCGCACCCGCCGTCGCCGACATGGCGACCGCCAGAATCCATGAACGCATAACGGGACTGTCGAGTCGGGTCATCTTCCACCTTTCTTGTCATGGCGCGGCCAGGGCCGCAATCGTCACCGGCAAGGCCTACCGGAATTCGGGGCTCATCGCACGCGTTCAAGACCTTGCGCGAATGCGCGCAGCGTGGCCGCAGGCGCCTCGCCGACCACGGTCAGCCACCAATCCTGGCCGCGATCGCTCAGACGTCGCGTCAATGCGTGGGTGGCGCCCATCGAAGCCGACATCTCGCGCGAATGCCGCTTGGCATCGAACGGCTCGACGAACAGGGAAACCGAAGCGAGGCCATCGGTGAAGATCCACTGCATGGTGCCTGCGGCAACTTCCCCAGGCGGCAGAGCTGCAGTCGGTCTGCGGTAACAGCTCACCGGCTGGAAACCTTCGACTGCCTCACGCAAGCGCCAACCCTCGGCCTGCGGCGTGGTCTTGACCGGCTCGCTTTTCTCGATCCGGTAGCCCTCGGTGCTGGCCATCATCTGCCGCAGCTTGTCCATCCGCACCGGTGCATCGAGCTGCAATTCCGAGAATGCCGCCTGCTCCAGCACCCGGCTGTCGCCATCGAGCGTCTGCAGTTTCACGACGAGGCCGCTCTTCTTCTCGCTCCAGATACGGTAACCGAAGCGAAGGCCATCCTTGGGAGTGATCTGCACCACATCTGTGTCGAAGCCGGCGACACGGTCGCTGCCGACCTGCCGTGCCACGTAGAACTCGCCGATGGGAGATGCGGTGGCGCGAAGCAGGTTGGGGAACAGACCGAGCGACTCGCGCTGCTCGGTCCGCGCCACCTTGCTGCCAGGCAGGAAGGTGATCACACTGTCGTTGTGGCGGATCGTGGAGCGCGGGGTGCCCGTGAGGGACTCGACGCGTTCCATCTGCTGTTCGCCATCGCAGACGTGCCAGATCTTGGCGCTCGACATGCTGCCTTCGGCAGAAGACACCACGAAGGTGCCTACATACGAGCGACGCCTGGACGCCTCGTGCATGCGCAGAAGCCATTCGCCGACCGTGCGCTCCTGAGCCGCCACCGCGGCAGGGGCCGCCGGTTGCGGCTGCGCCGAAGCTGCCAGCGGCGGGCCAGCGAGCGCGCAGACGATCGCGAGCGGCAGGCCGCAACGCGGCCACAGGCCGATACGGGTCGAGCGAAAGCGGCGGCGGAGCATGAACAGGGAAGTCAGCGCTGCGGCCCTTCGAAGGTCGCATTGCGCAGGAAGCCTGCGGGCATCTGCAGCGCGGACACACCGCCTGCTTCCTTGTGGGCAGCCAGCAATTCGTCCAGCCGCGGATCGCGGATCATGGTTCCAGACGACGTGGCCACGGCGCCGGCCGGCGCGGTCGCCAGCACCGGACCGGAAGCTCCGCCGGAGGCCGGTAGCCCGCCCACCAGACTCCAGCCCAGAGCGGCCACAGCTGCAAGAGATGCGAAACCTGCCACCATCTTCCAGCGAAACACGGGCTCGTTGGCTGCAGCAGCGGCGACCTCCACCTGCGGCGGGGTCACGGCAATCACGGCCGGCCGGGCGGGCTCGGCCTGAAGGCGGATGCGGAGGCGCTCAACGAAGGCCGGATCGGCGCCCGGCATCGCGCGATCACCCGCGCGAAGCGCTTCTCCCGCGACGTGGTATGCATTCCATTCGGCCTGCAGGGCAGCATCCACACCCAAATGGGACAGGATCTCCTCCACGGCAACGCCGGCGAGCTGCCCATCGGCCAGCGCGGAAATCTGTTCGCGGATATCTGCTGGATTTTTCGTCATCTGATTCACCATCGTCCTACCACCGTTTGCCGGATTGCTTGTCCAGCAAAGGCTTTACCCGGGCCGAAATCGCCTCACGGGCCCTGAAGATCCGGGACCGCACGGTCCCGATCGGACAGTTCATGACCTCGGCGATCTCTTCGTAACTGAGACCGTCTATCTCTCGCAAGGTCACTGCCTGGCGTAATTCGTCGGGCAAAGCTTCCATAGCCGCATTCACCGTCGCGGCGATTTCCTTGGCCGCCAGCACCGTGTCGGGGGTCTCGTCGCTGGTTAGTTCGTTTCCGGGCCGGTAAGTTTCATCGTCATCGTCAGAAGAGCGCATCAGCGCACTTTCGGAGACGACGGGGTCGCGCTTGAGGTCGACCAGGGCTTTCTTGGCCGTATTGACGGCGATCCTGTACAGCCACGTATAGAACTGGGCATCGCCCCGGAACTGGTGAAGCGCGCGGTAGGCCCGGATGAAAGTCTCCTGCGCGATGTCTTCCACCAGATCGGAATCGCGCACCATCCGCCCGATCAGACGCTCGATCCGTCGCTGGTACTTGATGACCAGCAGTTCGAAGGCCCGCTGGTCGCCCGCCACCGTGCGTTCGACCAGCAGCAAGTCGGCTTCTGCAGATGGCGGAGGTGGAGCGGGAGAGGTCATGAAGCGGCGTCGTCGCGGTTCTGGCTGTGCGGCTGCCGCGGTGCAGCATGGATGGCGCGCGAATATACAGCACGGCGAATGTCCGACCACCGGTGTGGCTCGCGCCAGCGTTCGAGCCATAGCCACGGCCCGGACACGCCCAGACGCACCAGCATCACGAATTGCAGGTCGAGCATCACGAGCGGTACTGCAGTGCCCCGCTCATCCACGACGCTCGGCCATGCCCACGCCTGGCCGTTCCAGCCCACAACCCCCGAAGGAGCGCGCAACCACTGGCGTAGCGCATGGCCCCCGGCCGCGCCCCAAATCAGGAGCGAAAGCGCCATACCATGCCACTGCGCAGAGTGCGGTTGCAGCGCCCAACTGGCCCAGGTCGCCAAGCCTGTCAGGAGGATCAAGATCAGCACGGCGCCCTCGAAACGACAACGCCCCACCGGATAGATTACCGATGGGGCGTGGTGCATGGACAAAAGACCGTGAGCGCTGCTGCCGGAATCAAACGCGACGGAACACCAGCGTACCGTTGGTACCGCCGAAGCCGAAGTTGTTCTTCACGGCCACATCGATCTTCATGTCACGCGCGACGTTGGCACAGTAGTCCAGATCGCACTCCGGATCCTGATTGAAGATGTTGATGGTCGGCGGACTCTTCTGGTGATGCACCGCCAGCACCGTAAACACCGACTCGATCCCGCCGGCGCCGCCGAGCAGGTGCCCCGTCATGGATTTGGTGGAATTGACGACCACATTGCGCGCATGGTCGCCCAGCGCCGCCTTGATGGCGTTGGTTTCGTTCACATCGCCCAACGGCGTCGAGGTGCCATGTGCGTTGAGGTAGTTCACCTCATCAGCATTGACTCCCGCGTTGCGCAGCGCCGCCACCATCGAACGGCGCGGGCCGTCGATGTTGGGGGCTGTCATGTGATAGGCATCGCCGCTCATGCCGAAGCCGGCCAGCTCCGCATAGATCTTTGCGCCACGGGCCTTCGCGTGTTCGTACTCCTCGAGCACCAGCACACCGCCGCCCTCGCCCAGCACGAAGCCGTCACGGTCCTTGTCCCAAGGGCGCGAGGCCGTTTTGGGATCGTCGTTTCGCGTGGACAGCGCACGGGCAGCGGCAAAGCCACCCAGGCCCAGCGGCGACACCGTCGACTCGGCGCCGCCTGCCACCATGACATCCGCATCGCCGGATTCGATCATGCGGGCGGACAGGCCGATGGCATGCAGGCCCGTCGTGCAGGCCGTGACCACGGCGATATTAGGGCCCTTGAAGCCGAACTTGATCGACACATGACCCGAGATCATGTTGATGATCGACGCTGGCACGAAGAAAGGCGAGATCCGGCGTGGACCGCGATTGGTCAGCTCGGCATGCGTTTCCTCGATCATCGGCAGCCCGCCGATGCCCGAGCCGATGTTGACGCCGATCCGGGTGGCAGCGTCGTCGTCCAGCGCCTCCCCGGTGGGCAAGCCTGCATCGGCCACGGCCTGGCAGGCAGCGGCCAGTCCGAGGTGGATGAACCGGTCCATGTGCCGGGCTTCCTTCTCGGGGATGTAATCCGCGATATTGAAGCCCTTGACCTCGCCAGCGAACTTGCAGGCGAAGCTGCTGGCGTCAAACTGGGTGACAAGGTCGATGCCGGGCGTGCCGGCGAGGAGATGGGTCCAGGACTCGGCCACCGTGTTTCCCACGGGGCTCACGCAGCCCAGACCGGTCACGACAACGCGGCGACGGCTCATGCGATTCGGTTCCCTGGAAGTCAGGCCTTCTGGTGGCTGACGGCGTAGTCGATGGCGTTCTGCACCGTGGTGATCTTTTCCGCGTCTTCGTCGGGGATCTCGATGCCGAACTCGTCTTCCAGAGCCATCACCAGTTCCACGGTGTCCAGAGAATCGGCGCCGAGGTCGGCCACGAAAGCCTTCTCGTTGGTCACCTGGGACTCTTCCACGCCCAGTTGTTCGGCAATGATTTTCTTGACGCGTGCTTCGATATCGCTCATGTTTCCCTCAGAGGGTTGTAGATGAATCCGCGATTTTACCCGGCGGGGATGTATTCCCCACTCTCGGGCGGCCAGGCGGAAAAAATGGCCCGGGCCTCACGGCCCGCTCCCGGTTACATGTACATGCCGCCGTTGATGTGGATTTCCTGCCCCGTCACATAGCCAGCCTGCGGAGAAGCCAGCCACGACACCGCATGCGCGACGTCGGCCGGCTTGCCCAAGTGCCCGAGCGGGATCTGTGCCAGCAAGGCTTTCTGCTGCTCTTCGGGCAGGCTGGCCGTCATGTCGGTTTCGATGAATCCGGGTGCAACGCAGTTCACCGTGATGTTGCGGCTGCCGAGTTCGCGAGCCAGCGCCCGGGTCATCCCGGCCACGCCGGCCTTGGCAGCTGCGTAGTTGGCCTGTCCCGGATTGCCTGACGCGCCGACCACGCTGGTGATGCTGACGATGCGCCCGTAGCGCTGCTTCATCATCGGACGGATCACGGCTCGCGAGAGGCGGAAGACCGCTTTGAGATTGGTGTCCAGCACGGCATCCCAATCGTCGTCCTTCATGCGCATGGCCAGGGTGTCGCGGGTAATGCCGGCATTGTTGACAAGCACGTGCAGCGCGCCATGCTCCTTGACGATCGAATCGATCAAGGCCTCGGCGGCGGCGGCGTCCGTGACATCGAGCCGCACGCCCCGGCAGCCTGGACGGGCCTGCAGCGCCGTGCCGATCCGCGCCGCGCCGTCGTCCGAGGTCGCCGTGCCGATCACTTTGACGCCGCGCGCCGCCAGTTCAGCCGCAATCGCCGCTCCGATGCCGCGCGTCGCGCCCGTCACCAGGGCCACCTGGCCTTCGAATTTCGTCTCGCTCATATCGCGATCTCCATCTCTTGCGGCAACCGGCATTCGCCGGGGCCGCCTTGTTCGTTCATCAGGCCAGCAGTTGTCGCGCCTCGGCGAGCGTGGCCGGGTCGTAGACCGAGGCAGTCGCAAGCGCCGGATCGATCCGTTTGGTCATGCCTGCCAGCACCTTGCCAGGGCCGCACTCGATCACGGTGGTCAGGCCACGTGCCCCGAGTGCGCGCACGCACTCCACCCAGCGCACCGGGCCGAAAGCCTGGCGGTACAGCGCATCGCGGATCGCGTCGGGATCGGTCTGCACGGCCACATCGATATTGTTCACGAGGTCGATGACAGGACGGCCGAGTTCCAACTGGGCCAGCCGTTCGCGCAGCTTTTCGGCAGCCGGCTGCATCAGGCTCGAATGGAACGGCGCCGACACCGGCAGTTGCAAGGCGCGCTTGGCACCATTGGCCTTGAGCACCTCGCAAGCCTTCTCGACCGCCGCCTTGCTGCCCGCGATCACGGTCTGCGCCGGATCATTGAAATTGACGGCCTCGACCACCTCGCCGGAACCGGGTGGAAAGCCCGCCAGGGCCTCGCGACAACCCTCGGCCACCCTGGACGCGTCCATACCGAGGATCGCCGCCATGGCGCCCTGGCCGACAGGCACGGCTTCCTGCATGGCCGCGGCACGCAGACGCACGAGGGGCACAGCATCGGCCAACCTCAGTACGCCGGCCGCCACCAGCGCGGAATACTCGCCCAGCGAATGCCCTGCCACCGCAGCAGGCAGCGGGCCGCCTTCATGCAGCCAGGCACGGTAGGCGGCGACGCCCGCGACCAGCATCACCGGCTGCGTGTTGGTCGTCAGCGCCAGCGCTTCCTTGGGACCTTCCTTGATCAGCAGACCCAGATCCTCGCCCAGTGCGTCGGAGGCTTCACGCACGGTTTGGGTCACGGCAGGATGATCACCCCAGCCGTCGAGCATGCCGACGGCCTGGGAACCCTGGCCGGGAAATACAAAAGCAAAAGGTGTCATCTCCGTTCCTTGTCGGTCGGCGGACCCTGCACGGGCCGGCCTCGTCGCTCAGAAATCGAGCAGTACGGCGCCCCAGGTGAAGCCGCCGCCCACGCCCTCGAGCATGAGGGTGTCACCCCGCCGGATGCGCCCGGAGCGCACGGCAGAGTCCAGCGCCAGCGGAATCGATGCTGCGGACGTGTTGCCGTGCTGATCCACGGTGACGACCAGCTTCTCCATCGGAAGTTTCAGCTTCCGTGCCGTGCCCTGCATGATGCGGATGTTGGCCTGATGGGGAATGAGCCAGTCAATGTCGGCCTCGGTACGGCCAGCCTTCTGGAGCACATTGCGTGCAGCACTTTCCAGCACACCAACGGCGAGCTTGAAAACGGCCTGGCCATCCATCTTGAGGAAGGCATCACCCAGCACCTGACCGCCAGAGACATTGCCCGGCACGCAAAGAATGCCGGTGTGGCGGCCGTCGGCGTGTAGATCAGACGCCAGGATGCCGGGCGTGTCGGCAGCTTCCAGCACCACCGCGCCTGCGCCATCGCCGAACAGCACACACGTCGTGCGGTCATTGAAATCCAGGATGCGACTGAAAACCTCGGCCCCCACCACGAGCGCCCGGCTCGCCGAGCCGCTCTGGATGAGTGCGTCGGCCACCGTCAGCGCATAGACGAAGCCGCTGCACACGGCCTGCACGTCGAAGGCCGGGCATCCCGCGATACCCAGCTTGTTCTGCATGATGCAGGCCGCCGACGGAAAGACCATGTCGGGTGTGGAAGTGGCGACGATGATGAGATCGATGTCCTGCGGCGTCAGGCCGGCGGCGGCGATGGCTGCACGGCTGGCTTCTGCGCCCAGGTCGCTGCTGGTGACGGCGGGATCGGCAAAGTGCCGGGCATGGATGCCCGTGCGCTCGATGATCCATTCGTTCGATGTCTCGATGCCTCGCTGCGCGAGTTCTGCCGCGAGGTCGGCATTCGTGACGCGTCGCGGCGGCAGAGAACTGCCCGTGCCGGCAATGCGGGAATAACGTCTCATGGAATGAATCCGGATCAGATGGTTGCTGCTGCCGGCTGGCCCTCGGCCGCCGTCGCCAACAGGGGCGCCGCTCGCGCGATCCGGGCCTCGACCCGATCCAGCAGGCGGTTGCGCGCCGCATCATACGCCCGACTCATCGCGTGCTCGAAAGCCACCTCGTCGGCAGAGCCATGACTCTTAAAGACAAGGCCGCGCAACCCCAGGAGTGCAGCGCCGTTATAGCGCCGGTAGTCCACACGGCGCTTGAAAGCGGACAGCACAGGATAAGCAAAAATGCCAGCGATTTTGGTGAAGATGTTGCGCGAAAACTCCTGTTTGAGGAAATCGCCAATCATCGATGCCAGACCTTCGCTGGTCTTGAGTGCAACGTTGCCCACGAACCCGTCACACACGACGATATCAGTCGTTCCTTTGAAGATATCGTTGCCTTCCACGTTGCCGTAAAAATTCAGATCGCCACTCTTGCCAGCTATTCGCAGCAGTTCGCCGGCTTTTTTTATCACTTCGCTGCCTTTGATGGCTTCGGAACCGATGTTCAGGAGGCCGACCGAGGGCGCCTCGCGATTCTTCAAGACGGAATCGAGGGCGGAACCCAGCACAGCAAACTGCAGAAGGTGATGCTCAGTGCAATCCACGTTTGCGCCCAGATCCAGCACCGTCGTCGCGTCACCGCGCCCGTTGGGCAAGGGATAGGCGATGGCCGGTCGGTCGATGCCCTCGAGCGTCTTGAGCAGGTAACGCGCGATGGCCATCAACGCGCCAGTATTGCCAGCCGAGATGGCGGCGGCCGCACGGCCCTCCTTCACCTGGAGGATGGCCACCCGCATCGAAGAATCCTTCTTGCGGCGCAGCGCCACCTCGACTGCATCGTCCATGGCAACCACTTCGCTGGCCGGCACGACGGTGGCCCGGTCATGGGCAAAAGAAGACAAACTCTCGGGAAGACCCACCAGCAAGAGGTGGGCATCGGCATGACGATCGAGAAAGCGGCGACAGGCGGCGAGCGTGACGCGCGGCCCGTGGTCGCCACCCATGCAATCAACGGCAAGGGTGATCATGGCCGGTCACCAACGGCCGGCACAAAAGCGGGCGGGCAAAGGGCCAAAAGGAAGGCGGTCATCAAGACAAAGGCCCGTGGCCAGCGCGATCGCGTAGCTCCGGGCCTCTGATGTCTGAAGCGCTTCAGGCTTCGGACTTCGTCTTGAGAACCTGACGGCCGCGATAAAAACCGCTGGGGCTGACGTGGTGGCGCAGGTGGGTTTCGCCGGTGGTCGGCTCGACGGCCAGGCCCGGAACGTTCAGGGCGTTGTGCGAACGGTGCATGCCGCGCTTGGAAGGCGACTTCTTGTTTTGCTGGACGGCCATGGTGCGGCTCCTGGTTCAAAAATGGGTGGGTGGGCAGCGAAACTGGCCATTTGACGAGGCAAAGGCAATTCGCGCGAAGCCCATGATTATAGCCCAAGCCGTTGATTTACTTCGTTTTGTTCAAACGCAGGCCCTGCAAGGCCGCGAACGGATTGGGCTTCTCCTCGAAAACGGGATCGCCAGCGGCGACGGATAGGGCCTGCGCACCTCCCGCCGGACAAACCTCATGACTTGGCACCAGCGGCAGCGCCATCAGCAGTTCGTCTTCCAGCAATCCCATGAGGTCAAAGGCACGGTCGAGTACCAGCAGGTCTTCTTCGGCCTCGTCATCTTCAGCTTCGGCCGTGCGTTCATCGGCCACGAAGCGGAACACACGGTCGACCTCCACACCCACGTCAACCGGTTGCAAACAGCGCTGACACACCATCGGCAGGCGGGCCGAGGCCTGCAACGAAAGCCATATCTGCTCCGCAGCACCCTGCACGGGACGGGCTTCGCCCTGGGCACTCCATTCGACGGGCGCCGCGCTCGCAGCGGCCTCCGGCGGCAAATCGCCGGCCAGGCGCGGCAATGCCGATACGGCCGTCGAGCCCGACAAACGCCCTTCGGCCTGGGCGAAAGCCCGCACATCCAGCACAGTGGGAGCGAAGTCCTTTTTCATGGCGGGCAGTGTAAGAGAATCACCGCATGTCTTCCGTCTCATCCCGCGGCCGGCCACTGGTGCTCGGCTCGTCCTCCCGCTACCGTCGCGAACTGCTCGAACGCCTGCGCATTCCGTTCACTGTCGATTCGCCAGATGTCGACGAGACCCCCCGGCCGGGCGAGGCACCGCGGGCCCTGGCCAGCCGTCTCGCGCTGGCCAAGGCGCACGCCGTGGCCGCACGCCACCCCAGATCTATCGTCATCGGCTGTGACCAGGTGGCCGATCTGAACGGGCACCCTCTGGGCAAGCCGGGCACGCATGCGCGGGCACGCGCGCAATTGCAGAGCATGAGGGGCCAGACGGTGGTGTTCCAGACCGCCCTGGCCGTGGTCTGCCAAGACACAGGCTTCGAGCAGGCCGATCTGGCAGCCGTACAAGTTCGGTTCCGCGACCTGAGCGAGGCACAGATCGAAACCTACCTCCGGCTCGAACAGCCCTACGATTGTGCCGGGAGCGCCAAGAGCGAGGGCCTGGGTATCGCCCTGCTGGCCTCGATCGACAACGACGATCCCACGGCGCTGATCGGCCTGCCGCTGATCCGTACCGTCTCGCTGCTGCGTGCCGCCGGACTCGAGGTGCTGGCGTGAAATCGACGGGCACGCTCTACCTGGTGCCGACACCGCTGGATTTCGGCTGCACGCCGCAAGCGCCACTGGACCTGGCCTTGCCCGGCGATACGATCCGGACAGCCGCCCGGCTGCAGCACTGGATCTGCGAGAACGCGAAGTCAGCGCGGGCCTTCCTCAAGCGCGTGGATGCGGTCGCGCCGCTGACGGCGCCGTTGCAAAGCCTGAATGTCTCCGAGCTTCCGCATATCGTCCACAAGAAGGGTGACCATGCTGGCGCCCCCGCCGGCTTCGACGCCGCAGCGCTCCTCAAAGCCGCACTCGACGGCCACGACATCGGTCTGGTCAGCGAGGCTGGCATGCCGGCCGTGGCCGACCCGGGATCATCGGTCGTGCGCGCTGCGCAGACTGCAGGTATCACGGTGGTCGCGCTGGCTGGGCCGGTCTCGCTGATGCAGGCACTGGCCGCCAGCGGCCTGAACGGTCAGAGCTTTGCCTTCGTCGGATATCTGCCGCAGGACGCAGCCGAACGTACGCAGCGCATACGCGAACTGGAGGCCCTGGCGCTGCGCGGCGGACAGACGCAACTGGTGATCGAGACGCCCTATCGCAACGTCGCCCTGCTGAGGGCCTTGCTGCAAACCTTGCAACCCAACACCTGGCTGGCCGTGGCCAGCGGTCTCACCCTGCCGAACGGCCGCACGCACGCTGCGACGGTGCGCCAGTGGCGCCAGTGGGTGCAGCAGGCGGCTGATGGGACGGCGCGGCAGGCACCGGCCAACGACACACCTGCCGTGTTTTGCCTGGGCCGCTGAAGCGATTCAGCGCAAGGCGGGCGCGTGGCGCAGCATTCGCATGGCACCCTCGCCGATCGATGCGCCGAACTGGCGCGCCAGCCGCTCGGCCACATTCTCGCGGCGGGTGTAGTCAATGATCTCCTCGGCTTTGACGACTTCGCGCGCCACATAGTCGAGGCTGCCGAGCTTGTCGGCCAAGCCCATCTCGATGGCCTGAGAGCCGGTCCAGAATAAGCCACTGAACAGTTCCGGCGTTTCCTTGATGCGATCGCCACGGCCAGCCTTGACCACGGCGATGAACTGCCTGTGCACTTCATCGAGCATGGTCTGTGCATATGCACGCTGGCGCTCGGTCTGCGGACTGAAGGGGTCCAGAAAGCCCTTGTTCTCGCCTGCCGTGAGCAGCCGGCGCTCGACGCCGAGCTTGTCCATCAGGCCGGTGAAGCCGAAACCGTCCATCAGCACGCCGATGCTGCCCACGATGCTGGCCTTGTCCACGAAGATCTCGTCGGTCGCCGCGGCGATGTAATAGGCCGCCGAGGCGCACGACTCCTCGACCACGGCATAGACCGGCTTGCCGTGCTTGGCCTTCAGCCGGCGGATCTCGTCGTTGATGATGCCGGCCTGCACCGGACTGCCGCCCGGCGAGTTGATGAGCAGCACCACCGCCTGCGAGCCTTCGTCCTCGAAGGCGCTGCGCATGGCGGCGACGATGTATTCCGCACTGGCGCTGGCACCCGAGGCGATCTCGCCCTTCACTTCCACCACGGCCGTGTGCGGCGTGACGCTGGCGGTGCCACCCTGCGAGCGCGAGAGCGCCGCCCATGCGACCACCAGGAACAACGCCAGCCACGACAGGCGGAAGAATATCTTCCACCGGCGCGCCGAGCGCTGTTCGGCCAGAGCGGCAAACGCCAGCTTTTCCAGCGTGGCACGCTCCCAGCCGGGCGTACGGCTGTCGTTGGGAGAAGGGTCGAGAGTCGGGTCGCTCATGAGGTCAGAACAGCACGGGTTGCAGGTTGTAGGCAGTATGCCAGCGCACCACGCCGGCCTCTTCGCTCAGGGCGATCTTCACCAGGCCACCTCGGCACGGCCCGCCGGCGCAGGTGCCCGTGTCGGGTCGGTAGGCCGCGCCGTGGGTGGCGCACAGCAGCCAGCGGCCGGTGTCGTCGAAGAAGCGGTCGGCCTGGTAGTCCATCTCCATAGCGACGTGCATGCAGCGGTTGAGATAGGCGTGCACCGCGCCCTCGAAACGCACGGCGAAGGCGCGGCATGTCTGCCCGCCATAGATCACGTCGAAGGGCACAGCCAGACCGCCGTCCAGCAGGTCGGACGAATTGCACAGCGCGATGGCCTGTCCTTCGCTCATGCAGATCACGGGACGGCGCTAGGCCGATTCCAGCAGCCACCGATGCAGCTCGGCCACCGAATGGGCGACGAACCGCGGCTGCAGCGCATGGAAGGCGTCGGGCTCATGGGCGCCATAACTCACGCCCACCGATGCACAACCGGCATTGAGCGCCATCTGCAGGTCGTGCGTCGTATCGCCGATCATGAGTGTGCGCCCGGGCTCCACGCCAAACTCTCGCATCAACTCGTGGAGCATGCGTGGATGAGGCTTGCCCGCCGTCTCGTCCGCCGTGCGCGAGCCGTCGAAGACTCCACGCAGTTGCACATCGCGCAGGGCCTCGTCCAGCCCACGGCGCGACTTGCCGGTGGCCACCGCCAGCCAGTGATGGCGCGCCTTCAGGTCGGCCAGCAAGGGCAGCACGCCATCGAACAACGTGATGTCGTGCTGGTGCGCCGTGTAATGCACGCGATAGCGCTCGCCCAGCTGGGCATGGCGTTCAGGCGGCACGTCGGGCGCCGCGTGCGCCAGCGCCTGCATGAGGCCCATCCCGATCACGTAGGCTGCATCGCGCTCGCTTGGCACGGTACCGCCAACATCGCGCACGGCGTCCTGGATGCAGCGCGTGATGATGCGCGTGGAATCGAACAGCGTTCCATCCCAGTCGAAGGCGATGAGGTCAAACTGGCGCGTCATGGTCGGCGAATTGTCGCAGTTCGGGTGGAAGACCAGATGTCAGTTCGACACGCTCTCCAGTTGCCGGATGGTTGAACGACAGCCGCCACGCATGCAGGAACATGCGGCGCAGGCCCGGGCGGGCGTCGGCGCGCTGAAGGGCCTTGTTGAGATCGAAATCACCGTACTTGTCGTCGCCCAGGATCGGATGCCCGGCCCAGGCCAGGTGCACGCGGATCTGGTGCGTGCGTCCGGTGCGGATGGTCACTTCAAGCAGCGAGGCATCGACCAGTCGCCGCGCCACTTTCACCAGCGTGATGGAACGCATGGCATCCGGATGATCCGCCGCGACCACACGCACGCGGCGTTCGCCATCCGCGTTGCCGCCTCCGCTGACCAGATACTTCTGCAATGACTGGTCGATCACCTTCAGGCGCTCCGGCCAGTCCCCTCGCACCGCGGCGAGATAGGTTTTGCCGGTATCGCGCTCGCGGAACTGGTCCTGCAGGTGCCGCAGCGCGCTGCGCTTCTTGGCCACAAGCAGGATGCCCGATGTTTCGCGGTCGAGCCGGTGCACCAGCTCCAGCAGCCTGGCATCGGGTCGGGCCCGGCGCAGCTGTTCGATCACGCCGAAGTTGACCCCGCTTCCACCATGCACGGCAACGCCGGCCGGCTTGTCGATGGCCAGGAGGTGCTCGTCTTCCATCAGGATGGGAAATTCGCGCGCTGGCACTGCGGTTGCCACGGCCGTTTCTTCAGGACGGCTGGCCACGCGCACAGGCGGCAACCGGACCGCATCACCTTCGGCCACGCGCGTGTCGGCCGCTGCCCGCCCCTTGTTCACACGGACCTCGCCGCTGCGGATGATCCGGTAGACGTGCGTCTTGGGAACGCCCTTGAGCTGACGCAAAAGGAAATTGTCCAGCCGCTGGCCGGCCGATTCGGCGTCCACCACCACCATCTGGACGGAGGGAGGCGCGGCCCGGGCAGGCGCCGGCGCGCCGGCCGGAGTGTGAGAGGGGGCCGGGGACGATCCCGATGGTTTTCCGGTTCGCGGAGGCCCTATAATGTTTTTCACCAGCGTTTTGCCGTAAGTGCTTGATTAATCAGAAGTTTAGAGCACGCTTCAGCAAACGCCGGAGGTCGATGCCGCTAACCGCCCGTGCGAGCAGATGCCTGGCCCTCCTGGCCCTGCATGGCTCACCGCGCTGAAGGCCGGAACCGACGCCCACGAAACACCGATTCGGAATTTTCATGCCATCGCGCCCACCGGGCGTGCTGGCGGATAAAAGCGAGACTCTTCCCGTGCTCCTGGCGCTGATTCAACTCTGCCTGCGGTGGCTGCTGCCATCCCGCGGTGGCGTTCCGTCACGCCTGGCCCTTGACCGCCATCCGTCTCCGGCGCTGCCGGTGCGGGCAGGCGGCGGGGCCGTGTACGCGTCGCAGTTCGCACCATCCACGCGCCCCCGCCGCCCTGTCCTCCGGCCCCATGGCCGGTCGTCTGGCGGCTGAACGGCATTCCCTTCGTTTCCCGGCGTCGGCTCCTGGCATCGTTGGCCCCTTGAGGGCCTGTGATGACTATGTACTGCTAAAGGGGAACGCATCATGAAACGGATGCTGATCAACGCCACCCAGGCGGAAGAACGCCGGCTGGCGATCGTCGACGGACAGAAGCTCCTCGACTATGAAATCGAGATCGAGGGACGCGAACAGCGCAAGGGCAACATCTACAAGGCCGTCGTCACACGCGTCGAGCCGTCGCTCGAAGCCTGCTTCGTCGACTACGGCGAAGATCGCCACGGCTTCCTGCCTTTCAAGGAAATCTCGCGCCAGTACTTCGCGCAGGGCGTCTCGGTCAGCCAGGCCAAGATCCAGGACGTGATCAAGGAAGGCCAGGAACTGCTGGTCCAGGTCGAAAAGGAAGAGCGCGGCAACAAGGGCGCTGCCCTCACCACCTTCGTCAGCCTCGCGGGCCGCTACATGGTCCTGATGCCCAACAACCCGCGTGGCGGTGGCGTCAGCCGCCGCATCGAGGGCGAGGACCGCGCCGAGCTCAAGGAGGCGATGGACCAGCTCGAGTATCCGAACGGCATGTCGGTGATCGCACGCACCGCCGGCATCGGCCGCTCGGCGCCCGAGCTGCAATGGGACCTGAACTACCTGCTCAAGCTCTGGAACGCCATCGACGGCGCCTCCAAGGCCGGCAAGGGCGCCTTCCTGATCTACCAGGAATCGAGCCTGGTGATCCGCGCCATCCGTGATTACTTCAATCACGACATCGGCGACGTCCTGATCGACACGGACGACATCTATGAGCAGGCGCAGCAGTTCATGGCGCACGTCATGCCCGAGCACGCCGCCCGCGTGAAGCGCTACCGCGACGACGCGCCGCTTTTCAGCCGCTTCCAGATCGAGCACCAGATCGAATCGGCCTACTCGCGCACCGTCAACCTGCCTTCAGGCGGCGCCATCGTGATCGACCACACCGAAGCGCTGGTATCCGTTGACGTCAATTCGGCCCGCGCCATCAAGGGTGGCGACATCGAGGAAACCGCCACGCGTACCAACCTCGAAGCCGCCGACGAAGTGGCGCGCCAGATGCGCCTGCGCGACATTGGCGGCCTGATCGTGATCGACTTCATCGACATGGAAGAGTCGCGCAACCGCCGCGAGGTGGAAAACCGCCTGCGCGACGCACTGCGCCAGGACCGCGCGCGCGTGCAGTTCGGCTCGATCAGCAAGTTCGGCCTCATGGAAATGAGCCGCCAGCGCCTCAAGCCCGCGCTGTCGGAAGGCTCGTCCATCCCCTGCCCGCGCTGCGGCGGCTCGGGCCACATCCGCGACACCGAAAGCTCGGCGCTGCAGATCCTGCGCATCATTCAGGAAGAATCGATGAAGGACAACACGGCTGCCGTCAACGTGCAGGTGCCCGTGGAAGTCGCTTCGTTCCTGCTCAACGAGAAGCGCGCCGAGATCGCCAAGATCGAACTCAAGCAACGCATCAGCGTGCTGATGGTGCCCAACAAGACGCTCGAGACGCCGAACTACAAGCTCGAGCGCATGAAGCACGACGACCCGCGCCTCGACCGCATGGAGCCCAGCTACAAGGCGGCCGAAGTGGTGGAAGACCCGACGACGGTCACGCGCCGTTCGCAGGAGCCCACCAACCGCCAGCAGCCCGTGATCAAGGGCGTGCTGCCCGACGCCCCCGCCCCGATCGCACCGCCGAAGCCCGAGCCCGTGACGGCAGCTCCCGCGCCGGTGGCCGCCGCTCCCACTGCAGCCCCGGCCGAAACCGGCTTCTTCGCCTTCATCAAGAGCCTGTTCGGTGGCAGCAAGCCTGCGCCGGCGCCGGCTGTCGCAGCACCTGCGGCAGCCAGGACCGAAGGCAAACGTGACGGCGGCCGCGGTAGCCGTGATGGCGAACGCCGCGACGGTCGCCGAGGCGAGCGTGGCGAAGGCCGTGGTGGCCGCGACGGCGAACGTCGCGATGGCCGCCGTGGCGAGCGCGGTGAAGCACGTGCCCTGCGTGACGGCGAGCAGCCGCGCCGCGACGGCGAGTCGCGCCGCGGCGAACGCGGTGAAGGCCGTGGCAGTCGCGAACAGCGCCGCGACGACCCGAGCCGCGCGCCGCAGCAGGACGATCAGTTGAACAATGCGGCGGCGATTGCGACGGGCGACGCCCAGCCGCAGGCCCGTGGCGATCGCGCTCCGCGCGAACGCGGTGAGCGCGGTGAGCGCGGCGGCGAACGCCGCGAACGCGGTGGCCGCAACGGCGAGCGCGAAGCGCGCGAGCCGCGCGAAGCACGGGAACCCCGCGAGGCACGCGAGCCGCGTGAGGGCGATGCAGCCCCGAGCGACCGCGAGCCGCGCGAGAGCCGCGAGCGCGCCGAGCGCCGCCAACGCCGCCTGGAGCAGGAGGCCCGCGGCGACGCGCCGGTTGCCGAACAGGATGCACTGAACCCCTTGGCCGCCGACGCTGCGGCCCTGGTGGCCGATGGCCAGCCGCAGGGCGAAGCTCAGGCCCTTGCTGACGGAGCCGAAGGCGAACAGCAGCGCCCGCGTCGAGAAGATGGCGAGCGTCGCGAACGCCGCTCGCGCGACCGTTACGGCCGTGATCGCCGTGAGCGCGGCCCGCGCGAGGGGGATGCTTCCCTGGCAGAAGGCGCCGCCGAGGCGATGCAACCCGTGGCAACTCCGGATGCGCCTGCATTGGCCGATGCGGCGGCACCTGTGGCGGCCGAGCAGCCCGCGCGGGTATCCGTGCCGGCGCCTGCGGCCGTTGCTCCCACGAATGCTGGTATGCCTCGCGTGCAGGCCTTCGAGCTGCCGCTCGATCAACTGGTGCAGGTCGCCGAAGCTTCAGGCCTGCAGTGGGTCAATTCCGACGCCGACAAGGTCGCGGCCGTGCAGGCTGCCATCGCCGCCGAGCCCAAGCCGGTGCATGTCCCACGCGAGCGGCCGCCCGTGGTCGTCATCGACGAAGGTCCGCTGGTACTTGTGGAAACGCGGCGCGACCTGCGCAACCTCGAACTGCCATTCGAGCAGCGCTGATCGCTCTTCGATCGTGAAGGAAAGCCCGCCGCGAGCGGGCTTTTTCCATCGCCGTGCCGTGCTGAGGTGAAGAGCTTCCCTCCGGGCGCATGAGCCGCTTTTTCATGGGTTCCGTAGCCGCCGTGAACGCAACAGCGCATGGGCCTCCGCGCTATCGGCAGCCGATGCGCGGATACCGATCAGCCCACACATAAGAGGGAAGGCTCCGACATCGGCGATGCCGGAGCGCGGCAAGCCGACGAAGCCAGCTTGCCGACAGGCGGCTCAAGCCTGCGCGGCGCGCTTCCAGGCCGCGGCTGCAGCCTCGGTGTCGCCACGCTGCTCGGCCAGTTCGGCCAACGCGCGGCAGGCATTGCGGTGCAGCGTTGCATCCTGCAATGACAGCGCTGCCTGACTCAGCAGTTGCTGTGCCTTGCCCCAAAGTTGGCGGCGCATGCAGGCCATGCCCGCCAGGTATTGCAGGTTGGGATCGCGCGGATTGTTGACCTGCGCGGATTCGAAACGGGCCAGCCAGGCGGAGTCCACTTCGTCCTGCAGCCCGGCTTCCAGCGCGCGCACGAGCCGCACGCGTTGCTGATCCCCCATGGTGTGGGGCGTGGACAGCATCGATTCCCACACGGGCAGCAGCCATCCGCGGGCGATCGTACCGTCACCCCCGAGTGACGCCGCACGCTGCGCGGCATGGATCGCCACATCGGGTATGGATCGTTCGGCCGGATCCAGCGCTTCCCAAGCGCGCTGCAGTTGCCCGACGTCATGCGCACTGTTGATACATTCGATGGCCAGGCCGCGCATGATGCTGCGGGCCGCATCGGGCGAGAAGGCCCGATGTTTGGCCAGCAGCCTGGCCGTCTCCAGTGCCTGGGCCGTGCGGCGCGTATGTCGCGCCGCCTTCAGCCGCAGACGCAGCGCCAGCGTGCGGCGCGCGGCGCCCTGGGGCAGCTCTTCCAGCCGGTCGAACGCAGCTTGCGGATCGCGATCGTGCAGTGCCCAGCGCGCGGCCTGCAACTGGATGCCTTCGAGCGTTTCCGGATTGCCGCCCGAGCGCTCTGCGGCCTGTTCGATTGCCAGGTGGAGGTGTTGGTCGCGCGCCGCGCCATCCTGCAGGGCATGGGCGCTTTCGGCCGCCAGCATGTGGGACAGCGAACGCAACTGACCCGTGTGCGGTACCTTGGCGCCCATGGCGAGCAAGGCCCGTTCATGTGCGAGCGCCGCCTGGGCGGCGCGTCGCGAACGCCCGAAACGGCCGGCCAGCAGGTGCGAGAGCGAATCCAGCATGGCCCCGTGCATGGCACGCTCGCGCTGCTGCATGCGCCAGTCGCGCGCCTTGCCCGGCAGACCCAACAGAGCGGCGAGGGCTCGCAGGCTCAGGTGGCCCGCAACGAAGGTCGCGATCAGCAGGATGACGACGAGGTTGACTGAGAGATCGATGCGCCAGGGCGACCAGAAGAGCGTGACCGTCCCCTGGTTGTTGCCGGCAAACAGGGCCACGGCCGCCGCGACGGCGAACAGGGCCAGGAACCACAGGATGGCGCGCATGGGTCAGCAACTCCTCAGCGGCCCGCGGCAGCCGTGGCCAGGGCACCGAATGTTTCTTCGAGCTGAGGCAACTCGCCCGAGCGCAGTTGCTGCTGCACTTGCTGCAGCAGGCCGGCAGCATTCTGCGTGCGGCGCGACGTCGGATCGAAGTAGCGGTGCAGTAACTGCGTAGCGGCAGTGAGTTCGTTGCGCGACGAGTCCACCTGCCGCGCCAGCACGCCCAGACGCACGTTGAGCAGGCGCAGCTTGAAGTTCTCGCGCAGGAAGAATGCCTGGTCGGGCGACAACAGAGCGGCTTCGGGCTGTTCGATGCGACTCACGCGCACGAGCCTGCGGGCTTCGTCGCGTGTGGCGCCCAGGACGCGCTGCCACCAGGGTGCGTCAGCCGGTACGGCCTCGGCGGGCGCATGGCGTGTCGAGCCCAGCGGAGGCGGCGCATTCAGAAGCGGCAGGTCGTCGGCCAGGCGGTTCAAGTCGTCAAGCCGCAGCAGCAAGCCGGGCAGGTCAGTGACGGTGGCAGCGCGGATGCGCTCGACGTCGCGCGCGATGGCGCGTTGCAGCGGTGCCAGGCGCGGCTGGGCGGCACGCGCGATGCGCTGGTCGGCCGTGCGCAGGGCGGCCAGCAGGGGCTCGACGCTGCCAGTGAGTTGGGCCTGCTGCTGCGCGAGGCGCAATGCGGATTCGATGTCGACCACCAGGTTCTCGTCGCGCGAGCGCGAAAGGCTCTGCATCAGTTCTTCGAGCTGGCTGCGCTGCAGCGCGACCTCGGACAGGCGGGTTTCTGCAACGGCCACGCGCGCGGCGGTTTCGCGGGCCTGGTCCTGGGCGTCGCGCGCGAGTGCGCGCGCTTCGACCGCGCTGGCCCCGGCATCGGCGCTCTGGCGTGCCAGTTGTTCCTGGATGGTGGAGAGCTTCTGCCAGAGCATGAGGCTGGCGATCAGCGCCGCGGCCGCAACGGCTGCGAGACTCCAGAGCACGATGCGCACCGCACCCGGCGACATACCGGCGCGCGCGGCAGCTTCCGGCGCGGCGGGACCCGGGTTGGCGGCGACGGGCGGGACGGGGGCGGCGGGAGAAGAGGGCTCGGGCGCAGGCGCTTGGGTCATTGAGGCGATTCTATCGACGCCACCACCGCTTCCTGTGTGGGAAGGCACTGACGCACCCGGCCGAAGCCCGCGTCCCGAGCGGCCTGCGCGATACGCGGATGTGTGGCGATGGCGCGCGCCGCGCGCCACGATTGGCCCGGCAACAGGGCCTGCAGGTTGGACACGGCTTCCGAACTGCTGAACAGCCAGACGACGTCGGCCAGCGCTTGCGCAGCTTCGCTGGCCTGCCGTGCCGTCCAGGCCGGCCGCAACCGGCGGTAGGCCACGACGTCTTCCCATTGCCCCCCCGCCTCACGCACACGCGCTGCCAGCCAATCGCGTCCGGCAGGCCGACCCTGGGCGTCACCTCCCCGCAGGCACAGCACGCGCACGCCGGCATGCACCGTGGAATGAACGTTCTCCCACAGATGCTCCGAATCGAATTGCCCGCCCTCTGCCGCAGGCTCGTGGACACAGGCCGGCCCGCCAGGCACGCCCCGCAGCATGCGTGTCGTGCCCGGCCCGGGGGACCATGCAGGCACGGCGGCCGGCCACGCCGCGCCCTCGGGTCGCGCGGCCATGAAATGTGCGACTGCATTGCCGCTGACGCACATCACGGCACCGAAATGCCCGGATGTCAGTGCGGCCCAGGCCTGAGCCAGTGCCGCGCGCGCGGCTTCGCCATCCACAGGAGCGATGTCGATGAGCGGAAGGATCACCGGTTCGTGGCCGGCCCCCGCCAGCGCTTCGCGCCAGGCTGCGGCTTCATGGGCAGGACGCGTGACGACGACGCGCATGGCTCGCGCGGATCCGTTCAATGCGCGCCCTGGCGGCGCAGGACTGCCGCCACGCCGGCGCCCAGCGCAGATGCGGCGGCGAGGTCCGGCGCGACGCACGTGGCTTCGGCCTGCAGCAAGACGCCCGGCCGTTCCGGATCGCCCCAGGCCGCACGAAGGTGAAGCTGGCCGGATGTCAGCGTGGCATGCGCCGCCAGAGGCATGGAGCAACTTCCGCCGAGCGCGAGGCTCACCGCCCGCTCGGCGGCCGTGCGCAGCCAGCTGTCGGCATGCACCAGCGGCGCCAGCGCGGCACGCAGGTCGTCACGGCCGCTTCGGATCTCCAGCCCGAGCGCTCCCTGCCCCGCAGCCGGCAGCATGACCTCGGGCGCGAAGCTCTCGCGGATGCGATCGGCCAGGCCAAGGCGCTTGAGCCCGGCCGCCGCCAGCACGATGGCGTCGTACTGCCCTTCGTCGAGCTTGCGCAGGCGGGTGTCGAGATTGCCGCGCAGCGGCTCGATCACGAGATCGGGCCGTCTCGCTGCCAGCAGCACCACGCGGCGCAGGCTCGACGTGCCCACGCGTGCACCCTGAGGCAGCACGGCCAGCGATTCGAAGTGCGGCGACACCAGCGCGTCGCGCGGATCCTCGCGCTCCATCACGCCCGCGAGCTCAAAACCGTCAGGCAGTTCCATCGGGACGTCCTTGAGCGAATGAACGGCCAGGTCGGCGCGGCCTTCTTCCAGCGCCAGCTCGAGTTCCTTCACGAAAAGGCCCTTGCCACCCACCTTGCTCAGGCTGCGGTCGAGGATCTGGTCGCCGCGCGTGGTCATGCCCAGCAGCGTGACACGATGGCCATGGGCTTCGAGCAGGCCCTTGACGTGCTCGGCCTGCCACAGGGCGAGCCGGCTTTCCCGCGTGGCGATGGTGATGTCGAGCGAGGGGCGGGGATCAGGAGCAGTCAAGGCGTGCGGCTTTCGGGTGGCGACGATGCGGAAGGCCGGCGAACCGCCCGGCCAAGGGTTTCAACGGAGGCGTATTCCATGCACGACTTGCATGGGCCACCCCGTCTTCGGAAGGCGCGCAGGATGCTAGCATGCTGCGCCGCACAACCCTCGCGGCGTCGGGCCAGTCGCAGCGCACGGTGCCGGCGTCGCGCTCCACAGGAGACGAGTCCGTGAAAACCAACTCCCGTGCCCCCTCAGGGCTGCTTTCCATCCCGGGACGGTCTGGCGATGAAGAGTAGCCCCGATGAAGCGCCCGCGCGCCGGCGCAAGAGCAACGAACAGCCGCTGGCCGATGACATCCGCCTGCTCGGCCGCATCCTCGGCGACGTAATCCGCGAGCAGGAAGGCGTCGACGCCTACGAACTCGTCGAGCAGGTGCGCAAGCTCTCGGTCGCCTTCCGCCGCGACGCCGACCAGGAAGCCGACCGCTCGCTCAAGAAGCTGCTCAAGGGCCTGACCGACGACCAGACGGTCAGCGTGATCCGGGCCTTCACCTACTTCAGCCACCTGGCCAACCTGGCCGAAGACCGCCACCACATCCGCCGCCGCATGGTGCACGAGCGTGCGGGCGATACGCAGGAAGGCAGCATCGAGGTGGCCCTCTCCCGCCTGCGCTGGGCCGGTATCACGCCGCGCGCCATCTCCAGCATGCTGGCGGCCAGCCACGTGTCTCCCGTACTCACGGCGCATCCCACAGAGGTGCAGCGCAAAAGCATCCTCGATGCCGAACGCGGTATCGCCCAGTTGCTGGCCGCGCGCGACGAGATCCGCGCGCATGCGCAGCCGCGCGACGCGCTGGCCCCGCGCGAGCTGGCGGCCAACGAAGCGCAGATCCGCGCTCGCGTGGCCCAGCTGTGGCAGACGCGGCTGCTGCGCTTTTCCAAGCTCACGGTGATCGACGAGGTGGAGAACGCGCTCTCGTACTACGAGGCCACCTTCCTGCGCGAGATTCCCAAGCTCTATGCCGCGCTGGAAGACGAACTGGGGCAGCACCCGGTGGCCAGCTTCCTGCGCATGGGGCAGTGGATCGGCGGCGACCGCGACGGCAACCCCAACGTCAGCGCACAGACGCTCGATTACGCGCTACGGCGACAGGGCGAGATGGTACTGCGCCACTATCTCACCGAAGTGCACTACCTGGGCGCCGAGCTGTCGTTGTCGGCGCGCCTGGTGGACGTGAGCGCCGACATGCAGGCGCTGGCCGAACGCTCGCCCGACACCAGCGAACACCGGCTCGACGAGCCCTATCGCCGCGCCCTGACGGGCATCTACGCGCGGCTGGCAGCCACGTTGCGCCACCTCACGGGCGGCGAGGCGGCCCGCCATGCCGTCGCACCGCAGAACCCCTACGACCGCGCCGAGGACTTCCTGGTCGACCTGCGGGTGATCGAATCGTCGCTTCGCGCGCACCACGGGGCCGCGCTCACCACCGGGCGGCTCCGGCCCCTGCTGCGCTCGGTGGAGGTCTTCGGCTTCCATCTCGCCACGGTCGATCTGCGCCAGAGTTCCGACAAGCACGAAGACGTGGTAGCCGAACTGCTGCGCGTGGCACGTGTGGAGCCGGACTATGCCGCGCTGTCCGAGAACGCGCGCCGCGCGCTGCTCATCCGCCTGCTGGGCGACGCGCGGCCGCTCCGTGTGCTCAACGCCAGCTATTCGGCGCTGGCGCAGGCCGAACTCGCCATCTTCGAGAACGCGCGCCTGTTGCGCTCGCAGTTCGGCGCGGCGGCGATCCGCCACTACATCATCAGCCACACCGAGACGGTGAGCGACCTGCTCGAAGTGCTTCTGCTGCAAAAGGAAGCCGGGCTGATGCATGGCGTGCTCGGCGTCGGCGACGAGCCCTGCCGCGCCGACCTGATCGTGGTGCCGCTGTTCGAGACCATCGAGGACCTGCGTAACGCCGCGCCCATCATGCGATCCTTCTACGCCCTGCCAGGCATTGCGCAGCTGGTGCGCGCCAGCGGAGGCGAGCAGGACATCATGCTCGGCTATTCCGACAGCAACAAGGATGGCGGCATCTTCACCAGCAACTGGGAGCTTTACCGCGCAGAGATCGCGCTGGTCGAGCTGTTCGAGGAACTGGCACGCTCGCATCCCATCACGCTACGGATGTTCCATGGCCGCGGCGGCACGGTCGGACGTGGCGGCGGGCCGAGCTACCAGGCCATCCTGGCTCAGCCTCCGGGCACCGTGCGGGGGCAGATCCGTCTGACGGAACAGGGCGAAGTCATCGCCTCGAAGTACGCCAATCCGGAAATCGGGCGGCGCAACCTCGAGACGCTGGTGGCCGCCACGCTCGAAGCCACGCTGCTGCAACCCACCAAGCCCGCGCCGCGCGCTTTCCTCGACGTGGCCGCGCGCCTGTCGACCGACAGCATGGCGGCCTACCGTGCCCTGGTGTATGAGACGCCGGGCTTCACCGACTACTTCTTCAGCGCCACGCCGATCCGCGAGATCGCCGAGCTCAACATCGGCTCGCGTCCGGCCAGCCGCAAGCCCTCCCAGAAGATCGAAGACCTGCGCGCCATCCCCTGGGGCTTCAGCTGGGGCCAGTGCCGCCTCACGCTGCCGGGCTGGTACGGCTTCGGCTCGGCAATCGAGCAATTCCTCGGGCAGGGCGGCGCAGCCGGCCGGCGCGAGGCGCTCGCGCTGCTGCAGAAGATGAACCGGCAATGGCCATTCTTCCGCACGCTGCTCTCCAACATGGACATGGTGCTGGCCAAGAGCGACCTGCAGCTGGCCTCCCGCTATGCCGAACTGGTGGCCGATGCGCGCCTGCGCAAGCGGGTGTTCCAGGCAATCGAGGCCGAGTGGCACCGCACCGCGGACGCACTGGCGCAGATCACGGGCGAGAAGCAGCGTCTGGCCGGCAATGCGTCCCTGTCGCGATCCATCCGCCACCGCTTTCCCTACATCGACCCGCTTCATCACCTGCAGGTCGAGCTGGTGCGCCGCTACCGCGCGGGGCAGACGGGCGAGCGTGTTCAGACGGGCATCCACATCTCGATCAACGGCATCGCCGCCGCCCTTCGCAACACGGGCTGACGGCCACTCCCCGGCGACCGCCCTGTTCCGCCCGCGAAATCGCGGGTGGACTATCCTCGCACCCATGACGACCTCCAACCTTTCCGCCGCCGAACAGGCCCTGCGCGAAGCCGCGCTCGAATACCACCGCAGCCCGAGCCGGGGCAAGATTTCCATCGCCCCGACCAAGCCGCTGTCGAACCAGCGCGACCTGTCGCTGGCCTACTCGCCCGGCGTGGCCTATCCGTGCATCGACATCCATGCCGATCCGTCCAAGGCCTACGACTACACCTCGCGCGGCAACCTCGTGGGCGTGATCACCAACGGCACCGCCGTGCTGGGCCTGGGCGACATCGGCCCGCTGGCCGGCAAGCCGGTGATGGAAGGCAAGGGCTGCCTGTTCAAGAAGTTCGCCGGCATCGACGTCTTCGACATCGAACTCGCCGAGCGCGACCCGGACAAGCTGGTGGACATCATCGCCGCGCTGGAGCCCACGCTGGGCGGCATCAACCT